>Ga0302323_100000610_pt1 | contig 28763 bp, 27 predicted proteins | sample Fen_T0_3_FD_201950 | JGI IMG/M metagenome (GOLD analysis project Ga0302323, IMG submission 201950) | Peat permafrost microbial communities from Stordalen Mire near Abisko, Sweden - Fen_T0_3 | ecosystem: Environmental > Terrestrial > Soil > Wetlands > Permafrost | place: Sweden: Abisko...
CTCGCTATCAGAGACGAGCCATGCTCGTAGTTTCCGATGGCGGGGACAATCACAGTCGCTACACGCAGGCGGAACTAAAGTCCCTGCTCAAAGAATCTGACATCCAGGTCTATGCTCTCGGATTGTTCAATCCATACGCCAATCGAATTGAAGAGAAGATGGGCCCGCTCGAACTCGACGAGGTCACTTCTGTGACTGGAGGCAGAGTGCTTTCCGTCCACAATTCTGTCGAGATTTCACAAGCAGTAATGCAGATCAGCCAGGAACTACGCAGTGAGTACGTTCTTGGCTACTATCCCACCAATCGCACTCGCGACGGTAGATGGCGAAAACTCCAGATCAAAGTCGTCGGCACACCGGACCACACCAAGCTTCGTCTCTACGCCCGGAAGGGTTACTACGCCGCCGCACAGTAGGCACGTCTTCTGTTTTCCCGGTCACACGCGTCGGTGTAGTCCCAGCCGGAAATTTTCCAGCATGCGATCGCAGGTCCGCATGGCGAATGCAACAATCGGCATGGTCGTGGTCTTGTCGGTGCTGTTGGGAAAAATACTCGCATCGCAAATATAGAGGTTCGGCACGTCATGGGTCTGCGCCCATTTGTTGGTGACAAATCGCTTGGGATCGTTGCCGAAACGACAGACCCCGGTCTCGTGCAAACTCGTACCCGGACGATTGGGAACGCTGTCGGCTCCCCACATCTCGCCCCCCGCCGCCTTGAACAGATCGATCATCACCTGCTTGGAGTGCTCCCACATCAGCAACTCGTTCTCGCCCCATTGAAAATGGAATCGCAGCTGCGGAATCCCGAAGATGTCTTTCTTAGCCGGATCAATGTCCACGTAGTTAGTGGGGCTAGGCAGGGATGGAGCCTGAATCAGTCCGCCGACCGTGGCTGGATAATAGCGTTGGATCTCGCGCTTGTACTGCGTTCCGAACCCTTCGAACTGCCGATAGTGCCCGGGGAATTCCCCGCAACCGCCGCCCATGTACACGGAGTATCCGCGAATGAATTTCTCTTCCCGAGGATTCTTCAGATTCTGCCAACGCGGCATCCAGGAAACGGTGGAATCGGCGATGTTGTCGGGCGTGGGTGGCTGTCCTAGCAACTGGGGCAAACAACCATAGCCGGGACTGCCGTAGAGATGGTCGCAAAGATTGCGGCCGAGTTCCCCGCTCGAATTCGCGATCCCCGTCGGCCAGTGGCGCGACTTGGAGTTCAACATGATGTGTGCCGTCTCGACACAGGACGCCGCCAACACCACTACGCTGGCATAGACCTCAACTTCCCGTTTGGTCGCGCGGTCGATGTAGGCCACACCCTTGGCCGCACCACTTTCATTAACCAGAACGCTGCGCACGAGCGCGTTCGTCACCAGCGTCAGCTTTTTCGTCGCCTCCGCCTCCGGAATCGTGAACCACGTCGGCGAGAAGAACGCCCCAACATCGCATCCGCGCGAACAGTTGCCGCAATAGTGGCAAGCCGGATGATGGTTGTGCTTGACCGTCAACTGCGCACAGCGATCCGGCAGATACGGCACTCCGATCTTCTCTCCCGCTTTCTGGAGGATGTAGTCAAAACAACGGAACGGCATCGGTGGAAGATACTCACCGTCGGGATTGCTCGGCCGGTTCTGCACCGTGCTGGCCACTCCCATGTAGTTCTCCGCTTTCGAGAACCATGGAGAAATCTCCGCGTAATCTACCGGCCAGTTGTCGCCGAAGCCGTCCAGAGCGGCGGCCTTGAAATCGATATCGCCAAATCGCGCCGAAGAACGTCCCCAGAAATTGGCTTTGCCTCCAGTGGCCTTGCACCGCTTCCAGTACCAGTCGCTTCCCGGAGCATTTGAGTATGCGATGTCGTGCTCGAACAGGTCCTTGCCGTCGCTGTATTCCGACTCTTCGACCGAATACGGTTCCTGATGAGCCTTGCCCTTCAACCGCAGCGGATCGCCGTAGCCGCGATACTTCAGGTCATACACCTGACGGTGCCCGCGATAGTGATCCTCCGGCACCATGCGAGGGCCAGAATTCAAGGCGCATACGTTGAGCCCCGCTTCACACAGCACTTTCAGAGCTGTGCTGCCTCCCGCGCCGGTGCCCACAACAATCACGTCAAACGTTCTGGCTGAAATTCTCGCTGGCAAAGTGTCCCTCTTCGGTCTACTTGGCGTTGTTCAAGTGGAGGTGCTCTGGATCATCGAGATGACTACAGCCCGGCATCTTAGGCCAGACTGTGCGCAAGCCCGGATAGCCCAGCGTCTCCAGACCAATCTTGCTGGTGTAATACCCGACCACCGTGTAGTCACGCATCAACTGAAAGAATTCGCGACCGCTTTCTGTCGTAGGTTTGAATTTCGCTTTGTACGCGATTTCCTCCAGCAGACCGGTCTGTTGCTCGCTGGTGGAATCAAGAAAGAGTTTTCCAAATTCCGATTTGCTGCGGCTGTTGATCCAATCGAGCCCGGCTACAAACGCCACCTGCGCGTCCTCGCCTTGTCGAATGGCATCCTGCGTCGCCCGAATTTCATAACGCGCGCTTACCGGAACACGGTTGGCCACCATGAAATCGATGAACTCCGCGACACCTGCGTCCTTCGCCCCCGGCGTTTCGTCCTTCGGAAGAATCATTTCCGCAAGGTGCTCCATCAGCCGATATTGATCTGGAGTGAAAAACAGTGGCTTGTAAGCCGCGTCCGTCGGAGTTCCTGCAGGAGAGTGAGTGGGATCTGCGGGACAAGCAAAGCTCCAGCGGCAAAACCCCGGAAACGTGGCCGCTACCGAAGCAATCCCGATGTATCGAAGAATTTCGCGGCGTTCGAAGCCTTGACCACCCATGTTCCCCCACCCGACGACGCTATCACTGCGACCGCTCGCAGATTCTAGGTGCCTGTGTAGGGAGTGTCAAGCTATCAAGCGAAGCCGCCAGGAAGCCCCAGCGACTCGCAAAACTCTAGTCGATCCCGTGAATTTTCATGCTAACCAGATCATCGATCGTCGGATGCTGTATTCCACGCGAATGGAGAGCCGCGATGTACTCTGGCGTTACTCCGTGAATTCGCATCGCAATCAATTGGTCTGCCTCAGGATGCTGGTATCCCAGTCCCTGTATTTTCGCGATGAATTCCGGCGATACACCATGGATGCGAAACGCGATCAGCGTGTCTTCATCCAGGTTGTAGCCGCTCTGGTGAAGCGTGCGAATCATCTGGGGAGTTACCCCGTGAATCCGAAATGCGACCAGTTTGTCACTGTCGGAAATCTTGAGACCGCTGGCGCGCAGGTCCTCGATAAACTCCTTGTTCACGTTGAATATTCGAAATTCAATTAGCTTGTCGGCATCGAGGTCCGTTAGTCGCTCATTTTTCATCTCTTTGACGAACTCCAGGCTTACATCCTGTACTGCCATGTTGTATTGCTTTTCCTCATCCACAGAAAATCCCAGCGCCTGCATCTGCCGCGCGTAGTCGGGATTTGGTTCAAAGTGAAACAGGCCGGCGCCTTCCCCATCTTTGAGATAGCCTTCACAATCGAACTTGCCCGCATCGCGCGCGATGGTAAAGTGCACATCCTGACGGCCGGGCTTCGAGAAATCGACTCCCTGAAAAGCCTTCGCCGGCCAGTCCGATTCGTGGTTGGAATTCCCGCCATGGCCTCGCTCGATCAACGAGAAGTCCACGCTGCCGGCCTGTTCCGACTTGCTCACGGTCCAGTCGCCATTGCGTTGCGTGTTCGCTCCCCGTGCAGTTCGCACGACCAGCGCAATCGCGCACAATCCGAAAATCACGAATCCCAACGCTCGCCACAATCTCATAACGTGCCTCCTCTAGATGTCGCCTTCCCGTGAAAGTACGCCCAGAGCTTTGAGTTGGATCAACTTCTCGAGCGTCAGATCTTTGAACCCATGCTTGCGGGCGCTCTCGATGAATTCGGGAGTGATGCCTTGCACCTTTGCGCCAATCGCCTCGTCAAGCTCGACTTTGAATCCCGCCGCCTGCAACGTCTTGATATAGTCGGCCGTGACTCCCTGCACCCGCATGCCGATCAACTCATCCGCGGTCGGCTTGAAACCGAGCGCACGAATCTCTCGAACATATTCCGGCGTCACACCCTGCACCTTCATCCCGATAATCTCGTCGCCGCGGGTTTCCACGCCTTCCGCTTTCAGCGCGCGGATGTACTCTGGCGTCACGCCTTGCACTTTCATGCCAATCAGTTCATCTGCGTCGGGCTTCAGCCCCAACGCCTGGATGCCACGCACATAGTCAGCGTCAATACCCTGCACTTTCATTCCGATGATTTCGTCGCCGGAAATGGCTACTCCCGTCGCGCGCAGACTGCGAATGTATTCGGGAGTTACTTCCTGCGTCTTCATCCCGATCAGGTCGTCAATGGACGGATGCAGTCCCTGCTCTTGTAGGCCGCGCACATACTCCGGAGTCACTCCTTGCACTTTCATCGCAATCAGATCGTCCACTCCGATGTCAGTCAGTCCAGCGGCTTTTAAACCGTCGATATACGACCCTGCCGTGCCTGATTCCCGAGGAGGTTGCGGCGCGACCTCCGCGCCAGGCTTTGCTTGCGAATTGTTGCGCGGAGCGCGCGGCGCGGCAGCAGGCACGCCCGATGCGCCCGTTGACGGATCTTCGGCAGAAGGCGCCTCAGCGCTGACTCTGCGAGCGAAACCAAAAATGGCGTTCCCCGCGAGCAGCGCGACCGTCAAACACAATACGCTGGCCATTACGCCAATCCCGCGAGTTCCCCACCCTAGCCTTCCAACTCCTAGGAGTCTTGTGATTCTCGCCGTGAGCGAGCCGCCGTTGGCTGCCAGCGACAATGCGGGAGTAGCTCTCCACTCTTCCATCAGCGTGAGAGCGCGCGCATATTCAACCGCGTTTCCGCACAGTGCGATCGCCGTATCGTCGCAACAGTTTTCCCGTTCCAGCCGGATGCGCTTGTTTAGCCACCACACAGCCGGGTGATAGAACAGCAGAGTCTCGACCCCCACCTGGAATGCATTCACGAACGAGTCGAGCCGCTTGATGTGTGCCAGTTCATGCGCAATCACAGCTTCCAGTTGCACTGATGACAGTCCCGTGAGTGCACTGAACGGCAGGAATACGACGGGCCGAAACCATCCAATGACAGCCGGAGCGTCCAGCCATTCACATTGCGCGTAGCGGATCGCTCGCGTCAGACCGAGTCGCGCCTGTAACTCCTCACAAACCTCGCGCAATTCGTTGGCAACTGGCACCGACTGCCTACGCCGCATGCGTTCCAGAAGGAAGAATCCCCCAACGCTGCGGAAACTGAAGATTGCGACTCCGGCCAGCCAGAACTGCACAACAATCGGAAATAGATCGGGCGCCGTCTGACGAGAGTTTGTAACTGCCCGCTGCGCGGCGCTCCAGGCGTTGGCGGTCTGAAACGAGGAGACCGAAACCGGAGCCGATGCGCTGGACCCCGCATCCGCGTTCCTGTAATACAGGAACGTCGCAACCGGCGCCGCGAGCATCATCAGCAAAATGCCCACCGCGATCACATACCGCGCTGCCGCCTTGTGAACGGCCGCCATCATGACCATGGCCAGTGCCGCCAATGCCGTTCCCTGCCACAGGAAATGCAGCAAGGCCCATCCTGCGGGCCGCATTACATCCGGAGAAAGCCAGTTTGCGATCATCGACGGTTCCTTTCATGCTCGTTCAAGAGTCGGCGCAACGCTTCAATTTCTTCGTGCGAAGTCTTCGTACCCGCTAGCGCATGCATCATCAATTGGCTCGCCGACCCTTCGAAAACCCGCTGCAACATGTCAGTAGCCAGTTGACGTTTGGTCTGCTCCGCCGGAAGGCATGCTTCATAGACGTGCGCACGCTGCGTTTCGTTTCGCCGCACTGTCCCTTTAGCCGTCATAATCTGGAGAAACTTCAGCACGCTGGTGTATCCGGTAGCCTTCTTCTCTCCCAGCGCGTCGTGCACTTCGCGCACAGTGGAAGGGCCACGAGTCCAAAGCACGCGCAGGATTTCCAACTCCGAGGCGGTAGGCTTTTGCGGCGGTGATTGCTTCATGAAAGGCAAAGTACTACGAAGACATTCGTAGTGTCAACGAAAATCTTCGTAGTTCGTTAAAATTGTCGCTAACAACACAGGATGGAAACAACAACGGTTGGATTTCGAGGGCTGGCCCTTTCGCCCAAACGCAGAACCGCCGGACTCTCGGCGGGTTTTCCGAGCGAGTCCGGCGGTGAATAGCTTTTGAGTTCTACCTCTTAAACTATGTCTGCACGATGCGCGGAGTGATGAAGAAAATCAACTCCTGCGTCGAAGTCTGCACCGAACGGTGCTTGAACAGATTGCCCAGGTACGGAATGTTGCCGAGCAAGGGAACCTGTGCGATCGACAGTGAGTTATTGGTCTGGATCACGCCGCCGATGACAACCGTTCCACCGTCGGTGACCAGAACCTGCGTCGTCGCCTGTTGCGTCAACAGCGCAGGGTTGCCGTTGTTGTCTTTGTGTCCGAAATCAGGCGTGGTGTTTTCCACGTCCACGTTCAGGAAGATCGTGCCTTCCGACGTGATCTGCGGAGTCACCGTCAAGCGCAGGATTGCGTCCACGTACGTGGTTGTCGGAGGTCCACCCAACTGCGCCGACGTCACGATCGGGATTCGAATGCCCTGCTTCACGATTGCCTGAATGTTGTTCTGGGTAACGATGCGCGGACGAGACAGAATCTTCAACAGACCGCGGGATTCCGCCATGGTCAGAGCAAAGTCAATTCGCATGTTGTTGCTGGCGGTCACGAAACCAAGACCGCTGGTCGGACCGTTACCGGGCAAGTTCGAGAACAGCGGAATCGTCGCCGTGCTGCTGGACGGGTTGCCCAGGTACTGGTAGAGAGGATTCGGCGCCGTGTTGCCAACCAGATTCGGTGAGCTACCCGGACCGCTGTTTCCCGGGACACCGCCAATCATCGTGGTTCCGTTGCCCCAGCCAAAGCCGAACTGCGTGCCGATATCGCGAGCGAAACTGCGGGTGGCCGCGACGACGCGAGCTTCAATTTCCACTTCCTGCGTCTTACGGTCCATCTGCTGAATGATGCGGTCAATCTGCGGCAGAACCGCAGGAATGTCCGAAACGATCAGCGAGTTCGTGCGCTCGTCGGCAACCAGGTCGCCGCGCTGGCTCAGGAACTTCTTGAGAGTTGGCAGAACGTCCTTGGAGTGCGCGTAGCTGAGGAAACGAGTGATCGTGACCTTGTCTACGGCCAGAGCTTCGGCGTCAATCTGTGCACGACGGCTCTCGGCTTCATGCTTCAGAGTGTCGATGGTCGCGATACGCAGGACGTTGCCATCCAACTGTCGCGAGAGGTCGTTGTTCTTGAGCACGATGTCGAGCGCCTGATCCCACGGCACGTCGTCGAGCACAATGGTCAGATTGCCGTGAACTTGCGGATCGAGGACCACGTTCAGTCCGCTGATCTCGTGAATCAGGCGGAAGAAGTCTTTCAGGTCCACATCCTTCAGGTTGACCGAGATCGGTTCGCCCGTGTACTTCGCGCCCGTTGCGGCCGGTTTCTGCTCGAGCTGTGCTTTCTGCTCGGCAGCGAGGTTCACGGCAGGTTGAACCGTTGGAGTTCCCTGCATGGCTGCGTTTGAAGTCGTCGCGACCAGCTGCGAGGCAGTCTTGTCAGCAAAGCGGCTCGCCGCTTCCTGCGCCTTCGCGGTCGGTTCGGCATCGTTCTTCACCGAATACTTCGGCTCAACGATGGCAAAGTCGGAAGCCTTCTTGGTATCCGTCGTCGCCGCTGGAGTCGCCAGTACCGGAGTTGCCGGAGCCGGAGTCGCCAGCGCTGGAGCCGTGGCCGAAGCCATCACCAGTTTCGGCGCCGTGGTCGCTTCCGCCGTCTTCAGGCGAGGTGAAGGATGCACGACGACCGCTTGGTTCGCGGTCGAAGCTCCGATCATAAGAGTGACGTTGCCGTCCGCGCCCGCGACTAAAGAGTGCTCGCGGTCGGCCGTCAGGTCCACCACCACGCGGGTGTTGCCCTGACCGTCCATGCCGACGCGCACATCCTTGACGCCGTCCTGGCCAACGCTAATGCGGTTCACGGCGCTGGCCATAACCGTATTGGGAAGATCCACGACAATGCGCGAGGGTGATTCGAGCGTTGTCACTCTGGGCGCCAGCGTGCCCGTTGCTTTGAATTCCACACGCAGGCCATCCTGGACGTGGGCGATTTCAACACGCTGTAACAGCGTGGTCGTCGCCACTCCCTTCCCCGTCATGTCGGCCGCGGCTGCGATCAGTACGAACGTCAGCAGCGGAACAATGAGACCCAGCAGTTGCTTTCGCATTTCCCTATCTCCCCATGCGAGGCCGTTTCGCCTCCATGTGCTTCTTCAAAATCGACGAGCGTCTTAGAACCGTCTTGCCTCCGAACCTAAACTGCCGGAGTCGTAATCTTCTTCACTACTTCCCGTGTAAACGTCTTGCCCATCCGGTCTTGCAAAGTTTCCTGGAACGTAATCGAGTCGCCCGTGATCTTCACCACGTAGCCGTTGAACACCGGATCGTTTTCCCGGAGGAAATACGCCTTGTTCATGCCGTTGCTGACCACGGCGATGAACCCGCTTTCGGCATGCACGATCCCGTGCAGATTGATAGTCCCGATTTCCAGGCACTTCTTGCCCGTGCTGCAACCCGACCCACCCGCGTGGCTGACCACGGGGCTGAGGAACGGATCGCGCTTCCCGCTTGCCGCCCACTTATTGGGTTCCGGACCGGAATTGTCGTCGGCTGGTTTGTCGCCCGCCACGGTCGCCGTAGTTGTGGCAGCCGCCGGTGCTTTCTCAGCGACTGGAGCATCTTTCTTCGGTGCGATCGGCGAAGCCTGGATCTTGGCTTTGCTGTGCGCCGCTACGTTCACCGTCTTCGTGACGACCGGCTTCGTGCTGACGGGCTTGGTGCCCACAGCCGTCTTGGTAGCAACTGGCTTGGTCGAAATCGCTACTGCTGTTCGAGCCGGAGCGGGTGTTGCTGCGGTGGCTTTCGCAGGATGTGTCGCCGCCGCTGCCGATGGAACTTTGTCCTGGTTTCCCAGGGCCGCGTTCTGGGCCGCTGTGGCGTTGTCACGCACGCCGTTCATGGTGGCGCGCGTGTTCTGAATGATGCTGGGACTCTGCGCCGAAGCCAGCCCTGCGGCCAGCACGCACATCAGAATTGTTTTCGTCGGCTTCATTCGTGTCCCTCCTATTTCTTCGCCGAGGCCGGCGCCGCGGTCTTATTCGCCGAACCCGCTGGATCCAGATCCCGGCTGAAATATGTTGTGGTCAAGCAAGTGGCAACTACGCTCTCGCCGGGCGCGTATTGATATGTATGCTTCGCCTTGGCTTCACCCGGCTTCTTGGTGGAAGCCACGGCCAGATTCGTCACGTTCACGATGCGCTCAACCTTGTTGAGCCGATCGAAGAATCCGAGCATTGAGTAGTAAGGCCCGTCGAATTCAACCTCGAAAGGCACTTCTGTGTAGAACTCCTTCGCGGCATACGGCTTCGCGGTATAGCGGCGCATTTCGATTCCAGCTTTGCGCGCCTCTCCGCCGACCATACGCATGAAGTTGTCCACTTCTTTTTCGTCGGGCACAATCTTCCGCTCGATTTCGAGCTGCTGCTTCAGACTGGCCAGTTGCCGCTCGATATCGGCCAGCTTCGGCTTGTAGGCTTCCAGTTCCGCGTTTTCACGCAGCTTGGACTGGAGCTTCAGCTGTGCTGCCGTGTTATGGTCCGCCTGCGGTTTGAAGACCGCGTAGTACAACCCGCCGGTCACCACCACCGCCCCCAGAAGCAGGGCCCCGATCAGTTTCACACCGCTCAGTTCGCCTAGATTCATGATCGTTCCGCCTTTACGACTTCGCCTTTTCGCAGGTCAGTGTGAACGTGAAGGCCTGCATCTCTTTCACGCTTTCGTCCTGAAACGTTTCCTTGATTTCGATGTTGCGGAAAAAACCCGTCTTCTGGAGATTGCTGATCAGATTCGCAACCGCGTCGCTGCTGAGAGCCACGCCGTCGATCGCGATGTTCGCACCCTGATCCACCATGCTGTTTAACCAGATAGCTTCCGTGTTGTTCACGGTGTCGCCGATGGTGGAGAGCAGGTTGACCGGACCGCCAGTCTGGTTGTTGCGCAACTGATCGATCACATCCACGCGCCGCTTATAGGAGTCGGCCTGCTTCTGACGCTCCATGTAGCGAGCCTTGATGTCAGCCAGTTCGCGGTTCTTCTGTTCCGCGACCCGCATCTGCGCTTCAATGGTTTTCTTTTCGCGGTCGAGTTTGTACCAGTAGCCGGCATTGAGTACGCCGAAGATGATCAGAACCGCGGCTACCTGGACAATAGGCCCGCCCAAATTACCAAGCTCAAAGCTCGGCATGTTGATCGCGGGGCCTTTCTTGCCTTTCCGTTTCTCGCCACCCAGCAGGTTAATTCGAATCATAGTTTTTCAAAGCTCCTGAGGGCCAAGCCCACCGCCACGGCCAACTGCCCGGCGTTCTGCTCCACCAACTGCGCACCGATACCGTCGGCGGGAGCCAGCACTTTCTGGAACGGGTTGAAGAGTTCGACGGGCATCGAGAATTCCTGGCGCAATGCTTCCACCAGGCCCGGAACCTTGGCCGAACCGCCGGCCAGGTAGATCTTCTCGATGTGCTCTCCCGCAGCGCTGGCGCGGAAGAAGTCGAACGTCTTCTGAATTTCCAAAACGATAATTTCCGTGACCTGCTGCAGGATCGGCGTCTTTGCATCGTCCTGCACGGTGCCGACCTTATGGCCGAGCTTTAGGGATTCCGCATCGTCAAAGCTCAGGTCGAGTTCCTTCTGCAGCGAGTCGGTGTACTGATGTCCGCCGACCGAAACGTCGCGCGGGAACAGAGGCGTCGTGCCCTTGACGATGTTGATGTTCATCACGCTCGCACCCAGGTTGAGCAGGGCGACGACTTGCGTGGGAGCAGGCTCATAGTTGTACTCGTAGCAGTTCTGCAGAGCGAGTGCATCGATGTCCACAATAGCGGGAGTCTTCCCGGCCATCGAGAGTACGTTGGTGTAGTTGAGAATCTTGTCCTTCTTGACGGCAACGAGCAGAACATCCATCTGCGGGCTGGTCGCGTCGTCGGACAGAATCTGGTAGTCGAGGTTCACGTCAGCGAGATCGAACGGAATGTGCTGGGCCGCTTCTTTCTGAATGGTTTCGGCCAGTTCCTGGTCGCTCATGGAGGGCAGCGAGATTTTCTTCACGATCACCGAGTGACCGCTGACCGCCGTCGCTACCGCTTTCGACTTGATCTGCGTTTCGGTGAAGAGCTTGGCAATCGCGCTCGACACAGTTCCCGAATCGACGATCATCGAATCGACGACGATGTCCGGCGCGATGGGCTCGAGACCAAGATGCGCGACTTCAATTCCGGCGCGCGTCTTTCTCAGCTCAACCGCCTTGATACTAGAGGAACCCACATCCAGACCCACGATCGTTTTCGCTGCCATTCCAAACATGTGTCCACCTTCTGTGGCGCCGGCAACTCGCCGGCAAATTTCTTACTGCTGTCCGGCTGCTTTCGTGGCGGCTTTGATTTTCTTCTTGCCGCCGCGCGATTCCGTGTCCATCGACTTCTCTTCCATCCACTCGTCAAGCTTCGACTTTTTGAAGCGCCAGCGGTTCCCCAACTTGAATGCGGGAATCTGCTGCTCGTTGACGTACTTGTACAAAGTGTCCGGGCTCACTCCCAGATACTGCGAAGCTTGCCGAATGTTCATCACTTCTCGCGAGTCGGCCATAACCTTTTCCCTCTCCACTGCTCCCACGCCCAGCACCTTTTCCGTCCCACCGGCGCTGAGGAGATTGCGGAGAACCAAGCCCTCAATACAACGCGTTCGAGTGAGTTTTGGTGTGCTGAGCATATCTCAACCGCTACCACGGGTCGGGGAAGGGGAATGTCCGTGTTTTGTGGGGTTTTATGGGGGTTTTCTGGAATTCGAGAAAATGGTAGTTGCACTTGGAATCTATCGGCTGGGGTTGTCCAGAGTAGGGGCACAAGGGGCGGTAGTGGTCATGCAACTTGTGCTCCTAGTACCGCGTAGTCGGTAACCAAGGTACTAGAGACGGTACGGAGGTACTTGAACAGCCGCGCAATCCCATGAAAATACAGGCCCGAAGGGACGCGTCCTCCACTTGAATTCTGGAATGTTTCGCTTGACGAGTGACGTCGCCGCTTGCCCGTTCCGGACGTGCACAACGATAATGACGAGCGGAGAACTTTCCTTATGCGACGTCATTCCCTACTTCCTGCTCTCGCAATTCTGCTATTCATCAGCTCGGTTTTCTCGACTCCCTTGGCGCGCGGCGCGGACAGCACGGACATGAAAACGCTGCAACCAGCGGAACTGGTGAGCATTCTTGCTGCAAAAAATTCGAAGCCAGCGAAGCCGCTTTTGTTTCAAGTGGGCTCGCACATGTTGTACGTACAAGCGCATGTTCCAGGCTCGGAATACATCGGCCAAGGCAACACTCCAGAAGGTCTGCAACATCTCGGCAAACGCGTGAGCAGCTTACCCAAAGGAACGTTCATCGTGCTCTATTGCGGATGCTGCCCATGGTCGCATTGTCCGAATGTGAATCCCGCCTATGATGCGCTGAAGCAGTTGGGTTTCACGAACGTGAAGGTGCTGTACATATCCACAAATTTCGGCGCAGACTGGGTAGACAAGGGCTATTCCGTTGCGCGAGGCGAATAGGAATTGACGCAACGCAAGATAGCAATCATCGTCGCGCTTCTTCTGCTCGGATGGCTTGTGCTGCGCTGGACTTCACGTCGCGATCCACGCGCCCAAGGTCTGCGGCCCGCGCCGGACTTCGCGCTGACCGATCTTTCCGGGCGGCCGTTGCATCTCTCCGACTATCGCGGCAAGGTTGTGATCCTGGATTTCTGGGCAACGTGGTGCGAGCCATGCAAAGAAGAGATTCCTCAGTTCATCGCACTGCAAAACAAATATTCCGAGCGCGGCTTGCAGATCCTGGGCATCTCGATGGATGACAGCGAAGCGCCTGTCCGACAATTTCAAGAGCGGTTCAAAATGAATTACCCAGTGGCGGTGGGAACACCGCAACTCGCCGATCAATATGGCGGGGTACTCGGCTTGCCCATCACATTTGTGATTGACCGGGAAGGGCACATCGTTTCGCGCCACATCGGGGCTACCAACGCTGAGGTTTTCGAAAAAGAAATTCAGCGGCTGTTCTGACGAAACCGCGAGCGCAACGTCGTGGAAGTCCCGCTCTCCCCTCCACACTTCCAACAATCCTCAAGTCATATTCATGACACTCTAGTCTGCTAACTATCTAATGATCATCATGATATGTGACATGAATCACTTATATTCTGCGGTCATTTTCGTACACTTGAGCTTCAAGTTAACGATCGGAGTTTCACATGAAGCTACTAGTGCTTGGTTCCGGAATGATGGGTTCAGCGGCCGCTTACGACATGGCGAGCCAGACGCAGGTGGATTCGGTCACGCTCGCCGATAGCGATTTGAAGCGCGCGCGGGATGTAGCAGCACGCGTGAATCGCATTACCGGCACAAAGAAGGTTCGCGCGGTGGGCGTCGACGCCTCAAAAGAGAAGGATGCGGCGCGGATCATGAAAGGTCACGACGGCGCACTCTCCGCAGTTCCCTACTTCTTGAACCTCGGGCTAGCCAAAGCGGCGATCACTGCTGGATGTCACTTCGCAGATCTCGGCGGAAACAATACGGTGGTTCGGCAGGAACTCGAACTCGCGAAGAAAGCGGAAAAAAGGAATATCGCGATCGCGCCCGACTGCGGGCTCTCGCCAGGAATGGCATCCATTCTTGGCGGTGAACTGGTACGACGTCTTGATGGCCGCGCCGACGCGCTCAAACTCTACGTTGGCGGGCTGCCAGAAAAGCCGATGCCTCCCTTTCACTACCAGCTCGTATTTTCTGTAGAAGGTCTGATCAACGAGTACGTCGAGCCAGCGCGCATTCTACGCAAAGGTAAGCTCATGACGATTGAGGCTCTCACCGAGCCGGAACCGTTTCACATGGATGGCTTCGCGCCTCTGGTTGCGTTTCAGACTTCGGGCGGCACATCGACGTTGCCGGAAACTTTTGCCGGTCGCGTCGGAGAATGTTTCGAAAAGACGCTGCGCTATCCCGGGCACTACGACTTGCTTTGTGAGTTAAAAGAATTGGGTCTATTCTCCAGCGAAAAAATGCGCATCGGGAATGTGGAAGTGGCTCCGCGCGCGGTGATGTCCAAACTGTTTGAAGGCAAATTCGCGGGCAAGGGTCCGGATGTCTGCATCATGCGACTGGAAGCGCATGAATCGATCAAAGCGCCGGGGGTTCGCGGACTGCTGGGTGGAAAGCTGAAGGGACGAGTCGCCACTTTCACTATGGTGGACCACTACGATCCCAAAACGGACATGAGCGCGATGATGCGTACGACGGCGTTTCCAGCGTCGATTGTGCTGCAGATGATGTGCTCGGGAGCGATCACGAAGCGCGGTGCTGTGCTTCAGGAGCGGGACGTGCCGGCCGATGCGTTTCTGGAAGAAGTGGCGCGGCGAGAGATTAAGATTGCGTATCGGATTGAATAGCGATCATTTTCGATGCCAAAGCAGATATACCGGTGTGAAGAAGGCTTCAATAAGTATTAAGGCGATTTTTCGCCAACTGCATTGCACGCAACGCATCCTAGACCGGAGGTAATCTGGACCATCCATCCGGGAAACCCTAGGCTAGTTCCATGAGTGTTGAGAGCGTTCAGCGAATCAAGTTAGAGCTGCGAAAGATGCGGCTCGTTCAAGCGGCGTTCGCCGTTTCCATGCTTTTGATTATTTGGATCACTCAGAGTGTCTGCGGCTACGGTCGCAGTGAATGGAAGCTGTGGCATTGGGTGATGGCAGGCCTTGCGCTTTGGGCAGTATTCGGGGGCTCTCTGGTACGTGGCCGAGCCTTACGACGTTCAACCGTAATGCTGGTGAAAGATTCTTCTAATTTGAAGGCGCTGAGGCAGTGGAAAACTGGCCAAATCGTCGGGATGGCATTTGCTGAAGCCATCGTCTTCTATGGAGTGGTAGTGCGCATGGTGCTTGATGGCACTCTCCGGCAAGCCTCCTCCTTTTTCGTGGCTGGTCTCCTTCTCTTGCTACTCTGGACGCCGCGGATGCCCGATATGCTCACTCAACGCTGAGCACCAGCACGGCCCTATCGTCTTTCACTTCCTGAAGCCAGCGTTTATCATTCACAGCGGCCGCCTGGGTCGATCACCCAAATAAAGACTTTCATCAGTTGAACAAAGCTTGCATTGGCTCATCGACGCTGGCGGCCCTAATGCAGCGCTACTTTGTCTCTCCCAATACTGTCATCTTTGACTCCGCACGAAACTTCTTGTAGTCGCGGAAGGTCTGCTCCACCTCTTCGCGATAGTTCTTGACCAGCCCGACCCGTACGACGACGCGAACCTGCACCTGCTTGGGCAGCCAGACTTCTTCGTTTACTTTCGTCAGATCCACCACGATGCGAGCGCCCTTGTGAATTCGCGCCAGGAACAGGCCGAATGAGATCGTGTCAATCGCTGAGATATCGAGCTTCACCCACTGCGACTCCGCTTTGTCGATCCAGACACGGCCCCGGAACTTGCTCAGCAGCTTGGCGTCCTTGTGTTTAGGCTCGAATCCTTGCCGGGGTTCGCCTTCGAGAACCCATGTGTCTCGCCCGTCGACCAATTCCGAACCCACAAGCCGGAAGTTGAAAGCATCGGCGGTTTCCAGCACAAATTTGCGATCCTCTTCACGGTCTTTTTCTTCTTTGGCGGCTCGCTTGCGCTGGTCCTCTTCGGATTCGTTCTTGCGCTTGTCGATGATCTTCTGAATCTTCTCGTCTTCCTTTTTTGCTTCGTCTTCAGATAACGGCTTGTCATCCTTGGCAATCAGTTTTTCAACCTGCTCGCCAGCGATTCTAAGGACCTCCGAAGTACGAATCTCGGTCTTGGCGACGTCGCCGTGGCCGTCGAGTTTGTGCTCTTCCTGTCGCTCGATGTAGGTGTAGTCGCGCAGTCGCCGGTGATTTTCCAGGTCCTTCACTTCGGCCTGGAGAAGAAGCGCCCGAATCTGGTCGGCAGGGACAACACCATTTGCGTCCGGCTTGAGCAGGATCGGCGAGTTGGACTCGGGCGGAGCCGGAGCCGCGGTTGGCGTGGGAGAAGAAGGCTGCTCCTCCTGGGCAAACGCGGCACAAGCCAACACCGTGACGACAAGCATCAAGCGAGGAGACAAACGCATGGAATTGATACGCAAAGTCATCGCGCGCAGTTCAGCCGGACTGGGTACTGGGTACTAGGTACTGGGTACTGATTTCTCAGCCCTCTCCAAACACCCCGCCCGAAACGACCGCCCATCCAGCCGATGCAGCCGCTTCGCTTGCGCCGGCGAAATGAGTGGCGTGTGCGAGATCGTCAGCAGGTACTCCGCTACGAACCATACGGGCTTGTCGGAAGTCATCCAGTGGAGATGATCAAAGCGCTTCATGTGGACGGGACGCGAAAAAGTGCGCAGCGTCCGCTCGCCACGCAGGTTGAAGTACACGTCAAAATAACTCAGCGCCAGTTCGCGCAACGACCGGTAGACCGGCTCGCGATACCGGCATCCTGTGTAATTTGACTTCGCAATGGCGCCCCAATGGCCACCGATCTTGTAGACAGCAATCACATGGTCGGTATCTCGCTCGGCCTCGAGATCCAGAATGAGTGGAGGATAGCCATTCGCCCGCAAAGCTGCTGCCGCAAATAGGGCTCCCTCATAGCAGTGCGAAGTGTTCTCTGCCAGGACGCGACGGGGCGACCACGCGGAGTCCTCCAAGTGATACGGCATCGCGTCGATCGCCCGCTGAATGCCGTGAGGATCTTTCAGCGACCGTAGTTTGCGAAGCTCGGCAGGAGTAAGGGGAGTGGGGGTGGGATTGAGGTCCGCCATCTGTAACGCAGTGTAACCGAATCGTCGGACGACCGGTAAATAAGCGGAGATGACAACCAGGGTTCAATCTCTACTCGGCAGTCAGGACCTTGCGTTTCTTCACCACTTCAGACGCTGCGTCAAACCATACCTTGCACTGCGCCCCGTCTTCCTCAATCACCCATGTCTTCTGATCGTCGGCAGGCACGGCCAGGTTACGGGCCTTCAGCAGAGCGCTCACCGCGTCTTCTTTCATGCCGCTAGAAATGGAATCGCAAATGGAGCCGGCGCGAGTGTTGAAGGAATTTGCTGGAACGGCGGTTGGCTGGGCACCTTTCGTTGCCGGCGCACGGGCGGAATCAATCTTCCGCCGCCACATCAAGATGCCATCAGCGGAGTACGCGCGGATGTACGTCCCGTCCGCGCACTGGCTCTCCTCAAAAACATCTGGCCCGTTCGCGACTGGCACCGCAGGCATGATCTTGCGGGTTTTACATCCCGGCAAGTCCCCGGAACTCCAGATCACGGTGCCGAGAGGAAGAGAGTTCCCTTCCACGACTTCAATGTGGGCATCCGCCGAGCCGTCACCAGCATGAGCTCTCAGGGTTGCTCTGCCCGCGCGAAGAGCGGTCACCACGACTTCATCACCCGATGTAATCTCGACGATGCTCGGCTCAAATACGGTCCATTCCACGTTACGGAGGCCGTGTCCGCTTCCGTCTACCGCGTGAAATCGGCGAGTCTCTCCTACCAGCATCGTGGCCGAAGCAGGACTCACGGAAACCGGTGGAGCAGATTGGGCGCTGAGCAGTGTGCAACTGATGGCGACTACAAAAAGCGTCAAACAGCGAGATGTCCGGGCCATCGGCAGTAGCCTCCGACACTGCTATCGTGACCCTTTCCCGACGGGTGCTCCAGTTACTTTGGGGACTGAGTGATCGGAACCACTGTAAAGATCGGTAGATCAGCCACTTTGCAGGGCTGATCCACCAAAACATCCAGCGCAACCCAAATCCTGCTTACGCTTTTTTGATCATGCGGGTAATCCCGACCAAGATGATGGCACCGACAAACGCCACGATGATGGAGCCGATAATTCCGCCGCCGGGCCAAACTCCTAACAGCCCGAAAACCCAGCCGCCCACGATTCCGCCGAGGATACCGAGAATGATGTCAACGAGTACTCCGTAGCCTCCGCCTTTCATCACCTGGCCAGCCAACCATCCGGCAATGAGCCCCACGACGATCCAAACTAGAAATCCCATATAGTTCCTCCATGGAAGCGCTTGTGCCGGACCCCCACGACGGTTCCCGGCGCGAGCGAGAATACTACGCTGGGCACAAACAGTCCGCAATGCCGACGGCCGGTGTTTCCTTTGGATCAGGCCATTGGGAGGCCCGGTCCAAATCTACTTCAACAATTGTGCCAGTTCCTGCGCGCTCTCTACGGTCACATCCGGCGGAACTTCCTTAAGCGTGTGTGGAGCGAAGCCATACATTACGCCACAGGTCCACATGCCCGCGTTGCGACCGGTCAGCACGTCAATCGAGGAATCGCCGATCATTAGCGCCTCTTCCGCTGCCACGCCAGTTTCCGCCAGCAGCGTACGCGCTCCCAGTGGATCCGGTTTCTTCGTCGCAAAACTATTTCCACCATAAACGCGCACGAAGTAATCCCCCATCCCCAGTGCCTGCACAATGTCTTGAGAAGGACGGACCGGTTTATTCGAGAGCACCGCCATCTGTCGTGTGGGGCGGACATTCCTGTCCGCCAACCCCTCCAACGAGCCAAGGCGGGCAGGAATGCCCGCCCCACACGCCAGCGCCGCCAGCACCTCTGGAATCCCGTCATATACAGTCGTGTGGTCGAGCTTGTGAAGGCGGTAGTAACCGAGAAAATATTCAAGCGCGCGATTGAAGAAATCATCGGCACTTCCCTCGCGCCCCGCTCCCTCCGTGGACCCTCCATTGTTTAACGCCCGCTGCACCAGCGCCGGCGCGCCGTCCCCCACGTAGCTGGCAATCACGTCACCGGGCAACTCTGGCCGCTCAAAATGCCGCAGCATCGCGTTGATGGAATGGATCAAGTCCAGCCGCGAATCAATGAGGGTGCCGTCAAGATCGAACACCAGAAGCCGGATCGAACGCGGATCGAATTTGCGATGAAATTGGATCATCGACGTTTCAGGATAAATGATTATGGCTTCGCTGAGGTCGGAGGTTCGAGGTCAGATTGCAGACGTCACGCATCGATTATCCAGGGCGTCGCGGATGCTGGCTTTTACTTCTGCAATTTGACCTCTAACTTCTGACCTTACTCGTGGCTCGTAGCTCGCGGCTCGTTTACAATATCCTTCGGCAGAGCGCTGCCCGGGGTGATCCGAACGCATGGCCACAACCAAAGTTGACCCCAAGCTGAACGATAGCGATCTCAAGAAGAAGACCAAAACTTACCAGGGTCTGACCGGTCAACAACTCGTGGACGCCTACCGCATCATGTTCGCGTCGCGCCGCGTGGATGACCGCGAGATCCTGCTCAAGCGCCAACAAAAGGTTTTCTTCCAGATCTCGGGCGCCGGACACGAGGCTGTCGGGGTCGCCGTCGCCAGCGCGCTCAAGCCGAACTACGACTGGTTCCTGCCCTATTACCGCGACCGGGCATTGTGCCTGGCGCTCGGGGCCACGCCCTACGAAATGCTGCTTGGCGCTGTCGGAGCCGCAGATGACCCCAGTTCCGGCGGCCGTCAAATGCCTTCGCATTGGGCATTCAAGAATCTAAATGTGATCACGCAGTCTTCCTGCACCGGCACCCAGATTCTGCATGCAGTCGGGTGCGCGGAAGCAGGACGGTACTTCTCGCAGCATCCGAATGCGGCGCGCAAGGCCGATGGCGATTACCGGCAGTTCAAAGACGTGCAGTTTAAGGGCGATGAAATCACCTACGTCTCTCTCGGAGACGGCACTACCAGCGAGGGAGAATTCTGGGAAGCGCTGAATACGGCTTCCAACCGCCGTCTGCCTGTGATTTTTTGCGTGCAAGACAATGGCTACGCGATTTCGGTTCCGGTTGAAGTGCAGACCGCGGGCGGAAACATTTCGCGTCTCGTCTCCGGGTTCCCGAATTTCCATTTCGAAGAAATTGACGGCACCGATCCAGCAACCGCATATGCCGCCATGCGCCGCGCCGCCGATCATTGCCGCGCCGGCAACGGCCCCGCTTTCGTTCACGCGCACGTGATTCGCCCCTACTCTCACTCACTGTCCGATGACGAGCGCCTTTACCGCCCGGAGAGTGAACGGCAGCGCGATGCTGCGCGCGACCCAGTTCCCCGGCTGCAGATGTTCCTGCTGCGCGAAGGGATCCTGGACGAAAAAGGCATCAACAAGATCGAAAAGGAAATTGAAGAACAGATTCAGGCCGATGCCGATCGGGCGCTGGATGCGCCGATTCCGCAACCTGAGTCCATTTACAACTTCGTATATTCGCCGGACCTGGATCCAACTTCGGCCGTTTTCGATACTCATCCCCTGGCGATCGCGCCCGAGACTACAGAAAGCAAGAAACCTTCCGCGTCGCTTCCCAAAACGATGGCAGACCTGATCAATGCCACGTTGCGGGACGAAATGCGGCGTGACGAACGCGTCATTGTTTTTGGCGAAGATGTCGCCGATGCCAGCCGCGAAGAGTACCTCAAGCAAAAGCTGATCAAAGGCAAGGGTGGCGTTTTCAAACTGACGTCGGGCCTGCAAATGGAATTTGGGGCTGACCGCGTTTTCAATTCGCCGCTCGCAGAAGCCAACATCGTCGGCCGCGCGATTGGCATGGCGACGCGCGGACTGAAGCCGGTCGTGGAAATCCAATTCTTCGATTACATCTGGCCAGCGATGATGCAACTGCGCGACGAATTGCCGCTGATGCGCTGGCGCTCAAATAATGCCTTCTCATCGCCGCTGGTGGTGCGCGTGGCGATCGGCGGGTATCTGACGGGCGGAGCCATTTATCACTCGCAGTGCGGAGAGAGTATTTTCACGCACATTCCGGGCCTGCGCGTTGTTTTCCCGTCAAACGCGCTCGACGCCGCTGGATTACTGCGCACCGCCATTCGTTGTGACGATCCAGTTCTCTTCCTTGAACACAAGCGTCTGTATCGCGAGACCTACGGCCGCGCGGCCTATCCGGGTCCTGACTACATGGTTCCATTCGGCAAGGCGAAGATCGTTCATCCGGGGACTAACCTGACGGTCATCACGTATGGCGCTGTGGTTCCGCGCGCATTGCAGGCGGCACAAAAGATCGAGCGCGAACTGCATGTCAGTGTGGAGTTGATCGATCTGCGAACGCTTAACCCGTTCGATTGGGATACGATCGCCGCTTCTGTAAAGAAGACGAACCGCGTGCTGATTGCGTACGAAGACTCGCTCAGTTGGGGATACGGCGCGGAAATCGCGGCCCGCATTGCTGACCAGTTGTTTCACCATCTTGATGCTCCGGTGAAGCGGGTCGCGGCAACGGATACGTTTGTTGCCTACCAGCCGATTCTGGAAAATGCGATCCTGCCGCAACCAAGCGATCTTTACCGGGCGATGAAGGAACTGGCGGAATTCTAGACGACGGATTTCCGCCTGGGTTTGCGGACTCAGGCCTTGGATTTCGCCTTCTTGCTTTTACCCCACCCGCCGCCCGATCCGCCGCCGAAATTGAAGCCCCACGGTCCGCCGCCAAAGCACAGTAGCGCGAAAGCGATTGTCGCCAGTGCCAGCGGGAATTCGTAGCCTCCCTGCCCCACCAATCCGTTCTTGAAGTGCACTTTCCAAATGGCGACTGCCATTTCGATGACCATAGCCGCCGCGAAAAAACGCGTGAACAGGCCGAGTACGAGTGCAATTCCGCCGAAGAACTCTGTGCCCGCCGACAGAAATGCCAGCCATGAGGGCAATCCGAGCGAGCCAACTGTGTCCATGTGATGATGGAAACCGCCGAATACTTTGTGGAAGCCGTGGGCAATCATGATCGCGCCCAACACAATTCTCATCAGGAACTGGGCGAGCGGCTGCAGGCGATTGAAAGAGTCGAGATTCACAAGAGACCTCGCAAGATGGAATTGATTAAGGTAGCAGAAAGCGAGGGGTGCAATCGGTGGTGGGAATCTCGTCAGTTAAGCGAAGCGGAGAATGAACTCGACGGGAGAACGGGCAAGGCGGAGTAAGCGATCAAAGGTCAGCGCGTAGAACTCACCACTCCGAATAAGGCTTGCCGTTACTGCCGATGCGACTGGAACCACTGTGCACGCCGACGATACCCGTATCAGTCTGGGTGATCGCCATGATGGAGGTGTCTTCCTCAACCTCCCACGTACTGGCGTCGCCCCCAATATCTTCGGGAACATTCTTGATGTACTTCGCGTGCACCAGGTCTTCGAGTGACTTGGGAGCTTTCTGTTTGTCGAGCGTGTATTGAAAAATGGCCTGATTCAGCGTGTGGAGACTCTTCTCGAAAGCGTCCTCTTTCGCGCGTCGAATGCTCGCGCTGTAGATTGGCATGGCGATCGACAGCAGGATGAGGATGATGCTCATCACCACCATAATTTCGAGGAGTGTAAATCCGCGGTCGCCGCGATGAAGTGTCATGGGCAACCCGCCTTACCAGGAAGAATATGGTCGGCCATCAGTCCCGACTTCATTTGACCCGCTGTGGACAGAAGCGATTCCGGTCTGGTCCGCGTTAAAGGCCTTTTCCGGTTCTTCTTGCTCCGTGGCCCACGTCGCATTGCTGCCCGTGATGTCGTCAGGGATCGCTTTCAGATAGCCTTCCTGAACCAGATCTTCGAGTTGCTGCGGTGCCTTCCTCTTATCGAGAGAGTATTGCTGCACCACATTGTTCAGAACCGCCAGATTGTTTTTGAACCGGGCTTCTTTCGAACGGGTGATCGCATTGGTGTACATCGGCAGCGCGATCGACAGCAAGATCAGGATCATGCTGATCACAACGACCATTTCAATCAGCGTGAACCCGCGATTGCCCGCTTTGGAACGAATCTTCATTTTGCCTTTTGTCCGCTACCAGTCTTTGTAGTTCGATCCGTCCAGCGCCTTTCCTGGCGACTTGGTGTAAACGTCGAACACGTTTTGCTCACCCCATGAATCTGACGTTGGATCGTCTTGCATGGAGTGCATGCCCCACTCGGTTTTCCCAGTCATCGGGTCCATCGGGACGCGGCGCAGGAATTTAAGTTTTTTGCCCGCTACGTCCACACCATTTACCAGGGTGTCGAGATCCGGGGGATAATTTTCACTGCCTACTTTCGTCTGAAATCCGCCACGATCAGCCGCGTCCTTATAGCGATCGATTGCGTCACGTAGCGTCCAGAGTGCTTCGCGCAGTTCTTTCTCTCGTTCGCGTTGCACCACGTGGCGCATGATCGGCACAGCCATTCCGGTCAGGATCAGCAGAATGGAAGTCGCGACGATCAGTTCGATCAACGTGAAACCGCGCTGCCGCCGCATCAAATGGCCTCTATATACTGGCTGGTTCATAACGAAAATCTAAATTACTGAATGGTAACGGCTGCCTGAGCCCCGTTCATCGCGATGGGCTGCATGGCCGGGTCGCGCGCTCCGCCACGCGTGATTACGAGTGCGGATTGGCCCGGACCTTTGGCCATGAATGTCACCGTGACCACCGCTCCCTGCCCGGAGACACCACCAACACCCGGAGGCCGCGACGCCGTAATTTGCAGAATTCCTTTTGCAGGATCGTCGCGATAGGCAAGTGCGACCGTCTGGCCGTCCTGCGACAGGAAACCGCCATTGGAAACGTTCGCGACCTGCAACTGGTTCGGGTCGTAGCTGAGTTGTACCGGCACGGAGTATACGTTCTGACCGCCAGAGAGCATCACGTTCGCTGTGAAGGTTGAACCTTTTGCCTGACTGAACGTCGGCGGGTCAAACATGAATCCACCGGCCGCGGCACCCGAAGGCATCGCCATATTCGGCGCACCCGGATTAACCGGCATGACCGCGGCGCCAGGATTCTGCATCGCTCCCTGCGGATTCACGGGCATTCCAGGCTGCGTTTGCGGCGCCGGTTGCGTCTGCGGAACCACTGCCGGCGACTGCGTGCCGGGCCCCGCCGAACCACTCGCAGGAGCGACCGCCTTCACGCCGCTGGTCCTGAGATAAATTGAGTTCGCCGTTCCCACATCCAGCATGTCGGCGCTGCGGGAGGACTCCGGTCCACGAATAATGTGCGGTATCAGAACGAAGACGAGCTCGTTCTCGGAGTGGTCGGTCTTGGTCTGCGAGAACAGATATTTGAAAATTGGAATCGAAGCCAGACCCGGAATGCCGGACAACGACTTCGTCCGCTGATCTTCCATCATGCCGCCGAGCAGACTGACTTCGCCATCCTTCAGGCGAATATCGTGCTCAATCTTGCGCTGTCCGATGACGGGCTGGCTCACTCCGCCAATGTCCTGATAGCGATCCACAGCAGAAACGTCCATCGTCAACTTCAACGAGATTTCCCGTCCGGCGTGAACGCGGGGAGTGATGTCAATGTTCACACCGACGTCCAGGTATTGAAACTGGGTATTAACCAGCGGGTTGATACCGACGCCGCCAATACCCGGCTGGAAGGATCCGGTAGCGACCGGCACGCGTTCGCCAATCTTCAAGGTGGCTTTTTGCCCGTCCAAAGCGCGAATTTGCGGATTCTGAATCAGCTTCGAATCACTCGAACTCAAGAGCGCCGTCGCGGAGGCGGGCGGAATGGTTACCTGGAAATCGGTTGCGTCCAGGTTGGCCAATGTATTCAGGTTGAGTCCGTTCGACGAACTCGAACCAGTACCGGTACCTGTTCCTGTTCCCGTTCCGGTTCCCGTTGTGCTGATGTTGCTCTGCAATTGCACGGTAGCGCTGGTCGGCGGGTTGATGCCCAACTGATGCATCTTGTCGCGGCTGACCTGCATGATGGCCACTTCCACCAACACTTCAGGCTTCGCACGGTCCAGATCGTCGACTAATTTCTGCGCCAAGGCCAACTGGTCTGGCGTTCCGCGCACAACGATCGCTCCCTGTGAAGGCAACTGCTGAATGCGGCTCACTTCGAGGATCGTGCGCATCGCGTTTACGACATCCTGCAATTCGGTCGGCTGGGAAAGATTAGAAAGATAAAAAGTCTTGATGACGTTTTGTTCGAGCTCTTTCCGTTTTGCGGGATTGTCTTGCGCGACAAAAATCGTATTGGGCGTGACCGGACGCCAGAAAGTCTTGGTCTCAAAAGAAATAATGGAGAGTGCTTCTTCCAGCGTGACGCCGTTCAGTTCAATACGCACCTGTCGGGGTGTGTAATCAGGATCGAACAGCACGTTCATTCCAGCGAGTTTTCCGACCGTTTCATAGATCACGCTACTCTTGTCGGTAGCTTTCAATGTGATGGGAACGTTCGAGATCGGAGCCAGGTCCACCGGGCCCTGCGCGGATTCCAATCGGCGGCGCAGGGACGTCGTTCCCGCAGACGGACCTTGCGGTGCTCCCGTGCCATCCTGGATCATCTGTCGCGTTCGCTTGAGTTCTTGTTGTGCGATGAAGGAGGAAGGATCGATCTGGAGCGCCTTCTCAAACTCGGCCTGCGCTTCCTCGAGTTTCCCGCCATCTCTCAGGATCTGGCCACGATGTACGCGAGAGGCTGCGGCCAAGAACCTGGTGCGCTCATACGCGGTGCGGTAACGCAGTTCCTTGGGTTGCTGATCGTAGGCCTGCTTGAAAAACTCGTAGGCTTTTTCGTAGTCCTGCCGTGCCTGCGCGTCGGTACCTTTGTCGTAGAGGGCTTTGGCGGAATCGGTCTTCGCCATCGCCGCCGGCAACAGGAAGCAAAAAAGCAGTAGAGTAAACAGAGCCGGACGCATGGGGCGTGTCATCAAACTGTCCTCATAAGAATCTCTCTCGCCGGCCCGATGCCGGTCTTGTCACTTTGCCGAAACCGCACCTTCGAAAACATGCGAAGAACCGGCGGCGGGGTAGCCACACAGGGTGTTTCACGCAAAAATCCCCGGAAAATCGGATTATAGCATCGCATCATCGGGCACCCGAAGTGATTGGTAGGGCTATGTTTACACTCATTAGTACCTGTACCCGCGAGCGCATTCCTTGACAAGCGCGGTTGCTTCCTTATCGGCAATCCACGGCGCGCGTGCTCGACTACTTTGCGGAACTACCACAAGGCGATCGGTCGGCTCGCACCTGCCCCGCACGCCGTGCTAACTTCTTGTTACACATGGCACGGCAATCCAGTCACGAAACCCAGCCCAGCCGGGAGAAAAATCCCCGCCGCCAGCCCAAAGCGAGCGGAGAGAGGGATGCCACCGTCAATAGGAACGCCAGCCATAACTACTTCTTGCTCGAAAAATTCGAGACCGGCATCATGCTGACCGGCACTGAAGTCAAAGCCATCCGTTCCGGCAAGGCCAACCTGAAGGATTCCTATGGATTGGTGAAGGACGGAGAGCTCTGGTTGCTGAACTGCCACATCAGCCCCTACGAGCATGGCAGCTACGCCAATCACGCCTCTCTTCGAACTCGCAAACTGCTCGTCCACGCCGAGGAAATCCGCAAGCTCTTCGGCAAAATGCAGCAGCGCGGGCTAACGCTCATCCCCACACGAATGTATTTCAAGAATGGCCGAGTGAAAGTGGAACTCGCGATTGCCAAAGGCAAGCAACAATGGGATAAGCGCGAAACCGAGCGCCGCCGCACCGCCGACAAAGAAGCCCGCGACGCGATCGCACGCTCAAGAAAAGCCACGTAGTCAAGACCTTTTTACCCTCAACATCTACTTCCCCGCACTTCGACTGGCATCCGAAGCCCGCAAACTCGCAGGTGACAGCAGTTCTTTGCGACAGGGTCACAAAACTTTACAAACACCGCAAGATTCTGCACACCGAACCGCCCAAATTACGCGCTGGAAGCCATTTTTGGATTGGCACACACATTCGACCGTCATATACTAGCCCCTGTCGTAGATGGTGTTGTTGAGTGGCGTTCTGTGTGGAAGGCTACTCATCATTCTTCCAGACTCTGAGTAACCGGTCGGCGACTCCCCAATCTTCCGACTAATTCGCGAGAACGCACAACCAGACCCAATCGAGGAGAATTTAATGGTTCGACCTGTAGCGCTTGTTCGATCTCTTGTTCTGTGTAGCCTCGCGCTGGCCGCGATGGCTTCCGCCAAAACCAAAGACAAAACAATTGTTAGACTTCCTGCTGGCTTTGCCGTTTCGCAGCCGGTTTCTGAACTCCCGATTGACATGCCACTCGCGGGCAGCCTCATGACCCCGGAACCCCGCCCAGTCCCACTCGCCAGCCACGCCGTTCCCGGCCGTCCTGGACAACAGGATGCACTCGTACAGCACCAGGTGCTGCCGCAGGTTTCCGCAACTCAAGGTATCCGTTTCGACGGCATTACCTCGCCCGGCTACGCACCTTCCGATGCCAACATGGCAATCGGTCCGAACCACATCGTTGAAACCGTCAACGTGCAGTTCGCGGTTTACAACAAGAGCGGCGCACTTCTGGCCGGTCCCACCAACATTCAGAGCATTTTCGCTCCTCTCGGCGGAGTCTGCACCAACACCTTCGGCGATCCGGTTATGCTTTATGACCGCAAAGCCGACCGCTGGTTCCTGAGCATGATTGGGAACCAAGGTTCGACCCAGGCGGAATGCGTTGCCATTTCCAAGACGAACGACCCGGCCGGCGCGTATTTCCTATATGGCTACTCGTTTGGACCGGATTTGAACGACTATCCGAAGATGGGAACCTGGGCCACAACCAGCAACAGCGCGTACCTTGTGTCGTACAACATTTTCGTCAACTTCCAGAACTTCGGCGGATCCGATCTCTGCGGATTTGATCGTACGAAGATGCTGGCTGGCGATAAGTCAGCAGCGCAACTCTGCCAGCGCACACCCAATACGGAAGGCGGCTATCTGCCTTCAGACATGGATGGACCGACAGCGCCCCCAGATGGCACGCCCGGACTGTTCATCACTTGGCAGAACAACAATCCTGGCCAGTTGTTTCTCCGCAAGCTTACTCTCAACTTCGCTGCCGGCACCTCTTCCATGTCTGCTCCGACCACAATCAATACCGCCAACACCACGCTGGCGTGCGGCAGCGGCGGCACTTGCGTTCCGCAGTCTGGAACAACGCAGAAACTCGACACGCTCGGCGACCGCATGATGTATCGCTTTGCGATCCGTCATTTCGCCGATCACGATCGCGCTGTATTCAGCCACGCAGTTGGCAATGGCAGCCAGGTCGCTGTCCGCTGGTACGAAATTTTCGACCCCGCCGGCGCTGTCACTCTGAATCAGCAAGGCACGTTTGCTCCCGATTCGACCTACCGCTGGATGAGCAGCATGGCCGAAGACAAGAACGGAAACATCGGACTCGGCTACAGCGCGTCCAGCGCCAGCATGCATCCTGCTGTGCGTTTCACTGGTCGCGTACCGAGTGATCCTCTGGGCTCGATGGAAACGGAAGCCAGCATCATCGAAGGCCCCGGATCGCAAACCAGCGGCCTCTCGCGCTGGGGTGACTACACCGCAATGCAGGTTGATCCTTCCGACGATTGCACGTTCTGGTACGTAGACCAGTACGAACAGACCAGCGGCACTTTCAACTGGCACACCAGCATCTCGTCGTTTGCCTTCAGCGGTTGCGGCGGTGGCGGTGGCGCAGC
>Ga0302323_100000611_pt1 | contig 28754 bp, 40 predicted proteins | sample Fen_T0_3_FD_201950 | JGI IMG/M metagenome (GOLD analysis project Ga0302323, IMG submission 201950) | Peat permafrost microbial communities from Stordalen Mire near Abisko, Sweden - Fen_T0_3 | ecosystem: Environmental > Terrestrial > Soil > Wetlands > Permafrost | place: Sweden: Abisko...
GACGAGATTGTCGAGACCAACTCGTCGTAGAACTCCTTGTCCGGCCCGTGCATGGCGAACCCGTGGCCGCCGTTGTAGGTCCACGGCCCACCCATCACCCAGAAGTGCAACCGTTCGCCGCCCCTACCGAGCCCGAACTCCGGGCCGTCATCGGGTCCCGTCACGTAGCCGTCGACCGAGGTCGTGATCGATGCGATGACCTTACCCATGGCGTCTCCTCCTTCGGTTATCGCAGCGTATGACGATCGCAGGCCGAGCACGATAAGCAACCAGGCACCGTCCGCGAGGGGGTCCATGCCGCCGATGTTCGCGCTTCAGACGTGCGTGCCGACCGGTGGTCGACCGGCGTAGGCGAGCAGGCGGACCCGCTTTGGCCACCTGCTCCAGCAGGGCCGGCACCGAGTTGTCGAGCCGGACACACTCCAGCACCTCACCCTGGCCATCGATCCGCACGAGCACACTGCGACGCCGGTGCAAATCGATCCCCACATACTGCTGCGACTTCTCGTAACGTTGGTTCACGGCGGCCTCTCTCTCACCGTGGGCTCTTACTGACAATCCGAGAATCCTCGGATCACCCACCGAGCGGGAGGCCCGCCCCGCTCCGTCATCGCATCACCTATGTGCAACGAGGGTTCGGTCAGAGGCTCAAGAGACGCCGGCGGGGGCTCGGTCACTTCTGCGACGATCCTGTCCAGTCTGCGCCATAGACTCCGGTACCACCCGATGGGCTAGCCCAGAGCGTTTGCGGGTTTGAGCCGTCGGCATTGGCCAAGCGGATCTCGGTGTGATCCCAGCCCGGGCAGAAGTAGGTGTACGCGATCTGCTTCCCGTCCGGCGACCAGGTGCCCTGCATCGCGGCACATCCGTTGGCGGGTTTGATGACCGGTTGGGGTGCACCGCCACTGGCGGAGACTGACCACAGGGCGGCTTGCCTGCTCTCGTTGTGCTCGGTGAACAAGATGGTCTGACCGTCCGGCGACCATCGTGGGAAGCCGGCATCGGTCGTGTCGGCGGTGAGCGGCTGCCGCACGCCGCCGTGGGCAGGCATCGTCCAGAGGCCGGCTAGTCCCTTGTCCGGGTCGGTGACGCGGACGAAGACAATCGCTGTCCCGTCCGGGGCGTAGGAGGCCGGGTCGTCGCCGGATGGCGACCCGGACGGGGCGGCCCGGCTGATGGCGTGGACGCCCCGACCGTCGGAGAGTGCAACGTGCAGCCCTTGGTCCGGGCCGTCGTCGAGGTAGCTGCCGAAGACCAGATGCGTGCCGTCCGGGGATGGTCGTGGGCTGTCTTGTGACTGCGCTCCGCTGGTGATCTGCTCAACCTGGCTGCCGTCGATGTTCATCCGGTAGATGTGTCGGTGCCCGGAACGTTGTGAGTCGAAGTAGATCTGAGTGGCCGAGGCCCAGACCGGATCCCCGAGCGTGCTGTCGGCGATGACCGGGATGACGTGTAGACCGGTACCGTCCAGATAGGCCGGTTGGCTGGGAACTCCCGACCCCTCGATGTTGAAGAGGATGCGGCCGGTGCCGGGAGCCGCCATCGGCGTGGGGAGGTCGCTGGCGAACGGCTGAGGTCTGCCGGTCGCGTGCGCCAACACCGTGGCCGACGAACTTGTCGGCGACGGCGGGTCCGCCCCACCCGAGCAGGCGGCCAGCATCAGTGCGGCGGCGGCCACTGACATCGACACCCTGACCGGGCGCTGTGGATGCATACAGATCCTCCTGCCACTACTTGTTGGTCGGTGACACGCCCGGCGGAACGTGTCTCCGGGTCGCTAGTGGGCTGGCCGGTCATCGGCCTTGTGGAGACGGACAGCCGGAAAGAGTTCGATTAGGACTACGAAGCGACCGATTCGCATGCGGGTCTCCTTCTGTGCCGTGCCGATCCGGGTCGGCTGAGCCGGGTTCCCTGTCAAGTGGTCGGCTCTTTTCGGCAACTCGTTTGTTGCGGTCACGATGATGGGCGGATGAACTGAAGGTTGAGGGTGTCGAACATCGGTTGGACTTCGGTGAGGGTGGCGGATAGGTCGCCGGGTCGGGTGGTCCAGACCCAGACGACCGCGCCCAGCGGGGTGTTGGTGAAGATCAGCCTGGTTCTGCGGTGTGGGAGCAGGCCGACGCGGCCGCTCTCCCACGCCCGAAATACCGGTTGGCAGCGTGGGTAGACGAGGCATACCGGGCTGAGCTTGGCACTCGGGGGCGCCATTGCATCCAACGTCCAGGCCGGTAGCCCCGCGAACTGTGTGCGGGTTGGTTCCAGGTTCTGCCCCGTCGCCGCTGACGCGATGCGTTCGGCGTGTACCAGACTGCGGAACTCTTGGTGGCTGCTCGGGTAGAGCATGATCGCCACGCCGCGGGTGCCGTCGGCGTTGCGAAGGTCGACGTCGAATGCACGGCGAGGGGCCGCCCGCCAACCGGCTGGCAGTTGCGCAGTCACGGCAACCCTGCTTGTGATTCCCTCTAACTGGCCGTGGAATACATCCCCTTGCGGAGCCGGACCGATGACCGGCTGGGACCCCGGATCCGGTTCGGGAGCCAGCAGCCAACCGCCCAGCAGCGCCAGCAGCACCACGGGCACCAGCACCGCCATCGCCCGTCGACGGCGACGCTGCCGGTCTCCCAAGGCCCGCAGACTCCCTGGAGCCGGTGCGTCCCCGGGCAGATCGACCTCCAGGCGACTCAGCAGCACTCCCAATCGATCAGCCATCGCGCACCTCTGACGTCACTGCAGAGTCGGCCAGCAGGGGGGCCAGCGCCGCCCGGCCCCGCGCAAGTCGCGACTTCACCGTGTTCACCGACGCATCCACCTCAACCGCCACCTCATCGACCGACAGTCCGCACAGGTGGTGCAACACGATCGCTCGGCGTTGCGCATCGGGGATCTGCCGCAGCGCCGCGACCAGCGCCACCGTGTCGGGCGAGGGCTCCGCCACCTCCGAAGATGCACCGAGCCGGACCAACGTCCGTGTTGCGTTCCGTAGTGCCCGCCACCGATTCGCCGCCAACCGCCACGCCACCGTCCGAAGCCACACCTCCGGTTGGTCGTAGCGTCGGATGTGATCCCACCGCTGCCAGGCACGCACGTACGCCTCCTGCACCACGTCCTGCGCGTCGGCCACGTTCCCGGTCAGGGCATAGGCGTAGAGCAGCTGCCGCTGATACGACGCCCGATAGAACGCATCGAACGAAGCCGGGTCAGCCATCCGCACCTCCCACGCCATCCATAGACAACCACCCCCCAACCCCATCCCCGGTTGCATCAAGTCCCCAAGGAATTCCAGACGAAGCGCCCGCGAATGCCGGTTCTTTCTCGGGTTGGCCCGCGAGTTGGCCTATGCGGCTCCTGCGATGAAGGCGGCGACGATGTAGTTGGCGTGCCGGTCGAGGTTGCCGCGCGCTCGGTCGTAGCGGGTGGTGGTGCGCGGGTCGGCATGGCGGGCGGCGATCTGGACGTCGCGTAGCGGCACGCCAGCGTCGAGGGCGGCGGTGATGTAGGCGTGACGGAGCGCGTGGCAGCCGACCCGGTGTTCGATCCCGGCTCGTTTGGCCAGCCGGTGCACGATGCGGCTGGCCGCGTTGCGGTCCATCCGGGCACCGGCGCGGGTGCGGATCAGCGGCCCGAACGGGCGCTCCCCGGCTGCCCGGTCCAGGGTGCGGGCCACCGGAACCGGCAGCGGGATCAGGGCCGGCTTGTTGCCCGTGCCGATCACGTGCAGGGTGCGGTGGCCACGTTCGGTGCCGAGGTCTTCGATGTTCACCGCACACGCCTCCGACACCCGTAGCCCGAGCAGGCCGAGCAGGGTGATCAAGGCAGCGTCGTCCGGGCTGGACGCCCGCGCGGTGGCGACCAGGGCACCCAGCTGCATCCGGTCCAGGCCGAGGGCTTGGGACTCCTCTGGGACGTGCGGTCGGCGCACGTACTCCGCAGGAGACCGGTCCAGGTAGCCGTCGATCACGGCGAACCGGTAGAACCCGATCACGGTGGACAGCCGGCGGGCGGTGGTCGCGGGGGCGTAGCCGCGTTCTTCTTCCATCCAGCGCACATACAGCTCCACGTGCGGGCGGGTCATCGCGAACACCTCGACCCTGCCGGTCGCGCACCAGCCGAAGAACGTCCGCAGGTCCAGCGCGTAGGCATCGCGGGTCCGGCCCGAGTAGCGGGCCAGGAACCCCGCCGCGGCCAGATGAGGCTGGTCCATGAACGGCAGCGGCTCGGGAACGATCACAACACCAGATTCAGACATGACAGGACCTTCTGACCCGAGGACGACAGAGGCTGCGAGTCAGCCACGCGGCTGACGCCAGGGTGGGCGAACCCGAGCAAGAACCGGCAATAGGCGCGGTCGGCCCTGGCATGGTTGGCACTGTGACTGGGGACCGCTTCGCCAATCGGCTCGACGCTGCCACGTACGCCGACGACCCTGTCGTCGGGGTCTACGGCAAGGACCCCGGTGAGGCATCGTCGCTATGGGTCCCCGAGCGCTTGTTCGCTCGTCTGGTGCCCTTGGCCAGGGCGTCCGGCCTGCACACCCTGCCGTTGCTGGGCGGAAGCGAGCCCGTCCGTCTGAGCGGACCGATGATCGGATCTTTGGTCGATGAGTTGGACTTCGTTCGAGCCCGAGTGGACGACCCACTCGTGACGACCTGGGCTAAGCAGATCGCCGTTAGGGCCAACCGTGCGCTCGCCGACCCCGAGCCATCGCTGACGGTCGAAGGCGAGTAGCGCCGAAGAGCCGTTCTGCATTACTGCTGGACACCTTCTGGAGGTCCACGTTCGGTCGGAGGTCGGCCTCCGGGAACATGTTCTCGAGGGCCGCGGATGCCGCGTCGGTGGCGGCTTCGAGCTGCTTACTAGACGTCTCCGACGATGCTGGTCAGGAAGCCGGACATCAGGTCGGCGGTGTGTTCGGGGGCGTCGAGTCCGACCATGTGCCCGGCGTCGGGGATCACCTCGAGACGAGCTGCCGGCACGTGCTCTGCGATGGTGTGCGCGTAGCTGCTGAACAGTGAGGTCTCGTGCTCGCCGACCAGCACCAGGGTCGGCGCATCGACCTCACCCAGCCGGGTCGCAGCGGCCGGCTCGGTCTCCTCACGCGGATCCTGGTGCAACCAATGGAACCCCCGGTATGCCTGTGTCAGGGACGCCACCCGCTGACGCAACGCTGTCGTGCCACCGGAGAAGCTGAAGAGCGGATGTGACAGCCACAGTCGCCGGGCGGCAGCGACCCCCTCGGACCTGGCCGTCTGCTCGAGCATGTGCCACCACCGACCGAACTCCGCATCCCCAGCGCCACCGGGCAGGTTCGGACCGAGGAGCACGAGCCCGCCGACACGGTCGACATTGGACAAGGCAGCGTCCAGTGCCAGGCCACCCCCCATCGACGCCCCGACCAACACCGCTCGTTCGATCCGCTGACTGTCCATCACCTGCCACAGGTCGGTCACATCCGAGTACGGACCGACCGGGTCGGGCGAAGCACCGAAGCCGCGCTGGTCATAGCGCACCACCGCGTGCTCTTGCTCCAGGCGAGCAGCCAGGTCATCCCACATCGTCACGTCGAACGTGAACCCGTGCAGCAGCACCACCGGCGGGCCGGCACCTGAGGACACCACGCGCAGATCACCCATGCGGTCACCCGCGACCAAGCGGACCCAGCACCTCGCGGACACCAGTCGAAGCATCCATACCGGACACACTGACCCGGGACCGCTCGGTTGTCCACCGACCCGGAATCCGACGGGTCAAGCGTCTCCAGTGCCCAACCTTCACAAGAACTGACTACGAAGCGTGGCCCGGCGCACGGAGGTGCCGATACAGGGCCGATCGGATACCCCAATCGAGGCTCTGGTGCGGAAGGATCAGTGCGTGTGGGGTCGCTCAGGACGGGGATCATGAAGACCTGCCTAGCCGCTTTGGCAGTAGTGCTGGTAACGGCCGGCTGCACAGGGACGTCTTCTGCCCCCTCGCCGAGTGGGAGTTCGTCGGCGACCACAAGCGCTGCCGGCATGCGTGGCGTTCAGATCCACTCCCTACCGTGTCCGACCAAGCCAGTCGCCACTGAGGCCTCGCAGAGCCCGGGTGGAACGCTGGGTTCTCTGGTGATGCCTTGGACAGGTGCTCGGCAACGCCCGGTCACCGGGACCGTCGAGGTGTTCTGGATCTGCCGATGGGACAGCAGTCCGATGGGCCTCGGCGAACCGGCGATCGTCAGCGCCGACTCGGCGGGCTTTACCGCGCTCGATCAGGCTCTGCGGCTGCCGAACCAACCACCCGCGAAGTCCTGCACCCTGCAGGGTGTGATTCAGCCCCTGGTCATCGCCCGCACAAGTGACGGCGACTGGGTGGTGCATCTGCCCTACGACTCCTGCGGTCGCCCGCGGCCAGCCGTCAGCCGAGCCGTCGCCCAGGCAGTGCGCTAACCCTCATCCCACGCACGGACGTGCCGATCCCGGGCCGTGGTGAGGCAAGATCTACGTCATCGCAAGAGCTGTGGGCCGGGCTCGACTGGGGTGGGTCGCCTTGAGTGACGGTGGGTCGAAGTGGCGATTGCCAAAGAACCACTGGAAGTTCATGATTCCCTTTGCCGCCGTACTCATCGTCGGGTCGGGGCTGCTCTTCTGGTACCTCTGGACAGGGCCGCGGGGCGGCTAACCCTCCGGGACACTCAGCTGGGTTGGCCTGGCTCAAGTCGGGCCGAGCCGCCCGTACGTGCCGATCGGTGTGCCCGAAGTCCGGTAGCAGGAGGAGTCGTTGATTCGTCGGGGGCCCGTGCGGCGCAGGCACAATGCGGGATGCGATCACACGGATTCTCAGCGGCGACAGTCGCACTGGCGGCAGTCGCTTCGCTGTCGGCCTGCACTTCGACTACGCCAACCCCGGGAGTTACCTCAACAGCACGAACCAAGACTGCCCAGCCGACCGATACTGCGAATCTGAGCAGCATCTCCTACTGCGTTGGCACCTCGCCGGAGCACCCAAGAGGCAGCATCGTGCTGGTCCGCTTCATGCGGGGCTCGAAGGATCTGGGGGGAGGGAGAATCCAGGTGCCCATGCGGATCGGTGTCCAGGTACCACCTGGGCCGTTCACCGTGGTCGCCGGCACGACCATCATGATGTCCGGGTCCGCGACGAGTGGACAGATAACTGCCGGATCCTCCGGCCGTGGTTGTCCACTCTGATGGGCAACGAGTTCTGATCGCACCCAGGAGCCGATAGCGTGCGCTGCGGGTGCCCGTGAAGGGCCGTTAGACGGCGTCCGCCTCGACGAGGTACCCGACGAATCTGAGATCCTGGTCGTCCTCCTCCCAGCCGTCCGCGGAACGCAGGTCGCGGATGTCAGTCGAGCCCGTCAGGGGATACACGGTCGACGTGCCTGGCTGAGGTCGGTACCGGCAACGAACGGCTCGGATCGAGCGAACTCGAACCGGCGTTTCAGGCGCGCCGGCGGGGAGACCTCCGTGATGCTCCTCCCAGTGCGTCACGGCGTCCGCCAGCGGCCTTCCAAGTACAGCGGCCAGGAAGTCCACGTCGGGCGTATCGACCAGTGTCCAGGTCACCTCTGATCCGACCTCGAATGGTTGCCCGCAGCACTGCATCTGCCAAGCGTCGAGCCAGATGGTCAGCACGCGATCATTCTGACCGCAACCGCACCGAGGTGCCTGATCCGCCTGCCAGCACTCCCGGATCCTGCAGGGGCGACGCATCCGGGTGGTTCGCTTGCCACTTCGCTGACCTGCCGAACCTAAGGCCGCGGGCAGACCACAGGTCAGAGGCAGACGTCCCGCCGGGCAAGGCAGCCGCCGCGCCGGCTGACACCGCCGGTGGGCGAGTTCCTCCCGGTCTCGGCTGGGGAACCTGTTCCCAACCGTTCATCTGGCGGCCCTCTGACCGGGTTGTCGGTGTCATCTGGTGGCCGTCAGGCTGGGTTGGCGGCCAGCGGAGGGCAGCGGCGATGGAGCAGCCGACGGAACGATGGACCGGGTGGCACACCGACTTCGACATGGTGTTCGAGGCGGTGACCCCGGAAGACTGGTGGGCCTTGGGCGAGGACCCCCGGGTCGACAAGTTCGTCGAGGACCGGCCCGACCCGCAAGGACCCGAACCTGCCTGAACGGGACCGCCGCGAACACACCGACACCCAGCCCGGCCGCCGTGGCAGGAGCCGGGTCGCGCCGCGTCAGCGCAGAACCACGTCGGTGCGACCACTCAGTGAGCCCGGTGTGGTGGCCGCGCTAATCGCCGGGTCGACTGGCCTAGTCGCGGTGTGCGGGCTGGTCACGGTGTTGTTGTTGCGCCTTGTCGGGTGAGCAGGTCGGCCCGTCGCGATGCCGGGTGCTGCTCAACCATCTCGTTCGGCCGCTCCAGCCGGGGTCCGCTACCACGAAGCCGAAGTCAACGCGGTGCTGCGCGACTACCTCGACGACTATCCGATGCTGTGCCGCTCAGCTACTGACTTGGCCGGCGATCCAGTCGGTCACTGCTGTGCAGTTGTCGCCGGTGATCTGGGCGTCGGTGGGTAAGCCCAATGCGTGGTCGGACATCCAGTCACCACTGCGACTGCACCAATGGCCAGGCGCAGGTGGCGATCGAGGGCGCTTCCTAGACCAGCGAGATCCTCAGTATCGGGTGCGATGGTCTCCTCGTTTCGGTCTGCTACCGGCACCTTGGCACTGTGATCGCGGCGCAGGAAGGCGGAGCGGCCACGCAACTGAGCGGACGCACAGGCCCATGGATCGCGCCGATCGCTGCGGCGACGGCTCGGCGTACAGTTCGTGAACCCGCTGTCGCCCCGGCCGAGGGTCGGCATAACGTCCGAGCTGCGAGGCCGATGTCCACGGCTGGCGTGTCCGCCGCCCCACCGCCGTCCACGCCGGAGGTGGGGCGGCTTCCATGCCGGTGAACCGCTGTCGAGCCAACAACAACCCGGTCGTGGCACCAACCCGACCGCGTAGGGGCGAGGACCGGAGATGTCGATGAGCTGTCCGAGTTGGTGCCTAGGCCACGACACCGACCACCCGTCCTACCCCGACGCGCACATCAGCGACGTGGTTGCCGTTGTCGAGCACGACGGCACGGTCAGCGAGCTGCGGTTGGTGCTGATCGGCGGTGACGGCCAGAAGGCGGCCGTGCCGTTTGTGTCGATCGACCACGGCCTGACCCTGACGACCAGTGAGGCGCGGGGGTTGGCGGCGGCGTTGGTGGCGGCCGCCGACGCATTGCAGCTGGGGTAGCCGCCCGGTGCCCGCATCGCGCGGCTCGTACATCGAGATGAACAGCAGACGTCGACCACAGCGCAGCAACTCCGACCGTGTCTGCGCTGGTCACCGTCACCGCGAGGACGCGTTGACACGGAACTGGACTGGCCAAACTGCGGACACGTCGTCCCCGGCCGACGGCGAGCATCGTTGGACGTTCATCTCCGCCTGGCACCCTCGCCTCATGACACAACCGCAGAACCTGACCAGCGAAGACCGTGAGATGGCGTCGGTAGAGGCAGAACTGGCCGATGAGTTTCGCGACGTCGACCCGCACACCATCCATACCCTTGTCGCCGAGGGATACGCCTCGTTGACCCCGGCCAAGGTCACCAGCTTCCTGCCCATCTTGGTCATAAGACGCGTACAGACCCGACTGCGACTCGACGCGGCGTAGCCAACTCATGCCCCGTATGCAGCGGCGGGCGGTCTTCGGGCCGAGAACGGCCGCGCCACCACGGCGGTCGACACACCGCCAACTCGGGGAGCCCGACCAGGGGCCGCGACATCCCCGGTGTCGAACTTCAGGGATTGGGTCGCGTGTTCAGGGGTTGTTCACCGGGCGCTCAGCGCGATCTCAACTCCCCGCGAGAGAGCCGGTGCAGGGTGACGTCATGCCAGTAAGCGAACGTGGATCCGTGGTGGACCCGCCGCCTCGCTTTGTGGCCAATCCCGAGCCGGACCTCTACCTGGTGGTTGTCGGACGAGGGTTGTGGCTGCGCGGCCGGTGGGCTGAGGGCTGCACCCGAGCGCTGATCCGCGACGGTCATCGGCTGCGCTGGTGCGGCCCGATCAGTGGCTGGTGGCTACCGGCGCACTGCGCGGGGCAGGTGTTGGACTACGCCCAGGATCGGGACCTGCGCGTGGTCACCAACCATCAGGTGCAGGTGCGCGCGTGACCCCGCCGGTAACCACGAGACCGCAGGCGACGGTGCGGCGCTGCCCCGACTGTGGGGCGTTGGCGGTGCGCTGGTCGGTCGGGCACGCCCCGACCTGCCCCACCGCCGAACCCGCGGCCGATCCAGACGAGGTCTCCGCCTGAGGTAGCCCCGGCGTTGATGCACCCCCGGGGCCGGTCCTACGCTCCTGTCTCGTGCCTGACCCAGATGATCCGCTGGTGGTGTCCAGCCGGGAGGCGGCCGCGATCATCGGCCGCCTCGGCGGCGACCATCGACGCCTGGCATCGGGCTGGTCGACTGCACCCGGTCGCCAGGCTGCCGGTCGGGGCCCGCGGCCGCCCGGCCCGGGTCTACCGGCTGACCGACGTGTTCGCCGCAGACCGACAAGCCCGAACCGGGAGCCGCCGAGCGACCTGAGCGTCTGCGTGTCAGTAGGACTGGCCACCCATCGTGAACTCGGTGGAGGTCAGTTCGACCGCGAACCCGCCGCCGTCGGCGACGAGCGAGGTCCCGCTGACGTAGCGCGACTCGTGGCTGGCCAGGAACAAGCAGCAGTCGGCCAGCTCTTCCGCGGTCGCTGGTCGACGCAGCGGGACCTGCGACGTCGCCAGGGCGTAGGCGTCGTCTCGGCTCACCCCCTTGTTCGCGCCCATGGCGTCCATGGATCGATCGGCCATCGGCGTCCGCACCCAGCCAGGAAGGACAGCGTTGGCCCGCACGCCGTGGGGTCCGTAGTCGACGGCGATCGCGCGGGCCAGGGCCACGACCGCGGCCTTGGAGACGTCGTAGGCGGCCGACGCCGGGGCCGCAGCCAGCGCCGCGGTGCTGCTCACCAAGACGATCGATCCGCCTCCGCGCTCGATCATCTGCGGGATCACGGCCCGGGCCATCAGCATCGGCCCGTCGAGGTTCGTCGCGAACGCCCGTCGCCAGTCCTCGACAGGAATGTCAACGATGCCACCGGCCGGGGAGATGCCGGCGGCCGCAACGAGGACGTCCACCCCGCCGAAACGGTCCACGGCGGTGGCGAGGGCGCGCTCGACGGCTGCCGGGTCGGCGGTGTCACCGGCGACCGCGACACCACCGACATCCTGGGCGACGGCCCGCAGCGGTTCCAAGCGCCGTCCCGTCACGACCACCTGAGCGCCCTCGGCGGCGAACCGTCGAGCGGTCGCCGCGCCGATTCCCGACCCACCGCCGGTGACTAGGGCAACCTTTCCGTCAAGCCTCACTGATGCTCCTGAAGTCGAGTACCTGTGTTCGCGCCACTATCCTGACCGCTCCGGCCGTGCCGATCCAGGGCTGTTCTTGCTCGCCACGGACGAGGTTGGCTGACAGGCTCGCCCCGTGAGAGTCACCGGTGTGGATCCGCGCGACGTTTCGCTCGAGGGTGACGACCCGACCTACCGCGTGTACTTCTGGCACCGGCCGCCTGCTCCTGCCGGGGTAGTTGCAGAGTCGGTGGCCTGGAACAGCGAGGAGTGGCGGCTCAGCGACGTGCGGGACGTGGTGGCGGTGTTGGTCTGGGCCGAGGCGAACGTCGGCCAGCACCGGCTCCACGCCGTCTATGTGGAGTTCCAGGACGGGGACTCCCTCGGCCTGCTCCGACTCGCGGGCACGACCGATCCCAATGCCGACGACAGCCAACCGCCCGGTGTCATCTCGATTGAGGCAGCCGTCGATCCGCACCGATGAGGCGCACCGCCGTGCCGATCCGTGCGCGACAAGTGCCTCGTCTGGTTGGGGCGCTATACCGCCGATGATCGGTCCACGAGCGGTGAGCAAGCACTCGACGGTTCGAATGGCGCACCGGTCTGGCGCTGGTCCTCGGTGTCGGGCTTTCTGTTCTTGTGTGCTCGCGGATTGCTGCTTTGGATCGTCGTGCCAGTCACGGCCATTGCCTGGGTGCTGGGTTGGCCGTATTGGCATCACAAGCGAGTCGGGATCTCACAGATCCTGGGCTGGGCAGATCTGACCTGGCGGCTGGATAGATGCACAGCATCTTCTGGCCAGTGGTCCAGAATCCTTCGCCTTGGTGCCCTCTGGACCAAGCCGGAGCGGTCACGCACCGGGTGGGATTCAGCGACCCGCTCTGATGTCCTCAGCGCACGTACGTGCCGTTACAGAGCGTCGTGGAGTCCTCCAGTGGGTCTCGGTCTGGGCCGACCGGGCACAACCGCGACTCGCACCCCGCGAATGGCGCGGCCCTTGGTGGTCCTGTACCCGGTCCTACTAGTGCTATCGATCCCGATGCTCGTCTGGCTCTTGGCCGCCTCCTCAAACGTGTTGTTCGAGGGCTGGTTGATCGTGGCCTGGACTGTTGCAGTCAGCTTCACCGCCAGAGCCTGGTGGCAGAACCGCCGACGGCCGAACTAGATCCAGATCACGTCGCGCACGGACGTGCCGTTAGCGGGCGTTCGATCGGCTGCGTGTCACAGGCGATGGACGGCTTCGAAGGCTAGCCAGAACAGGTCGCGGCGCGCAGATGTGGTTGTCCACCGTCGATGGTCGTGTCGTTCGCCGCTGACGTCATCCCCGGCGTACAGGTACTGCGCGAACGCAACCTTGCGAGCTTGGGCCACCGCGAGGAGGGCCGCCGTCTCCATCTCCACTGTGATGCAGCCCTCGTCCCGGCGCGCTCGGATCTTGGCGGCGGTCTCGCGGAACGGCGCGTCGGTGGTCCAAGTCTTCCCCACGGTGTAGGGCACGCCACGTTCGTCGAGTACTTCTGTCGCTGCTGCTACTGCCGCAGGGTCGGCGGGAATCTCTCGGGTGGCGGGGTAGTAGTGGTAGGAGGTGCCCTCGTCCCGGACGGCCGCGGTGGGGACAACGACATGGCCAAGTGCCAGGCCTGGGACTACCGCCCCGGCGCCGCCGCACGCGATGACCTTGCTCACGCCGGACGCGATCGCCTGCTCCACGTGAAGGACGCTGAGGGGCGCTCCAACTCCAGGATGAAACACGGCGGTGGTCTGGTCTTCAACCGTGAGGCGGTAGATGGGGTGCCCGCCTAGCTCAACCCCGAATGCGCCGATCTGGCGCGCGCCCTGTTGGGCTATCTCGGCGATCACTTCGTGGAAGAAGCACACGATCGCTCGGATCGGCATCGGCTCCGTCAAGCGGAGGGGTTTGGGCTGGACGACCGCCTCCGGGTCGGCGTCGAACTCCACGAGGGGGATCGCGTCGGCAGGCATGGTCTGGAATGCTCGCCTGGATCAGCGGCTGCGGCAAGGGCGGGCGCGCCGAAGCACGAGCAACTCGCAATCCCCGCCGGCGCCGAGGTGCCGATCCCGAGCTCCAAGCCGGCAATCCATTTCGAGGTGTCTGGCCGGTCGTGGCTGGCCGCTACCGGATCAGCGCATGCGAGCGAGATCCCGGCGGATGTAGCGCAGGTGCGCCCACTCCTCCTCCAGGATCACGCGAATGCAGTCGCCGACGCTGGGACGCCACTCCCCGCCCCACGGGTCCTCACGGTCTTCCGCTAGCAGCTTCTCAGTGGCGGTGGCCAAGAAGTCGGTCACCAGCAGCTGTCGCTCGGCCCGCACCACGAGGATCTCCTCGAAGGTCACTGGGTCCATGCGAAAGATCGACATGTCGAAGCCCATGTCGGTTGCACCGGTGAAGATCTGGCCGATCTCGTGGAACGGCTGCTGCATCCGCAGGATCCCGCCGCGGAGCCAGGCGTCGGTCGCCAGGATGAGGTGCCGCAGGGTCTGGGCCAAGGACCACTCGTCCTCGACGTGGGCGTCCACCAGCTCCGGCGGCGTAGCCGCCACCGTCGTCCGCCACGCAGACTGCACAGCAACCCAACCCTCGCGCAGGCCTTGGGGCGTCTGGGCCTTCTGCAGCTCGCGGCCTGGGAACTGCCGGTTGAGTTCGGCGTCCACGAACGGCACCACGTCGACCCCGTTGACGAACAGGCCGCCGAAGAACAGGTCGTGGCTGTCGATGTCGAGGCCGGCCACGTCGACGCCGCGCATCGTCACACCGCTGAAGTCGCAGAATCGCAGGGAGGCGCCCTTGAAGCTGGCCCTGACGAAGGTCGCGCCTTCGAACTCCTTCGTACCGGAATAGGTCGTCATCGTGCCATCATTGCCGCTGTCGGTGACAGTTCGGACCGACGGCAGGCGGCGCGGCACCGGAAACCTTGGCGTAGGGTGGCGCCCTACGTGCCGGCAGCGTGCCGCTCAAGCGTGCACGCGAAGCGCCGATCGGTGCGCAACTCCGTACCGGCCCGAACTACGGCCGTGATGTCCGCGTCGAGCATGATCGCGTCCATGCTTGAGGAACCGACGATCCGTGACGGTCACCCAGGGATGTCGAGGCGATGGCCTGGGCCAGGTCCGAGGGGCAGCGTGAGGAGTGGCGACGCCACCTGGCACGCGGACAGGACGGCGAGGTCGACTTCCTCGTCATCGAGCTGGGCAGTCGCGTTGTTGGCAAGGCCGTCCTCGATTGGACCCACAACGCGGATGGAACCCCGTGGCTCTGGCTAGGTTCCGTCGACCCCGACTATCGCAGTCGGGGTCTTGGTGCCCTGGGTCTCGCGGAGGCTGAGCAACGTTCTCGCGCCCGGGGTCAGCCGGTGATCGAGATGTGCGTTGATGACGACAACCCGCGAACACGGACCTGTACCTTCGAAGCGGCTACGCGGTCGTCGGTCCGTACCTAGACGAGCGCGACGAGACACTGCCGGATGGCACCCAAAGCCACGTCGCTAACCCAGGAGTGCTACTGCGCAAGTCCCTCTGAGAACGCACCGAGGTGCCGATCGCGGGCGGGTGGTCCGGCAGGATGACGACGTGACTGCCCGGCCCCCACCCGCGTCCAGGTCAGTCGTTCGCCGCTCGGCACGAGTCTTCCTCGTCGACCAGGACCATCGGCTGCTGTTGATCCGCTCGTGGTGGAACTATCGGCACCACGAGTTGGGCACGGCGTGGTTCACCCCCGGTGGCGGGGTGGACGAGCGGGAATCGCTAGCGCAGGCGGCAGTCCGTGAACTGCGCGAGGAGACCGGCCTTGTGGTGCCGGAGGCACAGATGGGCCCAGTGGTCGCGTTCACCAGTGGCCTGGACGACTGGGGGCGAGGCCCCGTCCGTTGTCGCGACGACTTCTTCTTTCACCAGACCACGACGCATGAGGTCGATGTCAGCGGTCTGACCGACGTCGAGCGAAAGCACGTGATCGAGTACCGGTGGTGGCCTCTGGCCGAGCTGGCGACGATCCCGGAGCCGGTCATCCCGCGGCAGGCAGTAGACCTGGTGCCTCAGTTGGTCGACGGGCAAAGACCCGACCAGCCGATTCCGTTGCCATGGATCTAACGGGACGGGATCGCAGCGCCCAGAGGTGCCGATCGCGGGCTGTTGGGGCCGGCATTCGGTGTGTGGGGCCGTGCCACGGCATGGATGAAGATGCGGCACGGGAACGCAGCAGCCGGCGCTACCGAGCCAACGTGCGGTACCCGTCCGAGGTGACCTGCGGGGACCCTAGCCCTTCCCAAGAGCGGATGAGATCTAGCAGACCCGCTGCATCCTCGTCCGTGAATCCGCGAGCATTCTCAGCCACATCCAACTCGTTGACTGTGGTCAGGTCGACAAAGCTCGCTAGCAGCTCGCCAGGGGGCTTGACGGTCTTGCCAGTCCAGCGGTCGTGCACACTCCGCTCGGCGCTCAGCGGCCTCCAAGTCCGCTCTCGATCACATGCGGCGTACAGGTATACAAGGTGTTCCGCTTCCTCGCCTACAACGTCCACCAGCGTGGATCGATCATCCAGACCTAGCAGTTGGCGGTCGAAGCCATCAGTGCCGTACACCGCGTGCGCGAGGCCAGCCAGGCGCAGGGCAACGCCCGATCCGTGAGCATGCAACCGCTGCTCAACTCGTTGAAGGTGGCCAAGCAGATCACCCCCGGGATGCTCAATCTCAGCGGCCCCCAGCCGCCTGAGCAGGGACACGACCTCAGCGAACACGTCGCTCATGCCGTCGACTCTAGGCCGGGCGGTACAGGAGCGACCCCACCCCACGGAGGCGACCCCGTGAAACCAGCACATCTACCGAAGTCCGCACTGACGTGCCGATCCCGTGCTCTTTGTGAGCTCACCCCGGCCCGGCTCGAACGGGCTGCCTCCCTCTCCACTTGCTGGCCGAGAACTCGGGGTGAAGTCCTCGACTAGGGCGGGGTCAGGACGGAGATTAGCCCGCTGCACCGCTCCCACGCGAAGCACGTACGTGCCGTCTGAGCCTCCTCAGGTGTGGCTTGGCGTCCAGACGTAACGGGCGTCGGGCTCGTGCACCTTGTTCTGGTCTCCGTTGGTGAGTTCCGCAAGCTGGAAGCCGTGCCGTTCGTAGAGCCGCCGTGCCCCAACGTTCTTCTGGAAGACCCACAGCTGCAGCCCCTCGGAACACCGATCCATGGCGACCTTCAACAGCGCCGTGCCCACTCCTCGGTTCTGCTCGACCCGATGCACCCACAGGTGTCTGAGAAACCCATCTCCGAGGCCGGCGAAGCCGACCACACGACCGGATTCCTCGGCCACCCACACCTCGTGGCTCGGAATGAGCACGTCCGCAATGAAGCCCTTGGCCTCTGCGTCTGAGTACAACTGGGGGAGATACGTCATGCCGCTGAGCGCGGATAGGTACACGTCCGTGATGGCGTCTGTGTCGTCACTTTCGACAGCCCTGATGTTCACCTGGTCACGGTACCGAGCAGTGTTGGGTGGTACACACGCACCGCGACGCACCTGGCTTGCCGAATGACGTGCGTATGCGGGCCTCGTTCGAAGCAGACGAATCCGGCCGGCTCACCCTCAACGTGAAGACTGGGCCAGCACGAGGGGAGAACAGTGATGTCACGATCACGGCTTCCCCGGCTACCTCGTCGAGATTGGAGTCTGAGCCGTAGATATGTGTCGATCCAGGGCGGGTCGAATCCTTGATGTGCCGCTGTCTGGATCGGTGTCCTGGCACCATGCCCTGGTGACTGAGCCGGACCAGTTGGTCGCGCCGCCGGGTTGGTGTCCGTGCGGGGACGAGGCACGGGTGCGGTTCTGGGACGGCACCGCCTGGTCCGGGCGGTGGACCGACGCCGGCCACGATTTTGCCGTCGACCCTGAACGCTGGCGTGCCATACGAGATGCAATGCTCCGCGTCCAGCACCAACTGAAGGATGGACCTTCGCAGGCCCCAAACTGGTCCGCTTTGGCTCCTTAGTCCTCAGGTGAGATTGGCTGTCTCGAGGATGAGGCGGAGGACGGTCTGCGGATCGCGGATGCTGGGGTAGTGGTCGACATCAGGCAACTCGACGACTCGGCAACCGGGGATCAGCGCCGCCGCCGAGTGGTCCGTGGCGACTAACCCTGGGTAGTCCCGTCCGCCGATGACCATGGTCACCGGCACTGCGATCTCGCTGAGCCGGTCGTACGTCGGCGGGGCTTCAACCTCGAACTCGCTGTCGTTGGGCAACGCCTGCACGGCTCGGCGGAGGAGGTCCACGATGCGCGCGTCGTGCCCCGACGCCGCCCAGACCCGTTCAAGCAGCGCGATATTCGCTTCCAGGTCGTCACCCGCCGCCTCGAACGCCGCGTCGGTCTCCGCGTCGTCCGGCCACTGTGCGCCACTGATCCCCGGGCAGAGAACGGTAAGAGACGCGACGCGCTGGGGGTGGAGCACCGCAAGGTCGAGCGCTCCACCACCTCCCATACTCGTCCCGACCAGGTGCGCACGTCCAACCCCGAGGCTGTCGAGCACCGTCAACGTGTCGCCGACGACCGACCACTCCTCGGTCGCAGCCGGGGACCCCCCGAACGCGCGGTAGTCAAAGCGGATCGCGCGCGCGCGAGCGGCGAGGTCCGTCCAGATGTCGTCGTACAGCGATGAGTCGGCCACACCGGAGTGCAGCAAGAGCACCGGCGGTCGGTCGCCACCGGAATCCTCCACCCACACCTGGTCACGTCCTTGACCAACCCCCAACATCAGCTCCACGCCGCAGATCCTAGCTAGCTATCGCACGCCGAAGTGCCGATCCCGGGCTGGTCCGATCCGGCAGGATTCGACACATGAGCGACCCATTGAGCATTGAGAATCAGGTTGTCGACCGAGCTGGCTGTGTCGAGGTGATCGCAGCCCTTGCTCGGCTTTACGAGAACAGCCTCGCCGAGTGGCAGAACCACACCATCCCCGAGTACCTCGATGGCATGGCGGCCTGGATCCGAGACGCTGACCTCGGGCGTGTTGAGAGTTCCGCGTGGGGGTTCCTGGCTGACGCACTGCGGGCGGCTCGGGTCTACGAATAGCGCACCAATTGAGTGATGGGGCAGGCGGGGTTACCTAGGCGTTGGCTTGGTTGAGCATGTCGGAGTGGCGTTCCTCCACGGCGATGATGTCTCGGTCTGACGCTGATTCCAGGCCGATCAACCGATCGTCGGCTCCGGGGAGGGCGTGAAGGACAGCGTCGAGTTTGAGTTGCAGGGTCACCTGTTGGCGGGTCTGGGTGTGTTGCAACAAGAACACCATGACCAACGTGATCGCGCTTGCGATGGCCTCGTACCAGCGAAGGATTCCGTCGGTACGGCTGGAAAGCACTGCCCACAGCAGCACTGCCGCGCTCGCCGTGGCGGCGAGGGCGGCGGCAGCGGTCTTGGCTGAGAGGAACTGCAGGGCATGCAGGGCGCGACTGGCCGGCTTGGCAGCGATCGGATGTCGAATCTGAGGCACCGTAACTCCAGGGTTCTTGCCCGGACAGATGGGGTCGAAGGCGCACCACATTGAATGCAGTGCTGTTCGCAACGAGTTGGAAGCTGCTCGGCAAGGCTGATGCTCCCACGAAACAGGACGCTGGACGCAATCAGCGGTCGCGATGCGTGCCGTTCCGTGCTGCTAGCGAGCTGACATGCGAACCGCGGCGGCGCGCCGATGAAGCGCAGACAGATCGACGCAGTCGCGCAGTCTTCAGGGCCGCGCGTTCGCGTCGTGGGCGAAGTTGGTGCCTTGGCCAGCAGGTTTGGATGCGCCGTGGCCGAAGCGTACGTTGGGGGAGTTGACGCGTTCTCCGCGCGCAAGCCCATCGGGGGCACGATTGCCCGTGCCGAACGCCCCCTCGAGCCGCAGTCGCCAAGGCCCACGTGTGCCGGTATGCAGCCGCAAGACCGTGATCGGCAACAAGGCTGGAAGGGAATGCCCATGCTCAAGGTGACCGCTGAAGCTGCCACACTCGCCTGCACCCTCGTCCAAGACGGACCCGTGCCAGACGACGGCGGGGTACGCATCGTGTTGAACCTCAGCACCGACAGTCTGTCCATGGGGCTGGCTGCCACCCCCGCCCGCGGCGACGCCGTCATCGCCCGGGACGGAGCCAGGTTGTTCCTGTCGCCACGCGCGGCCAATCGCATGAGGGACCGAACGCTCTGCGCCGAGGTGACAGCCGCAAGGTCGACATTCTTCCTCGACAGATGACGTCCGCCTGACTATCAGCGCGCGATCCGGGCCGCCTTCTTCGCCGCCGCCTCCTCGCGCTGCTCGACGAACCGACTCGCTTGCGTGTCGAGGGCGGTAAGGCTCTCAGCCAGCTCCACGCGAGCCCGTTCGCCGACCCCATCAAGACCCTCCAGGTCGAGCAGGCCCCAATGTCGCACCAGCGGCATGACGACATCGTCGTGGTGCACGCGAAGGTCGTAAATGCCGGCCATCGCGATCTGCACCGCCTTACGCGCAAACCCCGGGATAACACTGCCGGGCATCTGGAAGCCAGCCACCTCGTCGGTGATCGCACGCATCGTCGGATTGGGCGCGAGCTGCAGAGCCGCGGATACCAAGTTGCGGTAGAAGATCATGTGAAGGTTCTCATCCATCGCGATCCGGGTGAGCAACTTCTCAGCAATCGGATCCTCGGTGAAACGCCCAGTATTGCGATGGGATATCCGGGTCGCGAGCTCCTGGAAGGACACGTACGCACACACATTGAGCAACGGCTTGTCGCCGATGTAGTACCCGGCCTCCAACGTCTTCATCCGGGCCCGCTCCAGCTCCTCAGGGTCGACCCCTCGGGTCACCAAGAGGTAGTCGCGGATGCAGTACGCGTGCCGACCCTCCTCGGCCGTCCAGCGGTCCACCCACGTTCCCCAGGCGCTGTCCCGACCGAACGCCCGCTCGATCTCACGGTGGTAGCTCGGCAAGTTGTCCTCGGTCAGCAGGTTCACCTCCAGCGCAGTACGCGCCATCGGTGACAGATCGGACTGCTCCACCGCCCACGGCTGCCCACCGAGCTCCCCGAAGTCACGCCCCCGACTCCACGGGACGAACTCGTGCGGCATCCACTCCTTAGCAGCACTCAGATGCCGGTCCAACTCCGAGACGACCGTCGCCTCAAGGTCGGTCAGCAATCGGATGTCATCCATTGTCGTCATCGCGGTCCTCCAAGTAGCCGGCGCGGCATCAGCAAACCTCGGGGAGCACCCCGATCCCGGCGATCCCAGTTCTGCTATACCGGGCCAAGCAGGTCACTGCCGGTCTGACCACCACGACCTCGCCAGCCATCCCGACCGTCGCACCCAAGCCCGAGCGTCGCACACCCGCCGACCATGGCCGTTGCAGAGCATTGACCTGGCGCACCGAAGCGCCGATCTCGCGTGCATCCCCTGGGTCAGGATCCGGTAGTCGGGAGCGCTTGGGCCGTGGCACAGTTCCCGATATGGCAGGCACGGGAACCGGCAATCCGCGAGGGACGTCTGAGTGCCTGTGCGAGTCGTCGGAGCAGTGCTGGTAGTGGTTGTCGTCGCCGGATGCTCGATCGGCGGGTCAGGCGGCGGCCGCGCGGCCGCGATCGTCACGACCACCCCGTACGTCGTGTCCACCCACTGCGGGGTCAATCAGATCAAGGTCGGCGCTGACATCTACGTTGCCAAGGAGCCGGTGCCGGGTGGCACGATCAGTGCGCCATCTGGCTGGGACGAGCCGATGCAACGCGGCGTACTGACCGTCTACGCCAACGGCACAGCGGTGTTTACCGATGACCACGGACACCACGTGACGTTCGTGAAACGAGCGCACGCCAAGATCCTTGGCTGCGCCTGAGCACTGACGTGGCGTTGGCCAAGCGGATGAGCGAGCGCACCCAGCAGGCCCACAGACGGCGGCGCTCGACGCGATGATCCCCCCGCGCGAGCGCCGCGTTCACCCTTGGGGTGAGCCTGAACACCATGCGCTCGACGTACTCCGACATGGCCGCGTCCCGCACCTCAGCCGCCTCCTGCGCAGCGTGTACGCGTTGCCCGACGACATCTCCCCGCCTACCCTGACCGGGTGACGGCACCGGACCTGAAGTCCGACCTCGTCGGTCATCTTGACCGGCTCCACCAGGCTGTCCTGCACAATCTCGACGGCCTCTCGGAGTACGAACTGCGCCGACCGATGACGCCTACCGCGACCAACCTGCTCGGGGTCGTGATGCATCTGGCCAGCCTGCAGGCGGAGTACTTCGGGAAGACGTTCGGCCGTCCGTTCCCGCGGCAAGACGAGATGTACTTCCTCACCGACGACGACGCCGACCCGCAGGACGATCTGTGGGTTCGGCCGGAGGCCACGTCGGAATGGGTGGTCGGGCTGTACCGCGCAACCTGGGAGCACGCGAAGCAGACATTCGTGACGCTCGACCTGGACTCGCCGGGTCAGATTCCGACGAGGCCGTACGCTGAGGTCACACTCGGCGAGATGCTGGTGCACATGGTCGACGAGACCGCCCGCCACGCGGGACACATGGACATCGTGCGGGAGTCGATCGATGGTGCCGTCGGCAGGTATGCCGACGACGGGAACATCATCGACGGCTATGACTGGGCGGCGTACCGGGAACGCGTGGAGACCGGGGCCCGGGAGGCCCAGGAGCGCGCCGAGTCCTGAACTCAGTGCGCCATGCGAGCCGCTGCCCGTGTGCCTGGCGTGGGCAACCAGCGCGTGATGACTCAACGTCTCTTGGCAAGCCGAGGCCCCGCACGCGACAAGGGACGCACGGGGCTCGACGGACCGAGGCAGCGGCTTGGCCCGCTCGGGTCCCTGGTGCACCCGGACGACGGGACGCCCAGACGCCCGGGTGCGGCACGACGGTAAGCCGCCTGGCCTGACCAGCTCCCCTGGATCGATACCGGTTCACCGGGTCGGACCGCAGCGACTGCGCTGCGGATAGGGTCGGGCACGGGCCGCGACCGTAGGCCGTGAGCCCCCACGGGTCGACGCCGATTCCTACCTGTTTGCTCATTCTTGGCGGGACCAAGTCCTCTGCCAGTCGCCGAGCCGAGCCTTCAACCTGAGACGAGCGTTGCGAATCCGCACGAGAGCCACTTTGGAGATCTGACATGGTCACCGTTGCGAAACCCACATTGGCCTACAAGACCGGCATCGACGCCCGCGAAGAGGACGACTGGGTTGGCAAGCTCTTGGACCTCTACTCCATCAGCGTCCTCTGCCCCAAGTCCGGGGCTCAACCGGGACAGAACTGTGGCAAGGACGACGGGACCGAGGTCGACAGGTTCCTTCACGAACAGCGCTCGAAGCCCGCGCTGAAGGTTCTCGGTTGGGCGTAGAGCACAGGGAGCGGCCTCGGCAGCGTCCTTGCCGCAGAGGGCTCATCAGGCACCCAGTCCCCCGCCGCATCACGCGCCTCTTGACAACAGAAAGGTGCCATTCTGTGCCTAAGCAGGTCTGGTCTACGCCGGTGTTGCTACAACAGAAGGAGGTCGTGCCGAGCGAGCGCCGCGTTCGCCGGGAGGCGCCGCCGAATGGGACGCTCATGTGCGGTCCGCCTCCCATGCTGCCGTCATCCAGTTCATCCGTCGCAGTGGCGGGCCGGCGGATGGCTTCCACGGGGAACGGGTTTGATGACGATGAGCCGAGCCGCAGCCGTCTACGCCGACTTCCTGCTGCCTTACCTTTCCCCTGACACTCACCTGCTTGACGTTGGGTGCGGATCCGGCGAGTTGTCCGTGGACTTAGCCGGATCGGTCGGCCGGTTGAGGGCGATCGACGTGGACAGTGCTGAGGTGGAGCTTGCACGGGAGGCGGCGCAGCGGGCTGGGGTCACGAACGCCGTCTTCACCGTCGGCGACATCGTCCAGCTGGACCAGGCTGGTGACGCGTTCGACGTCGTCTTCGGGCACTCTGTGCTCGAGGCGATGCTTCAGCCGCAGGATGCTGTTGCGCAGATGTTCAGGGTCCTCAAACCGCGGGGACTGGTGGCTGTGGCGAGCGTGGAGTACGGCGGGCTGATCCTGGCAGGGCCACACCACGACCTGTGTCGGCGCTTGTACACCATCCGGGAGCGCCTCTGGATGATCGAGGGGGCCAATCCTTTCCTCGGACGGCAGCTTCGGGGGTTGTTGGAGGCTGCTGGGTTCGAGCAGGTGAGTGCGACCACGAAGACCATCAGCTACGGAACGAAGGAACGCGTGGAGGAGTTCGGCCGGGACCGCGCTGATGACTGCGTCGAGGAGTGGTTCTCCGAGTCGACGGTGCGGCACGGACTGGCCACCGCGGACGACCTGACGTTGATGCGACGAGCCTGGCTCGAGTGGGCCAGCTCGCCCGGCTCCTACGCCGCATTCGCGTGGTGCCGTGCGGTCGGGCGCAAGCCGGACCGCTGACCTCCGGCCCACCGTTCGTTGCCAAGGAGTCGAAGTAGCGTGCCCAGAGCCAGGCACCTCTTGCTACGCCCTCGACCTTGACCAGTTGAGTCCGCCGCCGATACAGGGCTGATCGGATGCAGCGGAACGCGGTGACGGGTGAGCTGCGTCGAAACGGTGGCGATATGTCTGAACGCTCAGTTCCGATCTTGCCGAGCAGGGATCTTCGCGAATCTCTGGCCTTCTACGGGACGCTTGGATTCGTCAACGGCGGGGCCCCACCCGAGGAATGGGACTATCTGATCCTCGTACGTGGGGATATTGAGCTGCACTTCTTGGCGTCTCCCAACATCGCACCTCCTGTCGTGGTCAGCTGCTACTTGTTCGTGGCGGACGCGCAAGCGCTCTACGAGGGTTGGGCCGTGGCCTTGGCCAACGACTCGGAGTCACGCCGTCATCTCGTCGCTCCGATGAACACGGACTACGGCATGCGCGAGTTCACGGTCACGGACCCAAGCGGAAACATCATCCGAGTTGGTTCAGTCCTCGGCCCGTGAGTGTCGCTCGCGGGGCCACCCTCGGTTCACTTCCCGGGGGCCTAGCGCGACGCGATTTGTCGCGCAGAGGTGCCGGTGCAGGGCGGGTCGATCCAGCGTTCTCGCGCGTTGCTACTCGCCAGAATCTGGCTATACTTGTGGCTATGACATCTTCGGCTGATCACATGTCGCTCGCTGACGTGAAGAACCACCTCTCCCAGGTTGTTGATCGACTGGAGCGTGAGCACGGACGCGTCGTGATCACCAAGCACGGCCGCCCGGCCGCTGTGGTGCTCAGTATCGAGGACCTCGAGGGTCTGGAAGAGACTCTGGACGTGCTGAGCAATCCCGAGCTCATGCGCCGCATCCGCAAGGCCGAAGCGGAGATCGCCACCGGTGAGGACGAGCCGCTCTCCAAGGATCAGTTGCTCGACCTCGTCCGGCGCAAGTGATCGACTCGCCGTACCAGGTGACCTGGGCGGCCACGGCGCAACGTGACATTCGGCGCTTGCCTGAGAAGGCGGCCACGGCAGTGGCCGAGTTCGTCTACGGTCCGCTGGCCGAGGGCCCCGGACGCGTGGGGCGATTACTGCATCTCGACCTCGCGGGGCTCCACGCCGCTCGGCGTGGTGACTACCGCATCATCTACCGGATCGACGACACCGCGAAGGTCGTGCGCGTGGTGATCGTCGATCACCGCGCTGACGTCTATCGGCGCAGGTGATGTGCCTACCCGTTCACTGTCGCTCAGTTCACACCCTGGTCTTCCACTGATGTCCGTCCAAACCTCCGACCTGCGCAAGCGCCCGACGGTGAACACGTCCGAACCCCCGGCTGCGACCCCGCAAGGCGTGGGTCTGGGGTTCGATTCCCCAAGGCGGCTCCAGCGTCACCCGGTCAACGGGACGTTTCATCGCCACTTCCTCAGCAGGTGTCTGCCACAGTGAGACCATGACCCAGGCGAGCGAGTTCGCCGCTGAGTTGCGCACTCCCCGGGCTGCCGCCGTGGCCGGGATCGCATTCTCGGTGCTGTTGTCGATGGTCGTCGTGCTGTTGCGCAGTGCCGTTCCGGGTGATCCGGGAGACGCAGCCGCCTGGCTGCTCGGGTCTGCCCCCCACCGGGTCGCCCTGGCCTTGAACCTGGTCCCGTTCGCCGGCATTGCCTTCTTGTGGTTCATCGGCGTGGTCCGCACCAGGCTGGGCGTACTGGAAGACCGGCTCTTCGCGACGGTCTTCCTCGGTAGCGGCTTGCTGTTCGTGGCCTGCTTGTTCGCCGGGGCGGCCTTGCTCGGCTCGCTGATGACGACCGAGGACGTCAGTGGTTCCGTCGGCTCGCCGACCTGGCAGTTCGGTCTCCGAGCCTGCGCGGCCCTGCTCAGCGTCTATGCGATGCGGATGGCCGCGGTGTTCACGCTCGCTGTGACCACGATCGGCGTCCGGGTCGGGGTGATCCCCCGGTGGCTGGCGACGCTGGGGTATCTGGCTGCGGTGGTTCTGCTCCTCACCTCTGGGTGGATCCCCTTCGTCGAGCTGCTGTTCCCCAGCTGGGTGTTCCTGCTGAGCCTGCACATCTTGGTCACGGGGAGCCGACCGGTGGGACTGTCACCTCGCCCGACGCAGACTCGCGGTGAGAGCGAGTAGCCGCGTTGCGGAAGTGACCCGACCCGCGTCGAACACGAACGTCGCCGCTGACGGTGTTGGCGCGGATCTCCAACTGCAGCGCCGACCCGTCTACCGGCACATCCGAGACGGGCAGGTCGGACGACGTCGAACCGGACTTGGACGAAACGTCGAGGAAGGCGCTGGTCCCGGGAGCCACTCCGATCACGACGTCACCGGAGACGGTCTTCACCTCCGTCGCTCCTTCGCTGGTGTTGCTCAGGGTGACGTCACCGGAGACGGTGCTGACCTGCGCCGCACCGTGTGCGTCGCCGATGCCGATGTCCCCGGATGCAGTCCGCGCGGTCACGTCGCCGCGAACGACATCGACGTGGATGTCACCGGACGCGCTCTGCGCAGTGATCCGTCCACCGACCGTGCCCACCGTGAGGTCACCGCTGGCGGTCTTCACGGAGACGTCCCCCCGAACCTCGGCGAGAGACGCTGAACCCGAGCTGGAGGCGAACCTCACCGACGCCACCTCGCCGTCAATGCGCAGGTCGGTGGCGGCGCCCTCGAGAACCAGCTCCGTGGCGACCGGTGCCGTCACCTCGATCGTCACACCGCGGATCCGCCAGCCACCGCGCCGTTTGCGGCGCTCGGTCACGATCAGGCGGCGTTGGGTGTCTGTTCCTGACTCGAAGCGCACTGAGAAGTCGTCAGGAGACTGCTCACCGGAGATCCGTAGCGTGGTCTGTTCGACGTCGGCTGTGCGGACCATGACGTCGCCGCTGCTCAGTCGCAGTTCCAGGGCGAGTTCGCCTGGAGTGTCGTAGGTGGTGGGCTCCATGCTGGTCTCCTCTGATGCTCGTCGTCAGGCTTGCGTATAGCCGCTGAGCCGATGTCCGGTCGATCCGCGCTGGCGCGAGCGTCCCGGATCCACTGCTCGCTTGGCAGCAGCCACGAGCCAGGCGTTCGTCGACAGTCCTTCCGCTGCGGCCGCCCGCTCGACCGCGACCTTCAGCACTTCGGGCATCCGCAGGGTGAGCCGGGCCGCCCCCGACTCGTCGTCAGCCGCAACGGGTGTCGAGCCCACGGATGTCGAGTCGGGGGCCGGGGAGTCGTCGTTGAACACCAGCACCGCATCGCGACCCGCAAGCTGCAGGTCGACCCGTCCGCTGGGGAGCTGTGAGGAGACGTCCATCGCTACTTGGCTGAGCAGGTCCAGCAGCTCCAGATGGACCGTTGGAGCCACGGCTTGCGAGAGCCGATCGACGATGGCTGCCGTAGCGTCGTCGTCGCCACCTGCGGCCTCGAGCGCCGCTCGGATGGCTTCCACGTGGGGGGTGATCTCCACGTCAGCGGTTCTCACCGGGTCGGCGACTGCTGCGGAAGATCGTGGCCAGCCGAGGGGGCCGGTGGCCTCGCACCTTCGCGTCGCTGTGCTCTGGCCGCGACACGTCCTCGAGGTGGAGCGCGGCCAGCTCGGAACTGATGAAGGGATTCATGGCTGCCTCCCGGCTCTGACGCCAGAACGACATCAATTCGACGTCGCCGTGACGTCACTATGACGTCACTCGAGGCGTCCGGTCAAGTCCCAGCTCATCGACCTCCGATGCATCCTCAGGGGGTCGGGTCGGGCTCCTCCTCCTCCGTGCAGAGGCAGAACGGGTGCCCGGCCGGGTCGAGGAGCACCCTGGCGTTCCGCTGCGGCTGCACCGTGGCGAGCGAGGCGCCCAGGGCGACCGCGTCCGCGACGGCGGAGTCGAGGTCGCCGACCTGAAAGTCGAAGTGCATCATCGGACGCTGCGCCCCGTCGACGGGCGGCCACACCGGGCGTTGGTAGTCGGTCGCCTGCTGAAACACGATGTACACCGCGCCCTCGGGAGCGGCGAGGATCGCGGTTCCGGGCTCCTCGTGGCCGATGGGCCAGGCGAGCAGCTCGGAGTAGAACTTCGCCAAGGCACTGGGGTCCGGCGCTTCGATGGCGGTTCCCCACCACATGCCGTCGGTTCGTGATCGCATCCTCGGAGCCTGGCTCAGCGGCAAAGACCTGTCCACTGTCCGCGTCTGCTGTTCGCGGAAGCCAGCACAGGTGCGTCGGCATGCTTCCCAGCCACCCCATACGCTCGAACAGTGCTCGAGGCCCTCGACATCCGCTACAGCTTCGGTGACCGCACCGTCCTCGACGGAGTGAACGTGCGAGTTCCGCCCGGTGTGCTGACCGGGCTGCTCGGCCCGAATGGGGCAGGCAAGACCACGTTGATGCGGCTGATGCTCGGGGTCCTCGAACCCGAGCAGGGGCGGATCCTTCGCGACGGTTCAGCTGTCGGCGCAGCCGAGCGCCAACGCTGGGGCTACATGCCGCAGGAGCGTGGGCTCTACCCCGCGATGAAGGCGGGCGACCAGATCGTTCACTTCGGTCGACTTCACGGTCTCGCCAAGGCCAAGGCGACCAGCCGGGCACGAGAACTGCTTGAGGAGGTCGGGCTGGCCGACCGTTGGGGTGAGCGTTCCGATCGACTGTCCGGCGGCATGCAGCAGCGTCTGCAACTCGCGGCGACACTGGTACACGATCCAGAGGTCATCATCCTTGACGAGCCGTTCGCGGGGCTCGACCCAGTCGCTGCGGCTGACCTCGCGACGACCCTCACCGACCGGGTCGGAGCCGGCCGCACCGTCCTGTTCTCGAGTCACCAGCTGGATCTGGTGCAGGACCTCTGCGAAACCATCGTGATGCTTGACCATGGCCGGACTGTTCTGTCTGGCTCGGTCGCAGCCCTTCGGGCCTCGTCCGGAACGCGTCAACTGCGCCTTACCGTCTCCGGTGACAGGGGTTGGCTGGCTGCGTTTCA
>Ga0302323_100000614_pt1 | contig 28659 bp, 19 predicted proteins | sample Fen_T0_3_FD_201950 | JGI IMG/M metagenome (GOLD analysis project Ga0302323, IMG submission 201950) | Peat permafrost microbial communities from Stordalen Mire near Abisko, Sweden - Fen_T0_3 | ecosystem: Environmental > Terrestrial > Soil > Wetlands > Permafrost | place: Sweden: Abisko...
GGATGCTTGCCCCATTTGTCGGTGCTGCCGAATGTGTCCCAGCCGTCGGCGACGCCGTCGGGATACGCCGCGACCCAGCCGAGCCGGTCCGCCTGGGCGTCGAAGCCCGAGTCGGTCTCGATCTGGAAGCCGCCGCCGAACGAACCGTGCAGGACGATGACCAGGCCCGGCCTGGCGAGCCGGCTCGTCGGGCGGTAGACGCGGTATGTCCGATCGACCGCGTCGGCGTGAATTCGCTCGACCTGGACTCGGCCGTCGATCTGGCCGCCGATCGTGGGCCTGTAGGCGGTCACAAAGGAGCCCGAGGCGCCGGCGACAGCCACGATCGCAACGAGCGCGAGCGCCGCCGCTGCCTTGAGTCCGGGGCTTGGGATTCGCAGGTTCGCGGTCCAGACGGGCCCGCCGGCCCCGCCCCGCAAGAGCAGCCGCAGTCCGATGGCCGCCGCCCAAAGCGAAAGGAAGAACTCGACGGGCTCGACGGCCAGAAGCTGTGGCTGGCTCGCGCCCGATCGAGCAGACCAGACCGTCGCCCAGGTGGCCGCCCAGATCGCCGCGATCGCCAGTCCAGCCGATATCCAGGCCGGCACCGGGCCGGCTCGCCGGGAGAGGCCCACCCCGAGCAGGAGCGACAGGATCGCGGCGACGATGACGACATTGGCGGCGAGGGCCGCTTCGGCGCCGATCGAATAGCCGCGCGGATCGCTCGGCAGCAGTAGCGCCAGGCCGACGCGGGCGATCGATGCGACCACCAGGGCCGCTACCTCGATCGTGGCGGTCAGGTCTCGCGGCGAGCGCGGCGAGCGCGGCGACCCCGGCGACTGCGCTGGCTGCGGCAATCGAGGCGACTGCGGCGACCCCGGCGACCGTGGCGACGTCCGCGCGAGGGCGCCCAGGGCCGCGAGCTGGCAGCCAACCATCGCCACGACCAGCGCCACTATCGGCCAGTGCCACGCCGAATCGCTGAAGAACCGCTCGGGGCGCGACGTGATCGAGTGGCCGATGTTGGCGTGAAGCAGCTCAAGAGCCGCCACCAGGCCCCATGCCGCCAGCGCGGCGATGGCGGCGATCGCCGCTGCACGCGCGATTCCGTGCCCTGCGGCAGATCCGGCGGCGGCCGCTCGCCCGGACGTGGGTGTCGCCATGGGTGCCCTCCTCTTGCAGACGCACCATTGTGCGGCCCGGACGCGCCCGACGTCGCGCCGCGGGGCCGTGGCGCCGCGGGCCGTTGGCGCCCCACGCTGCGCGCTACGATTTCCCGACACTCAAGCCGGAGCGGAGATCCTCGCCCGATGCGATACGTGCCCCCGCAGGGAACGGCCGCGAATATGCCCCCGGGTTGGTCGCCGCCCCCGAATTGGGCGCCGCCGCAGGGTTGGGGGCCGCCCCAGAATTGGGCACCGCCCGCGGGTTGGGCGCCGCCGCGTCGCTGGGCACCGCCGGCGGGCTGGGGACCCGGCTGGACTCCGGCCGGCCGTTCCATGGACCGCTCGCGGCTGCTGCCGACGTTGCTCGTCGCGCTCGTCATCGTCGCGGTCGTCGGCGGTGGCATTGCCGTCGATGCCTCAATCACCGCCCCCAGCGCCGGGACCCTGATCGTCAACGGCACGGTTTCGGTGACCGCCGCACCGGGCTGGGTGGAGGTAACCTCCGACGATCCGTCGTTCACGGGCGTCGAGCTGCGCAAGGCCAACGCGATCCTCACCGCCCAGGTTGACGCCACGGACTACACCCGCGACTCGGCGACGCTGCTCGCGTCCGAGAGACCCTCGCTCGACGCGGAGGTGGCGCAGATCAGTTACGGCGACCCGGCAACGACCATGATCGGCGGCCACGACACGACGTCGGTGGTCTTCGAGGCGACCGTGGCCTCGGGCAGCCAGTCGGGCGTGGTCGACGGCGAGCTCATCTGCATGGTCGTGGACGGCAATGCCGTGGTCATCCTCGTCGCGGCGAGCCAGGGCCATTTCGATGCCGTGTCGGATGACGTGACGGCCATGCTCCGGAGCCTGAGGGCAGTCCGATGAGCGGACCCGCCGTCCCGCGCCCGCCTCGCTGGGGCAGGCAGACTTCGATCCTTCAGCCGCGTCAGCCGGCTTTCTGGCTCTTCGCCGTCTTGCTCGCCTTCGGGGCTCTCATATTCGCCATCGAAACGGCCGCCATGACCAGTCTCGCGACAGCGTTGCTGCTGTCCTGGGCATTGATGCTCGCCTACGCGGTCCCGGTGGCGTTCCTCGTCTACCGCCTCGATCTCTTCGAACGCGAGCCCAAGTCGATGCTCGCCGGGGCGATCCTGTGGGGCGGTCTGGTCGCGACCGGGCTGGCGATCATCGCCAACGAGGCGTGGCTGTCCGTCATCGGCAAGGTGACCTCGCCCGATTTCGCGACGCAGTGGGGCGCCGCGATCGTGGGCCCCGGGGTGGAGGAGACCCTCAAGCTGATGGGCGTCGTCCTCCTGTTCCTCATCGCCTCGGACGAGTTCGACGGCGTCATGGACGGCTTCGTGTACGGCGCCATGGTCGGGCTGGGCTTCACCGTCTTCGAGGACGTCTCGTACTTCTTCATCGCCGCTTCGTCGGCTCCCGGCGTCGTCAGCCAGGCCGGACCGGTCTTCGACACGTTCCTGCTTCGAGTCGGGGCCGGCGGCCTCTACAGCCACGTTCTGTTCACGGGCCTGACCGGGATCGGGTTTGCGTACCTGGTCACGCAGCGGTCGGTTCGGCTGCCGAGGCGGCTGTCTGTGGCGGCTCTGTGCGTCGCTGCCGGCGTGGCCGGACACGCCATCTGGAACTCGCCGATGACCGATTTCGTCCTCGACACGTCCAAAGGGGTGGACCCGAGCGTGCTTCAGTGGGTCCTGTGGGCCGGCCTGAAAGGCATGCCGTTCCTCATCTTGCTGGGCGTTCTTGTCGTCCTGGCGACCCGGAGCGAGGAGCGGAACTACCGCGCCATCGTCGCCGGCGAGCCCGATCCGATGGTCGTGACGGACCACGAGATGAGCTCGCTCGGCAGCCTGTGGGCGCGGCGATCGGCCCGATCCGCGGCCGGCCGGCTCCACGGTCCCGCCGCCGCCCGGCTCGTCGGACAACTCCAGGCGGCTCAGATCGAGTACGCGCTGGTCCGCAGCCGCTCCGACTCGCTCGCGGACCCCGCGCTCGACGCCCAGCGGCTCAAGATTCGGTGGCTGCGAGGGCAGCTCGCGGGGACGCCATACATGCCGGCGATGCTGCAGGCGGGTGGTCCGGCGGTGCCGGTGTCGCCGACTGCTCCGGGCCCGACCCCGCCGACCCCGGCGACCCCGGCCACGCCGCCCCACGCGGCTATGCCCGCAGGCGCGCCCCACGCGGCAATGCTCGCAGGCGCGCCGCCGCCCGCGCGCCCGTCCGCCGCCGCGCCTCGGTCCGCGGCCGCTACGCCGACCCCTTCCGCGCCTCAACCCCCGGCCACTCCCCAGCCTCCATCCGCGCCGCCGATCCATTTCGTGCCCGCTGGCGGCCTCGCCGCGTGGCCGACTCCGGACGGCTCGAGGCTGCCCGTCGTCGTCCTACCCGAGCGGCTCGAGCTGGTCGTCGAGGCGCGGCACGGCGCCTGGGCCGAGGTTCGAGCCGCCAACGGCTGGCGCGGCTGGGTTGACGGCCGCCTCCTCGTCGATCCGGGTCAGGCCCCCCGGCCCCTGGCCCGGCCGTAGCCCCAGGGTCGCAGCCCGCCGGGCCTCGTCCATCCCCCGATTGGTCGATGACATGGGGCACGCGCGGCCCCACAATTCATCTGCACCAGGGAGGTAGCTCGACTAATGGCGGCACAGGACGGCGGCGGCCACGGGACGGTCGCGCTGGTATTCCCCGGCTGGAATTGGCGCTCATATACGGGCGCGGCCCCGGCGGCCCTCGTGGCCATCGACCGCAACGTCTACTTCCCGGGTGAGGTCAGCAAGGGCTTCCGGTTCGAGGTCGAAGTCGCGCCCGGCCCCCACGAGCTGACCGTGATCCTCGGCGGCAACTCCCGCACCGTGTCGATCCAGGTCGAGGCCGGCCGGACCTACGAATACCCCCTCAAGTTCGGCGGCCGCTGGGGCGCCCTGAAGATCGAGTTCCCCGAGGGCGATCCGGTCGCCTGACGCGCCGGAACCTCCAGCGCGCCGTCGATTTCTACGACGCGACGGGCGCGGCCAAGGACGACGTCCAGGTTGATGCCGATCATGGAGATGCCGGGGCCGGGGGACCGCGCGTTGCTTTCTGGGCAGATTCAAACGCGAGTAGCACGAGACCGGAAGATCGGCGCGATAGACGAGGGCAAGCCCGGCGCGACGGCCCGAGGCGGCGGCCGCCCCTCGTGAATTCGACCAGAGCAACTGCCGCGTTGCTGATCTGCTCGCTTCGCGACGCGGAATTGCTTTCTGGTGCTACCCGGGTTAGCAGGTGATCAGAAAGGGTTGGGGGCGGGCGGGCCGGACGCGGGTTGGGTTGGCCGCGGGTCGGGCTGGCCGCGGGTCGGGCTGGCCGCGGGTTGGGTTGGCCGCGGGTCGGGCTGGCCGCGGGTTGGGTTGGCCGCGGGTCGGGCTGGCCGCGGGTTGGGCTGGCCGCGGGTTGGGTTGGTTCGCGGGTTGGGTTGGGTCGCCGCCCCCGCCCTCCCCCGCCGGCCCCGCCCTCCCCCGCCCCGCCCCCGCCCGGAATCATCGAGGCCGCCCCTCGCGAGGCGGCCTCGAACGTTGTCGCGTTGCGGCGCAGTGCCGCCGGTTAGTCGAGGGCTTCGATCCGGATGCGGGCGTCGACGATGACGGCACCTTCGGGACGGACGATGACCGGGTTGCAGTCCATCTCGGCGATTTCGGGATGCTGCTCGACCATTGCCGCGACCCGCAGAAGCAGGTCCTCGAGGCCGGCCACGTCGCACTTGGGCGCGCCGCGGAAACCGTCGAGGAGCGGGAAAGTGCGGAGAGACGTGACCATCTCGTGGGCGTCGCGGTCGGTCAGCGGCGTGATGCGGACCTTGACGTCCTTGAGCACCTCTACGGCCGTGCCGCCGGCGCCGCAGGCGACCACCGGGCCGAAGAGCTTGTCGTGGACCACGCCGACGAGCATCTCGACGCCGCCGGACGGAACCATCTGCTGGATGAAGAACTTCTCCACGGTCGTGCCCTGGGCGGCGATCCGCGCGGCCATCTCGACAGCCTGCTTCTCGACTTCCGCGGCACCCTCGAGGTTGAGGACGACGGCCTTGGCCTCGGTCTTGTGGATCAGCTTGGGCGCGACGCCCTTGAGCGCGACCTTGCCGCCGAGTTCGGCCGCCGCGGCGCCTGCCAGGGCCGGAGTCGCGGCAAGCCGCCACTGAGCCATAGGCACGCCGTAGCTGCCGAGCAGCTTGGCGACTTCGTCGGGCAGGAGCCAGCGCGACTTGTCGCCGCCGGCCTTCTGGAGATCCGCGAGAACGTCGGCGACGAGCGCCTTGCCCTCGGAGGTCTTGACGTCGGCGAACTGCGGGACGGTGCCTTCCGGCGTCTCGGCCCAGATGCCGTACCGAACGGCGTGAGCGAGAGCTCGGGCGGCGTCCTCCGGGAACGGATACGACGGCATCGACAGGCCGCCGGTCTTGAGCGTGTCGGGCGTGCCCTTGCTCGAAAGGAAGACCGACAGCATCGGGATCTCGCGCTCGATCTCCAGGGCGGCCGCACGCACGCCGGCGGCGATCTCCTCGGAGTTGGTCACGAGAACCGGGACGTAGAGGATGATGATGGCGTCGATGCCGTCCCACTCGGCCAGGAGCTTGAGGGCCTTGCGGTACGACTCGCCCGGGGCGGCCGCGATCATGTCTACCGGGTTGTTGAGGCCCGCGTCCGCCGGCAGGAACTCGGCCAGCTTGGCCTTGATGTCGTCCGGAACCTGCGGCACGATCAGGCCGTCGGCCTCGCAGGCGTCGGCGCAGAGGATGCCGGGGCCGCCGCCGTTCGTGAGGATCGCGACGCGGTTGCCCTTCGGGCGGGGCTGGTTGGCGAGCAGCGTGGCGACGTCGAAGAACTCGCCCAGCGTATCCGTCCGGATGACACCGGCCTGCTTGAAGAGCGCATCCACGGTCACGTCCGATGCGCCGAGCAGCGCGCCGGTGTGCGACGAAGTGGCGCGTGCCCCAGCCGACGAGCGGCCGCTCTTGACGACGAGGATCGGCTTCTGGCGCCCGACTCGACGCGAAATCCGGGCGAACTTGCGCGGGTTGCCGATCGACTCGAGATAGAGCGCGATCACGTCGGTGGCGGGATCGTCGGCCCAGTACTGGATGAAGTCGTTGCCCGACAGGTCGGCCTTGTTGCCGACGGAGATGAACGTGGACAGGCCGAGGTTGAGCGTGTTGGCGTATTCGATGACGGCCAGGCCGAGCGCGCCGGACTGCGACAGGAAGCCGACGTTGCCCTGGATCGGAGCGTTGGGCGAGAACGTCGCGTTCATGCGGACGTCGTCGTGGGTGTTGATGACGCCCATGCAGTTGGGGCCGATGACGCGCATGCCGGCTTCGCGGGCGATGCCGAGCAGTTCCTTCTGCATCTCCTTGCCGGCCGGGCCGGTCTCACCGAACCCGGCGGAGATGACGACCATGCCGTGGACGCCCTTCTTGGCGCATTCGCGCGCCGCGTCCATGGTCATCTTGGCGGGAACGACGATCACCGCCAAATCGACGGGGCCCTCGATGTCGAGGATCGACTTGTATGCGCGGACCGATTGGACGACTTCGGCGCCCGGGTTGACCGGATACACCGGGCCGTTGAACGACCCGTCCATGAGGTTGTGGAAGACTTCGCCGCCGATGGTCTTGCGCTTGCGGCCGGCGCCGATGACGGCGATCGACCGCGGGGCGAGCATGCCGCGGACGGCGTTCATCGCGGCGATCTGCTCGCGGGCCTCGAACTTGGCCCGGGCATCCGGTGTGATCGAGGGCGGGAACTGGACGTGGATCAGGCCCGGCTCGCTCTTCGTCGTGATCCCGAAGCCGCTCTCCTTGAAGAGGTCCAGCATCCGCGCGTTCTCGGGCAGGACGTCAGCCTCGAAGAGGGCAATGTTGTCCGCTTCGGCGACTTCGGCGAGGCGCTTCAGAAGAAGCGTGCCGAGTCCGCGGCCCTGGAACGAGTCGGCCACGGTGAAGCCCACTTCGGCCCTGTCGCCGGCCGTGCGCGAGTAGCTCGCGGTGCCGACGACGTCCTGGCCGTGGACCGCCAGGACGCAGCAGTCCTCGCAGCCGAGCACTCCGGCCCAGCGCTTGGCCGTTGCCGCCAGATCGGTGGTCTTGGAGCGGAAGCGGAGCAGGCGGGATTCATCCGACAGGTTATTCAGGAATGACAGAATCGCCGCTTCGTCCTGCGTTTGGGCCGCCCTGATGCGCACCGAGGATCCGTCTCGGAGGACTACGTCGATGTCGCGGGGCGTGTTGGTTGTGCTCAAAGTGCCGCCTCGTTCTAAGTGAAGGGCCGGAGGGGCCGGTGTTCGGAATTGCCCGCACCGGGATGGCGCTGCAGGGGGCGTCAGCGACTTTCCGAGAGCATCGGGGATGGGCCGTTGGGCGAGTAGGGCCAATGGGCGCGCGAAGTGGGCCGGAAGTCCCGAGGCCTGGGTGACACCCGCGGTTCGAGCCGCTGCGGCGACTCCAAGAGGGCTAGGTCCCATGACCAGTTGCCGCCGGTCAACGCTGCGGCCGAGCCGGTGCGATCGGGCACCGCCCTAAGGGACCTCGGGCGTCTGGGCCCATCGTAACTGCCCTGGCGAGGTGTGAGCGGATAGGTGCAGTGAGGTCGGTTTAGGGTTCCTTGCGATGGGCCTAACAACGGCCCGAAGCCGCCGATTCGGCCCTTCTCCGACCGCAAGGGTCCTGGGTGCCAGGACCGCCGTACCATTGCTCCCTCCCCCCTGCCGTCCCATCCTCCAACCCATGACGGACGTTCTTGTCCCGCGCCGCTCGCGACCGGGCTCCGGCGTGCTTGTGGCCGTGCCCGCGGCATCGCTCCTGCTGCTGCTTGGTCTTGCGGCGGTCTCCGCCGGTGGCCATACGGACGGCAAGGTCGGTAACGCATCCGGCCCTCCCGGGACCGTGACGGCCGGCGGCGCGACCCTGGCCGCGTTCGCCTTCTTCGGCAAGCGCCGCCGCGATGACGAGGGGCCCGAGGACGGTCTCGAGTCGGCATCGGGCGTGGACGCGTCCGAAGCCGGGGCCGTCCTGGGTCTAGAAGCCGTTGACGAAGCCCTGCTGCCGCGCTGGCGGAGGCCGTCGTTGCAGCAGGTCAGGCGCGCCGATCCGCTGCGGGCGGGCGAGGCTACGCCGTCGCTCTCGTTCGAGTCGGCCGGCGTCAAGCCTCTCGAGGACTACGAGCGCCGAGTCATCGGCTATCGGCTCGTTCGGCTGCTCGATTCGCCCGACGAACTGCGCTCGAGGGAGATCGGCGTCCTGGATCAGGGCGACGAGGTCCAGCTGCTGGAGCGCCGTGGCGCCTTCTGGCTGGTCCTGTGCCCGGACGGGCGGACCGGCTGGCTGCATCGCATGACTCTGGCCGACCCGCGCGAAGCTGAGTTGATGGCCGACGCGGCGGCGCCGCTCGAGCCGGATCCCGCGCCCGAGTACGTTGACGAGGCCGAGGCGTTCGAGACTCTCGAAGATCCGGAAGCCCTTGGCGACGACGGTCTGCTCGAGGCCTACATGACGGCCCGCCGCGATGTCCTGAAGACGATGGCCGACGAGTCGGCCGCGCCGGATCAGGCGATCGACATCATGGGCCGTGCGGCCTTCCAGGGCGCCACGTTCGCCTCCGCGGCGATCGAGCCGAGCGCGGCCCCGCTGCCGGAGCCCGCCGCGGCCGTTGCCGCCCAACCAGTAGTCGCCGCCCCGCCCGCAGTCGCCGCCCCGCCCGTGGTCGCCACGCCGCCCGTGGTCGCCACGCCGCCCGTGGTCGCCACGCCGCCCGTAGTCGCCGCCCCGCCCGTAGTCGCCGCCCCGCCCGCAGTCGCCGCCCCGCCCGTGGTCGCCGCCCCGCCCGTGGTCGCGGCCATCGAGCCGCCGCAGGCCGAGATCGAGCCCTTTACGTTCGACCTGCCGCTCGAGGCCGAGCTGCACGCGGGCGAGTTTCATTCCGCAGGATCAGCACGTGCTGGTGCGAAATATTCGGCACGAAAGAGTGCGGGTAGCCATAAGGCCGCAGCCGCGTCCCGGCCTGGTGCCAAATCACGTCGCCCTTCACGGTGAACCCGGCACGAGTCGCGCGATCCGCCAGGTCTGAGCCCGTGAAGATGTATCGCCCCTGCTGATAGGCGTCGCGGACGATCACGGCCGCGTAGCGCTCGGGTCGCAGGACGCGCAGCAGCTCGACGAAGATCTCCTGCATGCGGTCCAGGAACGTGGCGTAGTCGGCGCTGTTGGCCAGGTCGCCCTCGTGTTCGGTGACCATGGCGTAGTCCGTCCGCCGATTGGCGTGGTCCTCGGCAAGCTTGCCTCCGGACATCGTGATCGGCAGCTGGATGTTGTACGGCGGGTCCGTGGCCACGAAATCGACGCTGGCCGGTTCGAGCTGCGGCAACAGAACCAGCGAATCGCCCAGTCGCATCTCCAGGCCCGACGCGTCGAAGGTGCGCCCGCCGACCGGATCCGATGAGCCGATGTCCGCCAGGAGCGGCCCCCGGCCGTCGCGCTCCGCGGCGAGATCGCGGACCAGGGCCTCGTAAACGCCGACCCAGCGAGGCTCGATCTCGAGGCCCAGAGCCCGCCTGGGGCCCCGCGCCACCGCGGCGCCGAGGAGTGTCCCGCCAACGCCCGCGAACGGGTCGAGGACGAGTTCGCCGCTCGTGGTGAAGAACTCGATCAGCCGCGCCATCAGCCGCGGCGGTTTGTTGGCGCCGTGCTGCTTGCGCGCGGCGTGGCCCAATTCGGACGGGTATGCCGTGCCCCAGATGGACTTGGTGAAGTAGAGCCACTCCTCGCCGGAGAGCTCGTTCAGAGTATTCGACGGGTGCCGGGGGCTCATGCGCACAACCTTAGCGTCTACGGGAGCAGCCATGCGGCGGCGCGGGACTGGTACGAAATCGCCGGACGCCCGAGCGCTCCGTGCGGTTACCCTAGTTGGGTTCGAGGGGAGGACAGGGTGCCGCGCTGTGCGGTGCCGGCTCTGGGACCTCGACATATGACTATGACAACTCACGACAGAGGCGGCTCGAACCACATCTTCGACGGCCGCCCGCCGCGCCACCGGCTCTGGAGCGACCGCTTCGTGGGTCGCGAGCGAGTCCTGGAGCGGGTCGCCATCGGGCTGCAGAACGTCGCCGACGGCAAGCCCAACGCCCTGATTCTGTCGGGCACGGCCGGCACCGGCCTGACCAGGCTGGTCGGCGAGACGAGCCGCCGGATCGGGGCGCTGGCCGAGCCGTTTGCCGCGATCCACGGTGTGGCGCTCCCGGCAACCTCGGGCGTCCCGTATGCGCCGGTCGCCGCGGCTTTGCAGCGGCTGCTCACGCCCCTCCCCGACGACGTTCTGGCGACCCTCGTCGGACCCACGGGTGACGCCATCGCCCGCCTCGTGCCCGCCATCAGCCCTCGACTCGAGGCGCTCGATCTTCTGCCCGACCGGCCGCGCATCGCCGCCACCGAATGGCGTGAAGCCCGGATGTTCGAAGCCGTCCTGGGGCTGCTGGAACGGCTTGGCGAACGCCAGCCGGTAGCGGTCCTGCTCGAGGACCTTCATTGGGCCGACGCCGCGACCCGCGGGCTGGCCACGTTCCTGGCCCGCGTAACGCGCGGCCAGCGGGTCATGTTGATCGCGACCTACCAGCCCGACCGGCTCACGCGATCCCACCCGCTGCGCGCGACCCTATCGACGCTGGCCGCATCGCCGTCGGTCGGCACGATGGAAGTGGATCCGCTCGATCGTGCCGAGCTGGGCATGCTTATCGAGGCGATCGAAGGCACGCGTCCGTCTTCCACGACGCTGCTCCTCGTGGCCGAGCGCTCCCGCGGCAATCCGCTCGTCGCCGAGGAACTGCTTGCCGCCCGTCGCGAACTGCTGGGGGTCACGTTGGCAGGCAGCTTGGAGCGTTTGGTCACGGCCCGAGCTTCGCTGCGGTCGCCCGAATGCCGGCGCGTTCTGCGGTTGATGTCGCTGGCCGGCTCGATGGTCACGCTGCCAACGCTGATGTCGATGGCGACGGAGTTCGAGGCGCGGTCCAGTGCCCGCCCGCCCCGATCCGCTTCGGCGGCCCGGCACGGCGACATCCTCGAATCGGATTTCTCCGTCGGTCTGGCCGAGGCGCTCGAGCACGGCTTCCTGATCGAGACCTTCGAGGGACCCGGCGGTGCGGCCGGCGGCGGACTGCGCGGCTGGGGCGGCGAACGGGTACCAGGCGATTCCCGGGCCGAGGCCGCCAGACCGGCCTCGCGCCGCGAAACCAGCCGGGCTGCTGCGGGGCGGATCTCCGGCCGAGCCGCCGGACGTGCCGCTTCGGAAGATGTGGCCGGGCAATTGCCGGATCGCGTATCCGCCGGGCGCAGAGCCGTCGGGCGCAGCGCCACCGGGCTGGGGCAAGACGATCCGACGCTGGTCACCGAAGAGAGGCTGATCGGCTTCCGCCACGAGCTCATCGCCGAAGCGATCGCGGGCGACCTGCTGCCGGCCACGCGCCGCCGCTACCATTCCGCGCTGGCCGCGTCACGGAGCGATTCCGGCGATCCGCAGCCGGCGGCGGCATTCGGCCACTTCATGGCCGCGTATCAACTGGCCGAGGCCGAGACGGCGGCACTGGACGCCGCCGCAGTCGCCGAGGGTCTGGACGCCGGAGCGGATGCGCTGGCCCACTACGAATCGGCCCTCGGCCTGCACGAGATCGCCGACGGCAACGAAACCGAGACGCGCTCGTCCGACATGTACCTGCGTGCCGCGGAGGCCGCGTTTGCCTCGGGCGATCCGGCCAGGGCGTCGGCCTATGCGGAGGCGGCGGCGGCCGTGCTCGACGATCCGCGCGAGCGTCTCTCCCTGGGTCTCGTCATGGAGCAGCTGGGCGGTTACCGGCGCGCTTCCGGCGACTACGAAGGATCGCTCGCCGCATACAGGCGGGCGGTTGAGCTCGTGCCGCCGGAACCGACCGCGGCCCGGGCGCGCGTCCTTGGGGCGCTGGCGCAGTTCCGGATGCTCGAGGGCGTCTTCTCGGAGGCGAAGCGATACGCGCAAGAGGCAGTCGAAGTCGCGACCGAAGTCGGCGAAGATGCCCGGCAGGAGTTGCTTCACGCGACCTGCACGCTGGCCGTCGCCGACGCCTGGGGCGAGGATCCCGAGCCCGCGGTCTGGAAGCTTCGCCAGACCCGCGACGCCGCCGCGGACCTGGGGCATCTCGACGACCTGTTCCGCGTCTACGCCAACCTGACCACCGTCCTGGACCTCCTGGGTCGGCGCGATGAGGCGATCGCGATCGCCTACGAAGGCATCGCCGAAGCCGAGCGCGCGGGTCAGGCTACCGTATACGGCAACTTCCTGCGTGCCAACGCGGCCGAGTCGCTCCTCTTCCTGGGCCGATGGGCTGAGTGCCGCAAGCTGTGCCTCGATGCCCTGAGCTGGAATCCGGTTGGTATCTGGTACCTCTCGCCGCTGCACAATCTCGCCACTCTCGAAGTGGCGATGAACGCCGGTGAGTCGGCCGGCCGGCTCCTGGGCCAGGAACTGCTGGCCATCGAGACCGTCCAGGATCCGCAGTTCTCCGTTCCCGCCCAGCAGACCGCGGCCGAGTACGCGCTCTGGCAGGAGGATCTCGTCGATGCCCACAAGGCCGCCGAGCGTGGTTGGCTGCGGGTCAGCGACACCGAAGACTGGCTGCTCATGGCGCGCATGGCGGCGACGTATCTGGAGGTGGACTCGGCCGCGGCTCAGGACGCTCAACGCCGCCGCGACTTCGCCGTCCTCGCCTCCGCGCGCGAACGGAGCCTGCCGGTGATGCTCCGGGCCGAAGCCGTCGTCCGGGCCTGCGGCGTCTCGCCCACGACGGGCTCACGACGTCAGGCGGATCTATCGATCAGGACCGCGAGGGCCTTCCGGACCCGCATCGAAGGCCACGACGATCCGGAAACCTGGAATCGGCTGGCAGTCGATTGGGCCGAGCTCGGCGATCCGTATCAGGCCGCTCGCTCGCGCTGGCACGAGGCCGAAGCCCTGCTCGACATGGCTCGCGGCCGCTCGACACGGACGATCGCCCGTGAGCCGCTCACGGCCGCCGCCGAGGCTGCGTTCAAGCTGGGCGCCTGGCCGCTGCTGCGTGCCGTCGCGGAACTGGCGCGACGGGCGATGCTGACCCTCCCCAAGCCGATCGAGGCCGCCCTGGCCGGCCAACTGGAAGCGGCGCAAACGCCGGCACGGCCCCAGGGACGCCCGGGTGCGCCGGCTCGAACGGCCGGCCAATTAGGACCCGGCGGTGGTCGCGCTGCCGCCGCCGGCACTGCCGCCAGGCCGGAGCACGGCATGCTGTCCGACTTCGCGGCATCGCCCGGCGAGCCCGCCCAGCACGACTTCGGGCTGAGCAAGCGCGAGCTGGAAGTTCTGGCGCTTATCGCCGAGGGTCGCAGCAATCCCGAAATCGGGCGCCGCCTTTTCATCACCCGCAAGACCGTTGCCGTGCACGTCAGCAACATCCTGACCAAGCTCGGCGTCTCGGGGCGAGTGGAGGCTGCCGCCGCCGCAATCCGCCTCAACCTGACGGAGCGAGCCTAGGCGGACTCGTGCTGCGCCGCACCAGCTACAAAGAAACCCGGGCCCCCGAGCCCGGGTTTCTACTGGACGACCGGACCTACCAGCGCCGGCCCCAGATGCCGATCAATGCCAGCAGGCCTAGCAACATTGAATCCACCGTTGACTCCTAGTTGAGGATCTCCTTGCCCGCGCATTCCGCGTGCAGCGGGGCAACCGTAACCCCGTCGGGTGCGATCGCACAATCGGCCTTCTGTAGGGTCCGGTCCCGACCGGCCGTTCGGCCCGTCCCGCTCCATTTCTGACGAAGGGCCTACGCAACCTTGCTCATCGGGTCTCGCCGGCTACCGGCCACCAGGCACCGGCCACCGCCAGTGGGCCTCTACTCGGCTCCGCTGCGAGACATCACATTCTCGACGGCCGCGAGGAGCGCCTCGGCCGCAAACGGCTTGGCGATGAAGTTGATGCCCGGCTCGAGGACACCGTGGCGAACGATGGCATGTTCGGCGTGGCCGGACATGTACAGCACCCGCAGGCCCGGCCGCGTCGCCGACAACCGCGCGGCAACATCACGTCCGCTCATGTTGGGCATCACGACGTCGGTCAGCAGGAGGCCTATCGTCTTGTGCCTGGCCAGTTCGAAGGCTTCGGCGGCGCCGGCAGCCGAAATCACGTGGTGTCCGGCGCGCTCGAGGACAGTGGTCACGAAGCCTCGGACCCCGCCGTCGTCCTCCACCACGAGGATGGTGGCGGTCTGCTTGACCCTGGGCGACTCTGCGACGGCCGGTTTCCCGGCCGGCTCCTGGGACTCCGGCGCGGTGTGCGGCAGATACACGGTGAAGGTGGACCCTTGGCCGAACTCGCTGCGGGCGACTACCACGCCGCCGGACTGGCGGACGATGCCGTATACGGTGGCCAGGCCGAGTCCGGTGCCTTTGCCAGGACCCTTGGTGGTGAAGAACGGCTCGAAGAGATGGGCCATCGTGGCCGAATCCATTCCGGTGCCGGTATCGGTAACCGCGAGCATTGAGTTCGGGCCCGGTGTCGCCGCGGGATTCTGCCGCACGAACTCGTCGTCGAGGTCGACGTCGCCTGTCTTGATCGTGATCTGGCCACCGTCCGGCATTGCGTCTCGGGCGTTGACGGCCAGATTGACGATCACCTGCTCCATCTGGTTCGGGTCCGCCAGGGCGAGGCCTCGCGCTCGCGGAGTGATGGTCGTCAGTGAGACATCCTCGCCGAGCAGGCGAGTGAGCATCGGCTCGATGCTGCGGACGATCTTGCCGAGGTCCAGCTGCTCGGGCTGCAGGACCGTACGTCTGGCGAAAGCGAGCAGCTGGCGAGTCAGCCCCGCGGCGCGGTCGGCGGCGTGCTCGATCTGCTCGAGGTCCCCGCGGAGCACCTCATTTGGTGCGGCGTCCCGGAGGGCCAGCGTTGCGTAGCCGCGAATCGCGGTCAGAAGATTGTTGAAGTCGTGGGCAATTCCGCCGGCTAGCTGGCCGATGCCCTCCATCTTCTGGGCCTGGCGCAGCTGCTCCTCCAGCGCCGCGCGGTCGGTTTCGGCCTGCCGCCTGTCGCTGATGTCACGGGAGATACCAAGGACGGCGACCCGGCCGCCCATGTCCAACGTCGTGAGGCTCATCTCGACGGGGAACGTCGTCCCGTCCTTTCGGAGATGCACGGCCTCGAAGTACACGCTGCCGTCGGACCGAAGGCGCTGCGTCCGCTCCTCGGAGAGCGGGGCCATGTCGGCCGGGTCGATGGCCTCGGGCTTCATGGCGAGCAGCTCCTCGCGCGAGTAGCCGAGCCGGTCGCACGCGGCCTGGTTCACTTCGATGAACTTCCCTGCCGGGTCCCACATGAAGATCGCATCCGCCGCGTTCTCGAACAGAGCCCGGAATCGCTCCTCGGAGCGACGCAGGGCCTGCTCCACGGCGACGCGGTCCGTCATGTCGATGGCTGCGGCGATCACGCCGGTGATGGTTCCGTCGGCGGCCCGGAGGGGTGCCTTGGTGAACATCAAATGGCTCGTTCCGCCGCCGACGGCGGCAACCTGTCCCTCGTGAGTGTGCACGAGGCCGTCGGTCATCACGGCTGCATCGACTGCCGCGTGCACGTCGGCGTCTTCGATGCCCAGCTCGGGCATCTTTCGGCCGACGGTTGCAGTAGCTGAAGACCCCGTGCCTCGGACGAACTCCGCGTTGGCCAGCGTCACCCGCCCGTCTCGGTCTTTGGCGATGATCGGGATGGGGATGGCGTCGAGGATCTGCTGCAGGAACGTAGCCTGCTGCCGCATTGCCTCCTCGGTTCGCTTGCGTTCGGAGATGTCGCGCTGGACCGAGAGGATCGCCGGCCTGCCCTGGAACTCGATGCGACGCGCCGACACCTCGACCGGGAAGCGCACGCCGTCACGCCGGACGTGGACGGTCTCGAAGACCGACGACCCCTCTCTCATGATCTGGGCGGATCTCTCCGCGATGGTCTCGCGCAACTCCGGCGCGTTGATCGCCGCGACCGGCATGGCGAGCAGTTCTTCGCGGGTGTAGCCGAGACGCTCCGAGAGGACCCGGTTCGCTTCCACGAAGGTTTTTCCCGGCTCGTGGATGGCCACGGCGTCGCCGACGTTGTCGAAAATGGCGCGGAACTGCTCCTCCGACCGCCGCAGCGCTTCTGTGGCCACGTGTTCCGGGGTGACGTCGCGGTAGGTTGCCACCACGCCCACGATCTCGCCCAGGCTGTTCCTGTGCGGTCTGTAAGTCGCCGTAACCCAGCCCGAGATGCCGGTGGGCTCGGCCCGGTACTTGATCTCGAGAGTCGTCGGCGACTCGCCGGCGAGGACGCCCTGCAGGACCTCGCGGATGCCGGGGGTCACCAATTCCGGCGTGGCGTCGGGCGGGCGTCTGCCGATGACCTCCGAGGCCGGGCGGCCCATGATCCTTTCCATGACCGGGTTCCAGACGGCATATCGCAGCTGCTGGTCGAAAACGACGAGCCCCTCGGCCAGGCTGGCGATGATGGTTTCGGCATAGGCGGTTCGTTCGCGTATCGCGGCCTCGGCCCGGCGGGCCTGCGTAACGTCGTCGATCAGGACCACGATCCGGCTTGGGCCGGCGCGCGAAATCCGGATGACCACGGCCCGGTCGGACGGCCGATCGTCGACGGCGATCTCGGCGGGTTCGCCGGTCAGCGCCACACGGGCAACTTGCTCGACCAGCCGCGGCTTCAGATTGGGCCTGAGTTCGAAGGCGAGCTTGCCGTTCATCTGCTCGGCCTTGATCCCGGTCAGCTTCTCGAAGGCCGGATTGACGTCCAGGATGCAGTAGTCAACCGGATTGCCGGACGCATCGAAAAGCGTTTCCGCCAATACGACCGCGGTAGACATCTGCTCGAAGAGCAAGGAGTACACGTTCAGGGCCGGATTCCGATCGCCGCCGTCTGCCGGTCCGGGGCCGCCGGCCCCCGCGTATATGGCCGGATCGCGCTCGACGGCTCGATCATCCGGCCGCGCGGCGACCGGGTCGTGGATTCTGTTCGACCCGGACCGGCCTGCGCTCTTCACGCAACGTCCTCATGCTCCGAACGATTGGCAGTGCGCTACCCACCACGCCAACACGTATGCCGGAGTCGGGCCAATCGCGCCCCGGAGTATGGCTCTCCGGCGTCGCCCGGCAGCGGTCGACACGCTGATGATTGCACCGTGTCGGTGCCATATCAATGCCCCAGCCGGGCCAGCACGATGCCGGCCGCCCCGAGCCCCGCGCCGGCCACCCCGAGCCCAGAAGTTACAGCGCCTTGACCGCCGTGATCAGCTCGGCGAGACCCTTCTTGGCGTCGGCGAAGAACATCCCCGTCTTGGGGTTGAGGTAGAGCGGGTTGTCGATGCCGGCGTAACCGCGGCCCATCGAGCGCTTCAGCACGATGATCGAGCGAGCGTGGTCGACGTCGAGGATCGGCATGCCGTAGATCGGGCTTGAGTGGTCCGTTCGTGCCGCCGGGTTGGTCACGTCGTTGGCGCCGACGATCAGGGCGACGTCCGTCCGCTCAAACTCGGGGTTGATGTCGTCCATCTCACGCAATTGCGGATAGGGCACGTTGGCTTCGGCGAGGAGGACGTTCATGTGGCCCGGCATGCGCCCGGCCACGGGGTGGATCGCGTACGAGACCTCGATGCCGCGGGCCTCGAGGAGGTCGGCCAGCTCGCGTACGCCGTGTTGGGCCTGGGCCACCGCCAGCCCGTAGCCGGGGACGATGATGACCTTGCTCGCGTAGGCGAGCTGGATCGCGGCGTCGTCCACGGAGACCTCGCGTATCGTGCCGTCCGCTCCGCTGAGGGCCGTCTGGGTGCCCTCCGCGGCGCCGAAACCGCCGACGAGGATGTTGCCGATGGACCGGTTCATCGCGGTCGCCATGAGCCGCGTCAGGATCGCGCCCGACGCCCCCACCAATGCCCCGGCCACGATCAGCATCACGTTGCCGACGACGAAGCCGGCCATCGAGACGGCCGTGCCCGTGAAAGCGTTGAGGAGCGAAATCACGACCGGCATGTCGGCGCCGCCGATCGGCAGCACCATCAGCAGGCCGAACACGAGAGCGCAGACCAGGGCCGCGACGAGCAGTACGTACAGGATCTCGGGGTCGTAAGTGACGACGCCGGCGCCCGAAAGAATGAGCACGATCGAGACGCTAAGGGCCGAGATGACGACGATCCAGGACACGATGCGTCCCAGCGGGATCACGATCGGCTGACCGCGGATCATGCCCATCAGCTTGGCCGAGGCAACGAGGGACCCGGTGAACGTCACCGATCCGATCAGGACGTCTGCCAGGATGAACAATGTCCGCCAGCCGTCCAGGCCGGGGGAACCACCGGCAAGGACTCGCTGACCGTCCAGGGCGATGAAGTCGTTGAGTGCCAGGAGCGCCGCGGCGCCGCCGCCGACGGCGTTGAACAGCGAGACCAGCTGGGGCATCGACGTCATGGCGATTGTCCGAGCCATCCTCAGCCCCAGGCCTCCGCCGACGACCAGGCCGCCGATGATGATCGCCCAGTTCACCAGACCGACTCCGGCCTGGGTCACCTGAATCAGTTCGGCCACCACAGCGACGATCATGCCGGTGGCGGACAGGCGGTTGCCGGTTCTGGCGCTGGCCGGCGAGTTCATCAGGTGCAAGCCCATGACGAACAGCGCCGCGCCGGCGATGAATGCGAGTTGGACCAGATAGCCGATGTTGGTGGCGTTCATCGAGCTCCCCTCGTTACTTGGCGGCTCGGTCCGTCGCCTGGGTCGGGCGCCGTTTGAACATCTGAAGCATGCGGTCCGTCACCCAGTAGCCGCCCACGACGTTGGCTCCGGCGAAGGCCATGGCCACGAAGGCAAGCCCTCCGGCCAGCGGGTTGTTGGCCGTGGCGGCCAGCCCGATGGCGCCGACCAGAACGATGCCGTGAATCGAGTTCGTGCCCGACATCAACGGCGTGTGGAGCGTGGCCGGGACCTTGCTGATGACCTCGAAGCCGAGCAGGATCGCCAGAACGAACACCGTCAAGGAGTCGAGTAGGGTAGCGACGTTCATGCCTTGGCGCCTCCTCGGGCTTTCGGCTGTAGGAGCTGCCGGGTGGCCTCCTGGACCACCTCGCCTCCGTGGGTAATGACGGTAGCGGCCGTGACCTCGTCCTCGAAATCGAGACGCAGCTCGCCGAGCTTCACGAAGTTGAGGAGCAGGTTGGATATGTTGCGTGAGTAGAACGAACTGGCCCCGGCCGGCATCGAGGCCGGCAGGTTCAGCGGGGCGTGGATGGCGACGCCGTTGTCCGTCATCGTCACCTTACCCGGTCGGGAGAGCTCGCAGTTGCCGCCCAGGTCGCTGGCGGCCATGTCCACGATGATCGATCCGGCCCGCATGCAGGCGACGGCTTCGGCCGTGACCAGAACCGGCGGACGGCGGCCCGGCACTTGCGCCGTCGTGATGACGATGTCGTGGGAGGCGATGATGTCGTTGAGTTCTTCCTGCTGGGCGGCTTGTTCCTCGGCCGTCAGCGCTCTGGCGTAGCCGCCCTCGCCCGATGCCTCGATGGCCGACTTCAACGTGACGAACTGCGCCCCGAGCGACTCGGCCTGCTCCTTCGTCGCGGAGCGGACGTCGTAGGCCTTGACCTGAGCCCCAAGGCGTCGGGCGGTGGCGATCGCTTGCAGTCCGGCCACGCCGACACCCAGGATCAGGACCTTGGCCGGCTTGGCGGTTCCGGCCGGCGTCGTCAGCAGCGGGAAGTAGCGATCGAACGCTTCGGCGGCCACGAGCACGGCCTTGTAGCCGGCGACGTTTGCCTGCGACGACAGAGCATCCATACCCTGCGCTCGCGACAGCGTTCGAGGTATGGCGTCCAGGCTGATGGCGGTGACACCGAGGTCGGCCAGGGCGGCCATGGCGGCCGGATCCACGAGCGGCGCCAGCATTCCGATTACGGTCTGGTCCGGACGTAGCATCTTCATTTCTGACGCGGACGGCCGGTTGATTCGCAGGATGACATCCGACTGCGAATAGAGGCTCGCGGTCGTGACGATCTTCGCCCCGGCCTCGACATAATCGACGTCCTGGAAGAACGCCTCGGCGCCGGCGCCGCGCTCGACGAGTACGCTGACCTGAGCGGCTCGCAGCTTCTCGACCGCCTCGGGGACCAGCGCCACGCGCCGTTCTCCAAGAGTGGTCTCCCTGGCGACGCCAACTTTCATAGCGATATTCACCTGCTGTACTCGCATGGATCGGCCCCGTTCAGGCGAGAGCGTCCAGCGACGGCACCCGGTGTCCGCGAGGACTCCTGGTGGCGGGGCAACTAGGACGCCTCCGAAGTCTAGCGGTGCCGGGCGGCGGATGTCTCGGGCGAGGCCGTTTGGAGGCGACCCGAACCCACCCGGATGGGTTGTGGTTCGTACCGCGCAACTTCAGCCACGTACGCCGGTCTCGTCACGCCAAACCGGGCCGCCGGTGAGCGCGATGAGACTCACACTTCCGTCCCGAGGGTCTGGTTCGGCGGAGAAATATCACTGGTCACGCGATGTCAAAAGCGTATAGTCGGATGCGCCAACGCCCGGTCATGTGAGATCAATTTGATCCGCGCCCTGGGCTCGGAGGAGAGGCTCGGAATGGTCACAGTTCGCAAAGCCGATCCGGCGCTTATGGACAAAGGAAGTCAGCGACCGCGAGAACTCAGCCCGGCCGCTCGCGAACGCGAGCAGCAGCAGCGGCAGTTCAAGAAACTGATCGGACAGCTGAAAGGACCGGAGCAGGTCTTCGAGGTCCGGCTCGATCCCAACGAGAAGCCGATCACGATCCGTCAACGCCTTCTGCGCGTGGCAACTGAGGCCAACGTGGAAATCGCGGTGCGAAAGCACGGCGACGGATTCCTTGTCGGGTTGCTCACACCTGAGCGCCGCACGAATCGCGGCCGGCGCGCATCCGGATCCGGCCCCACGGCCTGACCTGAGGCGGGTCGCGGGAAATCCGGCCGCCTTTCTGGAGGCTCTCATTTGGGTGCCGATCCGGACAAGCTGGAACGCGGTCCAGATACATCGTCGGCCGGCGAATCGGCCGCCCCCGAGCACGCCGGCAGCCGCAGAAGGCTCGTCGAGACCCGCTGCGGCTTCGCCGACATGGCGCGACGTGAGGCCGATGCCGCCTCCACGCGGGCCCTGGAGGCCAGGCGACGGTACGACGAGCGGCTCCAGGCCGTGATCCGAGCAGAAGCTACCGTCGATCCCGTTGCCGCCCACGCCGCCAAGGACGAAGCGCATCGCGCCTTCCGGGCCGCGGTGGCAGCTGCCCGCGGATACCAGCAGGTGGAGTCCGCGGCCAACTCGTGGCTGACGGAGATAAACCGGGTGAACGCCCGGGTCCGGGCCACCGAGTCCGCCGTCCGCCGCGAGCGGGACGCCGCCCAGGCGCAGCAGCGGGAGCTGACCGAGCTGTACGAGATGGCCGAGTCGAGCGCGACGATGGCCGCCGAAGCGATGAGAGCCTGCCAGGCCGCGCAGGCCGCGCTCGAAGCCGAATCGTCAGGCGGAGCCGAGGCCGAGCCTCCACCCGCTGCCGGGTCCGGCCCCGTGGCCGTGGCCGAAGCCCCCGCACCCGCCGCCGGCCCCGTCGTGGTGCCCGGCGCCGCGCTTCCGCCGCCGCCACCGGCCCGCCTGCTCGCACCCGCGCCCGTCGGCCCGGAACCGATCGACGGCGATCAGCCCGGCGACTGGCTCGTCATCGACATCAGGTCGTCGCAGCCACAGGCCGTGATTCGGCTGATGCGTCGCGAGGGTGCGGTGTTCGCGATCCTGGTGGACCGGCTGGCCGCGAGGGATCCTGCGGCCCGGAGCTGCTGGCAGTTGCTGCTGTCCAACTTCGTCGATGCCGTCGCGGCGGCCGCGATCGAGGATGCCTGGCTCGAGTTCGGGAAGGACGTCCCGTTCTGGAGTCAATTCACGCCGGACGAGGCCCGCGAAGTGGCGCGCGGCCTGGCAGCGCTGGGCTTCCGCTTCGACGGCTTTGGTTCGTTCGTGGGTGGACGGATCCCCAGCCAGCGGGACCTGGCACTGGCGGTCGGAGCGGCGGGGCTGCTCCCGGTCAGGATCAGGCGCTGGCCGGCACCGGATGAGGCGGCCGCTCTGTTTTCCGGCGCCAAACCGGCCGGCGACGCGTTCATCGCGGCCGGGGCTCCGGCTCTGACGCTCGGCGAGCTCGTGCGGTTGCTCGGCCGCCGGGCGGAGCCGCTGGCCGACATCTGGAACGATTGGGATCGCGTCCGGCCGCTGCTCTTCGCCACCAACCTGTAGAGGGTCAGCCCTCGTCGGGCTCGACCGGATCCTCCTCGATCACGACGACCCGGTAACCTTCGGCTGCGGCGACTCCGAGCCGTGCGCCCGCCTCCGCGAGCCGGCCTCTGACCCGCCCGAAGACCGCCTCCGCGTCGTGGATCTGGCTGGCGTGGCAGCGCAGCGCCGAAATCTTGCGGTCTACGGTCGCCGTGACGTCGATCCAGGAATCGGGCTGGTTCCCCCACATCAGATACAGCCGCCGGACCTTGTGGATGGCGAGGCCACCCCGCGCCAGCCAGGGGAAAGCCATCGGGTTGCGGGCTGCCGGATAGACGGCATCGACCGCGGCCAGGGCGGCTGCCCGGTGGTCGGTGTGGTTGACGCCGCCGCCGTTGTGGATGACGACTTCCGGGTCGCCGCAGAAGACCGCATCGGGCCTGAAGGTTCGGATCTCCTTGACGAGCATCTCCCGCAGCGTCAGGTCGTTGACCAGCGCGCCGTCGGGCTGATGCAGGAAAGTGACGCCCGAATAGCCCACGATCTCGGCCGCGCGGCGCTGCTCCTCTTCGCGAGCCCGGGCCAGATCGAGAGGATCGAGGAACGGGTCCTCGCTGCCGGCGTCGCCCGATGTGCAACACACGAGCCAGCCTGTCGAACCGGCGTCGATCCAGGCCGCGGCCGTTGCTGCCGGCCCAAAGTCGGCGTCGTCGGGGTGACCGACGATGACCATAAATCTGTTGGGGCGCCAGGTGTGTGGTATTGGCCGCTCGTCCGTCATCTGTGTGGCCGACTCCTGATTTCGCGGTGTCGGGTGTCAACGCGAGGACCGCTCGTCCTCGTGGACTGCCCTGAATGGCCGAATGCAAGCTTTCGCAATCGCGCTATCATGCCGCCCGAGGCTTCGCTCGTCTCCCCCCACGGGCGAAGCCTCTCTCTATGCCCCGGTCAAGGTCGGCCGGCGCCTCGGGTCAGGCCGGCCGTCATGCCGCCCGCAACGTGCCGAGGGCTGCCAGGACTTCGACGGCGTGATCCTCCGGTTTGACCTTCGGCCACACGTGGGCGATCCGGCCGTCCGGACCCACGAGGAAGCTCGACCGCAGAATGCCCAGGTATGTCTTGCCGTAGTTCGTCTTCTCGCCCCAGGCGCCGTACCGCTCGGCAACGGCGTGATCCTCATCGGCGAGGAGCGTGAACGGCAAGCCGTACTTGGCCCGGAACGCGGCCTTGCTGGCCGGTCCCTGCGGGCTCAGGCCCCAGACTTCGGTATCGGCCGCCTTGAAGGCGGCGTCGTTGTCGCGGAAGGAGCAGGCCTCCTTGGTGCAGCCCGGGGTATCGTCGGCCGGGTAGAAATAGACCACGGTGAAATGGCCGCGCCGGTCGGCGAGACGGTGGACCGTCCCCGTGTCGTCGCGGAGTTCGAATTCGGGGGCGAACTCGCCCACCTTCGGCATGGCGCTCATGGCCGCAGCGTAGCAGGGTCGCGGCGGGTGCCATCGCGGCCCGTGAGGTTTCCCGCGGCGTGGATCGGACTCCTGCTTCGAACCCCTAGTCACCGCCACGAGCCGCGTCTCATCAGCGCGTCAGCGCGGCAACGCCACTGCCGCCACCGCCACGCCGACCGCCACGCCGACCGTCAGCCAATCGCGCCACGTGACCCGCAACTCGCGGAAGTGGCTGCGGCGGACGCCGCTGTCGAAGCCGCGCGCGTCCATCGCCAGGGCCAGCCGTTCGGCGCCGCGAATCGCCGCCACGAGCATCACTACCAGCCGATCGGCGGCATCGCGAATCCTGCTCGCCGGACTTCCGGCACCGATGCCACGCAGATGGCGTGCGGCACCGATGACCGCCCAGTCGTCGGCCATGAACGGAGCCACGCGCATGGCCCCGAGCGTGCCGTAGGCGAACCGGTCGGGGACGTGCCACTGCTGGACCAGCGAGTCGGCCATGCGGGTCGGGTCGGAAGGCCCGAAGACGAGGAGGGTCGTCAGGCCGATGACAACGACCCGAAGCCCGATTGCCAGCCCGGCCGATACTGCCGGCGCGGTAATCCTGACGGGGCCGATTTCGAGGACGGCCGCCAGCGACCGATCGGCGTTCGACGCGGCCAGCACGATCGAGAAGAAGGTCAGGCTCAGGATCGCGAACCCGAGCGGAGCCATGCGGCGGGGGATGCGTCGCAGCGGCAGCCCGGACCACAAGACGAGGGCCGCGACGGCCGCCAGCGTCAGGCGGACCGGCACGATCGGGTCCAGGGTCACGATCGCCGCCACGAGCCAGGTCAACCCCGCGATGAGCCGCGCGGCCGGAGTGACTCTGGTCAGGAACGCCGGGCGGATCGGGCCGAGTGAGGCCGGGACGAGGCTCATCGCGGGACCTCGGCGCCGGCCGCGGCGCCGGCTGCGGCGGCGGGTCCCGCGGTCGAGCCCGTTCCCGACCGCCACGGCTCGGCGGGCGAATACGGCGGCTCGGCCAGAAACCGCTCCGGCGAACCGTCGAAGACGACCCGACCGCGGTCCATGGCCACGACTCGGTCGCAGTGGGGGAGCAGCCTCGGGTCGTGGGTTGCCAGCAACTGCGCCTGGCCCGTCGCCCGGAGTTCGTCCAGCAGCGTCATCACCGCCTCGGTGCCGCGCCGGTCCAGCCCGAACGTCGGCTCGCCCAGGCCGAACCTGGCCAGGACGCCGTCCGAGTCCGGCGGCGGCAGTGGCCGACCGCGGCCCGTCCGCGCGGCCAGCTCCGTGGCGGCCACTTCATCGCGAGCCGTTCTGGCGACGAACCCCAGCTCCGGGTCCTGGAACACCAGCCCGATTCGCGACGCAATCTCCCCGGCCCGCAGCCTGGACGGATCGCGCAATTCCTCGCCCGTTCCGCCGTCGCCCGTTCCGCCGGTGCCCGCGATCGACCGCAGACCGACACGGCCGCGGGTCGGGCGGCGCAGCCCGCACAGCACGAACAGCAGCGTGGACTTGCCGGCGCCGTTCGGCCCGACGACGGCGATCCGCTCGCCCGAACGCGCCTCGAGCGAGACGCCGTCGAGGGCCCGGTGGGTACCGCTTTCGTCCGACGGGTAATCGAGGGTCAGGTTCACGGCTTGCAGCAGGACCTGCTCGGGCCGCCGGTCGGGGCGGGACGCGATCGCCGCCGCTGCGGACTCGACGCCCGCCGACGGGACGTCCGCTCCGGACCACGCGCTCGGCACCCACGCGCCGCTGCGCCGCAGCAGCGAGACGGCCCGGCGGCCGACGGAATCGGCCGGGGCGAAGGTCAACTGGCGGCCCTCGTCGTCGATCAGCAGTACGTCGTCGGCCATCGGCAGGGCCGCCTCGAGGCGGTGCTCGATCAGGACGATCGTGTGCTCGCGCCGCCGTGCCAGAACGGCCAGCTGCTCGAGCGTGTCGAACATGCCCGGCGGATCGAGATTGGCCGTGGGCTCGTCCAGCACAATTAGGGACGGGCGCGCCGCCAGAACGTCGGCGATGGCGAGGCGCTGCTTCTCGCCGCCTGACAACGTCGCGGTTGCGCGCAAGTCGAAGCCGCCCAGGCCGACCTGGGCCAGGGCCTCGGGAACGCGAGCCTCCATCTGCGCTCGGGGCCAGCCGCGGTTTTCCAGCCCGAACGCCACCTCGTCGTCTACGCGGGCCATGACCAGCTGGCAGTCGGGGTCCTGGAACACGAGCCCGACGCGTTCCCCGAGGAACCTGGCCGGGGTCGTTTCGACATCCATGTCGCCGACACGAAGTCGGCCCTGCCACGTCCCCGGAAGCGTGTGCGGAACGAGCCCCGCGAGCGCCCGGGCGAGCGTGCTCTTGCCCGAGCCGGATGGCCCCAGCACGAGCAGCGTCCGTCCCGGTTCGAGCCTGAATGTCAGGCCCGCCAGCGCCGGTCTCGATCGGCCGGCGTATGTCCAGCCGAGCCCGTCCGCCTCGATCGCCGGCGCGGGCGAGGCCAGGCGCTCAGGCCCGGCGGATTCGGTCATAGGCCCGATGGGAATGCTCCGAGCGCGCCGGTCCGGCGCAAGGACCGGACCAGCAGCCAGGCGCCGATGCCGGCGATCAGGGCCCCGGACAGAATCTCGAGGGCCGCGATCGCAAACTGAAGCTGGCCGGTGTACGTGGCGAAATAGACGGGGACGTCGTGCAGAGCCTCGCCGGCACCGGCCCCCGCCCCGGCGAGGAACGCCACGATCGGGCCGAAGTTGCGGTACATCACGAAGCCGAACACGATCTCTGCGCCGGCGCCCTGGACGAATCCGGACAGCAGAGTGTCCAGGCCCCACTGGCTGCCTAGGATGACCGCCACGATGGCGGCCACCATTTCGGCGAACAGCGCCGCGCCGGGTTTGCGAACGATCAGCGGAGCCACGACCGCCGGCATCAGCCACATGCCGCTGATGATGTATTCCCACGGCTCGCCGAGCGGCCGGAGCCACTGCCAGACATAGGCGTTCCAGGCGTAGAAGACGACGCCGAACGCGACGGCGATGATGGCGACCACGATGATGTCGACGGTCCGCCAGCGAGCCGACTCCGAGTCGCCGCGGATGGCCAGGACGTTGCTCAACTTGTTTCCTCCGAATTGGATTTACCGGTTCTCGTTTCGACGATGAGCAGGCTGCCGTGGCGGAGCGTGACGGCCGCCTCGGCTGTGATGCGGACGTTGGACAGACCCCGGGCCGGTCCCGGTGGCAGAGTCTCGTCGTTGAGTGGGTACTTCAGCCCGCGAGTCGTGACTCCGACGGCGGCCGCGCCGAGCGGCAGCAGCGACACGAGGTCGCCGACCGCGCCCGGGAGCGGGCAAGTGGCGGGTTCGGCGCTTTTCGCGCCGGCTGCGCCGGCCGCATCTGCCGCATCCGCTCGCAAGAGCCGGACTCTCGTGGTCGCGTCGAGAAGCTCGACCTCCGCGGTGGCGGCATCGGGCAGCGCCAGCAGGCCCACGTTCGCCAGGGCGTGGTCGAAGCGCTGCCCGCCCATCGCCCCCAGCAGGGTCACGTGGCTCGCCCCCCGCCGGAGCGCCGCTTGAACTGCCAGTTCGGCGTCCGATTCGTCCTTGTCGGTGGCAGCGCGCTCAATCGGCACGCCGGCCGCGGCGAGTTCCGCGAGGCGGGCTTCGGGCAGCGAGTCGCCGTCGCCGACGAGCAGGTCGGGGCGAAGGCCGATAGACACGGCCTTGTCCCAGCCGCCGTCGGCGGCGATGACCAGACTCACCCCGTCCATCCAGCCCGGCCAGGCCGCGTCCAGGTCGGCGCGGCGAGGCGCGGCGCCGTCGGCCACGACCACGGCCCGGATCCCGCCCGCTCGGCTCAACAAAAAGCACCTCCATCGAAAGCGACAGAGGTACACCGATCTGGACTCCCTGCGCCGGCATTACCCGGATCAAGTTCCAAGGGTCTGCGGATGGATCCGCACTCTCAGCGCCGCGAGGCGCTCCCCTGTCCGTCTTCTGTTGTCGTTTGACTCTACACCCTCCGAGTCGATTGGGGAGAGTCGGGTCGAACGGAAGCGTCTCCGTCGGAGTCAATCGTATGAAATGTCGATGTCCGCGGGCCCGGAGATCGATCCAAACCGCTCGCCGCATCGAATACAGAAATAGGGGCGAGGCGCCAGGGCCGACAGGTGGTCATCAACTTGAGGGACCGCATCTTGCCACTGTTGCACGGGGCGGGAAGACCGATATCTTCATTAAGAAACAACAAGCATGAGTGGTAGATTTCGAAACGTGACCGAGCCGCTTCAGCAGGGAATCCAGAGGGTCGCCGAGGTCGCCGCCCGCAAGGGAGTCGCCCTCGATATCCGGTATCTGGCCGCGTCTGCGAGCGCGCCCGAGGAGCTGGCGGCCGCCATCGACGCGGAGCTGGGCCAGATCGTAACGACCCTGGTGTTCGTGGCGCCACGCCCCGAAGGCCGCGTGGCGCCGATCGTCTGCCTCGTCTCGGGGCTCAACGAGGTCGATCTGGGGTTGGTCGCCGCCGTCACGGGCGAGGTCTCGCTCCGCCCGGCCACCGCTCGCGAAGCGCGCGAAATCACCGGCTTCGGCGTCGGTTCCATACCGCCCTTTGGGCTGGGCCGCGAAGTGCGGGTTCTGATGGACGAGGACCTGTGCCGGTACCAGTGGATCTGGGCGCCGGCCGGCGGCGAGGACGCCGTCATGCGGGTCTTCCCGGGCACCCTCCGCATGCTC
>Ga0302323_100000615_pt1 | contig 28646 bp, 17 predicted proteins | sample Fen_T0_3_FD_201950 | JGI IMG/M metagenome (GOLD analysis project Ga0302323, IMG submission 201950) | Peat permafrost microbial communities from Stordalen Mire near Abisko, Sweden - Fen_T0_3 | ecosystem: Environmental > Terrestrial > Soil > Wetlands > Permafrost | place: Sweden: Abisko...
AACCACCGCGCTGGCGTTCTCGCCAAAGGTCACGTTCAGAAAGCCGTCGGCTCCGGTTCCGGCGCCAGAGTCGATAGCACCGTCGATCACGCTCCCGTTGAGATAGGTGTAGGTACCGTGCGAATACCCAGCCAGTTGCGTGTGCCCGGCCATGGTCCAGCTGCCGTTTAGGATCAGGCCCCCGCCAAAACTGCCGTCGGTGCTCGTGCCACTGGTGGCGCTCAACGTGGAATAGGCTCCGCTCGAACTCGCAAGATTGATATGGCCGCCGAGGTTGCTCACCTGCCCCGCGCTCAAGTTGGTCCTGTTGTCCAAGCGAAGCGTGCCCGCATTGATGACGACCGGCACCGTCAATGTCTTATCGGCACCGCCAACCGCCCAGAGCGCCCCACTGCCAACACTGATCGCCGCCGCACCGCTGCCGCTGATCGTGCCATCGCTCCAGGAGGAGTTGCCGCTCAGGTTTACGCTACCGTTATTTCCCAAATCCAAGGCCGTCGGCATTGTGCCGCCCAACTGCAGTGACCCATTGATTTGTGCATCGCTCGCCAAGCTAAGAGTGCTGTTCGTGACGTTGACCCCGCCCAAAGTCGAATTCGCTCCACTGATCAAGGCGCTGCCCGCCAGTACATTGAATTGCGATCCCGAGGTGCTCGTGATTGTGCCACTCCAGGTCGTCGGCGGCGAACCCGTCTGTTCAATGATGCCGGCGTTGTTAACCACCAAGCTAATGGTTCGGGTGCCTGCTTCGGCTCCGTCGACCAAATGAAACGCTCCCGACTGAGCACCGCCCAACACGTTGAGCTGACCGGCCCCGGACAGCGAAGTGTTGTTTTCCATTTCAAGCGTGCCGCCAACAGTCATGACACCGGTTGAAGTCACCGTGGTTTCGGCGATAAACGATGGCGTTTGGTTTAGGCGAAGCGTTGCGCCCGAGGCAACTGAGACGGTTCCTCCGAACGTGTTACTGCTGGTTCCCAACGTGAGCGTGCCGCCGTCAATCGAGACTGTGCTTCCCGCCTGAGTATTTAAGAATCCATAGATCGCTGCAGACGCCGACCCGGTCTTCGCCAGCACCCCGGTCGGTCCGAGGACTGTGGTGACTCCTCCTCGAAGCGTTCCAGACTGGAGATCGTACCGACCGGAAATATTGAGCCGTGCCCCGGTCATCGTCACGTCGCTGGTCTGGGTGGTGGGACCCCCAAGGGTGAGCAGACCGCCCGTCATCTGTTTGTGATCGGTGCCAAAAATCGCCGTTGTACCGGTCACGGTGATATCACCAATCCCTGACAAATTCCCCCCTGACCAATTGAAGGCGTCACTGACGCCGACGTTTCCTATTCCGGTGAAGGTGCCATTCCAGAGGAACAGGTCTCTGAGGGAAGTCGTCCCGCCAGCGACGAGGTTACCGCCGTTGAGAATCACACCCAGGTCGCTCGTGAACGACCCGTTCACCGTGAGACTTCCGCCGTTGAGCCAAAGCGACTTTCCGGTGATGCCCAGGCTCTGCACCACCTGATTACCGCTCGTCAGCACCACGTTGGTCCCCGGCCCGGCATTGATGGTCACGTCATCGGTAGCGCCGGGCAGGCGTGTATTCAGATTCCAATTCAAAATATTGGTCCACTGGTCGTCGCCACTGTCGTTGTCCCAAAAAAAGCCGGTGCTCACCACGGGCGTGTGAACGAGGTTCAGCGCGCCGGAATTGTAGGTGTGCTGGAAATTTGTCGGCAACGAATAGGTCGAGAACGCCCCGCTGCGCGAGCCGTAGGTAAGTACATTGAAGCTCTCGCCATTGGGCGCGTAACCCGGTGCGAGCGTTGCGTGCAGTGTGCCAGCAAGCGTCGCGACACCTGAGACGGCGAGGACATCCGATTGGGAGGTACTGAGGCGCGTGTTGAGCGCCGAACTGCCGCTAAATACTACATCACCTTGAACGGTGAGCGTTCCCAGTTGCGAAGCGCTGCCGGGAGCAATCGCGCCCGCCACGGTGAGCGGTGCGCTGCTTGCGGTCAAATTGACAGTTCCCCTGCCGCGCAAAATGCCACCAGAACCCACATCGAGTTCACCGCCCCCGCGATAAAGCACATGACCGCTGGCCACCTCGGCGGCGCCATCGAGCGATAAGGTGCGAGCTGTGGTGAGAGTAATGTCGCCCGTCACGCCGCTCAAACTCTGAACAGAAAGTTTAACAGGACTGCCCGCGGCCGGTGTATCTGCGGCGCTAAAGTTAAAGTCTCCCGAAACACCATTGACCGTCAGCTGACTAACCTGGTTCGGCGCCGCGAGGTTCACCCCGCCTCCGCTGTTTATCGAGAGGCTGGACGCGTTGACGGTGGCCCGGCTCTGATCGAAATAATACAACGGGCTGAACAACTGAGTCGCCTGCGTGAGTGGTCCACTCGTGGTTAACGTCACGTTTCCGGGGGTGCTGATGCCCGTCGGCGACCAGCCCGTTTGGAGCACATAGTATTCGTTGAATCCTGGCCCAAAATTGAAAGCGAGAGAGTCAATAGTCAGTCCACCCGGTGCCACACTGCGGAACGTGATATCGGTACTGTGGGTCGGCGGATCGCTCCAGATTTTGTAGTAAACCGACTGGTCGGCAAAACGGCTGACCAAATTGGCCTCGCCGAGGGAGACGTCGAAGACCGAGTAAATCGACAAATCGGGCACGGTAATGGTGGCACCCGGTGCCTGGGTGATCGACGTACCATTCAGGTGCAGATGCGACGTGACATGGGTCAGATCGATCGGACCGGCGATCCGTATGTCCTCATCGCCGTAAAAAGCACTGGGGGTTGAGGGATCGTTGATGACCAAAGCGCCGGTGGTATGGATCCTTTGCAGTTCACTGTTGCGAAGTTCAATCCCGGGCGTGGTGCTTTTCGGTTGGCCTTCCGCCAGCCCCAAAATGATTCCCGGGTGCACCAGGGTTGAACCCTGATGATTCAGGAAATACCCGTTCGCCCAACCAATCCTCACCCCACCCGTTCCGACGTTGATGGCGGCGTTAATATCCAGTCCGGGGCCCCGAAGGAAAAGCGAGCTATTGGGATCGCTCAGGGTTAGCGGTGCATTGATCCTAATCTTTTCAACCGGAAACGGTCCCACGCCAACGGAAACTGATTCGTCGGCAGTGTTGAGCGACAGCCGAAGCAAACCGGTTGGCAGGGTCGTGGCAGTCCCGACCGTAATATCACCACCCTGCACCGACAAACTCTGGGCCGCGATCTGTTGGAGGTCGCCATCGGTTAGGTGAAAAAACGATGTGTCGCGCACGCTTCCACCGAGCAGAACCGATCGCCACTGGGTGGTGGAGATCTGCCCATCGTTGGCGACAAAGTCGGCGATGTTTGCCGTGACCGGACCATTCAGGGCGATGTTTCCCGCGCTGACTCTCAGCTGGCTGACGTTGATCGAACCACCGGACAAAATGCTGAATGACGAATGCGGCGGAGTCGGCAAATTGGACCAGGGACCTGTATTGGCCGTCAACCAAACGCGGCTCGATAGGTTGCCCGAGAAAGGCGTTTGCTCGGTGATCGCGCCGCTCAGCGTAATATCGCCGAAGTGAGTGAGATAAACCCCCACACTGTCCGCCCCGTTGTAATGGATACCCGCAACGTCGAGCGTGTCCGGGCCATTGAAATATTGGTTAGCGTTTTCGTAGCCATCAACGATGTACGCGCCACCCGTTGAGCCATCGAGTAGGTTAATGGAAAGTTTCTTGGCCTCCGTATACAAGTTGAAGCCAGTGCCTCCCGCCTCAAGTGAGAGGTGATCGGCTTTGATGACGGAGTGGTAGGGACCAAATACACTGGGCCCCACGATGCCGCCCGGCGCACTGAGATTGACACTGCCCTTGTAGGCAACCCAGGCCCCATCGGCAAAGTTGATCGAACCGGCGCCTGAAGCCGTCCGCGCTGCCGTCGGCAACGAGGTTCCGTCCCAACCGGCGACAAGACTGAGTGCGCCCGTGCCACTATTCGTAACCCCGGTTACGTTGAGAAAATTGATATCACGGCTGGCGAGTAGTGTCAGATTGTTGCCCGTCGCTAAGCCGTATCCGGAGTTTACCGTAATGTCCCCATTTCCACCGAGCAACGGATTGGTGGAGACAATCACGTCCGCGAGGCCCAGTTGACTGGCGAGAGTTTCCCACGAAAGAAACGAGTGAGTGTAGTTCGATGCTGCCGACGCGAGATCGATGTCGATATCTTCTGGATCGAGCAAAAGAGTGCCGAGTTGCCCTCGCGGTGCTCGCAAATCAGCGGAGCCCGAAAATTTAAGCGCACGTTTGCCGGACACTTCAACGAACCCGCCGTTACCGCCAAGTGAGCCACCCCGAGCGGAAATCTGCCCGGCAGCTGTTGTCGTATCATCGGACCACAAGATAATCTTGCCGCCGTTGCCATGCTGCAACGCATCAGCCTTGAGACGCGCATTGGGGTCGAACCGCACGGTGCAAGCATTCGTCACGTCGGGATTCTTTCCTTGCGTGTCGCCACCAACCAATATCTTACCGCCAGCCCGAGCGCCGGAGGTATCGATGCTCGCATTGCCCAAAACCGAGACATTTTTGCCGAGCACCTGAACCTCTCCGCCATGCACACCTGAAGCGATGATGGTGCTGCCATTTTCCAGGCGGGCATCCGTCTGAGCCTTGAGGACAACTTTGCCGCCCTCACGCGTGAGCGTAGTGGCCTGAATCTGCCCGGAATGGCTCAACGTCCCGGCAAATATCCCGACCGCACCGCCGTTGAGGCTTCCCAGATTGACCACCTTATCAGACGGCGCCTGCACCTCGAAGCGAATGTCCGCTAAGCCAGGGCTGGCTAGTTCGACCTTCCGCCCCGCCGCAAGAATCACGTTCCCCCCGTGCGAACTGATCGCTCCGGAGTTGGTGATGTTGGGGGCAATCAGTACGACGTCGCCTGCACCGCCATTGATAATGCCGCGGTTATCGATCGCGCCGCTCGTTCCGGAAAAACGCAGTTTTCCATCCAGAAAATCGCGATCACTGATGTTCAGCGTCGAGGCAAGAAAGCCCTGTGTATCGATCCGACAACCATCGCCAATAACAACCCCATTTGGATTGATCAGAAAAACCCGGCCATTCGATGAAAGCGTCCCCAGTAAACTGGAAGGATCGACGCCCGTCACCCGGTTGAGCACGGCGCTGGCCGCATTAACTTGGTTGAATCGCGTCAACTCACCCGGCGCGATGGAGAAACTGTTCCAGTTTATGATTGCACCAGGCGTATTGGTGACTGTGAGCGTTTGCCCGAAATTGGTGATCGTCGCAGAACCATTCACCACCTGGGGACCGACGGGCTTGGCCTCGAGCCGTCCGGAATACAGCCCGACGAACAAACCAACGCACGTCAGCGCCCCGCAAAACCATCCCAAGGAAATAGACCAACGCGCCGTTGCTCGATTGGAAACGCGGGTGATCGTCTGGAGAAGGATTCCGATATTCATTTTATTTGAAATGGGCGCCACCGGAAACCCCTGGACCACTCTGATCGGGCCAAGAAAATCGGCGTTGTCGTCAGTCTAGAAAGTAGAAATTGCGCGGCCGATTTCACAAAATTGCTAAAAATCGCGCGCTCGGTATGCCGGGTGCTTTCGCGATTTACCGCCAGCCTTTGAAGGCTTATCCAAAGATCTCGGATGACAAATCGTCTAATAATCGGAATAAGTTACGGTCATCAATGACCATAATTGTTCTCCAGCGCCAATGAGTCACTCCGATCAAGAAAAAGCCCCTCCGATCGCCGCTAAACGTTCAGGTTTTGAAACAACGGATTGGAGCTTGGTGCTCGCCGCTTCTTCGACACAAAGCCTGCCTTTGCTCAATCGCCTTTGCTCGGCCTATTGGAAACCCGTTTACACTTACTTGCGGTGCGGTGGACTTTCTGTGCACGAATCCGAGGATGTCACCCAGGATTTTTTCGCTGACATGCTGAGACGTGAATGGCTTGAGAACATCAGCCGGGAGCGAGGCCGTTTCCGAACCTTTCTTTTAGTCTATTTGCGCAACTTTCTGGCAAACCATCGACGCACCGAACAGGCCCAAAAACGCGGAGGCTCCGTCGAAACAATTCCCTTGGATATTCTCGCCGCCGAAAACGATCTTGCTCCCTTGATCGATAAAGGCGTGGACTCGGCGCAGGCCTACGAAATGACTTGGGCAAGCACCTTGCTCCAGTCGGCCTTAAAGCGACTTCAGGATGAATTTTCCGGTGAGAAAATGGAGCGATTTCTTAAACTTCGCCCCTTCCTCACGCAGTCGCCGAGTCAGGGCGATTATCAACGCCTGGCGGAGGAAATCGGAATCAATAAAGGCCAGGTCGCTGTGGTGATTCATCGTTATTCCAAACGATTTCAGGAGCTCATCCGGGCAGAAGTAGCTGCAACTTTGGTTGATCGCGGGCAGGTCGCGGAGGAATTAAGACACCTATTGGTGAGCGTGGCCGAAAACTCAAGAGCCTGACCATTTAGCGGTTTTCACAATGGAACCTACCCGAACCAATCCCTGGGTCTGCAAAAACTGCGGTACCATCGGTGGCAGTCTGATTGAAAACGGCGTGTGCCCGCGCTGTGCGCTTACGCTGGCGCTCACCGGCAGTTTAAACAACTTGGAACCAAGGGAACTGGAGAACGCACCTGTTATTCCTGTCGATTTCGAATTGATAGCGGAGCTGGGGCATGGAGCAAGTGCCGTTGTCTGGATGGCCCTGCAAAAATCACTCAACCGCATGGTGGCGCTAAAACTGTTACCAACCCAAGGAGACGCGCGGCAGATTCAACGGCTTGAGCGGGAAGCCAAGGCGGTGGCATCCCTCAATCACACCAATATCGTATCCGTCTTCGCCTTCGGTTCCATCGGAAACTCGACCTATCTGGCCATGGCTCTGGTGGAAGGCGGCGATTTGCGCACCGCTTTGAATGGACGCCCCATGGCGGCAAACCCGACTGCGCTTTTGGTGCGACAATTGGCGGACGCCCTAGACCACGCACATGCCCACGGTGTGCTGCACCGAGACATTAAACCCTCGAACATTCTTCTCAACGAACGACGGGAGGCTTTGCTGGCCGATTTCGGCCTTGCCGGTCCGCTTGGTGGCCAGGGTGACCTGACGCTTCCTGGGCAAGTGGCGGGCACCGCTGCCTACCTGGCACCAGAACTATTGGAAGGGGTAGCATTCGCTTCGGCGAGGTCCGACCTGTATTCACTGGGCGCGGTACTTTATGAATGCCTAACCGGACGCCCGCCTTTCGTCGGCGATAGTGCCGCCTCCATTCTTGCGCTCGTGGCGACAAAGGAACCTCCAGCTCCGAGTTTGCTGAATCCGGACGTGCCCGCCGACCTTGAAACCATTTGCCTCAAGTGCCTGGAGAAAAACCCGGTCCTACGTTACGAAAGCGCCAGCGCGCTGCGTGCGGAGTTGGACCGTTATCTGGACGGCCGTCCCATTCTGGCCCGGCCACTAAGTCGCGCCACGCTTTTGTTGCGCTGGGGGAAACGCAATCCCCTGCTGGCCACTGTCTCTGCAGTTGCTTTGGTTCTGTTGATTGGACTTGCAATCGGTGGACCTGTCGTCGCCTTGAGATTTAATCGGGCAAAACAACGGGCCGAGTCGGCCCAGAACGCCGAAGCCAAGGCGCACCTCGCGGCCGACCAGGAAGCGGCCACGAGTCACGAAATCCTGAACTTTCTCCAAAATGATATCCTCGCCAACGCGTCGCCTTCCACGGAGCCCGATCGGGAGATAAAACTTCGCACGGTTCTGGACCGTGCCGCAACCACCGTGGACGGGCGCTTCCCCAACCAGCCCCTCGTCGAAGCGGCGATCCACGAAACCCTGGCCAACACTTACCTAGCCCTCGGGGAAAAACAAAGCAGCGATTTCCACGTCGGAAAAGCTCTCTCTCTATATATTCGGGAGAAAGGCCCCGCCGCGCCCGAAGTGCTCCGCTTGCGCTACATTGAAATCACGGACGACATCGGCAAGGGGCGATTTGTCGAAGCGGAAACTCTCGCCAAGTCCGTCTTGGAAGCCCAGCGACGGATTCTGCCTCCGAATAGTCCCGAGTTGTTTCCCACTTGGGAAATGCTGATTTGGACCTACAAGGAATGGAATAAGTGGGCGGAGGCCACTGCCACAGCCAATGAAGCCTACGAGGCGAGCAAGCGCGCCCTGGGCGAGGACGACGCCCAAACCATCCGCTTCGAGGGTCTCCAGGCCAGCCTCTTCTACAACCAGCAGCGCTACGCCGAAGCGTTGCCGATCTTCCGCCATTGTCTCGCCACGGCGAAACGCGCACTCGGCACGGATTCTCCATGCACACTGGATGTTATGTCCGGCTTCGCGGTCTTGTTGACCGACATGGGGAATTCGCTCGAGGCCCAGACCCTCGACCGCGAACTGCTCGCAATCCGGAAGCGGGTGCTCGGGGACGAACACGCCGCCACGGCCCTGACCAAGGTCAACTTGGCGATCGAGTTGAGTTCACACGGCAATGCGCTTGAGGCATACAACCTCTATTGCCAGGCCGATCAAACCTACCTTCGGGTTTATGGTCCCGAGGATCAACGAACACTCAATGTTGAGACCAGGATGATCTCCGGATTCCTCCGAATGGAGCGATACGACGAGGCGCTAGCCATCGCGACGAGGAACTGGCCGATCGTTGAACGCACCTTCGGTCCTGAGCACGACAGCACCCTATTGTTTCTTCTTCGCCTCGCCCAGACCTACTTGCATATGGGCCGCACCGACAAAGCGATTGAGGTTGCGAAACAGCTTTTGGCAATTTGTCAGCGCATAAAGAAACCCGGAGACGAGTTCCTCTTGTTGGCGCAATGGACAACGGCGGAGGCGTATTGCGAAGGCGGCCGTTACACGGACGCCGAAGTGCTCTATCTGGATGCAATTGCCGCGGTGCACTCCACCCGGCATGAGCAAGATCAGTATTCCGTTAGGGCCGAGATGTATCTCGCGGCGCTTCGCACCCATCAGGGGAGATTCGCCGAAGCCGAAGTCGCCCTTCAACGAGGATTCAGCTACTTCGCGCATCAGTCACCAGACGGAGACGAACATCTGATTGCGGCACAAAATTTGGCCGACCTCCTCGCCCGGCGCGGGGCGTTCGCCGAAGCGGAAATACTCCTGCGGAAGGTAGCCCAAACGAGAGAGCGCAACAAAGGAATTAATGCCACGCTCACGCTCCAAGCACTCGACCATCTCGCCGTTGTGCTGGCGCTTCAGGGCAAGCTCGCAGAGTCAGAGACTCAGCTCCGTATCAACACCGAACATTGGGCGAAATTCGCTCCAGGAGGATGGAGCGAAACCGTGAATCATATTTATCTCGGCTGGGTTCTCCTACAGCTAGGAAAAAAAAGTGAAGCCCATTCTCTGCTGACGGCCGGCTACCTCCGCGCCAAACAACAAGGCCGGTTAAACATGAACGATCGCCCTTTATGGGGCCAGGTTTTGACCAAGCTTTCGGATACGTATTCGGAAGCTGGAGAACTGGAGACCCGCGAACAATGGCAGACTCTTTCCACTTGGTAGGTACAATAAGGCCAACCCATAATCGTTCGACCATCCAAGCGGTCACTTCTCAACACGCCCTAAAATCCAATCGCCACCGGTCAATAAACTAAAAGTCACTCAAAGAGAGAGACTTAAGCAATGGTGGACGCTGAGGGACTCGAACCCCCGACCCTCTCGGTGTAAACGAGATGCTCTAACCAACTGAGCTAAGCGTCCGGATTGAAGGAAGAGATAAGTGGTGCGGCACCAGCGCTGACAAGGAATTTATCGCGCTTAGCCACAGTTTCGCAGATTCCCAAGGCCACGGTTTGCCAGCCGATGCCGCTGGTTGGAACTCCGCGCTCTGGTGGAACAGGTGCAGGACGAGCAAGACTGAACGCCTTTGCCTCGGCCCCCCTCGGTGCGCGGACAGGGTTTACGGCCCGCGTAAATTCAACGAAAGAGTCCTGCGAGGAGCGAATGCTCACAGGGCCATCTTACGATTAACAAAAAAAGTGACGCCGGGTTACCCGCGGCGTCATGAGTGCTTTTTAGGGCTGGCGGTTTGATCGGCTCAACCTTTCGGCTTCAGCCAACCGTTGCGGATCATCAGCTCGGCGTTTTGCACGGCGTTGAGCGCGGCGCCTTTCCAAAGATTGTCGCCGGAGACCCAGAAGGAGAGTCCGTTGTCGAATGCGGAATCCACACGAATACGGCCCACGCCGCACTTCACCTTCTCGGCGAAATCGAGCGGCGTCGGATATTTCTTGTTCGCCGGGTCGTCGACCAGCACCGCGCCTTCAAAGGCCGCGATGGCTTCGCGAGCCGCTTCGACGCTGACGGGCTTTTCGAACTCGGCATTGACCGCGACCGAGTGAGCCCGCACGACCGGTACGCGTACGCAGGTGGTGGATACCTTGAGCGCGGGCAGGCCCATGATCTTGCGGCTCTCTAGCATCATCTTGTTTTCCTCTCCGGTGTAGCCATCGGCGCCAAACGAGTCGACCTGCGGAATGCAGTTCTGGAAAATCTGGTAGGGGTAAACCTTCTTGGTCAGCGGCTGGCCCTTACCGTATGCTTGAGTCTGGTCTTCAAGTTCACGAATCGCCTCAGCACCGGTGCCGGAAACCGACTGAAATGTCGCAGCGAAATAGCGCTTGAGACCGAACGCCTTGTGCAGCGGGAAAAGTCCCATGAGCGTGACGGCGGTTGAGCAATTCGGATTGGCGATCAGCCCCTTGTGCTTGAGCAGATCCTGCGGATTGATCTCCGGGATGACGAGCGGCACTGCAGGGTCCATGCGGTGAACTGAGCTCTTGTCGATCACCAGACAGCCGCTCTTGATCGCGTCCGCTGCGAAAGCTTTTGTCACCGAGCCGCCCGCGGCGAAAAACGCCACATCCACGCCCGCGAAGGCGCCCAGCTTGGCTTCCTCGATCGTGTATTTTTTGCCATACTTCTCCACCGTCTTGCCCGCTGAACGCGCCGAGGCAAAGAGCCGCAGCGAGGACATTGGGAAATTACGTTCGTGCAAAAGCCTGACGAGCTCTTGACCAACCGCGCCGGTCGCGCCGACGATGCCTACTGTGAGTGAAGAAGTATTCATTTCTACGTGTGAACTGGTCAGGAAAACCTGCGAAAGGCTCGGCATCAAGTCCGCAGAGCGGTTTCTTTTCGTGCGCATCGCTACACAGACCCTGCAATTCTACCGGGACAGTTCGCTCGTGCGCAGCTATGTGATTTCCACGTCCTTACGCTCGCCATCGAATATCAAAAATTCCCTCGGCACGCCGCGCGGCCTGCATGAGATCGCCGAACGGATCGGCGCCGGGCAGCCCGCCGGCATGGTCTTCAAGGGCCGCATTCCCACGGGTCGCCACTTCTCGGAATTTCCCGATTCCGAACAAAAGACCAATCTCATCACCAGCCGGATCCTCTGGCTCAATGGACTCGAACCCGGCGTCAATTGCGGTGGCGACGTCGATACACACGACCGGTACATATATATACACGGCACGCATCACGAAGATCGTCTGGGCCAACCGCAAAGCGCGGGCTGCGTCCATATGCGCAATCTCGACATCATCGACCTCTACGACGAACTCCGCGTAGGCGATCAGGTGTTGATCTCGGATTGAGTGAAAATCTGACTTTCGCCGCCCTTTCGTCCAAGACACCACAATTGTCCTGCGCGCATAGAGCGCGGTGTGATCCCACTTCTATTTAAACGCCAAATAAGCTCTAGGAGCTGTACGGGGATTGGAGATGGCCGGCTTAATTGAGAAATATCCACGACTGAGAGCATCGTGCAGGAGTGGTGGTACAGTCCCCAACGCGCATTTGAGCTCGGTCAAACCCCAACATCGAATAGCCCGCTCGGAGATCGGGCGCCACCTTCTGACAATACGCTGAGGAGCGTGGCTGTAGCTAATTCCCATGCAGCTCCTAGAGCCGCTCAAGGCCCTTGGCTGTCATCGAGGTGGTCCAACGTCGCTCTCGGCTCCTTGAGCGTCGCCTGTACTTTCTTGGGCAGCTTGGCCACCACAAGATCGTAGCTGTGGCGGATGCGATTGTTCAGTTCTTGCTCAGGCAGCGCCGCGAGATCTTCGACGCGCACCCACATGCGCTTGGCGAAATACGGGGCCTGGCCGATGCCGTCGATATCCGTCAGGGCGGCAAACTCCTCTGGGGTGCACTTGAAGATCACACCGCTGATCGTCTCACCGTCGAGCGATATCATGAAAAACGCTTTTTCTGCGACCTTGAAGACCAGACCGCCCCACTGACTTACAACTTTGGTCTGCGGCAGAGCGAGTGCGAAGGATTTGAGCCGATGGAGGCGCATGGGCAGGGCAGTTAGGTGTATTCAGCGGTTCGCGTTACGCGAGTGCAATCTTCGCCGGATCAGTTGAGTTCGGAGCCAAATCCCACTTGTTATGCCGCACCGCGCAAACTGCATTTTGAATACACAGTTTGGCATCAACACAATTGAGCAAAAGACCATGACTCCTTACACCTTCGATTTTCGCGGTACCAGCATGACGGTGAAAATCTCAAGCGAATGTGCTGCTGGACACTACACCGTGATCGAAATGAACCATCCGCCGCTAGTAGGACCTGCGTTACATATTCATCCGACACACCCTGAATCATTTTATGTTCTGGAGGGCGAGTATACCTTTTATCGCGGTGGTGAAATCATAGAAGCGAAAGCCGGAGATTGCGTTTCGATTCCGCCCGGGACACCGCATCGTTACAAAGTCGGAAATAAATGTGGAAGAGTTATTGTTCTTTCGCCACCTACGTTGGAGCGATATTTCAAAGCCGTTAGCGAGCGCATCGCATCTGGCGGGATCACGCTGGAGGAAGAAAAAGAGATAGCATCGCGGCATGGGCAGCATTTTTTGGATATGTCAGCTCACTGGGAGCCAAAATAATGTGGACAACGGAGCCGAACCAGACGCTAGAGCTAGAGTACGACACGGACGTCCGTCGCGGCCACCTGTAATATAGGCCTCACGCCCTTCCTCCCCTTCTCCACCTATGCCAGATCCATCTGCGTCAGAAATCACACTGCTCCGCACGGCGTACACGGCCTTCAACGCGCGGGACATCGACGCCGCCCTCGCGAAGATGACCTCCGACGTCGCTTGGCCGAAAGCGTTTAAGGGCGGATTTGTCCGTGGGCCCGAAGGGGTTCGCGCTTACTGGACGGAGCAGTGGAGCGAGATCAACCCACACGTGGAGCCGGTGGCCTTTTACCCGGAGGATGCCGGGCTAATCTTGGTCGACGTTCATCAGGTCGTGCGCGACTTGGCTGGGACAGTCCTTGCCGACGGGCACGTGGTCCATCGTTTCACCCTGGCGAATGGTTTGATACAATCCATGGAAGTCAGTCCACTTCCGTGATCTCCCTAAAGAGGTAACCACGCGATACAGTTTTCGGTATGAAGCGATTAGGTAGATGCGCAAGAGTGGGGGAATGAGCGGCCTCTCGCGCACGGCCTCCCCACCGCCGCAGCGGGCGCCAAGCAGCCGGCTGCAATTTTTCGGTTCGAGCTGCCGCCTGACGGCAGCCATAACCACCGGCGTTCACGCCCAGGTGGTTTTTTGTCCCCCGGGTGTGCGAGCTTCATTTCACGAATCAAGCGGTGTGGATCCGTGTGCATCCGTGGCCCCGCTCGAGTCAGAGGTCCTGAAAGCAATACGTTTAGGCCGAGGTCGAATGTGTCGATAAGGCAATGCAGCATGTGAAGGAATGTCGTCCCCCTGTTCCATCGCCCACCGATGGACTGTGCGCCACTCAAACTAAATAATTCCAGACTCAGCACGAACCATACCCTGGTGACTCGACCCGCTGCCTCCGAAGTCATCGTCGAACGGCATGACGGTCCTCGTAAGAGATTTGGCCGTCTTGAGAGCGCCAACCTCCTCCCCTTTTGACCGCCAAGACAAAAGCAACTCTCCGGAGCCTCCAAAGCCCGCAACGAACTGCGGGAACGCTGCTCATCGTCTTGGTCTGTGGAGTGCTCTTTGGCTGGTGGTCGGTGAGAAAGGTCGATCATGAAATGCGGGCCGAACTGCTCCAAAACACCCGGTTGTTGGCGCAAGCGGTGGATGTCGAAAGCGTCCACGCGTTCTCAGGCTCCAAGGCGGACCTTCGTTCGCCATTTTATCAATGTCTCAAGGAGCAATTCGTCACGCTCCGGTCGGCCTGCCCCCAATACCGATTTGTCTATCTGCTGGGGAGAAAAGCCGATGAATCGTTGTTCTTTTTTCTGGATAGTGAACACGACGACTCGAAGGACTACTCCTGGCCGGGGCAGCCTTTTGACGAAGCCACGGATTTGGACCGCCAGGTGTTTGCCACCCGCACGGCGGCAGTCGAAGGGCCCACCTCCGACCGTTGGGGGAAATGGGTTTCGGCGTTGGTTCCAGTTCTGGATCCGCAGACGGCCATGTACGGTCTGGCCACGCCGCGCGATGCCCAGGCAATGGTGCGCCAGGCGGTGGATTTCTATCGGAAAAACGGGCGGGAACGTCTGCTCAAGGAGATCAACAATCCGCAGGGAGAATTTAACAAAGGCGACCTCTACGTCTTCGCTTATGACCGTAACATGACCTGGCTCGCTCATCCGGTAAAACCCGAGCTGGTGGGCCAGAACTGGATCGACAGAAAGGACTGGTCCGGCGGGAAGTATTTCCGCAAAGAAATCCAACAAGTCGCTCGCGGCGGCAATGGCTGGGTGGAGTTCGAATACTTAAACCCTCTCAACGGGCAGCATGATCACAAGACCACCTATGTCCAAGGATTGGACGACCTGATCGTCTGCTCCGGTGCTTACAAGGGCAATGGCGAGATTTGCGCGGTGTTGGGCATGGACGTTGACGCGCATGCCTGGAGCAGGCTGTTGACCAAGGCTGCACTGCTACCCGCGCTGTTCACGCTGGCAATCCTGTTGGTCCTGATAAGCAGTTCGATTTTACAGGCACGGCGTTCCCGCGCTGCCGATAACCTTCCGCGTTGGATGCGGCACGTCGAACCAGCAACGGTCGCTTTAGTCGGGCTCATCCTGACCCTGTTGATCGCCTGGCAGCTTCAGGAAAGAGAAACACGCGATCGCATAGGGGCATTTGCGCAACTTGCGTCGGCCCGGACAGAGGCGATTTCAAACACGCTTCGCGACATTCAGGTTGTCGAGATTGAAAGCCTGGCGAGTTTCTACGAGGGGAGTCAGGTTGTGACTAACGAGGAATTTCAGCAGTACACCGGTTTCTTGACCAAGGAACCAGCGGTCCAGGCTTGGTCGTGGATACAAGTGGTTCCTGGCTCGGACCGGGCCAATTTCGAAGCAGCGGCTCGATCGGCGGGGCACAACGGATTTGAGATTTATCAGAGGAACGCACAAGGACAGCGGGTATCGGCCTCTGACCGCGATGTGTATTATCCCGTTGCACAAACGGCTCCTCTTGCCGGCAACGAGGGTGCTTTGGGGTTCGACCTTGGCTCGGAGCCCCTGCGCCGCGCGGCCTTGGAAACTTCAATGCGAACCGGACTGCCCTCTGCCTCTGGCTCAATCACGCCAGTGCGTGAAAAAGGACTTCAGAAAGGGATGGTGGTTTGCCGACCTGTCTTCGCGGGCGACGACCCCAAACGTTTGCGCGGTTTTGCTGTCGCGGTGCTGCAAATGGGGGCTTTGCTGAAGCGCGCAGCTCCCGACAACTCGGCCACTGTGGAGCTCGCCCTCCTGCATCCAGAAGGTGTGCCTGAGACGCTCGCCACGACCAGCGAGCCCGACATGCCCACAGTCAACGAGCTTTCGTTGACGCGGCCCGTTTTTGCCTTCGGCAAAGTATTCATGGTAACCGCGCATGCAGGACCGGAATTCATGCGTTTGTATCCTGTGCGGGCGGGCGGGCTCGCCGCTTTGTCAGGGACCGGGCTTACGGCTGCACTCGCGTTCCTGACGAGTGTTGTTCTGCGACGGCGCCAGGAACTGGAGCGGTTGGTTCTGAAGCGAACCAGTGAACTGCAGGAAAGCGAGCAGGCGTACCGTGATCAATTTGCACGGAATTCAGCGGTGATGCTGCTGGTCGATCCCCATGACGGGTCAATCATTGATGCCAACGCAACCGCGGTCAGCTTTTATGGTTATTCGCGGGAGCGGTTGTTGGCGATGCACGTCACTGATATCAACACTCTGCCGACTGCGGAAATTCGGCAGGCATATTCCTCAATCCGGCAGGAACAAGGGAAGCGTTTTCTATTTCAACATCGCCTGGCGGATGGTTCGACCCGCGAGGTCGAGGTGTCGGCCAGCCGCATCCAGTTCGGCGCCCGTGATGTTCTGCATTCGATTATTTATGACGTCACCGAACGCAAGCGGGCTGAAGAAGAACGTGCCGCGATGGCCAAGCAGCTGGAGAGCGTCAATATCATGCAGGAGGCCCTCCTCGAATCGTCTCCGCTTGAAGCCAAATTGGCCAGAATAACCACTGGCATTGTTCAATACTTCAAAGCCGATTTCTGCCGCATCTGGCTCATTCGCCCAGGCGATTTGTGCGAGCAAGGGTGCAGGCATGCGGAATCCAGGGAAGGTGCTCACCTTTGCCCACGACGGGATAAATGCTTACACCTGCTGGCCAGTTCGGGTTTGCAAGCCCAGTCAAACGGCAAAGGGCAAGGCCGTGTCCCGTTGGGCTGTTACAAGATCGGGCAAATTGCGACCGGAGAGGAACACAAGTTTCTCATCAAAGACGTGGAGAACGATCCTGACGTTCAGGATCGGGACTGGGCGCGTGATCAAGGGCTTGTTTCTCTCGCCGGGTATCAACTTCGGGTTCCAGGAGGTGAGTCCATCGGTGTCTTGGGTTTCTTCTCGAAACACCCCATTCCAGCATCGGAAGATACTATGATTGAGGGCCTCAGCACTGCCGTTGCCCTCACCGTTCAACAGTCGGCGACGGAAGAAGCTCTGCTCAGAGCCAACAACGAGCTGGAAGCGCGTGTTAAGCACCGCACGGCTGAACTCTCCCAGGCCAATGAAATCTTGCGCGGCGAAATCGTCGAACGGCGGAAAGCGGAGGAGGCCCGGCTCAAAGCGCAGACAGAGCGTGACAGCGCCGAGGCACAGCTTCGCCAGGCGCAAAAGCTCGAGGCGATCGGCCAGCTCGCGTCCGGTATCGCGCACGAAATCAACACGCCCACCCAATTTGTCAGAGACAATACCGGTTTCGTTCAACAATCCTTTCAAGTTATCTCGAATGTTCGCACGCTGTACGAAGAGATGCTCGAAGCAGCGAAGACGAATTCGGTAACGCCAGATCTGGTGAGCCGGATTGAAACCGCCGTCGCGGCTGGCGAACTCGATTATCTATTCAAGGAAATCCCGGAGGCGATCAATCAAACCCTGGAGGGCGTCGCACGCATCACGAAAATTGTTGGTGCCATGAAGGAGTTCTCGCATCCAGGCAGCAAGCGGATGGAGGCGGCCAACCTGAACAAGGCGATCGAAAGCACTACGATCGTGGCACATAATGAATGGAAACTTGTGGCGGATGTAAAACTGGACCTCGATCCCGATTTACCGCCCGTGGTTTGCTACGTCAGCGATTTCAACCAGGCGGTTCTCAATTTGATCGTCAATGCCACTCACGCCATCAACGACGTGGTGAAACAAAAGTCCGGCTCAAAAGGCACAATCACCGTGAGCACGCGTCAGGAGGGCGAGATTGTCGAGGTACGGGTCAGCGATACGGGTACAGGAATTCCGGAAGCAATTCGCCCCCGGATGTTCGAACCGTTTTTCACAACCAAAGGTGTCGGCAAGGGGACCGGACAGGGACTTGCCATGGTATATGGCGTCATCGTCAAACGTCACAACGGGACCGTGACCTTTGAAAGCGCAGAGGGCAAAGGCACGACTTTCATTCTTCGGATTCCGATCAAACCGCCCCCGGTCGCAAGCGATGAAAAGGCCTGACTAACCGGGCGCACCAATCCGTGGTTATTGGTGATATCCGTGGTCAAAACGGATCGGCTCACCGCGGACCGAGTTTCGCCAGCAGGGCTTCGATCAGGGCATCGAGGTTTGCACTCTTCGCTTCGAAGTCGGGATTCAGATCAAGATCGTCCAAGGTCTCGGTCGTCTGCGGGCCGATGCTGCCGACGAGCGGTTTGGTCGCGCCAGCTGCCAATTCGAGCGCGTCTGATTGCTCGACGTACGAGCTGGCCGAGGACGAACTCGCGAAGAGGATCGCGTCTGCGCCTTTCTGCCTGAAATCGTCCGCGACCGGATCATTCGCAAGATCGGTCTTCTCGGTCTTATAAAGCGGGAGCTGGTCGACAATCGCGCGCGCAGCCTCAAGTTTTTTAACGAGCTTGTCGCGGTTGAGATTGCCGGTGACGACGATGATTTTCGCGCTGTCCAGACTTCCGGTGGCGATCAACGCCTCGGCCAGCGACTCGCCGCTGGCGGCGTCGGGCATGCACTCGACCTTGATGTGGTAACGCTCGATCTCGCGGGCCGTGGCCTTGCCCACACAGGCAAAACGCAGCAAGCCGAGACTGCGCACATCGGGAAAGCCCTTAAGAAACTCCTCGAAGAAATAGCGCACGCCGTTGGCGCTGCTGAACACGATCCAGTCGTATCCGCCAAGCTCAGTCAGGATTTCGATGAGCGAATCTTTCGAGACATCCTTAGTGATGCTGATCAGCGGAATTTCGATCACCTCCGCGCCGAGGACATCGAGCTTCTCCCGCAATTCGCTGTTTTGATCACGCGTACGGGTGATGGCGACGCGGCGCCCGAAAAGCGGAAGCTGCTCGTACCAGTCGATCTGCGCGTGATTGCGCACGACTTCGCCGACAAAGATGATCGCAGGCGAACTGAGTTTAGCGGTGGCAACCTGATCGGCCAGCGTCGCGGCGGTGCCAACCACGCTGCGTTGACGTCCGAGGGATGCCCATTGCACCACCGCAGCCGGTGTGTCGGCGGCGAGTCCGCCGGCAATCAGCTCAGCCATGATCTGGCGGAGATGGCCCATGCCCATGTAGATCGCGAGCGTCGCACCTTTCAGTGCGCCGTAGCTGCGCCAGTCGATCTGCAGCTCGTGCTTCTCCACGTCTTCGTGGCCGGTCAGAAAAACAACGGACGAACTCGTGTTGCGATGCGTGAGCGGAATGCCGGAATACGCACCTGCGGCCAACGCGGCGGTGACGCCGGGCACGACTTCGAACGCGATGCCGTTCTTCGCGAGCGTGCGCGCTTCCTCGCCACCGCGACCGAAGACGAACGGATCGCCGCCTTTGAGACGCACGACGCATTTGCCCGCCGTGGCGTGCTTGACCAGAAGAACTTCAATTTCGCCCTGCGGTGCGGAATGAAAGCCGGCTTTTTTGCCAACGTAGATGACCTCGCACTCGGGCTTGCACCATTTCACCAGTTCGGGATGCGCGAGATAGTCATAGACCAGCACATCGGCCTGGGCAATGAGTTCGCGGGCGCGAAGCGTGACAAGACCCAGATCGCCGGGACCGGCGCCGACAAGATAAACTTTACCGAGGGAAGACATAGGAGGGAAAGAAGGTACCAAGAGCCAAGTAGCAAGTGCCAAGGAGACAGCCCTGACACTTGTCGGCTACGCTGAATTCCTGGAACTTGGCCCTTGAATCTTGTTACTTTGAAACCTCTGCGTACGCCCACTCGAGCCAGGGAAGAACCTTTTCAATGTCGGATTTTTCGACGGTGGCGCCGCACCAGAAACGCAGTCCCGGCGGTGCGTCCTTGTAAGCACCGCAATCGTACGCCGCTTTCTCGGCTTCGAGCAGCTTGACCATCTTCTTTACCTGGTCGGGCGTGAGATCGAGTGTGAAACAGACCGACGTGTTGGAGCGGTATTCTTTCTTGTCGGCGAGGAAATGTATCCACGAGTGTGTCGCCACGAACTGCTCGAACACCGCGAGGTTATCCTCGCTGCGCTTGATCAGTCCGCGCAGGCCGCCGACCGACTTCGCCCACGCAAGCGCGTCGAGGTAGTCCTCGTTGGCGATCATCGAAGGCGTGTTGATCGTTGAGCCTTCGAAGATTTCTTCGAGCAGCTCGGTGCCTTTGGTCAGGCGGAAAATCTTTGGAATCGGCCAGCCCGGCTTGTAGGTGGTGAGTCGTTGCACCGCACGCGGCGAAAGCACGAGCACGCCGTGAGCGGCTTCGCCGCCGAGCACTTTTTGCCAGGAGAACGTGACGACATCGAGCTTCGACCACGGTATTTCCATGGCGAATACAGCGCTGGTCGCGTCGCAAAGCGTGAGACCTTCACGCGAATCGCTGATCCAGTCACCGTTGGGCGTTTTCACGCCGCCGGTCGTACCGTTCCACGCGAAAACGATGTCGTGCGCGGGGTCTGCCTGGGAAAAATCGGGCAAGCGCCCGTATTCGGCTTTGAATACGCGGGTGTTGGGCAACTTCAGCTGCTTTTGCAGATCCGTCACCCAGCCTTCGCCGAAGGATTCCCAGTAAAAAGCGTCGACGGGCCTCGCACCGAGCATGGTCCACATCGCCATTTCAAAAGCGCCGGTGTCCGATGCCGGCACGATGCCCACTCGGTAGTCGGCGGGGATGCCAAGCACGGCTTTCGTGTCGGTGATGGCTTTGGCGAGGCGGGCTTTGCCTAAACTGGAACGATGCGAACGGCCGAGAATATCGGTCGGCAGCGAGCCGAGCGAGTAGCCCGGGCGCTTGGCGCAGGGGCCTGACGAAAAGTTGGGAATAGCCGGTTTGACCGTAGGCTTCATGATGCAGGTGTGAGGAGGACTGGATTTCGGTTAACGTTACGAACAGGGCTTCGAATGGAAACGTCGCGGAGGCCGGGTGCAATCTACTTTGTCATCGCAGCCGGTGCAGTGGCGTCTATTTTTGCCCTTTCATGAGCAGCCGTTCCACCGCTTTCGCCGTCTTGGCGAACCACGATTTCAGAAATTTCCTGATCGCCCGCTTCTTCACCACGTTCACCATGATGATGATGAGCGTGGCGGTGGGCTGGCAGGTGTACGATCTGACCCACAGCGCTTTTGCCCTCGGTATCGTCGGACTGGTGCAATTTCTGCCCGCGTTTTTGCTCACACTTCCCGGCGGACTCGCCGCTGATCGCTTCGAACGCAAACGCGTGATCCTCTTCGGCGTCTCCCTCGAACTCATCGTCGCCGCCTCCATGCTGGCGATCACACTCTCAGAAAAACCGCAGATCTGGATGATTTACGCCGTGCTCACGCTGATCGGCGTCAGCCGCGCCTTTCTCGCACCGGCCAGCCAGTCTTTTTTGCCGCTGCTCGTGCATCAGGCGGATTTCATGCGGGCCGTGGCGTGGAACTCCTCGGTGTTTCAGGGCGCCGTAATCGCGGGCCCGGCCATCGGCGGGTTCATGTATGCGCTGGGGCCCGTTTACGTTTACGGCTGCGCAACCACTTGCCTCCTCATCGCCGCAGTGATGATCGCTGGGCTCAGGGCTCCCACCAAAGCCCGGAGCATGACCTCGGTACGCATCGCCGATCTTTTCACCGGCGTGAAATATGTTTTCTCGCGCCAGACGATTCTCGGCGCCGTTTCGCTCGATCTCTTCGCGGTGTTGTTCGGCGGTGCCACCGCCCTGCTCCCGATTTACGCCCGCGACATTTTGCACACCGGGCCTTGGGGACTTGGTTTCCTGCGCAGCGCACCCGCCATCGGCGCAGCGACCGTCGCCCTCGTGCTCGCCCATCATCCCATCAAAGAAAAAGCCGGCGCCAAACTTTTTACCTGTGTCGCCTTGTTCGGCATTTGTACGGTTATCTTCGGACTTTCGCGTTCGTTCTTCCTCTCGCTCGCAGTCCTCGTGGTGCTGGGCGCGGCTGATATGTTCAGCGTGGTAATCCGGCAGACCCTGGTGCAAATCGCCACGCCTGACGAAATGCGCGGACGAGTGAGCGCGGTGAACATGCTTTTCATCGGCGCCTCAAACGAACTGGGGGAATTCGAATCCGGCGTCACCGCGGCGTGGTTTGGTACCGTGCCGTCGGTGGTCATTGGCGGCCTCGGCACACTTGCCGTCGTCGCGATCTGGGCCTGGCGATTCCCCATATTGAGGAAAATGGACCGACTCGACGCCCCGCAAACGACTTGAATTGGGGTGTTTCTGAAGCAAAGCAAGTCGGACGCGGTAAAGTAATGCCCGTTGCGGTCGATTGGTTGCCTAGAGGCGCCCATGAAGCTGCACGCCAAGCTCATTTTCTATCTACTATCGGTTCTGCTCGCGATCGTGCTGATCGCGCAGGTCTTTCAGCAAACACGAGGAACTGCCGCGCTCCGGCACATTTCCGATGAGAGTACCGCGGCGCTGCAAACGAGGGAATGGTTGAACGTCGAGAACGTCAGCCGTGCCGTGCAATTCTCCGCCGTCGATAGCATGGAACGAGGCGAAATGGGCCGCTTCGAAAAAATCCTTGCCGCCCAGCGCGAAGTCAAAGGGCTGCTCGAATTTACCCTCTACGACGAAAAGGGCGTAGCCAAATATTCTTCCGATAAAAAATTCCGCGGCCAGAAACTCTCGGCCGAGTTCAAACAGAAACTGCTCACTACGCCACAGGACTTCAAGCGTCAGACCGCTACAGCATTTGAAATCTACCAGCCGCAGGTCGCCAAGCCCAGTTGCATCGAGTGCCACGAATGGAAGGAAGGCCAGATAGGTGGGGTGTTGGTCTTTCGCTTCACAACTCAAACTTTAGAAAACGCCAAAACGGATGCGGCTGAATCGATGGCTGAACTCAGGCATTCGAGCCTGCTCTGGATGTTCATCACCGTGCTCACAATTACTGGGGTTTTTATCACCCTCGCTTACATTGTCGTCCGACGCCTGATCACTCGGCCGCTCGCTCGCTTAACCGCCGGACTAGAACAAATTGCCGATGGCAATTTGTCCGTGCGCGTGCCGGTGCAGTCGAACGATGAGATTACACGCCTTTCCGCGGCCGCTAATGCCATGGCCGAATCCCTTGAGGCAAAAGCCCGGCTCGCGCTCCAGATCGGCGAAGGCGACCTCACTCATGAGGTAAAGCTCACTTCCAAAAACGACACGCTTGGCCTGGCGCTGCAAAAGATGGTCGCCAATCTGCGTGACGTTGTGGGCAACGTGAACAACGCGGCCGAGAACGTAGCCTCGGGCGCAGCAGAAATTACCGGCACTGCGCAGACACTTTCTTCCGGCGCCTCCGAACAAGCCGCCAGCGTCCAACAAGTTTCCTCGGCGATGGAACAGTCTACCGCGTCGATCAAACAAAACACCGATAACGCCCGGCAAACCGACTCAATCTCCGTCAAGGTAGCCAGAGACGCCATCGAAACCGGCGAGTCTGTTGCCCGCACCGTGCACGCGATGAAAGCCATCGCGGAAAAGATCTCGGTCATCGAAGAGATAGCGCGCCAGACCGATTTGCTCGCGCTCAACGCCGCGATCGAGGCCGCACGCGCCGGCGAGCATGGAAAAGGTTTTGCCGTCGTCGCCTCCGAAGTGCGCAAGCTCGCCGTGAAATCCCAGCAAGCCGCGGGAGAGATCAACCAACTCTCATCGTCCTCGGTCGAGATCGCCGAAGCGGCCGGGCAGATGCTGGTAAAACTCGTGCCCGATATCCGCAAAACCGCCGAACTGGTCAAAGAAATTGCCACGAGCTCCGAAGAACAAAGCGCTGGCGCGTCTCACATCAACAAAGCCGTGCAAGAGCTGGACGGCATCATCCAGCAGACCGCCTCGGCCTCGGAGCAACTCGCCGCGTCCTCCGAGCAACTCGCCTCGCAAGCCGAACAGCTGCAAAGCGCCATTCAGTTTTTCAAGATCGTCAAGAGTTAAGAGCCGTACGGGAATTAGTGACAGCCACGCACCGATGCGCGTTGTCAGAAGGTGGAGCCCGCCCTCCGAGCGGGCTGTTCGAGGTTGTGGTTTGACCGAGTTCAAATGCGCGTTGAGGACAATGTGGAGAAGAATTTAAATCAGGAACTCAGGAAAACAGGAACGGAAGAGCATGCTCTCCTTCTCTTCCAGCTTTCCTGAGTGTCGGACTGTCGCTGTCGCTCGGTACCCCATTTTGCCCGCGCATAGATTCTATTTTATTTAGGTTATTTGTAGGACAGCACACCAGGTCAGTTTTCAGAATTGCTGTAGGCGCAAAAGGTAGGGCGCGACTGCAGGCCGCGCCACTCCGCATACACGGCGCGCCCACCCTTCGCGGCTACCCTCAGAACCACGGTTCGAGGTAGGGCGGACTATCCGTAGTCTGCCGTCTTCGATTTGCTGCAATCGGCGCGTTAGGGACAATGCGCCCCCACCCTCAAGCAAATCAGATCAAACCAGTCCCAGCACTTTCAGAATCTGCTGTGCGAATTCGGTTGAAGTCGCAGCGTCGGCTTCGGTGAGCGGGAAATGCCTTACGCCGGATTTTTCGTGAAAAAGATAGAGCGTGTCTGCCGTCGCGTGGACGCCGAGCGCGGTGTGACAACCACCGCCTAACGCATTCTGAAAGGCGCGTTCAATCGCGACCGCGCGAAACGTCGACGCATCGAAAGCCGAGCGGAATTTTTCAACATCGGCCGCTCGACATTGCACGGCAATCGCCCCCTGCCCGACTGCCGGAACCATTTGTTCGAAGCCAAGTGAATGAAATTCCACGCCAGGCCAGTTGCCGATTCCGAGGCGGTTCAAGCCGGCAGCCGCAAGAATCGTGGCGTCCGCCAGATGATCAGTGCCGATCTTGCGCAAACGCGTATCAACATTCCCGCGGATTTCGGTGAACTGCGCGTCAGGGAAAAGCGCGGCAATCTGCATCCGCCGCCGAGGGCTGGCGGTGGCAATCGTCTTGGGTTTCGCCACACCGGCACGCAGCACAAGCACGTCACGCACGTCCGCGCGCGGCAGATAGCCAGCGATGGCCAGACCGGCCGCCATTTCACCCGGCAAATCCTTCGAGCTGTGAATCGCAAAGTCGGCTTCGCCGCGTTCGAGCGCGTGTTCGAGTTCGCTGGTAAAAAGTCCCTTGCCGCCCTGTTTCTCCAGCGACCATTCGATTTGTTTGTCGCCCGTGGTGACGATCTTCAGCAAGTCGACCTCGACGTGCAGCTTCTCGCGCAAATGCGCCGCCACCAACTCGGTCTGCGCGAGCGCCAGCGGACTCTTACGGGTGGCGAGGATGAGTTTTTTCAAGGGACTGAAAGATTTCTTAACCGCCAATAAACGCTAATTGACGCTAATAAATACAAAAGCGCCGAGCGTTCGCGGTTCAATTGATATCAAAAACAAAAATGGCGCTAGCGAGTTCTCACTCATTAGCGCCAATTAGCGAAGATTAGCGGTTCAAATCAATACGCCGCCTGGACACCCTTGGTGTTCTTCTTGGCCATCCACGGCATCATGCCACGGAGGTAAGCACCGGTCTTTTCGATCTGATGCTTTTCACCGGCTTTGAGCAGCTTGTTGTAATTCTTCAAGCCGCCCTTGTATTCCTTGACCCATTCTTTCACGAACTGGCCGCTTTGGATTTCCTTCAGGATCTTCTTCATCTCGGCCTTCGTCTTGGCGTTCACGACGCGCGGGCCGCGGGTGATGTCGCCGTATTTGGCAGTCTCGGAAATCGAGAAGCGCATACCGGCAATGCCGGACTCGTACATGAGATCACAAATGAGCTTCAACTCGTGGAGACACTCGAAGTACGCCATCTCGGGCTGATAACCAGCCTCGACGAGCGTTTCGAAACCGGCCTGAACGAGGGCGCTGGCGCCACCGCAAAGGACGGCCTGCTCGCCGAAAAGATCGGTCTCGGTTTCTTCCTTGAAGGTCGTCTGGAGCACACCGGCGCGAGTCGAACCAATACCTTTGGCCCAAGCGAGCGCAGTCTTCTTGGCTTTCTTTGACTTGTCCTGCGCGACCGCAATCAAGGCGGGCATGCCTTTGCCTTCAACGTAGAGGCGGCGGACCATGTGGCCGGGACCCTTCGGGGCAACCATGATGCAATCGACATCTTTCGGGAGCTTGATCAGCCCGAAATGAATCGAGAGACCGTGACTGAAGATAAGGGTTTTACCTTTTACAAGGTTCGGCAAAATGTCGCTCTCGTAGACGCTCGCCTGTTTCATGTCGGGCAATGCGACCATGATAACATCGGCGCGACGGACGGCCTCGGCGGTGTCGAGCACCTCGAAGCCATGCTGCTTGGCGACTTCGCGGGACTTGCTGCCGGGATAGAGGCCGATAACGACCTTGCAGCCACTGTCCTTCAAGTTGAGGGCGTGGGCGTGGCCTTGGGAGCCGTAGCCGAGCACAGCGAGCGTTTTGTTGGAGAACACGCCGAGATCGGCGTCTTTGTCGGTGTATACTTTAGCGGGCATGATAAAGGAGTTTTAAGGGATCAGGGTTAAGTGATAAGTAAAGATTCGGCTCAGACGCTGGCACCAGTGCCGTCACGCTTGAGGGCGAGCAAGCCGGTGCGGGCGATTTCAAGAATGCCGAAAGGCTCGAGCATTTTTAGGAAAGCGGTCAGTTTTCCTTCGTCGCCGGTGATCTCGATGATAACGGCGTCCTGCGCGACATTGACAATCCTGGCGCGGAATATGTCGCAAATCTGCATGATCTCGGAACGCGTTTTGGAATTCGCTTTCACGCGAGTCAGGAGCAATTCGCGCTGAACGGCCTGCCCTTCATGGAAGTCGACGACCTCGACGACGTTGATCAGTTTGCGGAGCTGCTTGGTGACCATGTCGAGCGCGGTGTCGTCGCCATTGAGTACCGCGGTGATGCGCGAAAGTGCCGGATCGTGAGTCGGCGCGACATTGAGCGAATCGATGTTGAAGCCGCGTCCGCTGAACATGCCGGAGACGCGTGCAAGGACGCCAAACTTGTTTTCTACGAGTACGGAGAGCGTGTGTCGCATGCTGGGTTTAGGTGATGAAAAGAGAGATAAAGGCGGTTCTTATGGCACCGTGCAATGTTGTTTCTAAGAGAGTTTTTAGGGCGCCAGAAGACCGTAGACGGTTTGGGCGAAGATCCCTTGGGCTAAATTCACCCGCACCCACGCTCAGATTTGCCGCCGCTGTAGCAATGGGGCGAGGGAAAGTTCACGGTTTGGAGTTCACGGTTCACCGTTGGACGGACGCTTCTTCAACCGTGAACAGCGAACGTTGAACCCCGAACTTTATGCACCGCGTTTATTGGCGTGCATTGGCGGTTTCCTTTCGGAGGATGTTTGGATGATCGGTGTCTTCGATTCTGGTTTTGGTGGACTCACCGTCCTGAGCTCCTTGCTCAAGACCCTGCCGCACTACGACTACCTCTTCCTCGCCGACAGTGCCCGCGCTCCTTACGGTGCCCGCAGCGCCGATGTGGTCAACGAATTCACTCTTGAATCCGTCGAGTGGCTTTTTGATCAGGGCTGCACGCTTGTAATCCTCGCCTGCAACACCGCTTCGGCCCGCGCCCTGCGCAACATCCAACAGCTCCACCTCCCTGCCCACCGGCCCGACTGCCGCGTGCTCGGCGTCGTCCGCCCCTCGGTTGAAGCGCTCGCTGGTTTGGCCCCAGGGGCGATCCCCGGCGAAACCGCGCCTTCCCTCGCCTCGGGCGTCGTCGCCGTGCTCGGCACCGTTAGCACCATCGAGTCCGATTCCTATGGCCTCGAACTGCGCAAACTCGCGCCCCAGCTCGAACTCATCCAACAGGCTTGTCCGCTCTGGGCACCGATGGTTGAGGCGGGTGAACTCGACGGCCCGGGCGTCGAGTACTTTCTACGGCGCTCACTTGAGCCCGTGCTCAACCGCGCGCAACCGCCACAGCGGATACTGCTCGGATGCACACACTACCCCTTGCTCTTTCCGGCCCTGCGCCGCCTGGTGCCGTCATCGATTGAGGTGCTCGCACAAGGCGATATCGTCGCCACTCGCCTGGCGAACTGGCTCGAACGTCACCCGGAACGGGAAGCCCGCCTGAGCCGCCGCGGAGTCCGGCGCTATGCCACGACGGACGACGCCACCTGGTTCGGAAACCACGGCCAGCGCCTGCTCGGCGAACGGCTCGAAGCAGAACGGGTGAGGTTACGGCCGGTGCTGTGAACATCACGCATCCATAACCGAACGAGCGAGAATTTAGCCTTGGGGATTACTTCGCCTAGCGACGACGCACGAGCCGCGCCAAAGCGGTAACACTCATGGCAGCGAGAGACCACAATCCTAGCGCACCACCCTTGCTCTTCGGACCACTTGAACTGCTCGAACCCGAGGAAGACGAGCTAGAACTGCTCGATGAAGATGAACTAGAGCCGGAGGAAGACGAACTGCTGGTATCGGGTTTCAACACCGCAATGCCCGTCTGTCGTAGGTTATTCGCGCAAGCACTCGCCCCAACCAAATGCAGTCGGTCATCGCCAGTAAAGAAGACCCCCGAAACAGGAAAGTCGCTTCGAACGAGATCCGCCAGGACGAATCCGCTATCGATACTTCCGTCGGTATTCAGTCGAGTGATACCGCCGTTGATATCCTTTAGAAATCCGCCTGCCGCAAGAATTCGACCATCCGTCTGCACCGCCAGCGCATG
>Ga0302323_100000617_pt1 | contig 28611 bp, 22 predicted proteins | sample Fen_T0_3_FD_201950 | JGI IMG/M metagenome (GOLD analysis project Ga0302323, IMG submission 201950) | Peat permafrost microbial communities from Stordalen Mire near Abisko, Sweden - Fen_T0_3 | ecosystem: Environmental > Terrestrial > Soil > Wetlands > Permafrost | place: Sweden: Abisko...
CTCAGAAAGCGCGGGTCATCAAGGCGCTGCACACACGCGGCCATGTTGTGGGTTTCCTGGGTGACGGCATCAACGATGGCCCAGCGCTCAAGGCGGCCGATGTGGGTATCTCGGTAGATACCGCGGTTGACATAGCCAAAGAGTCCGCGGATATCATCTTGCTCGAAAAGAACCTCCTGGTTCTGGAGCAGGGCGCCATCGAGGGGCGCAAAGTCTTTGGAAATATCACCAAGTACATCAAGATGGGGGCCAGTTCCAATTTCGGCAACATGTTCAGCGTGCTCGGCGCCAGTGCCTTCCTGCCGTTCCTGCCCATGGCACCGGTCCAGATTCTGGTGAACAACCTTCTGTACGACTTCTCGCAGACGACGGTCGCGACCGACACGGTAGACGACGAGTATCTGCGCAAGCCGCGCCAATGGGACATCGGTAATATTGGCCGCTTCATGCTGTTCATCGGGCCTATTAGCTCGCTCTTTGACTATGTGACGTTTGGCACGCTGCTGTACTTCTTCGGTGCCTGGGACAACGAATCGTTATTTCAAACTGGCTGGTTCGTTGAATCGCTACTCTCGCAGACGCTGATCGTGCACGTCATCCGCACCGGCCGCATTCCGTTCATCGAAAGCAGGCCAAGTTTTCCACTGCTGGTAACGACGGTGGGCATCTGCCTACTCGGGCTTTGGCTTCCGACTTCACCCTTTGCTGCCTCTTTGGGCCTTACGCCCTTGCCCCACGCGTACGGACTGGCGTTGGTCCTGATACTAGGCAGCTATATGTTACTCACGCAGGTGGTAAAGAGCTGGCTCATTCGGCGCTTCGGGTTGAGCTGAAGAACCAAATCGAGCCGTGCCGCGTGGAACAAACGTATCCGCCGGAACACGAAAATTCCAGCCGTAGATGCACCTGCGCATCCCCCAAAGGTATCGGCGACCGGTCCAAATCCATGTAGGACACTATGGTCGTCCATCCCGACAAGCACAGCACTACTGGCAACAGACCGCAGCAGAGCAATGCTTCTGAATGAACCACTGAGCGGCCGCTTTCACGCCGCTGAATGTCAGCTTACCGGAAGGCCCTGCGGCGGCTGAGGGTCGTCTTCTGGCGCATGAGGTCGACGGCCATTTGGCCGCGCCTGGCCATTTTCGTTGAAACACTCGATTCATAGCCGAGGTCTCCCTGCGTGTGATCGCAGATCGTGTTTTTCGCTAACGGATTGCCGGTGGCCGTGGAAGTTGATTGGTCTCCATTGTTGCATTATGCGGAGATCGGACCGCCTGCGGTGCTGCAAACCTCAGTCACTTCGCTATTCGTCGCAGTACTTGCGGAATGGCGGCGAGCAGGAACTCATCGCGCGTACGACTCGGCGCCCGGAGGCGCGAGCGATCTAGCTTGAGAATGCGCTTGAGGGCGAGCATAGAGCATCTCGACCTTCTTGCTGTCCGCGCGGTCGCCAGTAGAAGAGCGCCCGTAGCCGCCCACGGTCCCCACCCGCCGGCATCTGAAGCTTGCCGTCGGCCGGGAACCGTTCACACGACCGAAATTCAGGCGTGAAGCTGTAGTCCGCCGAGAGCCGGATCTGACGCGCTATCCTCGCCGGTTTCTACGTGACCCGCGAGTCGGTATTCGAAGGCTGCATCGCCCTCGACTCGGACAACAAGGTCGTACCAGCCGTGGAACCCACGCAGAGACCATTCATGGTCCATATCTTCGTGACGCTTCAGTAGCTTCGTGAATTTGCGGCCGGTGTAAGCGTCAAGCACTGTCACCGCAGCGGAGCTTTCACCAGTGTTGGTGATATCCAATGTGACTCCGCCGTGGTCGTCCGTTTCATATTTCGCGCGCACCTCAAGCTTCGAGCGCATGGTGCCGGGCGCAACACTGCCCTTGAAGGAGCGCAGGAAGCCGTTTGGTCCGTATACGGAGAGGTCATACGTGGCGCCAACATTCCACTTGTCGGCGATTCGCGCGCCCGCCCCCACGGTGTAACTGCGGGGCAGATCGGTCGCATTGCCAGGGCGAACCTGGAATACCGCCGCGGCACGGCCCGAATTATTGAATTGGAGGAGAAATGTATGGTCCGAAAAATTTGGCGTGCCCTGCACATTCAATTCGTAGGGCAGTGCGCGGGCCGGGCGGATACCGGATTCCTGCAGCGGCACGCCAAACACCACGTTTGATGGCGACACAGGATAGCTGTCGTGACGCTGCGAATCCGGTGGCACGTAACCAGCGGTGCTAGGCAGGCCAACCTTGGCGTCGTTGGGCGTCTCAAAATCGAAAATCGACGTCAAATCGCCACACACCGCACGACGCCACTTGGTGATATTGGTCTCGATCAAACCCGGGTGGGTCGGACCGAAGCGCTTTTCGATGAAGCGGATCAGCGAAGTGTGATCGAATACTTGCGAATTTACCCACCCACCCTTGCTCCACGGCGAAACTGCGAGCAGCGGCACCCGCGCGCCCAAACCATAGGGACCGCTGACGTTCGACGCGTCGCCGGCATAAATTTCGTTGGTGATGTCCACCGTGGACAGTCCGTTCGCGCTGGTCTGCGGCGGCGTCGGGGGTACGATGTGATCGAAACCGCCGTCGTTCTCGTCATAGTTGATGAAAAGGATGGTCTTGGACCACACCTCGGGATTGGAGGTCAGAATGTCAAGGAACTGGGAGATGTACCACGCGCCAAAATTCGATGGCCAATTCGAGTGTTCGCTAAAGGCTTCGGGGGAGGCGATCCAGGACACCTGCGGCAATTTGCCGGTGCGCACGTCCAAGCGGAAGCTGTCGAACAGACTGCCGCTCGCCGAGATGTTGGTGCCAACCTTGGCGCGGTCGGCAAGGGGCGTTCCCGGCAACGCATTCTGATATTGATGGAAATACAGCAGCGAGTTGTCGCCGTAGTTACCGATGTAGGGGTCGTCGGTCCAACCCCAATAGCCATCCGCAGTCAGTCCGTCACCGATGTCCTGGTACACCTTCCAGCTGATGCCTGCCGCCTGCAGGCGCTCCGGAAACGTTTTCCAGTCGTAACCCACTTCGGCGTTGCTGATGACAGGGCCGCCGCCCGCACCGTCATTGCCGACCCACCCGGTCCACATGTGGTAGCGATTGGGATCAGTCGGGCCCATTACCGAGCAGTGATAGGCGTCGCAGACGGTGAAGGCGTCCGCCAGCGCAAAGTGGTAAGGAATGTCGTCGCGCTTTAGGTACGCCATTGAAATTGGCGTTTTCGCGGGCACCCAACCGTCATACCTGCCGAGATTCCATGCATCGTGACTAGACTGCCAGTCGTGCGGTGTGCCCGGCAGATAGGTCAGGCCAAGACTGGGCAAATTCACGCGGAAGGGCGGCAGCTCAGGAACGCCCAGCTGATAGTAGTCAGGTACATTGGGTTGATACCAGACCGGCCGGCCATTCGGCAGCTTTACTGCGCGCGGATCGGCAAAGCCGCGCACGCCGCGCAGCGTTCCGAAGTAGTGATCGAACGATTGATTTTCCTGCGTTAGTATGACGATGTGTTCGACATCGGCGATGGTTCCATTGCGGTTGTACGCCGGAAGGGCGAGCGCCTTGCTGATGCTATCGGGCAAGGCAGTGGCAATGGCGCCGGAACCCAGCACCTGTAGAAATCTGCGGCGATCGACGTTGCTCATGTTCGTCTGTGCCTCCTCTGCTGTTGGTCAGGAACACCCAAGGCAAAAGGTAACAATCATGCGTTGCACCATCATTACCCTTGCAAGTCGGCTTGACGCATACCGAGGCTCCAATCCGGCGAAGACACGGCGCCGCAGACAAAAGAAAGAGGGCTCGGACGAGCCCTCCGAACGGTCGGATGGAGGTTTCCAGCCTGGCCCGTCTACACGTTGTCAGTCGTCGTCGCCGTTGTCTTCATTGCGATCGCCTGGGTGTGCCGGCTGCGACATAAGCAGGAGCTGCCCGCCTTCGACGGTTTCCAGGTCGCCGCTCGGAGCGTGATTCTGCGCAACGAAGAGGTTGTAGACACGTCTATCCTTGCGATTCAGGATTTTCGTGACATCGATGACGCCGGAAGTCTCTTCGTCCTTGGTGAGGGACCCCGGAGCGCCAACGTCGCCGAAGAGTACCGGGTCGAAACGCGCCAGCTTGACCAGGTCACCGGTCGCCGGATTGAACTTCCACATCTTGCCGTTATGCGCGTTGTTACCGACGTCCTCCAGCAAGATCAGACTGCCGTCATCGTTGACCGTGATGTTGTCGATCATCTGGTATTCACCGTTGGCCGTGGTGCCGTCGAGCAGCATTTCGATGGTGCCGCCAAGTTCGGGCCTTGAGGAGTCCTTGAAGTCGAGTGCCCAGAGACGCGACCGCCCAATCTGATTTGCGGGGATGTCGGGGTTCAGGTTGCCATCTTTCGCCGCATCCATCGTGTCAGTGGTCACAAAGTAGTAACGGTCCGGGTCCAACTTGTCCCACGCACCGTCTTCAGGGCGCTGGAACTTGGTGCTCGCCGCGTTGCCGGTATCGGCACCCGCAACTAGGCTGAAGTTGCCGGCGTAATTGCCGCTGCTGTTGCGAGCCAGCCCAAGTCCGGCGTCGGCAGCACGGGTCTCGGGTGCGCTGCCATTGACGGCGACGCGATAAAGCGCGCCGCCTATCAGGCCAGCCCTTTCCACATCGTTGCCATGGCCGGATTTGGTTCCTACATATACGTAAACACCGTTTGTGCCGCCGTCCGCGTTCCCGATGACGACCGTTCTGTCGCCCGAATACGGATTTGCAAGCAGATTCTCCCAGGACGCATTCGCGGAGGCTGCCCAGGGCAGGACGTAAGTGCTGCCTTTGTCCGGCCCCGTGACGACGTGTGCGAGACCGCGCTGATAGGTCGGGCCGGACTCTTCCCCATTGAGAAAGATCCGATTCGGCGTGCCCTTGTCACCGTGGCGCAACGCGCTTCTTGCTGGCAGGTCGGCAGAGCAGAACCGCGCAAACGAGCTTGTCGTACCGAGGGCGCCGAGCGTTGGCACGAGAACCCAGGCTCCCTGGGCGTCCTTCTGATACACCCGCTTCATCAGGTCTTCACCGGACTGGACCGCAAGGGTCTTCTTGTCGACTACCCACATTGACACGTACGCGCCGGTGCCTCCGTGCGCACGGATCTTGCCCAACGGAGGCTGACCGCTGTTGGCGAAGATCTCGTGGTTCATCAGTACCGTGAACGTGCCATTGCCGTTGTCGTAGGCACCCAGTCCGTCCGGAATGCCGCCCATCTTGTAGGCGCCGACGAACTCGCCGGTGGTCAGTATCGAGGTGATTTTCACACCCGGCACCATCGCCTGCAGGTAGGGTGCAACACCGGTGCTGGGGCCTTGATCCGCCATCGCGGGGGTCGCGACGAGCGCAGCATTGACCAAGAGTGCTAGCAATTTCATCTTCATATCTGAGTCTCCTGTGAATCGGTCGAATACTTGGCAAGAACGTTCGCTTGACGGCTACCGTCATACAGCCGCATGATGGCTGCCGCTCCGAACTTCAAGCAGCGTAAGGAGTCTTCATTACATGCTGATGGATTGTTTGTTGCACTATTCAGACGCACTGGACTACTCGATCCTCTAGCGTATCCGTTCGTCTGCGTGACGATAATTTTTTGGTACGGGACTTCGCCGATGGTGAGGAAGAGCAATGCCGGCGAAGTGCAGCGTCAACTCGTGCGGCTATTGTCCCTGCGCACATTGACTTCGTTTGCAATCCATTTTCGGTGATGGCGAGAACGCGGAGACGTCGCTTTCTCGACGTTTGGCGTTGGCCAGAGCTGGCGACAAAGCGGATTACGCTTGGTCGCCCGTGGACGTTTGTACTTCGCCAACTCCTAATGACCCAAGTACTTAGAGTTCTAGACCGAATATTGCGAACGCTTCGCGCTGGCTTGTATCGCTCGCAATGTGGGGGGAGTACTGCATCGGCGGTTCAACGCCGCCTGACTATTCGATCGCGCCGCCATTGCAGGAATCGCCTCAGGACTTCCGCCGCCGGGCCGCTTCCATCGTTCTCAATGTCGGCTTCCTGTTCCGCCAATTTTCAGTACATAGTCGCGAACGGTCATTGGTGATAGGGCGGTCTCGGCCAGAACCGGTCAGCCTCCGGCGCCTTCGGAATCGCTTGCAACCGGACGTTGCTATGCCGCGCGGCGGAAGAGCACCGCAACTTCGGCGCCGAGGCCATCTACCGCGCGCGACGACCGCCATGGGACGAGTCGACCGAACTGCGTTTGTTACGCGTGGGCTTACGTCGCACCCGGTGCCAGCGCGGCGCCCGGCGGCACGGAGAGGTGCAACTCGGCCAAGGTGGTGTCGAGAGCTTCGTCAAGCGGTGTGCACGGTATCGCTCCGATGGCAGCCCGCAGTTTGGCGCCTGCGAGGCGATGGGGCTCTCGCCACAGGTAGCTCATCTTCGCGAGTTCGCGTAGCAGAGGGTTGAAGAGCCCGGCCACGCGAACCAGAGCCCAAGGCATTCCCTTGACGACGGGCTGGCCGTTCATCGGCAACAGGCCGCGGCGACGGGCTGCCCGTGTGATTCCAGCCACGAGTTCATCGCCGGTCAGGGTATGACCCGGGAAGTGGAACGAATCGTGAGGTGCCTGCCGGCCGCGCGCTTCCGCCAGCAGGACGAACGTCCGGGCGAGATCGGGCAGGAACGCCCAGGCGTGCTCCAAGTTGCGAGGACCGGGATAGGTGATGCGCCCCTTGGCGAGGTCCTTGACGATGGCCTGGTCCATCCACGAGCCGGTGCCGGGCCCGCCGAAGAAGTCGCCGGCGCGGACGACGATGCTGCGGGGCGCGCCGGCCCGCATGGCTGCTTCCACCTGGCAGCGGATTTCGCCCTTCCGATTGGTGGGGCGCTCCGGAGTCCTTTCGGTCAGTTCGGCGGGCATCGGCGAGCCGAAGTTGTAGACGTTGCCCGGTAGCATCAGGGTCGCGTTCAACGAGCGGGCGATGGCGGTGGCGGCCGCGTTGAGGGGAAGGGCCTCCGCGTCCCAGTTCGTATACAGCGGATTCATGGCGTGGACGACGACCGAGGCGTCGGTCGCGGCCGCAACAACGGCATCCCGGTCGGACACCGCGGCGCCGAGATGCCTGATCCGAGGGTGGGCGGGGTCGACGAGCGGCTTCCTTGCCTGGGCAACGACGTTCCAGCCGGCATCGGCAAAGGCGCGCGCCACGACCCGGCCGAACCTGCCGTTGGCACCCAGGATCAGGGCTGTTTCTTTCATAGCGGAACTCCATGGGTTGGTTAATCATGGCCGCATTGTGTGCGGCGCCGCGTTGCTGCACAATTGCATGCATTTGCATATCACGCTATCGATAATGAATAACGCGGCTGCCACGGCACCGTTCGACTGGACGCTGATGCGGTCATTCCTGGCAGTGCTGGAGCGGGGCAGCCTGCTGGGCGCGGCCCGGTCGCTCGGGAGCAGCCAGCCCACGCTCGGGCGGCATGTGGCGGAGCTGGAGCGCCAGCTGGGGGTGGTGCTGTTCGAGCGCACCGGCCGCGGCCTGGTGCCGACGCGGATGGCGCTGTCGATCGCCGAGCACGCGCGCGCGATGGCCGGGAGTGCCGAGGCCATCGGGCGGACGTTGACGGGCCAGACCCGGCAGCTTGCGGGCGCGGTCCGCATCACTGCGAGCCAGACCGTTGCGGTGCACATGCTCCCGCCGCTGCTCGCCAAATTGCGCGAGCAGGAGCCCGCCATCGCCATCGAGGTTGTCGCGTCCAACGCGATCAGCAACCTGCTGCGGCGGGAGGCGGACATCGCAATCCGGATGGTCCGTCCCGACCAGGCTTCGCTGATCGCACGGCGCATCGGCCAGGTGGAGGTCGGTGCCTATGCGCAGCAGGACTACCTGCGCCGCCGTGGTGTTCCCCGAACCCCCGCCGATCTGCTGCGCCACGACCTCATCGGCTTCGATCATGATGATCTCATCATCCGCAGCTTTCTCGCGATGGGACAGCCCATCGAGCGTGACGCGTTCGGGCTGCGCAGCGACGATCACCTGGTGATGTGGCAGGCGCTGCGGGCCGGGCTTGGCATCGGCTTCGCAGCCCGGTGGCTGGCGGATCGCGAGCCGAGCGTCCAGCGAGTCCTCCCGGATCTCGCCATATCGCCGCTGCCGGTGTGGCTGACGGTTCACCGGGAGATCCGGTCGAGCGCGCGCATTCGCGCCGTGTACGATTTTTTCGCACGGGCGATCCCCTCGGTACTGCTCTGAACCCGAGCCAACTGCTCGTACGATCATTCCAGCCTTTTGGCGCGTCGCGACCTGGAGGTGGCATTCGCAATCGATCTGCATGCAGTCAGGCTAGACCTTTCAGCTTCTCTTGCAGGGCGGGCAGCGCGCGACGGGCCGCCGCTTCACCGATAGTGCGCGATTCGACGAAGTAACTGCGCCAGGGGCCTGCCCAATAGCCTAGATCGGGGTGGATCAGGAAGTCTGCCTTCGCGACTTCGGGTTCGATGCGGGCGCGACGCCGCAGGTCGCGCAGGCGCATCGCCTCCGGCGCCTCGGGCGGTGTGGAGCCCGCGCGCGCGGAAATGTCGACGGCAATGACGAAGCGTGAGCCAGCGGCACGCGCTGCCGACACGGCGAGCGGTAAGGACCCGTCGCCGTCTTCGTATTCGACGCCGTCGATGCCCACCGGCGAGACAATTCCCGGCATCGCGCTTGAGGCGCGGACGGCAACGCCAGGGTTGCCGCTCGTGAAGTAGCGCGGTGACTTGTCGTCACGACGGGTTGCAGTCACGATGACCCGTCGCGGCAGGTCCTCGAGCCTGCGTCCGCGCAACTGCTGGTTCACATAGTCCTGCAGTTTCTGGCCCCGAATCCAACCCCGGTCAGCGAACGGCGACGGATCGAAGAGCGTTAGCGGACCACCCTGCATCGACAATGCGTCCAGCTCCGCTGCCCGCATTCCGCTGGCCCAGAACACACCGATCAACGATCCGACGCTGCTGCCGACGACGAGGTCGGGCTCGATTCCCGCCTCCTCGAGCACCCGTAGCACGCCGATGTGCGCGTACCCGCGTGGGCCGCCGCTGCCTAGCACGAGGGCCAGTCGGGACGCCGGGGTTAGCGCTTCAGGTTCCGCGATGGGTTGTGGCGCATCCGGCGCGGCGTAATTGAAGGCCGCGCAGCCGGGTAGCGCCGCGAGGGGCAAAGCGGCCAGACTCAGCAAGGTCGCACGCCGTCCAAGGTTGGCGCGTGAAGTTGAATGGGAGGGATCGGTCATGGTCGTCAGCTAAGGATGAGGTTGGTCACGAGGGGGCAATCAGCGTTGGACACTACGTCGCCCCAGGGTTGACAGTGTCTACCAGCATAACTATCATGGTTGACACTGTCAACTCATTGCCGGCTGCAGTGCCGGCCCTATCCGGAGATACTCATGAACAAGCAATGTTTGCCCTGGTGGTCAACTGTCCAAGTTGCGACCGGTGGGCTGGCCGCGCCTCGCGCTTGTGCGTACGTTGAGCCCGCTGCGACGACCGATGCCATTGAGCTTGCCTTCGACGGGAGCGTTGCGATATGAGCCCCCGGAACAGTGCATTCATCGAGCGCTACGGACCCTGGGCCGTGGTGACGGGAGCGTCCGATGGCATCGGGCGCGCGTTTGCCAAGCATCTGGCCTCGCTCGGCCTGAACCTGGTGCTGGTGGCGCGCCGCAAGGACGTGCTGTCCGATCTGGCCAAGGAGTTGAGTGCGGCTCACGGGGTCGAATGCCGCGTGAATCCGGCCGACTTGTCGGACATGGACGCGACGCGCCGGTTGGACGAGTCCACTGCGGACCTGGATGTGGGACTGCTGGTCGCCGCCGCGGGCTTCGGCAGTTCCGGGGCGCTGCTCGCCGCCGACCTCGGTGCCCAGACCGGGATGGTCGATGTCAACTGCACGGCGGTGTTGGCGCAGTGTTGGTACTTCGGTCGTCGCTTCACGCAACGCGGGAAGGGCGGCGTGGTGCTGATGAGTTCGCTGCTGGCCTTCCAGGGCACACCGCTCGCGGCCAATTACGCGGCGACCAAAGCCTACGTGCAGTCCCTGGCCGAAGGGCTCCAAGGGGAATGGTCCGGGCACGGAGTGCATGTGATCGCTTCGGCCCCTGGGCCCATCGATTCCGGATTCGCGGCACGCGCTAACATGCGCATGGCGAAGGCGCTTCTGCCCGATGTCGTGGCGCAAAGGACGCTGGCAGCGTTGGGCCGCAAGGGCACAGTCCGCCCGGGCTGGCTGTCAAAATTCCTCGGGTGGTCGCTTGCAACGGCTCCACGGTACGCGCGGGTCGGCATCATGGGGCGGATCATGGCGGGCATGACCGCGCATCAGGAGAGTGCCCACGGACGGTAGCCGGGAGCGGGTCGATGCGGCGAAGGCGGGTTGCCGCGACCGTACCGCCGCTACGAGGATCAGATCATGCCCAGGAAGAAGGAAGCGCCGGTCAATCTGAAGGAAGCCTGTTTGCGGGCCGCGCATGAAGTTATCGCCGAGCAGGGCGTCGAGCAGCTCAGCTTGCGCGAAGTGGCGCGGCGGTTGGGCATCTCGCACCAGGCGCCGTACAAGCATTACCCCAGCCGCGATCACCTTCTCGCGGAAGTAATCCGGCGCTGTTTTGAGGGTTTTGCGCGATACCTGGATGAGCGCCCCACCTATGACGACCCAGCGGCCGATCTGGCTTCCCTAGGAAAGCGTTATCTCGAGTACGCGGGCCAGCACCCGCTGGAATACCGATTGATGTTCGGTACGCCCTGGCCAGAACCTGCGATACATCCCGGCCTGGTGAAGGATGCCATCCACGCTTTCGATGTCCTGCGAACGGTCCTTAGCCGTGTTCACGGCACCGGCGCCAAGCATCGTGCTGCGGTAGATCTAGACGCGATGTTCATCTGGTCGAACATGCATGGGTTAGCTTCGATCACGCAGTCCAATGTGATGGAACATCTCGAACTCGCTCCCCAGGTTCGCGCAAGCGCAGTCGAACACAGCATGAAGATGATGGCGTTGGCGATGGAGGCAAGGAAGTAGACCTCCAATGCACCTGGCGAACGGAAGCTATAGCGCCACGAGGACCAAAGCGCGACAGTCTCTAGTCGGCCATTTCCGGCCCGTTGGCACTGGCGTCGAGTTTTCCAAGAAGCGGCCGGTCGCCGTACCTTGGCTAGTTTTGTCTAAGGCACGAGCGCATCTGGACCGAATTTGGCGGAAGGAGCGATTTCAACAACAGGCCCGAAGTGATCTTGGCGCTGGTTGGAATCACTTTGCCGGGGCCACGTCGGTAAGGTCCTGGAAGGTGAACAGCTTGGCCTCGACGAACTTGTCCGTCGCATTCCCGCTGTAGGTCTTGCCTCCCGCCAGTTCCAGCTTCTTCACCGGGGCGCCCGGTCGGAGATCCAGATCGTCGAGCTTCACCCAGAACGTCGCGGGCGTCATGGCCGAATCGAAGATCACCACGCGGTTGGTGCTGTCGCTCACGGTCCGCCAGATGGTCGACGAGACCCAAGGCTGTTCCTCAAGCGAAAAGCCCAGCGGGGTACCGACGCTGCGCATCAATGACAGCACGGACATCGGGGCTTGGAACTTGAAGTCCTGCTGCGGTGTTCCGCTGATGTACTTCTTGGACGCCTCGGCCGGCAGCGCGTCAAGCAGGTACGTCGTCCGTACGAATCGGTCGGCGGCGCGGGAGGTGCCGGGCAGCGACTTCTCCAGGCCGCCGGCTTCCTTCCAATACTCCATGATCGCCAACTGCTTGTCGTAGGTGGGCGAGTTGGTCACGACCTTGTACTGCTTGCCGTGGTGGATAACGAGTTTGCCGTCGATGTACTCGAACACGGCCGAGTCGCCGGTGGCGTCCGAGATCACCAGATGCATGTTGGCCGGCCGGCCCGTGCCCAGCACCACGGTCTGCACGCGGAAGGGCTCCTTCCGGAGGTCGGCGACGGCCTCGGCGACCGTGGCGAAGTTATCCAGTACGTACTGCGGCCAGGTGCTGAGCGAGATTACCTTGGCGCCCTCCGGCGGCTTGCCGTAGTTCGATTCGACCAGGGCGAGTTCGTTGACGACCAGCCCTTTCTCGTTCATGCCTTCGGCCGTGCCGATGTCGTAGGCCGTCACGATCAGGCTGCCATACTTCGATTCCCACGCGATCGTGTTCTTGCCGCCTCGGCCATCGCGCTTCATGCCCCGAGGCAACACCCACATGTTGGAATGCATGTCCTCGCCCCAGTCCATCGACCGGCCGACGATGACGGTGCCATCCTTGGCCTCGAAGAGCGCCCGGGTGCAGGCCGCTACCGGCGCAGGGGTGGTGGACAAGGCGACCGCTACGATGAGCCCGATCACGGTTGCGCGGCAATCAGGGCTTGTTCGCATTAGTCATTTCCTGTTAGTCATGGGCGATAGCGTTCCATAGACGACGGCCTACAGCCACTGGCTGGACGCCCACGCTAAGATGCCAATCGAGTACGCCGACAGTATGCTGCAGGTCGTGACTCGACAGTGGAATTGATCCAGCGAACTCACACAATCGGCCACGAGCGGAAGCTCAGGCAATTCCTCCACCGCCGATCGAATTGAAGCTCCCGCCGACATAGAGGGTGTTGCCGGCGACTGCCATCGTCTCGATCCCCCCATTGGGTGCGGGATTCCATGCCGCCAACGTTCCGGTGGCGGCGTCCACCGCCGCGAGTCCCGACCGCAGTTGGCCGTCCAGAGCGAAGAATCCGCCACCGACAAACAGCGTGCCTCCGTAAAGCGCCAGCGCGTTGACGTATCCGTCCGCCTGAGGGTCCCAATCGGTGGCGACGCCATCCGCGATGCCAACGGCGGCAAGGTTCCTGCGCGCCTTGCCGCCCATCGTCGTGAACGAACCGCCGACCACGATCGCGTTGCCGGTCGCGCACAACGAATAGACCTTCCCGTACGCGCTGCCGGCCCCCGGATCCCAAGTCAGGTCGACGCTTCCGTCGGTATTCAGCCGGCCAATGCTCGACCGCGCGACGCCATTGATTGATGTAAAACTTCCGCCGACGACCGTCCTGCCGTCGGCCTGCACGGCGAGTGCGTAGATAGCACCGGACACCTCTATCCTCGCGGGAAGCGGCAGCGGCGGCTGCACGCTCAGCGCAGTTCCGGGCAATCCGAGCGCAAGGACAACTGCAAGCATCCGACGCATAAGACCCTTTCACCATAGTCAGACTGCCCTTGGAGCGAACGCCTGTGGACAATAGGATAACTCCGGATCGACGGCTCGGAGAGTTGCGAAGCGATGCGAGTTGGCAACGCTACGAAGGGCCGCTACCTCACCAGACAGCGTCAGCTTATCGCAAGATTGACAGTCCGAGTTGCGTCGAACTGCGACCGTCGACGACCGGACCGGTCTCGCCCATTGGACGTCGCCGAAGATTTGCTATGCCCGGCCAGTCTCGAGGATAGTCACTCGTCCTGCTCCCTATCCGGTCCGGCGTTTCCGCCGTCGCCGTCACGCGCTGCCTCAATCGCAGTTGCCGCCTCCGCCTGAATCTTTCGGCGCAAGAGATCACACGCCGCGGTTGTTCCATCGGCATACGCCATCAACTCGTTTAGAGGGGTCGAATACACCTGATCCTCGATTATGCTCAGGACGAACATTGGCATAGCCACCTCCGAAGGTTAGGGAGTCATTCACCCGCCCATGATCCGCGAAATGGCTGGCGCTGTGAACTGTAGAAATCTTCAGGTTCGGACAAGAAAAAGAGCTGAAGCCGCTGGGATGGACGCGTTGGAATTCGCCTGCAAGTATTCCGAGCGCTCGAGTTTGTCGTCGAATCGAGGGCGAAGCCGATCGGGCACAAGCAGGTGCGCCTTGGCCACAGTTGCTGATGTCACGCGCTATATTCGCGCGCTGGTGTAATTGATAGTTGGACGAATGGTATTTTCGCGCCTCTTGAATTTTTCGTTTGTCGAAGCCATGCTCTTGCTCATGAACGCAAGTTGTCAACCACTGCCAGTGCCTCTGATACGCCCTTGGGCGTTCGTTCTCTCGATTTCTAATTTCGTTGAGAGCGATTGCGTGGGTATGCGCTGACGTCACAGTACGCGACCATGCTGCGCCGCCACTTCGCCCTGGACGATGCCAAGTCATTGTCGGCAGCTTGGAGGAACGCTAGTGGCTGACATTTGGTTCGCCGGCGACAATCATTCCCGATTTCGTCACATCATCGACGCCGTAAAGCGCCATCGGCCTTCCGCGATCGTGCTGCTCGGCGACGTTCAGGCGAAGAGGCCGTTGCACGACGAGCTCGCCGAGATTCTATCGATCGCGCAAATCTTCTGGATCCCGGGAAATCACGATAGCGATTCCGTCGAGGATTACGACAACCTATTCGGCTCCGCTCTCGCCGATCGCAACCTTCACGGACGAGTTTTGAACATTGGCGGGGTGCGCATCGCCGGACTCGGTGGCGTGTTTCGTGAACGAGTATGGATGCCGCCAGCCGAACCTGTGCACGCGAGCGCCAAGGAGTTCATGCGCGTCGCGGGAAAGGGTAATAGGTGGCGCGGAGGACTTCCTCTACGGCACCGAACCACGATTTTCGCGGACGACTACTACAGTCTCGCGCGCCTCAGGGCGGACGTGCTGGTGACCTTGCGGCATCACCTCACTCGATGGCACGAAGATCCTTGCCGGCGAGTTGGACGAGGCTCGCGCCCACAGGAGACTGTTCAGTTGACCTACGACAGACAGCTAGGAATTGCAAGAGGCGCGAAGTGCCACTCGTCCAACCATTCCTCACACCACCGCCCAGCAAGAGTCGGCCGCTTGTCATGTCGCAGCGTTCGTGAGGTCCAGGAGTGCTTGAGGACAACATCACCGCGCTAGGTCAAGCCAATGTCCACATTCCACGCAGCGCGGACGAAGAAAAATTGGCACCTCCCACTCACGCGGGAGGATCTATCGCCGCAACAAGTGCCTTGACCAAGACCGCTCGAGGAACGTGACGTGAGTTGTAGCGCCAAATCGCTTCAGAAAGATAATGCGGAAAGGTCCTGGCTGAAACGGACTTGTAGCGGGAGATATGGCTAACGACATATGCGCCCGCAGCTTTAAGTGTTCCGAGTGCGTAATGACGCGGAAGTGCCGGAGATGCCTTTACTCGACGAAGACCCTTTGGAAAGGCGATAACGACCGATCTTGAAACTTGTGTCATGAATATGCAGCGCCCGTGAACGCGTATCACACCAATTGCTGTCGCTCTAAGCGTCACGATCTGATGCCTTGTGAGTTTATGAACACGTAGCCGTTTCAGCGGAATGCTGATCCTAAACGCCACGAAACGCTGACGTCGCCGCTCGTCACTTATTGCGCGAACACTAAAACGTGTCACGGATACGTGTTCGATCGAGCAAATGTATCGGCGAAACCGGCGACATATTCGCGCGTAACTCGCCGCGGACATACTCGGGGACTTTGCCACGCCGCCCGTTTTGCCGACCCCCAAGAAGGCCTCAGCGGCTTCACGGATCCAATCTCCTTTCTTCGTCACGGTTCGCCAAGACCATCTCTTGTGGCAGCGTTGGCACTCAAGACGGCCGTCCCCCAGTGGCCAAGTCTGGTCTCCGGCGCAAGCAGGGCACACCGACGCGCCCGGTGTACGCGCCGACGGCACTCCAGATTTGACGACCTTCGACATCTGAAATAGTTGTTGCGCGATTGCGACAGCCAGAATGACAGGCAGTCCGATTGGGGAGATCAGAGCCCCGAGACCCGAACGATATACCCTTTGAGGAATATGAATCGACAGCCGCTTCGCAAGCCGTTTGACCCCAACAATGGAAAAGCGAACGATGGTCGCAATTAGTGTTGTTGTAGGGAGATTGGCGTGGCGCGCGGTCAACGAATTACAGACGATTTGCTCAGGTCATGGATCGCGTCCGGGCGCGGCTTCGGCTGGTTCGAAGGGTACCAATCGTGGTTGCGACTGAATCGGCGCAACGCATCCCCGTTCTCAACGCAGATGTCGGGCGGCGTTCCGCCGTTTCGCCGGATGTGCCACTTCTGGTGTCGCTCGGAGTTTCTCATTGCCATTCTTCTGGCGTGGCTCGGCGCGTGGGTTCGGGAACAGGTTCCGATTTGGCCGTGGCGCCACCCACATCCGTTGTCCGCGCTGAGCCAAGACCTTGACCCACTGCTGCCCTACTGCATCGGAATGGAGGCAATTTGCGCAGATGCTGGCATTGATCACGGCCGCTTCATCGGAACGTCGATCCCATACATCTGGACTATCGACATTGTCGCTACCTGGCCGTGGTTCACTCCGGACGAATGGGCATCGATCATCGTCTCCGTGAAACCGGTCGAAGCCGATAGGTTTAAAGATCCCGACCCGATATGTCGTGAGGTCGAAAAGCTGGAAGCTGAGCGGCGGTATGGGTTGGGAGCGGAACTGCCGTACTTCGTTTGCGATCGCACGCTGTTTCCAGGACCTCTCCTGGGCAACCTCGAGTTCATTCACAAGGCAGCCATCCTGCCGCCGGAGCCGGCGGCAGCAGGTGTTCTCAAGGAATTCTTGCAGCGGCATGGTTCCGCTCTCCAAACCGAGCCACCCCTGCACTGGAGCCAACTCCTACAGATCGACTATCGGGCAACGGAAGCGTTGGCGACGCACATCATTCACCATTGCCTATGGCACCAATACATCGATTCTGACCTGACGTTACCTCTGAACTTGGCCGTTCTACCGGTTCCCAGGGGGCGGGCAATCCAACGCGCCCTGCGCGCTCAATTCCTCGGCAATCGGGCCCGGTGATGGATCCGTTGCCAAATCAGGTGGTGGTACCAACTCGCGATGGTCTCGGCATTGAAGGGCCGCACCGAGTGCTGCGCTTCGACCGTGCGCGCGACGAAGTTGTACTGATCGCCGTTGAGCCGTGCCGAAAAGACGAGCAACGCCTGTACTTCCATGGGCCGCGGCGCTTCACACTCAAGCAACTCGGCTTCGAGGAAGACAATCCGATGCCGGGCCTCGTCGTTCAGGACTACACGCCAAGGCCGCTCGCACGCCTGACGAATGAGCAGCTAAACATTCGATTCGGCGCGCCTCACGGAAGCGATTGCCCGATGGTGGCTGCCCGCAAGACTCGCTATCGGTTGATCCAGCCGCTAATTGCGCCTAACGACTCCCTGCCCCAAGACATACCGGTGGAGTGTAGTTCGGTTGTAAAACTTGGGGCGGTCCAGCAAGCAACGGCTCGGGAGAAGACGCCGGAAGCTGCGCCGTTGCCCGACATGTTGGACCCTGATCAACGCCGGCAGGCAATCGCGCGGCGGGCCAAGGCACTCGAACCGAATCAGAAAAAGCAAATACGTGTCCGGCGATATCTGGAGGAATTGTTGAACGCCTGGTGGGCCGGGGGCGGTGTCAAGGAAGCGCTGACGCCCTATAACGATGCGTGTGGCAAGCGAAAGGATGGAAAGGAAAGGCAGTCGCATGGGGCAAAGCTGGGTTGTGAAAACGCACTGACCAGAGCCGGGGTGGAAGGCAAGGAGGGATTCGTCAGCTCCGAAACAGACAAGGAAAATATGCGATGGGCTTGGCGCACCTACCTTCCCGATGGACTAACCATTGATGAGGCATTGCGGCGTCTATGGACCGTGTTCTATTCAAAACTGATCCAGGACGCCGACGGCCGCACGAAGGCGGAGTGGCTACCCATGGAGTGCCGGCCCACAAGAGCCCAGTTCGAGCGTGCCGGTAGATTGCAGGATGAAAACCACGAGGCGTGGAAACTCATACTGGGTCCATCGAAGTATGCGAAGTCATTCCGCCCCCTCCCGTCGTCGGCGCGTCAGGATATTGTTGGTGTCGGCCAGCGGGGTGCGATCGACAGTACGCCACCGGACATGCAGTTCGTTTCGATTCTCGATCCGCTGCGGCGAATCGGTGGCGCTTGCCGGATACTCTTGGTCGAATCCATGTACGACTTCATCGCGGGCAAATATCTTGGTTTGGACGGCGCGAGTACCGCGACCGTCAAGCTCGCACTCCTCGATGCAATGAAGGCCACTGACGAGCGCCGGCAACGCCTCAGCGATCTGGGCCTTGATCCAAACCTTGCGGAGTTCTACCTGCAAATCGTATTTGCCGGGATATTGGGGGACAACACCGACACGCGAACCGAGGAAATGCGACTCAGCCTTCACGATGCGGACGTAAATCTCCTCAATGTCGCAGTTGGACGCTCCGACATGAATTCGCTGGTGGAGGCCGGACATCACAAACTGCATCGACTGGTCGATCACAAGCTCTTAGGTACAACCTATGGCAGACGGCGCGAACGCGGCGAAAAGGGCGCCGACCTTCGCGCACGGCATACGATTATTGGTGGAGCACGCGAAACAGAGCGGGCAATTATCGCTCACAACACCATGCGACTCGACCCGTCCGTCTTGCCGTTGGACATGCGTCGGGATGGTGTCCCGCCAACGCGATTCCACATGACCAAATGGGCGATCGAGCATGGCCTAGTCGCATCATCGATGGGTCGCCTCGATATACAGGCGGCACGAATGAAGCTTATGCCGCGTTGGCCCGGTACATTCACCGAAAAGGGAGTAAGGCTCCTGCGGACAGATACGGGCGCCAAGCGCGAGTACATCAACTGGTTTCGCTACGTTAGCCAGGACCCTCGTGTCCTGGCACTTATGAGCGCAGCGCGCTTCCCGGCGAGAATGAAGCCGCAAAGCCTTGACTACGACTTCCTCGTTGACCCAAACAGCCCGAAGTCCATTTGGTTCGTGGATTTGCTTACGGGTGATCTCATCGAACTTACGCTTGTAGTGGATGACCCTAAGCTCTGCGCCGAGGCGACGGTTGCCGACGTCGTTGATTTGATGGAGGAGGACAAACTCGTCCGGCCCGCGTTAGCGGACCAAACGCACCAATTGGTCGGAGGGATAGAGCAATCGCAACGCGGAGCGGACGAAATCGCCGATCGGGAGCACCAGGCCGCTGTGGAAGCGTTGGACAAACCCCCGTCAAATGCGGCATTGGTTGCGAACAAGGCCCCGAATCGTCAGGCAGAGAAAGGCGACATGATCCTCGGAGTGCCAATTTTGGTGTCCGGGACGGGGTTCCCGTCGAACGACGGAGCAGAGCCCCCGGCGGAACCGAAAGCGGAAGCGGCGCCGGCAGCAGCACCGCCAGCGGCGCCGACAGCGGGGTCGGCAGCGGAGCCGACAACGGAATCGCCAGCGGAGCCGACAGCGAAACCGGCGGTGGAGCCCGTGAGCATGGCCGCCACTACGAAGGGCGAGAGTACGTCAACGAGCAAGGAGCAAGCAAGCGAGAGCGAGGTCACGATGGGCGCAATGGAGGCAGCACTTGCGAAGCGAAGGAGTAAGTACGGTGGATGAAGTAGACAAGACGTCGGAACACTGGTTTCTGGCGGAAAACCCGCTTCTCGAGGGCATTCCGCAATTCTCGTTCGACGAACTGGCTGAAGGGCTGTCGTTTTCCCCCTTTGCTGGGATCAATTGGGCGACGCTCTCTTCGGCAGATCAGCTGGAAGCTCTCCGCGTGCCGCGTGATCCGTACGAGCCCACAAAGTTGGGTCTGCGTGCAGCAGCCAACGTTTTGGCTATGTTACGTGGCGGTCTTCGTGCTCGCAATCCTCTCCTCAGTGCGAATCGGCGCGCCTTGGCGAAGATCTTGCAGGCCGAAGCAAGCGGCGAAGTGGTCCTTCCCAAACTACCTCACGCTACCTTTTCGGTTCAGGTCTGGATGGGAGTTACTGGGACGGGCAAGAGCGCGCTCCTGGCGTCTATCTTACGGCTGCTTCCGGAGCAAGTAATCGAGCGGGATCCGTGTCCCGACCTGTGGACTCGACAGAAGCAACTGTTGTATTTGGTGATTAGCATGTCTCACGACGGATCGCGGGGCGGGCTCCTCGAAGCGATCCTGGAGAAGATGGACGACCAACTAGGCACGACCTATGCCATTGATCTGCCAAAGCAGCACCGGACCGTGGAACGTCTGGTCGTTGCTACGGTGGCGCGAATGCACGCGCACTACCTTGGGCTGTTTGTTTTGGAGGAGGCACAATGGCGCAACCTCGTCGGTTCCGCCCAGGCTGAGGTGATGCAGCTGTTCCTGCTGGCGCTGATGAATACCGGCATACCCGTCCTCATGATCGGAAATCCTCGCGCGTTTGACTGGATCACGGAATTCAGTCAAGACATGCGCCGGCTTAACGAGCATGCGATCGAGTACTTGCATCCCGTTGGTGCAATGGATGAGCCTTCGTTCAAAAACGACTGGGACGCGGTCCACTATGGAGTGACGAACGTCTACGTCCTACCCCTGCCGCCACGCGACCACGACGAATGCAAATTATTCTTGAAGCGGGCGAGTGGGGGCATCCCCGGGCTGGCACTGACGTTATGGTGCAACGCGCAGAAGACCGCGATTGAAGAGAACTGGACTTCGATCGGGCTGGAGGACCTGAAACGAGAGTATGAAGCTACGGGGTACGCGAATAATCGACGCGTGGCGGATGCATTCCATTACCGGGACGCCATAGCGTTGCGCACCGTCAAAGATGCGCCCTTTGAAATCTACGAAGCAGCTTGGGGAAAGGGCCCGACTACTGCGCCAGTTTCAACCTCGACGAGCGCGGCACAAGGTGGCAATTCGGGTCATGCAAGCACGACCCAGCCCAAAGCCACGGCGCAGGCCGATATCGACGCCGCCGCCGCCCAGGTGACCAAGAGGGACCGCACGAGTCAGAGGGCTAGCAGTACGAGAGTAAAGAGGCAAGACGAAGTTCGTCAGACTTTGAGGGAGACGCTTTCCGAACAGGACATGAGGATCGAGGGCCTGAAGCAGCACGCTATCGAGGGTCTCAATGCCATACTTGAACGCGTCGCCAAGAACGGAAAGTAGCAGGCATTGCTCTGAGTGGCGGCAAGGGCACGGCCGTATCCTCCTATTGCGTCAATGAAGTTGCCAGTTCGGCCGGACCTGGTACGAGGGCTGACAGGACGAGCAGGTTCGCGATTGCGTGGTCTTGGAACCCCACTCCGTTGATGAATTCCCCGGCCCACTCTCTGTCTTCGTTCCCCTGTTTGAATTGCACAAGTTCCAGCGCCTCCTCGCCAAACTGTGAAACGATGGCTTCACGAAGCAGGTCGGGAAGACCGTCCGAATTGTCGCCCTCCGTGATTCCGAGATGATGTTGAATGACCCCGCGGCGCTGTTCAAACGTGGTCGTTGGCAGTGTGCATCCGAGGCTCGATTCAACCCACTCCGCAAAGCGAAGCCAAGCTTCTGGTCGCTTAGCGGCAACATCGCCAAATGTCGTTTGACTCGGCGTGATGCGGAGAGGCCGATCGAAAAGCACGCCATATTTGGCCACGGGTTCGTGCTTGACTGGGGCTACACATCCCAGGGGAATTCGATGGGTCGGACAAAGTTCCACACCGATAACCTGGTGCGTGCGATGTGCGTAGGCGTATCCGAGCAAGGAGAGCTCGTATTCAACACACGCGGCACAGAAGTGAAGTGTCTGCTCGGGACGTCGAATGATTTGGGTGGGGAACGCGTGCCGATTGCGGATTGGGTGTGTTCCTAGCACGTACAGCATCAGCATTTCATAGCGGGTTGGATCGAAGAAAGGACGGATCGCAGGGATGTAGCAGTGATTGGCGATCAGCTTTTGGGGGGAAGCGAGGCCAACGTTACCAAGCCAGTCGTAACAAAATTTGACCTTGTGCGGAAAGGAGACATCGTACTTAAATGTCCAAGAGACGTTCGCGGCATGCAGGAATTGCGTGACATTCATCCCGTTCCGGATCCACGTCAGCGCCAGCAGGCTCGCAAGTGTTTGGTCTGGCTGAGGGTAAGGAATGATGCTTGGCGCCCGAATTGCATCCTTCATCGCTCGTCCTTCGGACCAATGGTGTGACGTTGGTGGAGGAGTCGAGAGAGCCATGGACGGTCGTTGCGATAAAGCCACGCGTAGCCGCTCTTGGCTGACTTTCTGATCGTCCTGACTGGCAATTTGGGATTGGATTCCAGTAGTGCACGGAAGTGTTCGCGATTGTGGCGTAGCAGGGCCGTTGCCCGGCCATCGGCCCAGAGCAATTCGAGATCCGGATGCGTAGCAAGCAAGCGACTCAATGTCACCGGGGAAATGCCAACCTCGTTGGCGAGCACTTGTTTTTCCTTGCCAGTCGGCAACAGCTCGCGCAACCGTTGCAGAAAGACGGCATCGATCTTCTTTGGTCGGCGAGCAATCCTGTGGCCGGCGGCGGCGGCCCACTGCAAACCGGTCGCAGTCGATACCCCAGCCGCCTTGGCTGCGCCACGAACAGATTGTGGACACGCACACATTATGCTCAGGAAGACCTTGCGGTTGGTCTCCAAGTTCCGCAATCTTGGTAGGGAATGAGCGAGATCAAGTTCGCTATTTGCTGCGCGGTATTGCGAATGTTCATAAAGAATCTTGAAATCCTCCCAATCGTCAAATAGCAGGGCCATCAAGCAGACGTGCTTATGCGGATGAGCAGGCCTCGGTCTGCGACGACTGATCGTTGGGGCACAAATGATCGCGGCCTGATCGTTGAGGCGTTGGTTCCCAAAGCCGGGAAGGTTTTCCAATCCCTCAACAAAACTGGTCACAGCCTTGGCGAGGTCGGTGAGTCTCAATTGACCGTTCTCCGTGGCCATACCGAGGGCGGCCATTCGTGTCCGGTAACTTGCCGCAAGGGTCGCACCTTCTAGCGCTCCCGGGGATTCGGTAGAGAGGGCTATTGCGAACTGAGCGATCTTTGAAAGTTTGTTACGCGCACTGCTTCCCTCCAATTGAGGTCTGACCCACCTCGGTTCTGACCCTAGACGAGGAAGAATCCAGTCACGCAGGTGAACAGGAGTGCTCCTGGTGTCCGCATACCAAAGGACGGTGCCGTGTCGCGGACATACCCAGACTGAAGGGATTTGGTGGTCAATGTGCCAGTGGGCCGTTCCATAAGTGGCCTCGTCTTCGCTCATGCAGTCAGCACATCCCTTGAGCGGATGCGCCGCGCCCAAGCGGCTCGCCGGTATCCCAAGACGAAATTTGAGATCGGGAACGCTGTCCTCAAGAACGCGGCGCAGAAGGAGACCCGCCGACTCTCGGTTCTGGCAAGCGAGGAAGAAGCCAAGTAGCGTTCTGTTGAGCGCGAGATCCTCGGGCGCGCCTAGGAGTCCGCCCGTCCGGGCGGATAATTCATGGATTCTGGCGGGAAAATCATGCAGCAGTGCGGTGTAGGGAGCACCGTAAAGTGCAGTGCTTGTCGCTAGCGCGTTTGAACTACCACACCAGCGGTGAACCATGCCGGCCCAACTATACAGCGTCTCACCATGGCGAAGCGCCGGTAGAATTGGGGGGAGCGGTAGCTGGCGCCGGGCGTGCACGAATTTGACGGAAGTTTCGGGATTTCCTTCTCCACCAGATTGGAATTCGCGCTGGTTGGCTCATCAAGAGTATTTACGAGATTTGCCGTTACGTTTCGATTTGGTTGACGCTTCGTATTCGTTACGACATATTTGAATTCCGGGGGCCCCCAAACTGGGCAAGTTGGCTCCTTCGCTACGACTTTGCGGGACTGATCTGTTCGATAAAGCTGAGCTTCCCCGCTATGACAACGACCTTAGGGCGTCGTACGTTTTAATTCATCTCAAACAAATGCCTATGAACAAAAGGGAAACCTGCCCGAAGCAATCGCCGCATTCCAGCGCGCGCTTGAGCTGGACCGTGACCAGGTCGAGAACTGGTCGGCGTTGGGCCACGCGTATGCGTTGTGGGGAAACCGAGTCGAGGCGCAAAAGGTCCTCGCCCAGCTGAAGGAAACGGCGGTGCACAGCTACGTCGCACCGTACAACATCGCCATCATTTATGCGGGGTTGGGCGACAAGGATCAGGCATTCGCCTGGCTCGATCGCGCCTACGCGGAGCGGTCGTACATTCTGGCCGTGTACCTGCCGACGGACGCCCGCCTGGACCATCTTCGCGGTGATCCGCGATTCGATAATCTGATGCGTCGCGTTGGATTGCCCATGCGTTGAAAGGCGGCGTCGCGGCTCATATCAATGACCTGGCGCAGAGGCTGGCTTGAAATTGAATGCGTAGGTCCGCTCGTCGCCGCGTCCGGAATAGCGGATGCCTTTCCTCACGGCCCAGGCCGACACCTGGAAGTACAGCGGAATCAAGGCAACGTCGTTGCTGACGAGCGCCGCGGCTTCCTCAAGCAGTCTTGCGCGGACCCCATCATCTAGTGTGGCTAGCGCCTTCACCAGCAGTGCATCCACGGCGGGGTTGCAGTACTGCGACCAGTTGACGACTCCCATGCCGGTGGCAGGATCCTCGCACGCGATCAGGGCTCGCAGCGCATTGGTCACGTCGTTGGCGTTGCCCCAGCCGATCAGCGCAACGGAGAACTCGTGCCGACCGCCCCGCGGTGCGAACACGGCCATCGGCATGGTTTCCACTTTGGTTTCGACGCCCGCGCGCGCGAACATTTGCGCGATCGCCTGGGCCACCTTTTCATCGTTGACGAGGCGGTTGTTCGGTCCGTGGAGCGTCAAGCGGAATCCGTTTGGATAACCGGCGCCCGCCAGCAGTTTCCTTGCGCCATCGGGGTCGAATGTCACCGGTGTCAAAGCCGGGTTCCAGCCGGATGCTCCCGGTGCCGCCAGGTTCTCGGTGGATTCGGATAGCCCATCCATCACACGTTCGCGAATGGCGTCGCGGTTGATCGCCATGGAGAGGGCACGACGGACCCGCACATCCTTGAGCGGATTCCGGGCGAGCACGGCGCCGCTCGCGTCGGTCACGAACGGAGACTTGTCGCGCCAGTCCGCGAACAGAAAGACCACGCGGTACGACGTCTTTGTGACCAGTGTCAGGTGGGCATCGTTGCGCACCCGGGCAACGTCCGGCGGCGGCACGTTCTCGATCGCCTGCACATCGCCGGCCAGCAGTGCCGCGAGGCGGCTCGAAGGATTGGAAATGAAGCGAATTGTAACGGTGGACCAGGGCGACCCGTTGGGGCCATTGTAGGTTTCGCTGCGCGCCATCTCGATCCGGTCGTCGCGCAGGAACTTGACGAACCGGTAGGGGCCGCTGCCCACCATGCCGCGGCCGGCGGCGAACTCGTCGCTGGCAAGACCTTCGGTGGCCCTCTTGCTTACGATCAGCAGCGACGTCAGGTCGGACAGCAGCAAGGGGGAGGGTTGGCCGGTCGTCAGTCGCACAGTGTGAACGTCGACGCCCTTCTTTGCGACGATCGCCTTGGTGAATAGCGTGAAGCTCGCGGGACTGTTCCGGATACCGGCGGGCCGGCCCAATGAATAAATGACATCTCCCGCCGTGACGTCGCTGCCGTCGCTGAACTTGGCACCCTTGCGGATCGAGAACTCCCAAGTCAGCGCGTCGATCATCCGCCACGATTCCGCGAGTCCCGGAACGAGCTTGCCGTCCGCGTCGCGCGACACCAGTGGCTCGAACATATGCTCGAGCACGTTGGCATTGCTCGTAATGTTCTGGAAATGGGGGTCCAGCGACGTCGGCGGACTGCTCATCGCCATCCGGAATTCCTGCGCGGCGCCCGGCGTAGCCGCCAGGCAAGCTGCACCGATCACCACACCGACAAGGCATGAAACCCACCCACGCAAGAATCCGTTGGGTTTTGACATGCGAACCCTGGCGTCGGCTCGCTAGAGCGAATCGAGGCCGGCCAGCGCCTCGGCCAGCATCGCGTTGGACTGGCGGACCTGCATCACTCTCCACTGTGGCCGCGCCGGGTAGAAGAGTTCGCGCATCTGCGCGCGCAGTGCAAGTCCCTGTGCGGAGTGCGGGTCGCCGTGCTGGTAGAGCCAGTTCTCGGCCCGGATCACGTCGTATCCACCGGTCTCGCCGGTCCGAAGCTCGACCAGACACAGCGTCACGGGCTTTCCGGGAAGGATTTCGGGCAGCGCATTGAACAAGTTGCCCGGGATCGCCGATTGCGCGTCCTTGCCGTGCGCGGCCTTGTCCTCGGAAATCACGCTGACTTGCGCGAACCATTCCCGCGTGCGGGCGCCCGCATGGTCGTCGTCGATGAAGAGGTCACAGAACCCGAAAACGCCACTGCCGCTGTGATAATCGACGATGGCCACATGCTCTGGGCGCGCAGCGTGGCGGGCGACGATTTCGCGGAACAGCCGGTTCGACCAGGCGGCTTTCACGCCGCCGTAGAAAGTGCCTTTCGGATTGACGTATTGCCCGCCATGCATCGCCTTGCAGGTCACATCGTGGCTGTCGCGCTCGAGAAACCGGGCAATCGCGGCATTGTGTCGTCCCAGCGAAGGCTCGGCCCATTCGGCGGGGTCGATGTGCTCGCGTATCGCGTCGTAGTCCGGGTTCTCCGGGCGCGGCAGCGAATGGTCGATGAAGTTGCGATTGAGGTCGATGTTGTCTTCGTTCACCCGTCGTCCCCAGGCAAAGCCATGCGGGTTGATCGCATGGATCAGCAGTACGGCCGTCTCCCGGAGCGCGGCGCGGGCGTACCAACCGTCGTTGAGCCAGGCGACGTGGCATCCCGAGCCCGCATACCCTTCGATTCCGTGAGTGCCGGACACCAGGATCAGGAGCTTCCGCGCGTTGTCGGGTCCGATCCACGCGACATCGGTGATGCAATCCTCGCCATGCGGTCCCCTGGCGGGATGGGTGTGGCTGGAAAGCACGCGCGCGCCGCCCTTGGCGACGGCGGCCATGAACTTGGCCCGCGCTTCGCTATAACTGTCAGCGAAACAATCGGCGATGCGATCCATCCTGTCTCCACGGGTGCCGCGTCTGGTATCTTAATTCATGAGCCGCGCACCGGACCCCGAAACGCCTTTCGCCATCGATCCGGTCGGCATTCACTACGCCCAGGTGCTGATGACCTGCGACGCGCTGGAACCCACGCTGAGCTTCTTTACCGGGCGGCTCGGGTTTCGCCTCGACGCGATCTATCCGGCGGACGATCCCGCAACCGCTGAGATTTCCGGCCATGGCCTGAACGTTCGCCTGGTGCGGGGAGCGACCGGAGGCGTCTCCGTCGTGTACCTGCTGTGCGACGACCCCGAGGCAACCGGTGCAGGCGTCACGTCGCTGCGCGCACCCAACGGCGTGTCGGTCGAACTGGTCGCGGCCCACCCGCAGACACCGGTCCCCGCGACGAAACAGACGCTGGTGTTGACCCGCGCTTCCGGTGACGCCTACTGGAAGACGGGCCGCGCCGGCATGCGCTACCGGGATTTGCTCCCCGAGCGCCATGGCGGCGCATTCATCGCCTCGCACATCCGCATCCTGAAACGCGGACCGGTACCCGACTACGTGCACTTTCACAGGATACGTTTCCAGGCGATCTTCTGCCGCAAGGGCTGGGTGCGCGTGGTTTACGAAGGCCAGGGCGAACCGTTCGTGCTCGAGGCCGGCGACTGCGTATTGCAGCCACCATTGATCCGGCACCGTGTGCTCGAGAGTTCCGCCGGTGCCGAAGTGATCGAGATCGGCGCCCCTGCCGAGCATGTCACGCTGGCCGACCACGAACTCGTGCTGCCTACGGCGGACCGGTATCCGGAGCGTGATTTCAGCGGGCAGCGTTTCGTGCGTCACATCGCGGCGGCGGCAACGTGGGCGCCGTGGCGCATCCGCGGCTTCGAGGCATCGGACACCGGAATCGCTGCGGCGACGGGCGGGCTGGCCGGCATACGCGTGGTGCGCCCGAAAGGTCCGCAGGCCGCGGTGCGCCAGAGGCATGCCATCGAATTCTGCTTCTATTTCGTCCTCCGCGGCGCGGTGACGGTCGAACTCGGTGGTGCAGCGCACGTTTTGACGTTGGACGACAGCATCGCCATTCCGGGTGGCATGGCGTACGCGTTGGCCGATGCGAGCAGCGATCTCGAGCTTCTGGAAATCACACTGCCCGGGGAGGTCGCGAATTCGTACGCTGCCGGGTGAGTTTTACCACGTTGTGGGACAATTTAACCTTTGTCGCCACGCTTCGACCTTCTCGCCCATGAACGCCCTCCTCCGCCTGCTCGCTTCCCCAACCCGCATCGCGCTGCTGCTTGGCGTTGTCTGCACGGGCCTGGTCGGCGCCAGCTTCTACGTCCAGCACGTGCTGGACATCGAACCGTGCCCGCTGTGCATCATCCAGCGTTTCACGTATCTGGCGCTTGCCGTCGTGTTCCTGTTTGCCGCGCTGGTGGAATCGGGCGGTTCGCTGCAGCGCGGCCTTCTCTGGTTCGGGTCGGTGCTGACGCTGGGCGGACTGGGCGTGGCGGGCTACCAGACGCATCTGCAACTGCAGCCGCCGACGATCGCGGCCACCTGCAGCGCGAGCCTGTCGTACATGCTCGAAACGCTGTCCGTCACCGACGTGCTGGCGCGGTTGCTGGACGCCAAGGGCGATTGCTCCGACACGTCGTTCAAGATCCTGGGGCTGACGCTGGCGCAGGCGTCGCTGCTGATCTTCACCGGGTTTACGCTGGTGCTAGGCACCGTGCTGTTCCGTCGGTCCGCCGCTGCGGCCTGACCTTCGATT
>Ga0302323_100000618_pt1 | contig 28604 bp, 29 predicted proteins | sample Fen_T0_3_FD_201950 | JGI IMG/M metagenome (GOLD analysis project Ga0302323, IMG submission 201950) | Peat permafrost microbial communities from Stordalen Mire near Abisko, Sweden - Fen_T0_3 | ecosystem: Environmental > Terrestrial > Soil > Wetlands > Permafrost | place: Sweden: Abisko...
GACGGGAGACGATGGCGGCCGGCCATCACCTGGTGCTTACTCCGAAGGTCGTCAAGGGTGGCCGATGGCGCGCCAGCGTCAGCGCTCGCGCCAACGTGTCTAACCCGCGACCGCCGCGAGCGGACCTACCGGTGTCACCTCGCCAGTGGGCTGGACGAGGAAGATCCAGATATCCCAGGTGATGTGACTCACGACCAGGGCGCCCAGCGGGACGCCGGCCGCGTAGAGGGCGCACCAGTGGGCGCCGGCGATCCCGGCCGCCCCGAACAGCGTGAAGTTGCCGGTCACGATGTGGACCCCGCCGTAGGCCATGGCGGCCGCTGCGGCGCCGGGCCAGCGGCCGTAGCGGTCCATCAGCGCTTCCTGGACGAGGCCGCGCCAGAACAGCTCCTCGGCCGGTCCGATGATCGTCGCGAGCCGCGTCGCGATCTCCTCCTTCGTGCGGAGCGTCCGCAACGTGTAGATGTCGCGGATCTGGGCGTCGCCGCCGGGGATGAACCGCCGCGCGAAGACGTCGCCGATCTTGAACGTCACGTACAGCGAGCCGGCCGAGGCCAGGCCCAGCACCACCTCCTTCGGGCCGATCCGGACGCCACGGGCGGGCCGGCTCGTGGCGAGCGCCAACGACCCGAGCGACAGGCCCGTCATCGTCATCCGGTGCCAGAACCGCGAACGTGGCCCGCGGAATGTCGCGGCGAACGCGGCCTGCGCGGCGATGAGTCCGATCTCGAGAGCGCCCGGTACGACCGCGCGCGACCCCCCGACGCCACGCCCCGTGCCTGTCACGTCAGCCACCGACGACCTTCGAGAGCACGAGCCCGAGGACGAGGAACGAGCCGAACACCAGGTGGAGCCGCGCGGTCTGCATGTCGATCATCGCGATCGCCCGTTGCTGGCCGGTCGCGCCCAGTTCGGCGGAGCGGATCACCTGGGCGAGGAACGGCAGCGACACGATCGCGAGCATCACCCAGGCCGGCAGGATCTCCGCGATGACCGAGAACGCCAGGACGATGTACGCCCCCAGCACGAGCGCGATGTACCCGTAGTGGGCCCACTTCCGTCCGACCCGCGCCGATAGCGTGGAGATGCCGGCCCGGCTGTCCTCGCGGATGTCGCGCCACTCGTTGCCATGGAGGATCGCGGCCACCAGCATCCCGATCGGGATCGACAGGACGATGGCGGTCAGCGACCACTCGCCGCTGACCGCGAAGTACGACCCCTCGACCATCAACGGACCCATGAGCAGGAACACGAGAGGCACGCCGAGCGCCCGGTTCTTGTACTCGAGCGGGGGCGCCGTGTAGCCCCAACCGCCCAGCAACCCGAGCAGCCCGAGGACCAGGATCGCCGGCCCGCGCAGCCAGATGAGGTAGACGCCCACGAGGATCGCGAGCCCGAAGAACACGCCCGCGATGGCTAGCGCCGTCCGTTCGGACATCCGGCCCTTCACGATCGCGTGGCTGGCGCGTGGGCTCGTGATCGAATCGACGCCTTTCCGGACGTCGTAGACCTCGTTGACGATGTTCGTCCCCGCGTGCAGGAAGACCGCCCCCAGCAGGGCGGCGATGAACGGCGCCCAGTTCCACAGCTCGTCCACCCAGGCCAGGGCGGCGCCGGCGAGGACGGGGATGATCGATGCGGTGAAGGCGAACGGTCGCAGGATCTCCCAGAGCGCGCCGCCGCGTCGTCGGAGTCGTTCCCGCCCACCCAGCCGTCGGTCGTCGGCAAGGCTCAAGGTGACGGCTCCGGCTCCGGCTCCCGCCCCGGCCGCGCGCGCGGCTCCAGTCGGCTGCGACTCACCAGTCGCGTCCGGGATGGACGCGTAGATGGCGGCCGCCTCGATCAGCTCGTCGATCTGGCGGTCTTCCTGGAGCACCGGCTGGAGGAGTGGCAGCTGGAGCCCGGCCTCCGTGTGGAACGCCATCGCGCCGGCCGCCACGTCCTCGCGGGTGCCGCAGAGCATGAACGCATCCAGGAGCTCGTCCGGGATGAGGTTGCCGGCTGTCGTGAAGTCCTCCGCGCGCCAGGCGGCCGCGATCCGATCGCGCAGCTCCGTATCGAAGCCGGCGCGGCCGAGCGAGATGTCCGAGAGGATCGACATCATGTAGATGACGAACGGCTCACGCTTCGCCCGGTTCAGCGCCTCGCGTCGCGTCTTGTCCACGAGCGAGAGGAGATAGCCCGCCGTCTCGATCGAATGGGGATCGCGCCCGGCGGCCTCCGCTGCGACCCCGAGCCGCTCGAGGATGCCGCGCAGGGACGGGATCGACTCGGCCGGGCGGGCCAGGTAGCCGTCGGCCTTCTGGCCGGCCAGTTCGACGAACGCCTGGCGGTACGCGGCGATGACGATCGGGATGCGATGGGTGGGCGGGAACATCGGCTGGATCGGCGGCAGGCCGGGCGTCGCGGACGGCAGCCGCTCACCGGCCCACAGCGCCCGGATCTGGTCCATCGCCAGCGAGACCTTCTCGACGGCCATGTCCGGTTCGTACGGGATGCCCATCTGCTTGAGTCGAAGGGGAAGCCCAGTGCCCAACCCCAGCACGAACCGGCCGGGCAGGATCTCGTCCAGTGCCGAGCCGGTCATCGCGAGGACGACCGGATGGCGCGTGTTCGGATTCGCCGCCCCGAGCGCGACGCGGAACCCGGCCTCGTCGCCGTCATCGTCGAGCGCGATGCCCTGGGCGACGGCGGTCGCGAAGCTGACGCCGTCGCGCTCGAAGTAGCTGTCGTGGATCCAGACGGAGTCGAGACCCTGGTCGCGCCCCTGCCGGGCCCACGTCACGACCTCCTCGACGTCGCCGCGAGCGGCGAGGCCGAGACCGATCCGGCGGGCGAGGGTGCGCATCGTCGGACCTTAGCGGATGAAGAGGTGGACGCTCGGCGCCACGGCTCCCAGGACGAGCACCAGCGCATACGCCCCGAGCAGCAGCAGACCCGCCCGCAGGTGCAGCTGGACGTTGACGCCCATGATCGCCATCAGTCCGTAGGGGTTGTCGTAGTTGGGGCGCAGGCCGCGCGAGACGCGGCGCGCCATCGGGATCGTCAGCAGCATCGCGAGGGCCGGGATCGGCAGGATCCCAGCGACCACGCCGACGGTCAGCGCGATGAACGCCACGGCGGCCGCCACGTTGTAGCCGGTGATGACCGTCGTCTCGGAGAAGCGAACCGGGAGCGTCCGCTTCCCGACCCGCGCGTCGCCGCGCCGGTCCGGGATCTCGTTGACGTAGAGGATCAGGGCCACGAGCAGGGCGATCGGGATGGAGGCGACGAACGGCTCCCACGCCAGCGCGCCGCCCGTCTGGACGACGTAGGCGCCGAGCAGCATGAGCGGACCGAACCCGATCGCGACCGCGATCTCGCCGAGGCCGCGGTAGACGAACTTGAGCGGCGGCGCGGTGTAGCCGAGGCTCACGATGAACCCGACCACCCCGATGACGAGCAAGGCCGTCGATCCGTGGGTCGCGAGCAGCACCAGCCCGATGATCCCGGCCAGCACGTAGAACACGGTCGCCAGCGTCGCCATCTGGCGGAGGCTGACGAGGCCGTACTGGATGACGCGCGAGCCACCGCTGAACTGGGTCGGGGTGACGTTGGCGTCGTCGGCGCCCTGGACCGTATCGAAGACGTCGTTCGCGACATTCAGCCCGAGCTGGACGAAGGACGCGCCGATGACCGTCAGGACCGCGGCGACGAGGTCGAACGAGCCGCGACTGGCCGCGATCAGGATGCCGAGCACGACCGGGATGATCGTCGCGGAGAGGAACGGCAGCCGGGTCGTGCGCAGGGTCAGGAATCCGAAGGACAGCTTCGGCTTGACCGGCGTGCCGCGCTCCGCCGACATGGCATCGAAGTAGCGGCGCGACTGGCCGACCGATCGCTCGGAGTATTCGAAGAACGGCACCTCCGCCTCATCCCAGCCCCACGCCCGCTGGGCCTGCACGGTCAGCGCGTCGCCCGCCCGGCGAGCGGGTCCCCAGACCGTCACGTGGCGCCGTTCGTCGTAGCCGTAGCCCGGCTGCGGCCGGATGTGCGAGCCCGTGAGCGAGACGGGATGGTCGGTCGGGAGGGTCGGGACGTCCAGTCCGGCCGGAGCGTCGAACGTGACGGTCAGGCCGTCCGGATCGATCCGGGCTTCGACTGCGACGCTGACCGGATAGCCGGCCTCGTCCACCCAGGTCAGGACCTGAAAGGGGTAGGTCGCGAGCTTTTCGAGGCCGGTCCGCGCGTCGATGGCGGGGGTGCGTCCGTCGGTCGAGTCGACCGGGGGCTTGCCGATGGAGGGCATCACGCGGCCGCTTCGGTGGTCGTGACGACCGGGGCGTGCTGGGCGTCGCCGTCCGACCAGTACAGGACTCGCCGCGGCGTGACCTCGATGAGGGCCCGCTCGAAGAAGAGCGGGAGCGCGACGCGGGCCTTGAGGAAGTAGACGATCGACGGCTCCTTGGCCTCCCAGATCGGGAGGAGGCGTTCCCAGCCGCCGTGCGGGTCCTCCTCGATGACGCGGGCGTCACCCTGGATGGTCGCGCGATCCACCGAGCCGCCGGTCGCGATCGGATCCGTGATGGATACCGAGACCTTCGGGTTCCCCTTGATGTGCTCGAGCTTGCGGCTGAACAGGGTCGAGGACGTCAGGTACACCTTGTCGCCGTCCCAGAGCGGGATGAGCGGGTACGTGACGGGCCGCCCGTGGCCGTCGACGACGGTCAGCTCGGCGACGAGGGCCTTGTCGAGCAGGGCGGAGACGGGATCCGGGACGGTGGCCATGGCGGGCTCCTGTGTGGCGGCCGGTCCGCGCGAAGCGATCCGGTGATGCGGCTGCATCCTATCACTTGTGCTACTGCTGTGTAGCAGGTTTCACACTTGATACGCGCGAGGCGGATCGGCGGATGTGGAGGCTTGCGGGCGGCGGCGCGCGATGCGACCCTCCTGCCATGGATCCGACCACCGGCGGCGCACCATCCGGCCTCGGGACGGGGGCGGGGAACGCCGCGTCCCCCGCCGAGGTCGGTTCGATGTTCGACCGGATCGCCCGCGTCTACGACCCGATGAACCTGGTCATCTCGGCGTTCCAGGAGCCACGCTGGCGGAAACGGATCGTGGCCGCGTCCGGCGCGCAGCCAGGCGGGCGGATCCTGGACGTGGCCACCGGGACGGGCAAGGTCGCCGCGGATCTGCACGCCCGGGTCCAGCCGGGTGGATCCGTCCTCGCGGTCGACATCTCGCCGGGGATGATCGAGGTCGCGCGGAGGCGTTTCGCGGGTCGTACCGGCCTCGAGTTCGTCGCGGGCGATGCGATGGCGCTACCCGCCGAGGACGGGACCTTCGACGCGGCGACGATCGCCTTCGGGATGCGCAACCTGCCCGACTATCGACGGGGCTTCGCGGAGATGACCCGCTGCGTACGGCCGGGCGGCAGGGTGGTCTGTCTCGAGATCGCCCGGCCGGAGCGCCGCCTCGCCCGGATCCTCCAGTTCTGGTTCGACCGGATCGTGCCTGTCATGGGCCGGCTCGCGGGGCAGGGCGACGCCTACGGCTACCTCGTCCGCAGCGTGAAGGGCTACCCCGGTCCGGATCGCATCGCCGCGATCATGCGGGAGGCGGGCCTCCAGGACGTTCGTTGGCAGGGGCTGACCGGCGGGATCGTCACGTTGCATGTGGGGACCGTCCCGGAACGCTAGGCCGCGGTACCATGCGCACCCATGCCCGACACCTCCGTGTCGCCGGCCGTGTCCGCCCCCGACACCTCGGCGACCCCCTCGCTCATCCGCGCCCGCGGCCTGACCAAGCGCTTCGGCGACTTCACCGCGGTCGACGCGGTCGACTTCGATGTCGCACCCGGCGAATCGTTCGGTTTCCTCGGCCCGAACGGTGCCGGCAAGACATCGACGATGCGGATGATCGGCTGCGTCTCGCCGATCAGCGACGGGTCGCTCCGGATCATGGACATGGATCCGGCCACGGACGGCCCGCGGATCCGTGCCCGCCTCGGCGTCGTGCCCCAGCAGGACACGCTCGACACCGAACTGACCGTCCGCGAGAACCTCGTCATCTACGGCCGCTACTTCGGCCTGTCCCGGGCGGAGGTCGGCCGGCGCGCCGACGAACTGCTCGAATTCGCCCAGCTCACCGAACGGGCGGGCGACCAGGTCGAGCCGCTCTCGGGCGGGATGAAGCGACGCCTGACGATCGCCCGATCGCTCATCAACGAGCCGACGATCCTGCTGCTTGACGAGCCGACCACCGGCCTGGATCCGCAGGCCCGGCACCTCCTCTGGGATCGTCTCTACCGGCTCAAGCAGCGTGGCGTGACGCTCGTCCTGACGACCCACTACATGGACGAGGCGGAACAGCTGTGCGATCGGCTGGTCGTCATGGACAAGGCGAGGATCGTCGCCGAGGGCAGTCCGCGATCGCTCATCGAGCAGTACTCCACCAAGGAAGTCGCGGAATTGCGCTTCCTGCCGGACGTCGCGGAAACGCTGCACGGTCGGTTCGATGCCATCGCGGAGCGGACCGAGTTCCTGCCGGACCGGATCCTGCTCTACGCGGATGACGGCGAGGCGGCCGCGGTCGCCGTCCACGCGATGGGCCTGAAGCCCGAGACCGTCCTGGTCCGGCGGTCGTCGCTCGAAGACGTCTTCCTGCGGCTGACCGGCCGCTCGTTGATCGACTAGGCCGAGTCCCGCCCGATGGCCGTGATCGCTCGCACCTCGTCGGGCCAGGCGCCCGCCCAGCGGCCTGCGCCGGGTTCCGGGCTTTGGCGCGTCTTCGAGCATCGCCTGATGACGTACCGACGGACGTTCCGTTCGACCATCTTCACGTCCTTCGTGACCCCGACCCTGTTCCTGTTCGCGATGGGGCTTGGCCTTGGGTCGTACGTCGACAACGGCAATACGAGCTCCCTGGGTGGGATCTCGTACCTCGTCTTCCTCGCGCCCGGACTGCTTGCCGCATCGGCGATGAACTCGGCGTCGTTCGAGGCCACGTTCCCGATCATGAGCGGCTTGCTCTGGAGCCGGATCTACCACGCGATGTTCGCGACACCGATCTCCGCACGCGACGTCACCCTGGGCAACCTGGCGTTCATCGCCATGCGCCTGACGCTGATCGCCACGGTCTTCACGCTGGTCATCGTCGCGTTCGGGGCGGCCGAGTCGCCGCTCATCGTGCTGGCCATCCCGGCCGCGGTGCTGACCGGGATGGCCTTCGCGGCCCCGATCGCGGCGTTCTCCGCCACGCAGAAGACCCCCATCAAGTTCAACGCGCTCTTCCGCTTCGTGATCACGCCGCTGTTCCTGTTCTCCGGCACGTTCTTCCCGGTCTCGTCGCTGCCGCCGGTCATGCAGCTCCTCGCCTGGTTCACGCCCCTGTACCACGGGGTATCGCTGACCCGCGGCCTCTCGCTGGGGACGATCTCGGCGGATCCGCTCGCGGCGCTGGTGGACGTGGTCTTCCTCGCGACGTTCGTCATCGTGGGCACAGTCCTGGCGATCCGGACCATCGGTGCGCGGTTGGTGCGCGGATGACGGCCCTGCGCATCACCCCCACGTTCATGTTCGGGAGCCGCCGCTCGACCAAGCTCATCGAGCGGAACCTGTACGTCTACAAGCACGGCTGGCTGGTCATCTTCAGCGGGTTCTTCGAGCCGCTCTTCTATCTGCTCGGGATCGGGTTCGGGATCGGGGCGCTGGTCGGGCCGGTCATCGGGCCGGGCGGCCAGGAGATCACCTACCAGCAGTTCGTGGCGCCCGCGCTCCTCGCCAGCTCGGCCATGAACGGGGCGATCCAGGAAGCGACGTTCAACTTCTTCTTCAAGCTGAACTACAACAAGACGTTCGCCTCGATCCTGTCGACGCCGTTGTCGCCCGGCGACATCGCGATGGGCGAACTGGGCTGGGCGCTCATCCGCGGCGGCCTCTATGCGATCGGGTTCATGGCGGTGATCGCGGCGCTTGGGCTCATCGTGTCGCCGTGGGTCATCCTCGCGTTCCCCGCGGCCCTGCTGGTCGGGTTCGCCTTCGGGGCGGTCGGGATGGCATGCACGTCGTTCATGCGCTCGTGGCAGGACTTCGACCTGATCAACATCGTCGTGCTGCCGATGTTCCTGTTCTCGGCGACGTTCTACCCGATCACGGCCTACCCGCCGGCCCTCCAGACGCTCGTCGAGATCACGCCGCTGTACCAGGGCGTGGACCTCATCCGGTCGCTCTCGGTCGGCTACATCTCGCCGATCCTGCTGGTCCATGTCGTGTACCTGACCGTGATGGGCATCATCGGGTTGGTCGTCACGTCGCGGCGGCTCGACAAGCTCCTGCTGAAGTAGCCGGTCGTGACGGATAGCCGATGACGGATCGTGCGGCGCTCGCCCGGCTGACCGAGGAGATCGTCACTTGCCGTGCGTGTCCCCGCCTCGTCCAGTGGCGCGAGCGCGTCGCTCGCGAGAAGGTCGCTCGGTTCCGCGATGAGCCGTACTGGGGCCGACCGCTGCCCGGATTCGGCGATCCGGACGGGCGGATCCTGATCATCGGGCTCGCACCGGCGGCCCATGGCGGCAACCGCACCGGGCGCGTCTTCACCGGCGACAAGTCGGGCGACTTCCTGTGGGCGGCGCTCCACGGCGCGGGGCTGGCGGATCGGCCATCGTCGCGCCGCGCCGACGACGGCCTCAGACTCACCGATGCCTACATCGCGGCCGCCGTCCGGTGCGCGCCACCGCTCAACAAGCCGACGATCGACGAGCGTGACGCGTGCGCCCCGTTCCTGGCCCGCGAGATCGGCCTCCTGACGGAGCTGCGGGTCATCCTCGCGTTGGGCCAGTTCGGCTGGGACGCGGCGCTCCGGGCGCTGGCGACCCTCGGGCATCCGGCGAAGCCCAAGCCGCGGTTCGGGCACGACGTCGCCTACGAGGTGGGGCCGTACCAGCTCGTCGGCTCGTACCACCCGAGCCAGCAGAACACGTTCACCGGGCGGCTGACCGTCCCGATGTTCGACGCTGTGGTCCGGCACGCGGCGGACCTGGCGGGCGGCACATGACGCACCGTGCGCCGGGGTACGCTGCGGCAGCGCGTCTGGACGCGGGCGACACCACCGCGACACGGCACAGGGAGGTGGTTCGATGACGGGATCCCAGGGGTTCGAAGGCGTCCTTCCGGCGCTGATCACGCCGTTCAGCGCCGACGGCTCGCGAGTCGATGCCGCCGCGCTGCGGGCACTGATCGAACGCTGCATCGTCGCCGGTGTCGGCGGTCTCGTCCCGAATGGCAGCACGGGCGAATTCACCGCGCTGACCTCGGATGAGCGCCGGTCCGTCGTCGAGCTGACCATCGAAGCGGCCGCCGGCCGCGTCCCGACCGTCGCGGCCACGGGCGCCCTCACGACGGCCGAGACCGTGGCGCTGAGCGTCCACGCGGAGCAGGCGGGCGCGGCGGGCGTCATGGTCGTGCCGCCGTTCTACGGCGCCCCGACGTGGCCGGAACTCCTCGCCCACTACGCCGCCGTCGCCGATCGCGTCTCGATCCCGATCATGTACTACAACATCCCCGCGATCACGGGCGTGACCCTGACCGTCGAGCGCGCCGCCGACCTCGCCCGGGTCGGCGTCTCGTCGCTGAAGGACACCGGCGGCGACGCGGTCCTCCAGACCGAGCTGGTGCAGCGCCAGGGCCACGTCCCGGTCCTCCTGAACGGCTGGGACACGCTGACGTTCGCGGCCCTGGCCGCCGGTTCGCGCGGCGTCGTCTGGGGCGCCGCATCGTTCATGCCCGCCGAATGCGTCGCCCTGCACCGGCTCCTCATCGAGGACCTGGACCTGGCCGGCGCACGCGACCTGTGGTCGCGCCTCTGGCCCATCTGCGCGTTCCTCGAGTCGACGAGCTACGCGGCCGCGGTCAAGTCGGCGTGTCGATCGGTCGGGCTGACGACGGGTCCCGTCCGCGGACCGCTGCTCGAACTGTCAACGGCCGATGCGGCCCACCTGGCCGGACTCCTCGAGGCGGCCGGGGTCCGATCGGCGGTCACGGCGGGCTGATGACCGCGGCGTGGTCGGTGTCCTCGCCCGACCTCCCGTATCCTTCGTGACCGATGGCCACCGCTGAACGCGATTACTACGAGGTCCTGGGGGTCGAGCGCGGCGCGTCCGACGCCGAGCTGAAGCGCGCCTTCCGCAAGCTCGCCCAGCAGTGGCATCCGGACGTGAACTCGACGCCCGAGGCGCAGGAGCGGTTCAAGGAGATCAACGCCGCCTACCAGGTGCTCTCGGATCCGCAGCAGCGCCAGCGCTACGACATGTTCGGGGCGGCCGGCGTCAACGGCGCCGCGGGGGCGGGTGGCGCCGGCTTCGAAGGCGGCTTCGGTGGCTTCAGCGACATCTTCGATGCGTTCTTCGGCGGGGCCGGCGGCGGGAACGCGGCTCGGCGCGGACGGCCGCAGCCCGGCGCCGACCTCCGCTACGACCTGCGCCTGACGTTCGAGGAGGCCATCAACGGCACCGAAAAGGAGATCCAGTTCCCGGTGCTCCTCCGGTGCGACACGTGCAAGGGGAGTGGCGCGAAGGAAGGCGTCGAGCCGATCACCTGCCCGCAGTGCGATGGCCGCGGCGAGGTCCGCAGCGTCCGCCAGACGATGCTCGGCCAGATGGTCAACGTCAGCGCCTGCCCGCGCTGCAAGGGCGAGGGAAAGATCGTCGAGGCCGCCTGCCCGACCTGCAAGGGCGAGGGCCGGACCGAGCAGCGCCGGACGCTCCGGGTGACCATCCCGCCCGGCATCGACGAGGGCCACCAGATCCGCCTCTCGAACGAGGGCGAGGTCGGGGCGCGCGGCGGACCGGCCGGCAGCCTGTACGTGGCCGTGCACGTCGCGCCGCACAAGTCGCTCAAGCGCGACGGCACGGAGCTCTACTACGAGGCCGATGTCTCGATCGCCCAGGCCGCCCTCGGCACGCGGATCATGGTCCCGACGGTCGACGGGACCGAGGAGGTCGAGATCAAGCCCGGCACCCAGCCCGAGACCGAGCTCCGGCTGCGCGGCAAGGGCGTCCCGCACCTGCGCCGATCCGGGTCGCGCGGCGACCTGCACGTCCTGGTCAACGTCGTCGTCCCGACCAAGCTGACGAAGCGCCAGAAGGAATTGCTCTCGGCCTACGCCGACGAGTCGGGCGAGATCACCCACGCGACCGGGAGTTTCTTCGACAAGGTTCGTGACGCGCTCGGCTGAGGCCGGGGCCGGCGCGGGCGCCTGGCTCGAACTCTCGGTCGTGGCCGATGTCGAGGCGGTCGAGGCGGTCAGCGAGATCCTGGGGCGATACGCGCCTGCCGGCACGTCCGTGGAGCCGGCGTTCGACCTCGTTGACGAGGGTCTCGGGGCGCGCGTCGACCCGACCCGTCCGGCGACCGTTCGTGCGTATGTGCCAGCGGGCGATCCGGCCGCGGCCGAAGCCACGGTCGCGGACGTGATGACCGCGCTCGGGCACCTCCAGGCCTTCGGTCTTCGGCCGATCGGCGACCTGCAGACGCGCATCGTCGAGGAATCGGACTGGGCGGATGCCTGGAAGGCGTACTTCCCGGTGCTCCGGGTCGGCCATCGGATCGTCATCCGCCCGACGTGGCGCCGCCATCGCCGGCAGCCGGGCGACGTGGTCCTGGCCCTCGATCCTGGGATGGCCTTCGGGACCGGCCTGCACCCCACGACCCGGCTCTGCCTCGCGGCGTTGGAGGTCGTGGCGGATCGCGGCGAGCTCGCGGGCGCGCGCGTCCTCGATGTCGGATGCGGGTCCGGGATCCTGGCCATCGCCGCCGTGAAGCTGGGCGCGGCGAGCGCGTTCGGCGTCGATACGGACCCGGTCGCCGAGGAGGCCACGCTGGCCAACGCGCGCCGGAACCGACTCGTCCGCAAGGTCCAGGCACGCGAGGGCAGCCTGCCGAGCGGTCGGCCCGCCTTCGATGTCGTGCTCGCGAACCTCATCGCCGGCGTGCTCGTGCCACTGGCCGCGCCGCTGCGCGATGAACTGCGGCCCGGTGGGATCCTGCTCGCGTCGGGCATCTTCCACGATCGCGAGGCGGCCGTCGCGGAGGCGTTCGAGGCGGCCGGGTTGACCGTCACGGACCGCACTGCCGAGGGGGACTGGGTCGCGCTCGAGGCGCGCCGCACGGTCTGACCGGCCAGCCACCCTACAATCCTCCGCGATGCCCTCGAACCTCTTTCCCCTCCTCTTGATCGCGCACATCGCGCTCGCGATCAGCCTCGTCCTGCCCTCGATCCTGTTGCCGTTCGCCCTGCGGACGCGACGCGCGACCGTCGACTCGGACAGCCGCGTCGTCCAGGGCCTGCTCTACGCCCAGACCCACGGCACGATCGTCATCGGGCTCGGCCTCGCCGTCACCGGGCTCGGGCTCGTCCTGGCGCTCGGCGCTAACCTCCTCCAGCAGACGTGGCTCCTCGTCGCGCTGACGATCTACTTCGTCAACCTGGGGCTGGCCTTCTTCATCCAGCGCCCGAACCTGCGCCGGCTCGTCGGGGTGACCGCCGCGGCGGACGATCGCGTCTGGAAGGAACGGGCGAAGCGCCAGCGCTACGTGTCGTACCTGATGGCGGGTCTCGTCGGGGCGATCGGGTTCCTCATGAGCACCAAGCCGGTATTGTGGTGACGGAGGTGCCCATGCCGGATCGATCGGCGTACCGCTCGTCGTGCCTGTTCTGCCGCATCGTGTCCGGTGAACTGCCGTCCACGAAGCTGCACGAGGACGACCTCGTGATCGCGATCCGGGACATCGCGCCGGAGGCCCCGACCCACCTCCTGCTCATCCCCCGCGCCCACATCGCCTCCGCGGCCGACCTGACCGCCGCCGATGGGCCGCTCCTGGGACGCCTGTTCGCGGTCGCCGCGGACCTTGCCCGTCGAGCGGGCGTGGCCGACGCGGGCTACCGCCTGGTCTCGAATGTCGGCGACGACGGCGGGCAGACCGTCCACCACCTGCACGTCCATCTGCTCGGCGGCCGGCCGATGACCTGGCCGCCCGGATGAGGATCCGGGTGGGGTCGAGCGGCGCGCGCCGGGTCGCCGCCAGGGCCGTCGTCACGATGGCCCTCCTGTTCGCGATCGTCGCGGCGGTCGTCGCCTGCTCGCCGAGCGACGGCGCGTCGGTGACGTACCCGGTCGGATCCATCGGTCCGGACCGGACGGTCTCCCCGGCCGTCGGGCTGACGCGCGGCCAGATCGCCGCGGCGCTCGGTGACCAGAGCCTCGTCCTCACGGATACGGAGTCGCCGTATCGTCCGCCCGAGTCGGCCATGCTCGCGACCGCCCCGCGCGCCGTCTACCAGGTGACGCTGCCGAACGACCCCCAGGGCGGGTACATCGTCGTCTACGAGTTCACCGACGCCTCCCAGGCGGCGATGGCCGCAGCCGAACAGCAGGCATACCTGGCGACCGGCCCGGGGCGCGTCCAGTCGCCGCTCGGCACGGTCCACGTCATCCGCCAGGTCGGTCCGACCGTCGTCTACTACAGCTGGCTGCCGGGCAACGGCGACGATGCGGGCGGCAAGGCGATCCAGGCTGCCCTCGAAACGCTCGGCGTGGGGTACGTGGTCCCGTCCTGAGCCTCAGCGCTACTCCGCGTGGACGGGCATCGCGGACTCCACATCGGCCCAGGCTCGGACCTGGATCCGCTTTACCTTGAGCGTATGGGTCCGCGGGAAGTCCTCTTCGGGCCAGAGCCGCCAGCCGGCGATCCGCTGGTTCGGGCCGAGGGTCGCGTTGGCCGCCTTGACCGCCGTATCCAGCCGCTGGCGGAGCGCCGCGGGATCCGGAGGCGGTTCGCCCGGCGCCGCACCGCCGAGCACGATCGCCTCGATGCGCCCGGGCTTCGTCTCGAGGACCACCGAATCCCGGATACCGGCGATCCGCAGCGCGTTCTCGATGTCCTCCGGATACACATTGAAGCCGTTCGGCAGCACGATGATGTCCTTCATCCGGCCGGACAGGATCAGCCGTCCCGAGTCGTCGAAGTGGCCGATGTCGCCGCTCTTGTACCAGCCGTCCTCGGTGAAGGCGGCGGCCGTCGCTTCGGGGTTCTCCCAGTAGCCTTTGAACAGGGCCTTGCCGGCGAACTGGATCTCGCCGTCGGCGGCGAGCCGGACCTGGATGCCCGCCGGCGGCCGGCCGACCGTCCCGAGACCGTGATCCGTGAGCGTCGTACAGGTCCCGATGCCGGTCTCGCTCGCACCGTAGCCCTGCATGACGATCACGCCGAGGTCCTCCCAGCCCTGCTGGAGTGCCGGCGGCAGGAACGCCCCGGCCGACACGAACAGGCGGAAGTGGCCGCCCAGCTGTTTGTGGACGCTCCCGAACATCGCCCGCCGGACGGCCATCGGGAGATGCCGGGCGACGCCCCGAAGCCGGTCGAAGGCGGCCGTCCTGCCGCGTTTCTCCACTTCGCGCGTGATCGCGCTCCAGAACAGGTCCAGGACCTGCGGGACGACGACCATCGAGGTGACCTTGTGGTCGCGCAGCGCATCGAAGATGACCCGCGGGTTGCGGCTCCGGACGTACAGGATGTCCGCCCCGACCGAGATCGCATAGAAGAGCCCGACCTCCTGTTCGAGAAGGTGCGACAGGTGCAGGAGCGAGACGATGCGATGCTCCAGGTGGGGCATGACCTCGTGGAAGATCTCGATCGAGGCCAGGATGTTGTCGTGGGCGAGGGTCACGCCCTTCGGCGTCCCGGTCGTGCCGGACGTGTAGACGAGCTGGAAGATGTCCTCGGGTGCCGGGGGTTTCCAGGCGGCCTGGAGCGTTTCCCAGTCGGGCGGGAAGAGGGGATCGTCCCGGGCGGGTTCCGCGCAGAGCGACTCGACGACGGTCGTGGGGAAGTGCTCGAGCCGGACCTCGCGCGGATCCGGCGCATCGCGGCCCGTGCCGAGGACCAGGTGCCGCGCTTCCGACGTTCGGACGATGCCTTCGACGGCCTCCGTCGACATCCGCAGGTCCAACGGGACATAGATGAGGCGTGCGCGCATCGCCCCGAAGTAGGCCGCCGCCAGCTCCGGCATCGACGGCGACCAGGTCAGGACCCGATCGCCCGGCTCCAGTCCGAGCGCGCGAAGCCGCCACGCGGCGATCCGGCTGCGCCGCTCCAGCTCGTGGAAGCTCCACGTGCTCGTCGAGCCGTCGTCCGCCCGGAGGCTGAGCGCGTTCTTGTCGCCGTACCGAGCTACGGCTTCATCGAGCAGGTCGAGCAGCGTTTCCAGATCGTGCCTCCGTGATCGACGAGGTCGGGACCCATTGTCGCGGTACGGAGCGCCCTAGGTGGCACCGGGTCGACGCGTCCGGAGACGCTCCCGCTCGATATCCGTGAGGTCCCGGATCGCGTTGAGGTGGTCCCGCATCGCTTCGAGCGCGGGCACGCTGAAGGACGCGAGGAGGGGGGTGCCGGACGCGACGAGCGGCCCGTACAGCTCCCAGGTCCTCGAGCGGCCGGCATCGGTCATCTCGACGAGGACCTGACGCCGGTCCGTGTCGTGCTTACGGCGACGGACGAAGCCGGAGCGCTCGAGCCGGTCGATCATCGAGGTCGTGGCCGCGGCGGAGAGCCCGGTCGCCTCGGCCAGGCGCGATGCGGACATGGGTCCGCCTGTCAGCCAGTCCAGGCAGCGCAGGTCGACCGGATTGACGTCGAGGACGCGGCCGACCTCGTCGTCGAAGGCCTGCGTGCTGCGCTGGTAGGCCTGCATCGCCTGGCCGACCTCGCCGATGAGCGCTTGACGGCGTGAAGACATGTCGTATATCCTTCGATTCCCGAAAGATTCGAGATAAGAATCATACGGAAGTAGTACCGAAGGATAGCACGATGCGAGCTCTCATCATCGGCGCCGGCGTGGCCGGTCCCATCACCGCCATGGCCCTCCAGCGCGCCGGCATCGAGTCCCTCGTGGCGGAAGCCCACCCGCGCAGCGATGGAGGGGCCGGCTCCTACTTCACCGTCTCGCCGAACGGGCTCGATGCGCTCGAAGCTGTCGACGCCTTGCGGATCGCTGTCGCCGAGGGGTTCCCGACGCGTCGCAACGTCATGCGCAATGCCCGTGGCGCGGTGCTCGGCGATCTGCCCCTCGGAACGCCGCTGGCAGATGGGACACCCGCCCTGACGATGAAGCGGTCGCGACTCGCCGCGAACCTTGTCGAGGAAGCCGAACGCCGCGGCATCCCATTCCGATTCGGCCGTCGATTGACGGCCGTCGAGTCCGGTGCGACGGGCATCATCGCGACCTTCGAGGATGGCTCGACCGAATCGGCGGATCTGCTCATCGGCGCCGATGGCGTCCACTCGGCGGTCCGCCGGATCGTCGACCCGTCCGCGCCGGCCGGCCGATACGTTGGCTTGACCAACTTCGGGGGCATCACGGACGCCGGTGCCGTGCCCGGGCTCACGCTCGAACCGGAGACCTGGCAGTTCACGTTCGGGCGCCAGGCCTTTTTCGGGGCGCATGCGACACCGGGCGGGGACATCGTGTGGTTCGTCAACGCACCCCGGGACGAGATCGGTCGCGAGGAGCGGCAGCGCACGTCCGATGCGACGTGGCAGGCCTGGCTAGCCAGCCTCACCGACGAGGATGGCGGCGCCGTGGCCAGGGTCATCCGCGCCGGTCGCCTGGAGCTGGCCGGCGACAACACCTACGATCTCGGCCATGTCGCAACGTGGCATCGCGACCGGATGATCGTCATCGGCGATGCGGCTCATGCGCCGGCGCCGAGCTCCGGCCAGGGTGCCTCGATGGCCATGGAGGACGGCGTCATGCTGGCCATGGCCCTCCGCGACGCGCCATCGGTCGATGCGGCCTTCTCGACGTTCGAGGCGGTCCGCCGTGAGCGGGTCGAGAAGATCGTCGCCTATGGGGCCAGGAGCAGCAGTTCGAAGACCCCAGGTCGGATCGGCGGCCTGTTCCGCGACGCGTTCATGCGGGTCGCGTTCCGCTACCTCATCACCGATCGGTCCCTGGCGTGGATGTACGACCACCGGATCGAGTGGGATCGGCCGTTCCAGGACGTTTGACCGACCCTCGACCTCGGGGTATGCTCCGCCGGCTCTGATGGGGGACCATCCGAGTGGCGTCACGGGCCGGTTGGCCGCGAGCCCGACGCGAACGATGCACGACCCCAGGCCTGGGGAGGTGAACCGGGATTGGCAGAAGTCCGAGTGGGTGAGAACGAGACGTTCGAAAGCGCCCTGCGTCGCTTCAACAAGAAGATCCAGCAGAGCGGCATCCTCGCCGAGGCTCGCCGACGCGAGCATTACGAGAAGCCGTCTGTGAAGCGCAAGCGCAAGGAAGCGAAGCGCAAGAAGAACGCCCGAACGCAGGTCGGCTGATCCAGCGGCCCGCGCGTCGGGCCACTGATCGTCCCCTGCATCCCCTGCGGGTGCAACGGCGGTGAGGTCGAGCGATCGATCGAGCCGTCCGCCCGAGGTGCCAGAACCGGTGTCCCTTCAACAACAGATCCAGTCAGACATCGCCACCGCCATGCGGACCGGCGATGCGCTGCGACGCGACGTCCTGCGGATGGCGTCGAGTGCCGCCTACAACGTCGAGAAGAAGCAGGGCCACGCCCTCTCCGACGACGAGATGCTGGGCGTGCTCAGCCGCGAGGTGAAGACCCGCCGCGAGTCCGTCGTCGCCTTCGAGGGCGCCGGCCGCCAGGATCTCGCCGACAAGGAAGCCGCCGAGATCGAGATCCTGTCCGGCTACCTACCGCAGGCCCTGACCGAGGACGAGCTCGCCGCGCTCGTGGCCGACGGGATCGCCGCGACCGGGGCCGCGTCCGCCCGCGACATGGGCAAGGTCATGGGCTGGCTGTCACCGCGCACCAAGGGTCGCGCCGACGGCAAGCACGTGAGCGAACTCGTCGTCCAGGCCCTCGCCAGGGCCGACCTCGCCGCGCACGACGGCGGGACCCACTGACCCGATGCTGACCTCCCGCGCCGCGACGATCTCGCGCTTCACCCGAAGCGACGCCACGCGTCTCGGGATCGCCGCCGTGATCCTCGTCCTGATCCTGACTGCCATCCTGGGTGCGGACTTCCTGCCGAAGGAGACGCTCACGCTCAAGGTCGGCGACATCGCGCCCGCGGACATCGTCGCGCCGCGCGCGATCGACCTCGAGAGCACGGTCCAGACCGACACTGCGAAGCAGGCCGCTCGCGACGCCGTCGAGCCGCAGTACGACTTCACGTCCGAGAAGGCCATCGCGATCGCCGCTGAACAGGCCCTCGCCTTCGAACGCAAGGTCAAGCCGATCGACACGCTCTACGCGACGGACATGACCGCCGAGGAACGAGCGGCCCTGCTCAAGACGGTCATGCCGTCGCTGACCGATGCCTCCGCGACGACGCTGGCCGGGCTCGATGGAGACGGCTGGGACGCCGTCCGGACCGAAGCCGCCCGCGTCCTCGACTCGGTCCTTCGCACGGAACTCAAGGACACCGACGTCGCCGCCACCAAGAACCGGTTGACGGGGCTCATGGCCGGCGGACTCGATGCCGCGCAACGGATGCTCGCCGCGGAGCTCGTCCACGACCTCGTCGTGCCGAACTCGTCGTTCAGCGAGGAGCTCACGTCCCAGGAGCGCGACCGTGCCGAGGCTGCCGTCGCCCCGATCATCGTCAAGATCGCCCAGCGCGAGGTCATCGTCCGCAACGGGACCCTGCTGACGGCCTCGGATATCGAGAAGATCGACGCCCTCGGCCTGGGTGTCGGCGGGAACCAGCCGACGGTCCTGGTCGGCTGGTTCATGCTCGCGGTCCTGCTGGTCGGCATGTTGCTCGCCTGGCTGTGGCGGTTCCGCCCGAACCTCTGGCACCGCGACAACGTCCTGTTCCTCATCGGCGTGCTCGTCGTCGGCGCCACGCTCGCACTCAAGATCACGGCCGGCCGGTCCATCCTGCAGTTCTTCCTGCCGACGGCGGCCATCGGGATGCTCCTCGCGGTCCTGCTCGACGCGTCGCTCGCGACCATCGTCATCGCGATCATCGCGGTGATCGGCGGAGCGGTGAATGGCGCGTCGCTCGAGTTCGCGACCTACACGTTCCTCGGTGGCGTGGCCGGCATCATCGCCGTCCGCAAGGGCGATCGATTGCAGGTCTTCGTGCAGGCCGCGTTCGCCGTCTTCATCGTGAACGCGATGGTCGTGACGGTCTTCTCGCTACTCGGCGCGCGCGACGTCCAGGGTCTCCTGCAGCTGTGGTTCGCGTCGGCGGCCAGCGCGGCCGGATCGGGCGTGGCCGCGGTCGGCCTGTTCGCGGTCCTCGGGTCCGTCTTCGGGATCCTGACGGTCTTCCAGCTGCTTGAACTGGCCAACCCGTCCCAGCCCCTCCTGCGCCGCCTGCTCGTCGAGACGCCCGGCACGTATCACCACTCTCTGATGGTCGGCAACCTCGCCGAACGCGCCGCCGAGTCGATCGGGGCCGACCCGCTGGTCACGCGCGTCGCCGCCTACTACCACGACGTCGGCAAGCTCGCGAACCCGCTCGCGTTCATCGAGAACCAGGCCGGCGGCGAGAACATCCACGACGAGCTCGACCCGGCGGTCAGCGCCCAGGTCGTCAAGCAGCACGTCGCGGACGGCATCGACTTCGCCTACAAGGCCAAGCTCCCGAAGGCCCTCATCGCCTACATCCCGCAGCACCACGGGACGGCGATCATGAGCTACTTCTTCGCCCGGGCGAAGGACCTGGCTGCGGCCCCGTTCGGCGGTGTCGGCACGGCCGAAGGCGCGAAGGCCGCGGCCGCGGTCGACGAGCGCAAGTTCCGCCATGCCGGCCCCAAACCGCAGTCGCGCGAGGCTGCTCTGATCATGCTCGCCGACGGCGTCGAGGCATCCGTCCGCTCGCTCACGGCCCGCGACGAACCGGCCATCCGGGCCATGGTCACGCGGATCATCGAGGAGCGCGTGAACGACGACCAGTTCGACGAATGCGATCTGACTCTGCGCGACATCGAGCGGATCCGCGAGGCCTTCGTCGGCCAGTTGCTCGGCATGTACCACACCCGCATCGCCTACCCGCAGAGCGAGATCGTGGACCTGGAATCGCGCCGGGCCGCGAGCGGAGGCGGCGGCTCCGCGTCGTGACCCGGGCGATCTTCCTGCCCCCCTGGCGGGTCGACGTGACCGTCCGCGACGGCGTGTCGCTGCCCGCCTCGATGGCCCGGCTGAGCCGGATGGTGGCCGCGGCACTGGACGCGGCGGGTGCCCCGGCGCCGGCCTCGATCGGCCTGATCCTCACCGACGACACCGAACTGGCTGGGCTCAACGCCACGCACATGGGCAAGGACGGCCCGACGGACGTCCTGTCGTTCCCGCTCCTGCAGCCGGGGGCGTTCCCGCCCCATCCCGGCGCGCCCGGACCCGGGACGACCGGGATGACCGGCACCCAGGCCGCTTCACCTGCCGAGGCCTTCCCCCTCTTGCCGGGACGCCGTCAGCACCTCGGCGACATCGTCATCTCGGTGCAACGCGCCGTCGAGCAGGCGACGGCGGGACGCGGCGGCCAGACGGGCAACGTGCGCTGGGCCGCGATGGACGAGCTCCGTCTGCTCGCGGTCCACGGCACCCTGCACATCTGCGGCTGGGACCATGCTGAGCCCGAGGAAGAGGCGGCGATGCGGGCCCTCGAACAGCGGCTGCTCAGTCCTGCGTCGTCGTCCCGTACAGGGTCGTCGACATCGGAGCGAACGGGGCCGGACTGAAGATCGCCTCGATCGGCAGGTCGAAGAACCGCGCGATCGAGAAGGCAAGGGCGAGGCTCGGGCTGTAGTCGCCGCGCTCGAGATAGCCGATCGTCTGGTAGTTCACGCCCAGGACGGTCGCGAGGTCCTGTCGGCTGATGCCCCGCTCGGCACGCAGGACCGCGAGGCGGTTGTGGATCGCAGGCTCGGGTTTGGGCGTCGGCACGGTCAGTCCTCGAGGTCCGGCTCGCGCCACGCCACGACCGCCGACGGCAGCGCGATCGAGATGAGGACGATCCCGACGATGAACCAGTTCGCGACCTCGAAGGTGAGCGTGATCGGCGCGTCGAGCAGCGTCGGCCCGAGGGACAACGCGACGAGCGTGAGCAGGGTGATCAGCACGAACCAGCGATAGCTGTCGACGTAGGCCCGGTCGCGGATCTGGCGTTGGCGTTCGTCGAGCCGATCGTCTGGCGCCTGGGCCATCTGCGAGCGGAAGCGATACAGCTGGTACATCGCGAACATCGTCACGGCCAGGATCGCCAGGCCCAGGACCGCGCCGAGACCTGGGATGACGTCGAGCTTCGGAGCCAGCACCAGCCCGACGATCAACGCGAGCGGATAGCCCGCGATCGCGAGGATCGCCATCGGGCGGCGGATCCGCCTCGGGATCTCACCATCGACGCGTTCGAACCGGGTCCGTCGACCGACCATGTCCGTCGCCTGTAACCGTTGTGCCGAGCGACCTTAGTGTTGTGTATCAACAACAATCTGTCAATGCCCATAACGACGGGACCGACCCGGTACACGGGCGCGCCAGCCCCGCGGTACCATCGCGTCAGGCCCTCCCGGACGGGATCGGGCCCTGTTCGGCTGTCTTCGGAGGGATCGGGTGAAGCTCGTCGTCGGCCTGGGCAACCCCGGGTCGCAGTACGCCGGGACCCGCCACAACATCGGCTGGATGGTCGTGGATCGGCTGGCGGACCGGGCCGGCTGGGCCGGACGCGGCCGGCAGCGCGATGCCTCGAACGTGGTCGGTGGCCGGTATCACGGCCTAGACCTGACGCTCGTGAAGCCGCTGACCTATATGAATGAATCCGGCCTGGCGGTCCGCAAGGCGCTCGCCCGTGACCACGCGCCGCTCGGCGATCTCCTCGTCATCGCGGACGACTTCGCGCTGCCCTTCGGCAAGCTCCGGTTCCGCGAGGGCGGCAGTCATGGCGGGCACAACGGCCTGCGTTCGATCGTCGACGAGCTCGGCACCGAGAAGTTCAGCCGCCTGCGCATCGGGATCGGGGAACCGGGCCGCGACGTCATCGACCACGTCCTGTCGAAGTTCGAACCGGACGAGCGCGCGCGGCTCGATGAGTTGCTGGATGCAGCCGCCGACGCGGTCGAAGCCTGGGCGCGGATCGGCACGAGCAAGGCCGCCAACACGTTCAACAAGTTCGAGCTTCGAGCCGCCGACTCGGATCGGATCGCGGCACCCGGTGAGGTCGACGGGCCGGCCGGGACCGACGGGATCCGGCGCACGAAGACCGGCTGGCGGCGCATCCTCCCGAGCAAGCCCGAGGCGTGACCACGCCGCCGCTCCGGGGCAAGCGCGGCCGCGACCGCAAGATCGGCGAGCGCGTGGCCGCCGACTTCGCGGCCCGTCACGCCCCACCCACCGACGACGAGGCCGTCGACTTCGATGTCGCCGAGGTCGATTCGGAGGTCGACGACCACCGACGCGCCGAGGAGCGCACCGAGGCGGAGCGAGCGGCCGCGCAGGACCGACTCCGCGCCATCGAAGCGCGCCGCGCCGCCACCGCTGCGGCCGCCGGCGCGAGCCTCGCGAAGAAGGGGAGTGGCCATCGGCTGCCGGACCTGTCCGGGCTGCCGCCGCTCCTGATCCGGACCGGCTCGTTCGGGAGCCTGCTGGAGCGTCTCGGCCCGCCGGTCGGGGAAGCCGCGAAGCCCGATCGCGGCCGGCACGCGGGCCTTGCTTCCGTCCCGCACGGGGCCAAGTCGTATCTCGCGGCTGCCCTCGCCCTGGCCGCGACCGGGGAGCGTCTCGTCTGGATCGCCCGCGACGCGGAGATCGGTGACCGCGTGGCGGAGGAACTCGGGGCGTGGCTGGGCGACCCGTCCGCGGTGGTCGTCCTCGAACCGCGGACCGCCCTGGCCTACGAGCGGAGCGAGCTCGTCGCGGACGAGACGGCGGCACGGGTCGCGGCCCTTGCCGCGTGGCGGAGTGGCCGGGCCCGGGTCATGGTGGCCGGTGTCCAGTCGCTACTCCAGCACACGATCTCGCCCGACGACCTGCCCGACGCGCCGCGCGAGATCAAGCCGGGCGCGCGGCTCCACCAGGACGCTCTCCTGCACGACCTGTTCGACCTCGGCTATTCGCCCGTCCCTGAGGTTGCCGGCCGTGGCGAATTCGCCCGCCGCGGCGGGATCGTGGATGTCTTCCCGCCATCGATGCCGCTGCCGATCCGGATCGAGTTCTTCGGCGACGAGATCGACTCGCTGCGGGCGTTCGACCCGACCGACCAGCGGACGGTCCAGACGGTCGATCGGATCGTGCTGCTGCCCGCCTCCGAATTCCTCATGCCGCACGGTGGCGGCGCGGCGATCCGTGAGCGGCTGGGACGCCTCGCGGCGCGCCTCCCCGAGCGATTGACCACGGACCTCGCCCGGTTCGAGGGCGACGGCGACGAGGCCGGGTCGCGAGCGGCTGGTTCGGCTGCCCCGGGCGCCCGGCCCGGCCCGGGTGGCACGCCACCGACCGCCACGCGGGCCGTCCCCGTCGGCGACGCGGCCGAGGTCTGGGCCACATATCTGGCACCGGCGACGGGCCTCGACCACGTCGGTCCCGGCACGCTCCTGCTGCTGGACGAGCCAGGCGATATCGCCGAGGCGGCCGAGTTCCTGTGGCGCCAGGCCGACGAACGCCGGACCGAACTGGTGGCCGCCGGCGACCTGCCGAAGGACTGGCCCTCGACCTACCTGCCGCCGCGCGACTGGAAGGGACGTCTCGTGGCGTCGCGGACCCTGGAGCTCACCTGGGAGTCCGAGCCGCCGGGCGACTCGGCGATGGCCTCGGGCCGGCTCGGGTCAGGCGACCTCTTCGGCTGGCGCGAGCCGCAACTCCCGCTGGGCCGGGCGGCGCGGCTCCCCGATGCCGTGGCGACCTGGGCCGGCGAGGGCGCCCGGATCGTGCTCGCGAGCGACCAGTCGGCACGCCTGGCGGACATCCTGGGCCAGGCCGGCCACGCCGTCGGTGTCGTGCAACGGATCGTCGATCCGCCACCGACCGGGGCGATCGCACTCGTCGAGCGCAGCCTCAACGGCGGCTTCGAAGGTGGCCCGGACGGGCTCGTCGTCGTCACGGACCGGGAGTTGTTCGGGACCGTGCGCGTCCGTCGCCCGCGCGCGCTCCGTCGGGTGGTCCCGCGCGACATCCTCGAGCGACTGACGCCCGGTGATCTCGTGGTCCACATCGATCACGGCGTCGCGCGCTACGAGCAGATGCTCCGCCGCGGCGGCACGGACGAGGATCGCGACTATCTCGAGCTGTCGTTCGCCGGGGGCGACCGGATCTACGTGCCGGTCGAACAGATCGCGCGCGTCACGCGCTACGCGGGCGGGGAGCGGCCGGCCCTCTCCAAGCTGGGTGGGACGGAGTGGCTGCGCTCGAAACAGCGGGTCCGCAAGGCGGTCGCCGAACTCGCCGAGGAACTCCTGCAGCTCTACGCCGCCCGGGCCGGCGCCCGCGGCCACGCCTTCGCGCCCGACTCGCCGTGGCAGGCGGAGATGGAGGCCTCGTTCCCGTACGAGGAGACCGTCGACCAGCTGCGCGCCGTCGCCGAGGTCAAGGCGGACATGGAGCAGGTCCAGCCCATGGACCGGCTCGTCGTCGGCGATGTCGGCTACGGCAAGACGGAGGTCGCCCTGCGGGCGGCCTTCAAGGCGACCCAGGACGGCAAGCAGGTCGCGGTCCTCGTCCCGACGACGGTCCTCGCGGCGCAGCACCAGGCGACGTTCAGCCAGCGCTTCGGGGCCTTCCCGCTCAAGGTCCGGCTGCTGTCGCGGATGGTGTCGGCCAAGGAGCAGGGCGTGACCGTCGAGGGGCTCGCGGACGGGACCGTCGACATCGTCATCGGGACGCATCGGCTGCTCAGCCAGGACATCGCGTTCAAGGACCTGGGCCTGGTCGTCGTCGACGAAGAGCAGCGCTTCGGGGTCGCGGCGAAGGAACGGCTCAAGCGGCTGCGCAACGAGGTGGACGTCCTGACCCTGTCGGCGACGCCCATCCCGCGGACGCTGAACCTGGCGCTCGCCGGGATCCGCGACCTGTCCGCGATCGAGACGCCGCCAGAGGACCGGCTGCCGATCCAGACCCGGGTCGCGGAGGCGTCGGCCGGGCTGGTCCGCGACGCGATCCTGCGCGAACTGGACCGCGGCGGCCAGGTGTTCTACGTCCACAACCGCGTCGAAACGATCGAGGCGCAGGCCGAGCAACTGCGGCGGATGCTGCCCGGCGCCCGGTTCGTGGTGGGCCACGGCCAGATGACCGAGGGCGCCCTCGAGAAGATCATGCTGACCTTCGCCGATGGCGCCGCCGATGTCCTCGTCTGCACGACGATCATCGAGTCCGGTCTCGATATCCCGAACGCCAACACGATCGTCATCGACCGCGCCGACACGCTCGGGCTCGCCCAGCTCTACCAGCTGCGGGGCCGGGTCGGCCGGAGCAGCCGCCGGGCGTATGCGTACCTGCTCTACCGGCGGCGCGAACGCCTGAGCGACGAGGCCCGAAAGCGCCTGCAGGCGATCTTCAACGCGTCGGAACTGGGCGCCGGCTTCCAGATCGCCCTGTCCGACCTCGAGATCCGCGGCGCCGGCAACATCCTGGGCGGCGAGCAGTCGGGGCACATGGCCGCGGTCGGGTTCGACCTGTACTCGCGGATGCTCGCCGAGGCGGTCGAGGTCCAGAAGGCGGATCTCGAGGGTCGCGCGGCGGTCCTCGCGGCGCCACAGGCCGTGCTCGACCTGCCGGTGGAAGCGCATCTCCCCACCGAGTACGTCCCGGACGTCGCCCAGAAGCTGGAGCTGTATCGGCGCCTGGCCCGGGCGCGGACCCCGGAGGACCTGGCCGCATTCCGGCAAGAGGTCACGGACCGGTTCGGGGCGATGCCGAAGCCGGTCGCGCGCCTGGTGGAAGTCGCGGAGCTGCGCCTGGCCGCCGAAGCGGCTGGTGTCTCGTCCGTGTCGCGCGAGGACGGCTGGCTCGTCGTCCGGTTCGGGGCGACGCTCACCCGGGCGACCGCAATGCGACTGCTCGCCGGGCCCGGTCTGCCCGGCACGCGGCCGTCCGATGTCACATTCGCCTCGAACCAGGTCCGGATCCGCCTGCCGCGCGACGCGGCGAAGAGCTGGGCACTCACCCAGGCGGTCGTCGCGCGGCTCCAACACGACCCGGAGTAGGCGGCCCGGGACCTTCGACGGCTTGCCGGGCGCGTGGCCGCGGCGCAGGCTGACCGGCATGCGACTCGTCGTCCTCGGGGCCGTGCTGTTCGTCGTCGCGGCGTGTTCCGGGCCGCACTGGATCGGCGTCGGCGTCGAGGCGGTCGAAGGCTACTGGATCATGGACGCTCGCATCTGCAGCGACCCAGGTTGCGCGGCGGCTGCGCGCGCCGCCCTGCTCGCGATCGGCGATCCCGAGAGCAAGACCGTGACCCGTGTCCGGGTGGCGCAGTGGACCGGCCCGTACGTGGACGAGCGCGGATCCACCCAGATGCAGACCATCAGCGGCCCGCCGGGGATCGCCTTCTTCCTCGAAGTCCTCGAGTTGCGGGACGGCTCGCGCCGACTGGTGCCGATCGCGTGCGCGTACGAGAGCGGGGCGCCGGCGGCGGAACGATGGAACCACTGCGGTCCGGACGGGATGGACCACGCCTACAACCGGGTCGGCCACGAGCCGTGGCTGGGCGGGCCGCAGGGCTAGGTCAGTTCGTGGGCGAGCAGGTCCATCAACAGGCCGTCGTGGTAGGTGCCGTCGGGCCCGCGCTCGTACTGGCGCATCGCCCCCACCGGCCGGAAGCCCAGCTTCGAGTAGGCGCTGATCGCGCGCAGGTTGGAGGCCGACGGATCGATCGTCAGGCGGTGGTGGCCGCGGACATCGATGAGGTACCGGGCGACCGTCCGGATCGCGTCCGGCCCGATGCCCTGGCCCTGGAAGTCGCTCGCAAGGAACAGGTCGATCCCGGCGCGGTGGTAGTCGGCGTCGGCGTCCTCGGCGAACTGGATGCTCCCGACGACGCGCCCGTCGAGCTCGATGGCGAAGACGACGTCGTCCGGCTCGTGGTCCAGCCATGCCCGTGCCGCCCCTTCGGGTGGCGGCGGGTTCCACCAACGCGCCACGGACGGCTCCGCCAGGATCGCCTCGAGCCGCGCCAGATCGCCGTCGTCCGCGGGTCGCAGCATGACGCGATCGCCGGTCAGGATGAGGTCTGCCATCGCCGCATCGTAGCAAGGCGACCATGGCGCGCCCGGACGGGGCTGGTACCCTCCCGACATGCGACCGCGCCGTGAACTCCAGAGCACGTCCAACGACCCGGGTCCCGTCGATCCGGCCGCGTTCCCGGATGCGGCCACGCGCCGTGCCATCGACGGCGGCGCCCAGAGCGAGGCCTGGCGGGCCCTCCTCGACGAGCACCCGATCGTCATCGCCGACGGGGCGATGGGCACGATGCTCTTCTCGGCCGGCCTCCAGTTCGGCGACCCGCCCGAAGCCTGGAACGTGAGCGAACCCGACCTCGTCCGTCGGATCCACCGAAGCTACCTCGAGGCCGGTTCGCAGATCCTCATGACCAACACGTTCGGGTGCAACCGGCTGCGGCTGGCTCTGCACGGCCTGGACACACGGGTCGCCGAGCTCAACCAGACGGCCGCCATCCTGCTCCGGGCGGAGGTGGACGCCAACGGCAGCGACGCGCTCGTGGCCGGCGACATCGGGCCGAGTGGCGCGATCATGGCGCCCACCGGCACGCTCGACTACGACGAGGCGGTCGACCTCTTCGCGGAACAGGCCGAAGCGCTTGTCGCCGGCGGCGTCGACCTCATCTGGATCGAGACGATGTCCGACCTGACCGAGATCAAGGCCGCGATCCAGGGCGTCAGGCGGGTCGCGCCGGGCATCCCGCTCATCACGACGATGACCTTCGATACGCGCGGCCGGACGATGATGGGCGTGACCCCGGAGCAGGCGGTGATCGCCCTCGATGCGTGGGGCGCCGACGCGGTGGGCGGGAACTGCGGCAACGGCCCGGACGAGATCGTCACGGTCATCGAGCGCATGCACGCCGTGGCGCCGCACGTCCGTCTCGTCGCGAAGTCCAACGCCGGCATGCCCGAGCTCGTCGACATGCGCGCCGTCTACAAGTCCGAGCCATCGGCCATGGCCGTCCAGGCGCTCGCGATGCGCGAGGCCGGGGCCACGATCATCGGCGGCTGCTGCGGCAGCACCCCGGACCACCTGCGAGCCATCGCGGGACTCGTCACCGCCGACTGATGTCCGGTCGCGGCCTCCTCGCCCTCTTTCGGCTCGCCTTCGGCCTGCTGACGTTCGTCGCGATCGCGGTCCAACTCAAGACCCTCGCGGACGACGGCAAGCTCGATCTCGTCAACTACTTCAGCTACTTCACGATCCTGAGCAACCTGATCGGCGCGACCCTGCTCCTCGTCGGGGCGGCCCGCTGGCGCGCGGCGCGATCCACCGGGATGGACCTCCTGCGCGGCGGTGCGGTCGTCTACCTGACCGTCACGTTCATCGTGTTCGCCCTGCTCCTCTCGAACACGGACGTGGACCTCGCCATCCCGTGGGTCAACAGCGTCCTCCACGAGAT
>Ga0302323_100000620_pt1 | contig 28521 bp, 22 predicted proteins | sample Fen_T0_3_FD_201950 | JGI IMG/M metagenome (GOLD analysis project Ga0302323, IMG submission 201950) | Peat permafrost microbial communities from Stordalen Mire near Abisko, Sweden - Fen_T0_3 | ecosystem: Environmental > Terrestrial > Soil > Wetlands > Permafrost | place: Sweden: Abisko...
ACTTGCCGCCCCGAGCCGACAAAAAGACACCGGCCTCCTTCCCGCATCGTCTAAAGGCAGGACAAGGGACTTTGAATCCCTGAATCGTGGTTCGAATCCATGTGCGGGAACTACCTCTTCGGCGACCGCGAATGCCCTTTAGTGGGTGCGTCTTCTCGTAGCGGGGGCCGACCCACATCCTGGCGTATGTGAGCGCACGCGCGCGCAGGGCTCCGGGTTCGCGGCGCGCCGCCGAAGGCTGGGACGGGGTGGGACGACGTGAGTGACCATCAACAACCCCGCTCGGGCTCGAGGACTGGCTTTCTTCTTTGTTGATGGTCACGGTGTGCGGCGGAGAGCACTCAGCCTTCGGCGTCGTGGCCGGCGCAGAGTTTTGTCGGAACCTTGCGCGCTAGGTGCTGTCAATCATGGGCGATGGCAGATCGGCGCGACGTAGCCGCGCATCCGGTCTACCTTGGTGGCGGCGTGGCCGAAGCGGAAGACCAGAGCGAGCGTAAGTTCATCGAGCGCTTGGCTCGGCGTGACGAGCGTGCGTTCAACGAGCTGGTCGAGCTGTACGAGGCGCGCGTGTTCCGTTTGGTGCTGCGCATGTTGGGCCGTCGCGACGAGGCCGAGGACATGGCGCAAGAGGTCTTCGTGCAGATCTTCAAGGCGGTGGGGACGTTCCGCGGCGATTCGAAGCTGAGCACCTGGATTTATCGGGTCAGCGTCAACTTGTGCAAGAACCGGATGAAGTACCTGGCGCGCCGTCACAGTGAGGGCGAAGACGAACTCGAGCCAGTGGCCGAGCGCGCGGCGCTGGACGAAGCAAAAGGGGTGACCTTTGGCGATGTCGCGCAGCCTGATCGCATGGTCGAGGGTTACCAAATCGAGCGTGTGGTCCAACTCTGCATTGCGGAGCTAGAACCGGATTTTCGCGAGGTCCTGATTTTGCGTGACTTGGAAGACCTGAGTTACGAGGAAATTTCCGAGATAACGGGCCTACCCGAGGGCACCGTGAAAAGTCGGCTGCATCGCGCCCGGAGCATGCTTCGGGCCAACGTCGAGCGTAAGATGGGAGAGAAGATTCGATGACCGATCCCGGCCACGACCTCGAAGGCAACGAAGTAGCGGCGTCACCAGAGCCGGAAGAGTCGCTGCGTTCGATGCTGCGTGGCGCTCTGCGTGAGGAAGAGCCGCCGCCCAACGTGTTGGCGGGCGTGCAAAAGCGTATCCGCGAACGCAGCAAGGGGAAGTTCTACGCGGACGGCTGGAGCACCGCCAAGCACCCGCCCCTCAACACGTACCTAGTGACGAGCCTGCTCATGCTCGCCGTTTTAGGTATCAGCTACGCGCTCTTGAGCCCGCTCGTGGGCAGCCCAGTTCCGGTTCGGAATCAGCCCGCGCCGGTTCAGCTCATCCCGCGCTGAGCGCGCAGGTGGACCCTGGGCTAGGTCCCCGGACTATTACTGAATCCAGCGCGCGACCACGCAGGTGATGTTGTCCGGGCCGCCGCTCTCGTTGGCGCTTTCGATCAAGCGATGGGTCGCCGTAGGCAAGTCGGGCGCGTTGCTGACGATCTTCAAGATATCTTCGTCCGTCACCGGACCGCACAGTCCGTCACTGCACAGCACCACGCAATCACCGGCGCGTGGCGCCTCGAAGCGGGTGTCGACCTTGACCGTGTCCTTCATGCCCAAAGCGCGCACAATCACGTTCTTGTGGGGGAAATTGGCGATTTCCTCCTCCGTGAGGCGCTTCATCTTCTTGTAATCGTTGAGCAGTGAATGATCTTCGGTCAGCTGCTCCAGGGAACCATCGCGGATGCGGTAAACGCGACTGTCACCGACGTGCGCGACGTAAACGCCGTCTTCGACCGCGAACAGGGCGGCCAACGTGGTGCCCATGCCGCGTTGCTTGGCGTTCCTCTGCGCTTGTTCGTAGATGCGAAGGTTGCACAGCTTGATGCCGGTGATCAGGCGATTTTCCTCGTAGCCCTTGCCGCGGTCCATCTTGTACGGCCAAGTACGCTCCGGGTCGTCGGCCGTTGCCGCGAAGAACTCTTGCAGCGTATCGACCGCCATCTTCGACGCGACCTCACCGGAGGCGTGACCGCCCATTCCGTCTGCAACGACGTACAAACCGTACTCCGCCATGATCGCAAAGTTGTCCTCGTTATGAGAACGTTTGCGGCCGACGTCCGTTTGGCCGGCGACTTCGATACGCAGGGGCCGATTCAAGCGTACATTCCGTGGAAAAGCCGGACCGAGCCCGGGCATGGTGAAGCTCGATGATCGCTAGGGGCGGGCCCTTCTGTCAATGATTTCCTAGAATTAGTCGCGGCTACCCGCTGCACCAGGGCTAAGGGCGGCATCGGTTGTCAGCGGTAAGGGTTTGGTACGGATGCAGGCTTTGGGGCACGCGGCCAAGGTCCGGGCGGATTCGAGTGAAAAACGCGGTCGTTCCGCGTGGGTCCGGCCGGGCCCGGAGGCATGCGTGCCATCAGCAACACTTCGCGATAACGACCCTCGGTCAGCACCGTCAATCGAACCGGTATTCCCGGCCCGTGCTCGTCGACCGCGTCCGCGAATGCCTCGGACGTGGCCACCGGTTTACCGTCGACCGCCAGTACGACATCTCCGACGCCGGGTGGGCCCGGCCGCAACCCAGCACCCGCCGCTGGGCCCTCCGGAGCAACGGCAGCGACGCGCACGCCATGAGCGACGCCTGCGTCGAACGCCACGACTTCGATGCCGACCCAGGGGCTGCGCCGCATCGGCACGCTACGCAAGAAATCTCTGACCGCGCTCACCGGCGCTGCATAGGGCGCGAGCGTGCAACCGGCCTTGTCCGTCGCCGCACAAGCGCGTGCGACGATTGCCACGACCTCACCTTTGTCGTTCAGCAGTGGCGCCCCGATGTCCACGGGCTTCGGCGCAAAGGGCAACTCGAGGGCGTCCGGCAGCTCTGCGCTGTCGCCACCACGCAAAGCGCTTTTCGCCTTGATCGCAACCTCCGTGGAACCAAGCTGCTTGTCTCTGACGTAGCTCACCGCGTGCAGCTTGGTTCCTGCGGAAGGCGTGGGCTCGCGTGACGCCTTCAGACCGGCGCGCCGCGCATCCCCTTCTGGAGTGAGCAGCGCCAGATCCCACGCGCGGTCCGAGTGGCTCAATTTGACGGGAATAAGCTGCCCTTCTGGATAGTGTGCGACGATCTGATTACCGTGCGTGAGCGGAGAGAGCGCGGTCAGGATTCGGCCGTCGCCATTCAGCAAGGTCCCGATCCCAATCGGGCGGCCAGCGCGTTCGAGCATGACGACCTGTTGAACCGCAGCTTCGACCGGGTTCTTCGGGGGCGGGAGCTTGGAGTTCGGTTTGCTGGGAGCGGGAGGAGCCGCGGTGGGAGCGGGAGGAGCCGCGGTGGGAGCCGGAGGAGCCGCGGCGGGAGCCGGAGGAGCCGCGGCGGGAGCGGCGGAGACCGGGGCCGGTTTCGCGGCGGGCTTGGCCGGTGCCGGAGGAGAAAGGGCCTTGGCGCTCGCCTCGCCAGGTGCGGCTTGCGCCAGGGGCGAGAGCAATGAGCAGATCAGTACCGCGGGGAGGACGAACGTTCGCTGTTCCACGGAAGCAGCTTAGCGCCAAACTGGGCCGCGCGCGGAAAGGCTCAGGATTGCCGAGAAAGCCTGCGAATTCCCTGTGCTTCGGCGATAATCACCCAATCGGCGCGGCCGCAGAACAAGCCAGTTTCGACCACTCCCGGCACGTGCCGTAGCGCGCTGTCCACCGAGGTTGGATCGGGCAGCGGAGCGACGCGGACGTCGTAGATGTAGTTTCCGGAATCCGTGAGTAGCGGTGCGCCGTCACGCAGACGCAGTACCGGTCGCCCGAAGCGCTCCAGGGCACGCAGCGTGGTCAGATGCCCGAACACCAGTACTTCCACCGGGATCGCTCGCTTCTCTCCCAGCTGGCGGCTGAGCTTCGAGGCGTCCACGATGATCAGGTTCTTCTTCGAGGCAAAGTTGACGATTTTTTCGCGAGTGTGGGCGGCCCCGCCGCCTTTGATCAAATCGAGGGCGTCGCTGACCTCGTCTGCGCCGTCCACGCATAGATCGATCTCCCACGGGCCCGCGTCATCGAGCAGCGGAATGCCACATTGGCCGGCCAATGTGCGGCTTTGCTGGCTGGTCGGCACGCCCACGAAGCGGCGGCCCGCCCGCACCAACTCGGCCACGCCCTCGATGAAAAAACGCGTGGTCGATCCGGTACCGAGGCCAATCACTCCGGATTCGGGCAAGAGCTCCAGAGCCGCGCGGGCGGCGCGCTGCTTCGCTTCGTCATCACTCATCGAGCTCAGCGTATCATCGCTCGGGCGCCGCTACACCTGACACTCGGGACAATAATGCGTTGAGCGGGTAGCTATCACCACGCGCCGGATGGGCGTCTTGCACACCGGGCAGGGCAGCCCCTTTCTCGCATATACCTTGCGTTCATTTTGATACCCGCCGTCCGAGCCATCCGGTGTCACGTAGTCGCTGATGCTCGAGCCGCCGGTCTCGATTGAGCGCTCCATGACTCGCCTGGCGGCCGAGACGATGGCCTGGCATTCGCGAGCGGTAACTCGCCGTGCGCTGCGCGTGGGTCGAACCTCGGCCAAGAACAATGCTTCGTCCGCGTAGATGTTGCCGATGCCGGCGATCACTCCTTGATCGAGCAGCAAGCTCTTAATCGGGATCTTGCGGGCGCGGGCCGCCGTGAACAGGGTCTGCCCGTCGGCAGACAGCGCGTCCACCCCCAGCTTGTCCAAACGCGGATCTGCCGTGCCCGCGCGAATCAACGCGACCTTGCCGAATTTACGCACGTCGCGAAAGAGCACCGACGGTCCGCCGTCTGCGAAGTGCAAGCTCAAGTGCGTGTGCACGTCAGCCTTGAATTCGCGCAACGCTTCGGGTGGTAGAGAGCCGCGCGTCTTGGCCGAGAACAAGCGCACGCTGCTGACAGCGGAGGAGAACAGTTGTCCGGTCATCCCCAGGTGGAGCAGTAACCGGTCACCATCGTCTAGTTCCGCCAGCAAGTATTTCCCGAGCCGTTTCAACTCGCGTACCGTTCGACCCGTGAGACGCCGCTTGAGCGCCTCCGGTTTGGTCAGGAAAAAATAGCTGTCCTTGGTGGTTTCGACGCGATCGATGAGACGACCAACGAGCATCGGGGCGAGCCGTCGTCGGGTCACCTCGACCTCGGGGAGTTCAGGCACCGACCGAGTATAACTGCCGCGTTGCGCATTTGCCCCCGTCGAATCTCGCTGGAAAGCTGCGCCTTTCCAAGAAACAGTCGAGGAAAACTCAGAGAAGCGCTTGCGGAAACCGGGTGGGTGATCAAAGCTCTAAGCGGATCCCCTGACGCGGCTGTCCCCCCCGGCCCGCAGGGGTTTCCACTTTTGTGGGTGTGAATTCTGGGGCGCGCTCGTCGCTGCCCCCAACGCACTCGGACTCCACTCTTCGAATCCTCGGTAGCCTGGGTGAGGTCGTGGCCCAAACAGAAACGCACGCGCTAGGGCAGGCTGGGATCTTTGCGCAGGATGTAAAAGAAGTCGCGCTTTTCCTTCTTGCGCAGGTATTCGTCGTCCGAAAACTCGAAGCCAGGCGCGAGTGGCACTGGGTGCAAGACTTTCGTGTGGCCAATCGGTTCGAAGGTGACGAACTTCGGATACGACCAATTGACGTCGAGCTGCGCAACGTCGCTGGCGCCGGCGTGATGCAAGCCTTCGGCGAGCACGCGCGCCGAGGTGTGATTGGTGATCGCCACGTAGAGCACTGTGCGGTCGGCGTTTAGGCCGATCGCCGAGCGCCGGATCACGGTCTCACCGTCGACGGTCGAGCCCCACTTCTTCAGCCCCGCGCCAGCCTCGAGACCCGCGTGTAATTTGTCGTTTTCCCACATACACTCCGGCGTTTGCCGAAACCAGAGCATATCCCCTTCGCGGTTTCCGAGGGCAGACCAGCTACCGATGCGTAGCGAACCGTCCTTATAGTAGGCGATCGCACAGGCGCGCGGCTTTGGCTTGGCGATCGTCACGCCGTCCAGCTTCATGCCGTAACCGCCATGCTCGGTCATGAAGCCGCCGTTGAACGCGGCCAACAACGTTGCCTGGCGCTCAACCGGGATCTTCCCTTCGCGCTGGTAGCGGCGCGCTTCGTCGGAATCGGGTTGGGGCTCTTGCGTACCCGCCACTGGGTACACGCTCACTTGCTTCAAGTCGATCGCCACCACGAACACTTCGGCCCAAGAGCGCCCCTTGTCCGGGTGGAGCAACGTCTTGTACATGCGCGGAGGTTCGCCCGCGTGACGCGCGTCCTTCACCCCGAGCCACTCGCCGTCCCCGGGTGCAGACCATTCCTTCAAGGCGGGGCCTGGGTTCGTGGGGTGAAATGCCTCGGGCCCGCTCGGCGCTACTTCCACCTGGGGCGCTGCGCTGCGCGCCGCCTCTGGCACCGGAGTCGGGGCGGCGCTGGGGACCTGCCAATAGGCCCTCGGGGGCTCATCCTGCTTGAGCAGGCGGTTGACACGATCTTCTGCCCCGTACACCACGTCTTCGAGCTTGGCCACGTTGTCGTCGCCGAACGCAGCGCGGAGCGAGTTGGCGACCAGCGGGCCTGCCCAGTCGAAGTGGTGCACCGCATACCAGACGAGCAAGAACGACAACACCCCCGCGCCCAGCAGGCCGAGCAAGAGCCGGCCAACCCTCGGTTTCTTGCGGGCGGCTTTTGGCTTCTCGTTTGCGGTGGCTCGGCGCGCCATGACAGAAGGCCGGATAGTAGAGGACGGCCCCCGTGCCAACTGCTTCGCGTAGATTCGTTCGCCGGCCACGGCTTGTGGCCCGTGACAGCGCTGTCTGGTGTAAGACAGGCGGCATGCGGCTTGGACAGATGCCCCTGCTTTGGGTGCTGGCGGCCGTCTTTACGATGCTCGGTCCGTGTCGCGCCCTCGCCGCGGACGGCGACGCACCTTTGGTGCTGCAGTCCGCACCGGACCTGTCACCCTACCTCGGCCGATCCATCACACGCATCCAGGTGCTGACGGAGGGTGGCCGTTGGACGGCGACGCCGCTGATCGAGCACGCGCGTATCGGTCAATCGCTCAGTGCCGACCTGGTGCGCCGCGTGTTGGCCGAACTCGCCGATAGCGGGCGCTACGCCGACATGCGAGCGAGCGTCGATGCCGATGCCTCTGGAGTTCGACTCACGATCGTCGTCGTGCCGCGGCGCCTGATCGCGAGCATTCGTGTTGCGGCCGGCGGTCTCGAGCAAGACGACGTACTACGCGTGGCAGACGTGCGCGAGGGCGGGGCGCTGACCGCGGCGGAGTTGCACGCGCTTTCCGCTCGAGTGACGGCCCTTTACCAGCGTCGTGGCTATGATCGAGCTCACGTCACGGTCGAGGCCGTGGAAACCGACGACCCGGCGTCGATCGTGCTCACGATCGACGCAACTCCGGGTCCGCCGCGCATCATTTCCGGACGCCGCTTCCGCGTCTGGCCCGATCCGCAAGCGGAAGGGATGACCGAGGCGTTGTCGAGCTACGCTTTGGGCCAGGGCGATCGCGCGAACGAAGACGCGCTCACCGACGCGGACCGTGCGCTCGAAGCGGAACTGAAGACGCGTGGCTTCCACCGCGCCCAGGTCTCCCACCAGCTATCGGGCGCGGGGCGGCCCGAGCTCCAAGTGTCCGTTTATGCCTACGCCAAAGTCCGCTTCCGCTTCGAGGGCAACCGCCACTTCGACGCGGGGCAACTCGAAAACGTGCTCGACGTGGAGAACGCGAGCGATCTATCGCCAGCCGCACTGTCCGAGAAACTCAGTAAATTCTATCAAGAACACGGCTTCTTCGACGTCCTCGTCAGTTATTCGGAGCGCGGCCTGCCTTCCGACCCAATGCAAGACATCGTGTTCGTCGTGCGCGAAGGCACGCTCGTCCACGTCGCGGCACGCGAGTACCCGTGTTTGACGGGCGCGCGCACACCCCAACAGGTCGGCAGTGAAATCGACAGCTTCTTGTCCGAGCTACCGGGCGGGCGCATCTTCGACGCGGTCGACCCGGCCGTACTCGACGCCTTGCAAGGACCGACGTCCGACGCGGGCAATCGCGTGGTGCCCGAGCAGCTCGCTCCATGGGCCGTGTACGACCCGGAGGTTTACGACCGCGCGATCAAGCACGTCCAAGATCTGTATCGCTCCGAGGGCTACCTATCGGCCAGCGTCGGGCCGGTCCAGGTGCTGCGGCGGGTCTGCGCGGCGCGCTCGCCCGCCGGGCTGTGCCTGCCAATCGGGCCTGCGCGTCGTCCACTGACGGCCTGTCGCTACGACGCGATCGGCTTGCCGTTGGAAGAAGCCGCCGTCGATCCAACGCTCTCCTGCGTTCCCGACCCAAAGCGTGGTGTGAAGTGCGAGCCCTCCTTGGTGCTCCATTTGCCGATCAAGCTCGGGCCGCGTGCCACGCTCTACGACCTGGGCTTCGAAGGCAATCGCGCGATTGTCGAGAAAGAGCTGCAACGGATCGCCGAGCTTCGGCTCGGCACCCCCGTTTCCCAGGTAGAAATCGAGAAGGCTCGACGTCGCGTGCTGGATGAGTATGCCGAACGCGGCTTCGCTTTTGCGGAGCTGGAAACCGCGCTCGACTTGTCACTGGATCACACGCGCGCGCGCGTGCGCTTCATCGTCAGCGAACGTGAGCAGGTGCGAGTTTCGCGGATCGTGGTGCATGGCGCCGATCGCACCAAGGAGAGCCTGATTCGCACGCGTGTCGCGCTCGAGGTGGGCGGACTCTATCAGCGCAGCCTGGTGCGAAAGACGGAAGAGCGGCTGGCCACGCTCGGTGTGTTTTCGAGCGTAAACGTCGGTTTCGAGGATCCGTACGTGCCCGCGCGTGAAAAAGTGGTCGTGATAGAAATCGAGGAGCGCGTTCCGCAATACCTCGACGTCCGGCCCGGCTTCAGCACGGGTGAAGGGCTGCGCGTTTCGTTCGAATATGGGCATCGAAACCTAGGTGGACAAGCCATCTCGCTGACGTTGCGCTCACAGCTCGGCTACTTGCCGACCGCGTTCATTCTCGAAAACGACGTGCAGCAGAAGTACAACGAGCTGAACGTCGGCGAGCGGTTGGAGCGTCGAGACACCGCCACCGTCGAATTCCCGAACATCGGTCTGGGTCCGTTGTTCCGTCTCAGCGTCGAGGGTGTGGACGTGCGAGACAACGCGCGCGACTACGGCCTGAGCAAGGACGCTGGTATCGTCACCGTATCGTATCGACCCGATCGGCGCTTCTCGGTTCAGCTCGGCAACTCCGTCGAACGAAACTACGCGCAAATTTTCGGCAACGAACAGAAGAATGCGCTCAAGTGCTACCTGCAGGACAACCGCCAGCAGCAGGCGTTGTTTCGCGTACCGCAGGGCATCTCGATCGCCTTGGCCCAGCGCATCGGCGTCACCTGGGACAGGCGTGACAATCCGCTCAACGCGACCAGCGGCACCTTCTTGTTCGCGGGCGTCGAACACGTGCACGCAATTCCGCTCGACTCGAGCGCTTCGGCCGAAACTGGCTGCCCAGGGGCCATGCAAGTCACCCCCGGCCAGGCGCTGATCGACCCGTTTCAAGCCTCGCGCAGCGACTTCTTGCGCTACACGAGTCGAGTCGCCGGCTACGTCCGGCTGAGTGACAAGGGGCTCGCGCTGGCCATGAGCTTTCGCTGGGGTGTGATCCAACACCTGATCGCTGGTTCTCAAACATACCCCGACCGTCTGTTCTTTCTGGGTGGAGTCGACTCGCTGCGCGGGTTCTTGCAGGATTCGCTGGTGCCCCAAGACATCGCGCAACGCTTGCTCGATCCGAGCTCGGGGTTGAGCTTGCGGGACGTGGTGATCCGCGGTGGCGACATGTTCGTCAATCCGCGTGCGGAGTTACGAATTCCAATCGGCGGTAGCGTGGAGACCGCGCTGTTCCTGGACGCGGGAAACTTGTGGACCGACCCGGCGCGGGTGAACCCATTCGATCTCAGGTACGCGGTGGGTACTGGCCTTCGCGTCGCCACGCCGATCGGACCGCTGGTTTTCGACTACGGCTTCAACGTCGACCGCGTGCTCGACGATCTGTTCCCAAATCGAGACAAGCAGCGGTTCTGGGAAGACATCGGCGCCTTTCACTTCAGCATCGGCCTGTACTGAATCACCGGACACGTTTTGCAAACTCGGGCGGCGTGGCCGTGAAGGGGTGTCGAGATTTTGACGCTCGAGGCTTATGCTCGCGTGGCGAAAGCCGTTTAGAGACTTGGTCTCATGCCACGTCTTTCGAAGCCTCCGGCCACGGCGATCCACGATGCCGTGACTCGTCGCCCCCCGAGGTCCGTGGCCCGCGACCTGCCAACCTCGACCACCCAACCCATCGCGCGCGCCATCGCCAGCGAGCTGACGCCTGCGGCCGGTGTTGCTTCCTCGGTGCGCGACATCACGGTCAGCGACCTAGACGTGGTATTCCAGCCGATTGTCGACTTGGCGACCGGAGCCTGCTTCGCGTTCGAGGCGCTGACGCGCTGCAAGTGGCCGGAATTCAAGAATCCGATGAAGCTCTTCGAGCGGGCCCAAGAGGAGCGCTGCTGCGGGAGTCTAGGTAGAAGGGTGCGAGAAGTTGCGTTCGCGCGCTGCACCGACGCCCCGCTGTTCGTCAACCTGCACCCGCACGAGTTGGACGAGGGCTGGTTGGTTCGCCCCGATGATCCGCTGTTTTTTCACGAGCGTGCGGTGTATCTGGAGATCACCGAATCGGCGGCCTTCAGCTACTTTTCATTGTGCGTGAATGTACTCAAAGAGATCTGCTCGCGCAGTGGTGCATTCTTGGTGGTCGACGATTTCGGCGCGGGTCACTCGAATTTGAAGCGCATCATCGATCTCGAGCCGCATGTCGTGAAATTGGATTTGGCGCTCGTGCGCGGCATCGAAAAGAGTAAGCGGCAGCAAATCCTGGTGCGTCAAGTGGTCTCGCTATGCGTGGAGTTGGGCGCGCGGGTAGTGGCCGAAGGAATCGAGACCGAGGACGAGCTATCCGCGGTGATCGACAGTGGTGCCCACTACGGACAGGGCTACTTGTTCGCGCGCCCTGCTTTCCCGATCCCGAAGCCCAGCTGGCCCATGCCGCGCAGAATCAGTCGACCGTAGGGATTTGCATCATCGTGCAACTCGGCGCCGGCCAAAGTAGTTGTATGTACGCGAACCGCGTACTCACTCGATAGAGTGAATGAAGGTGAGTGCGCGGCTCGACAACACTGTCGAGTTGGGAGCGCCGAAAAAAGGCGTTCGAACCCCGTCTCGACTTAGAGCGGGTCCCAAAACCTCTCCCGTCGCCTGCCTTCAGATGCGGTTCGCAGTCCTGCGTTGCAGCTCCTCAACGTACCTTCAGGTACGCCTCGTCGCTGCGCCTTGGCCTGCTCTTCGGCAGGCTCGGTCCGAGGTTTTAGGACCCGCTCTTAGCGGTTAGTCGCCGACTCGGGCCGGAGGGCGCACGTTGACATCGCCCTTGATCGGGAGTCCCATGGCAGAGTTGGGATGACGTCCGCTGCGCGCGCCAGTCGGTTCAGTTCGGCACGAGCTGACGAAAATAGCACTGACCTGAATCAGGTCGTTGCCCGCGCGAAGCATTCCATCGCCGAGGTCGCCGGGCAGCAAGTGGGAGTCCAATTCGCGCTGTCCCCGAACGTGACCCGCGTCGCTTTGCCGCCGGCTCCCCTCGAGCAGATCGTGCTCGGTTTGTGCGGCGCCGCCCGCAGTCTGCTGGCCATCGGCGGCCGCTTGGTGGTGGAGACTCGCGGCATGAACGACGCGCCCATCGGTGCGCCGAGTGAAGCCGTCGAACCCGCGTGCTCACGTGCGCGCCTCGTGGTGCGCGTGGAGCAGCTCGGAAACCAGCCGCCGTCTGCGACGCAGCGGGCCGCTGCCCCTTCGCCGTCGTTGCTCAGCTTTTCCGGTCTCGAGCAATTGCTCGAGCGCGCAGGTGGCCGCCTAGAGTTCGTCCCGCTGGCGGACCATGACCTTGCCTACGTCGCCCATCTACCCCACGCGGTCGCTAGCGACTCGTCGGGTCGAATGGCGGCTGCCGTTCCGCAACAGTCGGGCATGATCCTCTTGATAGAGGACGAGCCCCAGGTGCAGGCCGTGACGACGCGCATTCTGCGCGCCTTTGGCTACGCAGTCGTCACGGCGCACAATGAGCGCAGCGCCCTGTCCCAGGCCGATCAGTATGGCCCCTCAATCGGATTGGTGGTGTCGGACTTGGTGCTGCCGGGAGTGTCCGGCCAGGACTTGGTACGTCGCCTCCGCCACCCCTGTGAACATGCACGAGTGCTGTACATCTCGGGTTACTCGCCGGAGCACGTGGGCGCGCTGGCCGACGGAGCTCGCTTCTTGCGCAAGCCGTTTACCGCCCAAGAGCTGGTAGCTGCGGTCCGCGGCCTGCTCCCGGACCTGGCCCGCGACCCGTAGGGGGCTTACCAGCAGGGCGGTGAGGCCTTATAAGGCCCCGCCTCGGCCTAGCCCCACCGCAGTGACCAACGCACGCTCTACTCAAACCTCGGTGCCGGTTCGGCTCATGGGGCAATTCTACCGCCACTCGCCGCGCTACGGCGGGGGACTGCTGCTGCTCGCGGCCTACCAGCTGTTCCAGTGGTGGTTCGACACACGCATGCGGACCGCCATCAACTTCGCAACCCGGGGCCAGAGCGAGCAGGCGATTGTACTCGGCGAGCTCTTGGTGCTGGCGGCGTTGGCCGCGTTCGTGGTGCGGGTGTTGTCTCGCGTGACCATCTTCAACGCCGGTCGCATCGCCGAGTACGAGCTACGGAAGGAAATCCTCGAGCGGTTGTTGAAGCTCGGACCGTCATTCTACCGCCGTATGAGCACCGGCGAGATCATGAGCCGCGTCACCAATGACTTGGTGCAAGTTCGGCTCTTGCTCGGTTTCGGCGTCCTGAACATCATCAACACGGGCTTCGCATTGGTCAGCGCCCTGGCCGTTACACTCCCGATTTCGGTCAAGCTGACCTTGGCTTCGCTTGCGCCGCTGCCGTTCGTGTTGTTGATTACCCGCGGCTTTTCTCAGCATTTTTACACGCGCACGCGTGACAATCAGGACGCGCTGGGCAAGATGAGCGCGCGCGTGCTGTCCAGCGTGGCCGGCGTGCGTGTGATTCGCTCGTTTGCGCTCGAGCCGCAGGAGATCCTCGCGTTCGAAAAGACCAACCAGGCATACCTGGACAAGAGTCTGTCGCTCGCGCGGCTTCGTGGCGCCTTAGGCCCAATCCTGACTGCGACGATCTCGATCGGCGTCTTGGTGGTGTTCTGGTACGGCGGCCTGATGATGCTGCGCGGCGAGCTCGACGCAGGCGGCTTTCTGGCGTTCTATCGCGCGCTCGGGCGCTTGACTTGGCCGCTAATCTCGCTCGGCTTCGTGATCGGATTGCTTCAGCGTGGGCGCGCCGCGTTCTCGCGCTTGACCGATATTTTCAGCGCGGTGCCGGACATCGCCGATGGCAACCGCGCCTTGCCGGCGGCAGCTGCCGGCCGGCTCGAGGTCAAGCAACTGTCCTTCTCGTACAACGGTCACAACGTGCTCGATGAAGTGAGCTTCGAGCTACCGGCCGGGAAATCCTTGGCCATCGTGGGTCGGACGGGTAGCGGAAAGTCGTCGCTTGCCGTACTGCTGGCGCGCCTGCAGCCCACCCCACGTGGCAGCGTCTTTTTGGACGGGATAGACGTCTGCGACCTGCCACTGTCCACGGTGCGCGAAAGCGTCGGTTACGCGCAACAAAACGCGTTCCTGTTTTCGACTACGGTCGCTCGCAACATCGGCTTCTCGTTGGACGAGCCGGACGAGCCCGAATCGATCCTCAAAATCGAAGAGGCCGCGCGCGAGGCCTGCATCGAACAAGAGGTTCTCGACCTGCCAGACGGCTTCGATACGGTGGTCGGTGAGCGCGGCGTACAACTCTCGGGCGGTCAGAAGCAGCGTGTGGCGCTGGCGGCGGCCTTCGCGTCCGAGCCCAAAGTGCTCGTGCTCGACGACCCGCTGAGTGCGGTAGACGCCCGCACGGAGCGTGCGATCTTGGATGCGATCGATCGCCAACGCAAAAAGCGCGGCTTGATCTTGATCACCCATCGCGTGGCCGCGGCCGCCCATTGCGATCAAATCATCGTGCTGGAGAAAGGCCGCGTCGTCGAGCGCGGCACCCACCAGGAATTGAGCAAAACAGGCGGCATTTACGCCATTTTTGCCGAAGAACAGCGGATCGAGAGCGAACTCGCCAAGCTCGGTGGCATCGTCCCCGACGAACAACAGGTGGCGGAATGACGCCCTCCGTGGCGCCCGAAGCGAGCGGCGCGTCTACTACTCGCGAGCAACGCGGGCGGGCCGACAAGAAGCGCACGGAGCGCATTCTCAAAGCATTCCACGAGGAAGAGCGCTTCGGCAAAGCTTACGATGCGCGCCTGACCAAGAGGCTGTGGGGCTACTTGGTGCCCTACCGGCTATTGCTCTGGGCATCGGTAGTGGTGATCGTGCTCACCTCGATCGGCGCGCTGGTGCGCCCGTTGATCATGCGCTCCGCAATCGATGGGGTGATCAAGAACGGCGACCGTGTCGCGCTGTTTCATGGCGGCGTGCTGTTGGCGGGCGTGCTGTTGGCCGAACAAATCTTGGGTTTGGTGCAGATGTACGCCGTGCAGGTCGCCGGTGCACGTGCCGTCGCGGACATGCGGCGCGAAGCCTTCGAGTTCTTGCAGCAATTGCGGCTCGGCTTTTTCGACAAGCAGCTGATTGGGCGGCTCGTGTCACGTGTGACCAACGACACGGATGCGATCTTGGAGATGTTTTCGTCCGGCGCGCTGAGCGCGGTAGGTGACCTGGTGCGGTTGATCGGCATCGTCACGCTGATGCTGCTCTTGGATTGGAAGTTGTCGTTGTTCGCGTTCGCCGCGGTGCCCCCGATGGCCGTGTTAGTCGTGCTCGTGCGGCGCAATATTCGCGAAGCATTCCGCGCCATCCGTGCCAAGACCTCGCGCATGAACGCGACCATGAACGAGCAGGTGACGGGGATGACCCTGATCCAGGCTTTCAGTCGCCAAGCCGCGGCAGCCGCCGAGTTCGACGAGAGCAACCTTTCTTATCGCGACGCCAACATGAGCGCGATCAAGTGGGACTCCATTCAAGACGCTGCCATCGATACCATCGCCGCGATCTGCTTGGCGCTGGTAATTGCCTCCTTCGGTCATCGGCCCGTGAGCTTCGGTACGTTGGTGGCGTTCACGGCTTACCTCTCGCAATTCTTCGAACCCATCTCTCAGCTGGCGCAGCGTTATACGCTGTTGCAAGCGGCCATGGCTGGCGCCGAGCGCGTTTTCAGTTTGTTGGATGTGGTCGAGCCCGACGCTCCTCTGCGTCACGGCAAACCCGCGGGTGACCCAGAGCTCGCGCTGCAGTTCGAGAAGGTGAGCTTCAGCTACAAGCCTGGCACGCCGATCTTGTCGGACGTGAGTTTTGCCGCTCGCCGGGGTGAGAAAATCGCGCTCGTGGGTCCGACCGGCTCGGGAAAAACTACGATTACAGCACTCTTATTGCGCCTTTACGAGATAGAGACCGGCACGGTGCGCGTCGACGGGGATGATGTTGCAGGCCTCGCGCGCGATAAACTACGGCGGCGCTTTGCCGTCGTGCCCCAGGATGTCGTGCTCTTCCCGGGCACGGTGGCCAGCAACGTTGCGGCCTCGGAGACCCCGGACCGGGCGCGGGTCGAAGACGTCCTTCGCCGCATCGGAGCACTGGATTTGTTCGCAGCGCGTGAGCGCGGCATCGACACCCGCGTCGACGAATATGGCTCGAACTTCTCAACCGGTGAGCGCCAACTGATCGCCTTCGCCCGCGCTCTGTATCGCGACGCACAAATTCTAATCTTGGACGAAGCCACTGCCAGCGTCGACAGCGACACCGAAGCACGCTTGCAGCGAGCACTCGAAGAGCTGATGCGTGGCCGCACCGCACTCGTGATCGCTCATCGCTTGAGTACCGTCCAAAAAGCCGATCGCATCTTGGTTCTGCGCAAGGGCCGCGTCGTCGAACAAGGGACACACGCCGAATTGATGGCCGAAGGAGGGCTCTACGCCCGGCTGCACGAGCTACAATTCTCGCGCGCGGAACAAGAGAGCGCCCTGCAAACTGCCCTGGAACACGTTCCCAGTTGACGGCGGCGACGAGCGGATCCGAATCACGTCGTGGCTCGGTGACTACGCGACGAGTTTCTACTCCCAGCGCGCGCATGGGGTGGGCTGCTATTCGGCCCAACCCATGACGACGCTGCGTTCGGCCAAGGCTTCGACTACGTCTTCGACGCGACCGATTTCACGCGCTTTGAACGGGCGGGATTTGCGACCTACTTCGAACAGAGCGATGAGTTCGCCGTAGACCAAGAGTGGCACCATCGCCATGCTCTTGACCTCGCGTGAGCAGCGAGTCATACGGCCGAGCATGTGGCGTCCGACTTCACCACATTGCGGTTCGGTCAACACGCTGTGGCCGCCGCGGGCGGCAACCAGCGTGGGGTCGTCCGCGCTCAGGCGTTCCCCGAGCAGGCGTTCCGTGGAGGAGCCGTGACCGCCGACCGTAATCGCGGCGCCGATATCCGCGCGGACCCGGTGAACCAAACCGAAGTCGGCGGCAGCCGCGGTGACCGCGGTGACTACGGTCAACAAAAGCGCTTCAGATAGCTCGCTGGCGTTTGCAAGCACGCCAACGGGGTCCACCGCGGCGGGACGGAAGCTTTGACGGGCCGCGCGATCGATGTTTTCGGTGCGGGAGCTGAGTTCAGCGCCGGTGGGTGGCGGCGGCGGTTCGCTGGAAGCACTACGCGCTCGCTTTTCGACGTCGGCACTGTGCTGCGCCAGGTCCGCGATGATTTGGCGGCGGGCACCTGCGCTTTGCGTCTCGATATCTTCGAGGCGGCGCCAGACCTGCCACGACTCATGCCGGACGAACGAACCCGCGGGAATCCTTCCGTAGGCGACGCCCCGAAGTACCAGCTCGTAGGATACCGGGCCCACGGCCACCACACCGTTGGTGACGAACCAGCGGTCTCTCGTATCGCTATCCCGTGAATCGTCAGCCATTAGCTTTCGTGCAACTATGTATGTCATTTAGATACAAAAGCATACAAATCCCTACAGAAGCTTCGGTTGTATGCGTCAGGTCGAGGCGATTCGACCTGACGCAGCGCGGCGATTAGGGTGACAACGCGCGAAATGGCTCCCGGTAAAGTCTATCTGGTTGGCGCGGGTCCAGGCGATCCGGGTTTGATCACCGTCCGCGGCTTGGAGCTGCTGTCTCAGGCAGACGCCGTATTGTACGACGCGTTGGCCCATCCTGCATTGCTCGACGTTTGCCCCCAAGCCGAAAAGCGCAACGTGGGCAAGCGCTACGGAGAGGACAGCGCCGTGCAAACGGCGATCAATGCGGAGCTGATTGCTCTGGCGCGCGCGGGCAAACGCGTCGTGCGGCTGAAAGGCGGCGATCCACTTTTGTTCGCACGCGGCGCAGAAGAGCTACGAGCATTGCACGAGGCCGGCATCGCTTTCGAGATCGTGCCTGGAGTTTCCTCGCCGATGGCGGCCAGTGCATACGCTGGAATCCCGCTCACGCATCGCGAGTTGTCGTCCAGCGTGACGTTCATCACTGGTAGCGATCGTGAGGGTAAGGATTGGTCGCCCGCGTCTTGGCAGAAGCTGGCCACCGCCACCGACACGATATGCATCTTCATGGGCATGCGTCGGATCGAAGACATCATGCAGGCGATCATCGCCGGTGGGCGTCGTGCCGACACCCAAGTCGCCGTGGTGCAATGGGCGGCGCGCCCCGAGCAGCGCGTGGTGAGTGGAACGTTGACGAGCATTTCGGGTCTGGTCCGAGCGGAGGGCATCGCCAACCCCGCGGTGATCATCGTCGGCGAGGTGGTCGGGCTGCGCGACGAGTTGCGCTGGTTCGACAATCGGCCCCTGTTCGGCAAATCACTGCTGGTGCCGAGGCCCATGGAACAAGGGCGGGCGACGGCGGCGGCGATTCGCGCGCGCGGCGCCAATGCCCGACTATTGCCGGCGATCGAGATTCGCGAGCCGGCAGATCCCCTGCCACTTCGTCGAGCAATTGCCGCCCTATCGAGCTTCGAATGGGTCTTGTTCACCAGCGCCAATGGCGTCACGCGCTTTACGCATGCCATGAGTGCGGCGGGACTCGACGCGCGCGCGTTCGCCTACGCGAAGATCGGCGCGATCGGTCCCAAGACGGCCACGGCGCTCGAATCCTTCGGCCTCCGTGCCGACGTCGTGGCCGAGGAATTCATCGGCGAAGGCTTGGCGCGTGCGGTGCTCGCGCACGGCGTTCCGAAGCGAGTTTTGCTCGCGCGGGCGCAGGTCGCGCGAGATGCCTTGCCCGATCTGCTACGACGAGCCGGTTCCGAGGTCGAGGTCGTGCCCGTGTACGAAACGGTATCGGCCGATGCCGGCGAGGCGCTGCGCGCTCACTTCGAGCGCGCCGAGATCGACGTTGCGCTGTTCACTTCGAGTTCGACGGTCAATGCCGTCGTCGACACGCTCGGCGCGCAAGCCGCGGAGCTGTTGTCGCGCGTCACGGTTGCCAGCATCGGGCCTGTCACCTCGCAGACATTGAGCGAGCGGGGCGTGCGCACCGACGTCGTGGCTACGACTTTCACCGTGGATGGCTTGCTCGACGCGCTCGAAATTCACTTCTTGGCGAAACGGTAGCCGGCCGCGCCGAGGCGCGCGCAAACTTCGGCGATGTGCTCGAATCCGTGCGTTTCGAGCACCAACTCGATCAGCGTTTCGCCCAATTCCGCGCCGGAAAATGCGCGATCGTGGTTGAGCTCCAACACGTTGGCCCGCGTGCTTGCCACCACGCGGGTAAGCTCCGCCAACACGCCGGAGACGTCCGGCGCGGTAACCTCTATTCGCACCAAGCGTCCGGTCTGCACCAAACCGTGTTCGATGATGCGGCTGATCAGATTGACGTCGATGTTGCCGCCGCTGAGCACGACGGCGACGCGTTTGCCCTGTAAGTGGTCGAAGCGGTGGTGTAGCAGTGCCGCAACGCCGACCGCACCCGCGCCCTCCACGACCGTCTTCTCTCGCTCCAGGAGCAGGAGCACGGCCTGGGCGATTTCGGCTTCGTCGACGAGCGCGATTTCGTCTACGTACTTTCGCGTCAGTTCGCGTGTCAGCTCGCCCACGCGACGCACGGCGATGCCGTCGGCGATCGTCTTGCCACCGGGCAGGGAGGGCGGTGGGATGCTTTCCAAAGCGTGTTTCATGCTCGGAAAGCGTCGCGCTTCCACACCCAAGACACGTACTTGCGGGTTTGTCTCTTTGACCGCGCAGGCGATGCCCGCGATCAGCCCTCCGCCCCCCACGGGTACGATGATGGCGTCCAAATCCGGCACGTCGGCCAAAAGTTCCAGGCCCACCGTGCCTTGCCCGGCGATCACGTCCGGATCGTCGAACGGGTGCAGATATACGAGCCTGCGTTCGGCGCCGAGCTTGCTGGCCAGCGCTGCGGCCTCGTCGTAGTTCGCGCCGCTCAGGATTACCTCCGCGCCGAAGCGACGGGTGGCCGTGACTTTGACCAGCGGCGTAGCCTCCGGCATGACCACCGTCACCGAAACGCCGAGACGGGCGCCATGCCGGGCCACGGCCTGCGCATGATTGCCGGCGCTGGCGGTGATCACGCCGCGAGCACGCTCGCTGGCCGGCATCGCTTCGAGCCGGTTACACGCTCCGCGCTCCTTGAACGATCCGGTAAACTGCAGATTCTCCAGCTTGAGGCACAGCTGTACCAATGTCAGCTCGGACAGGGCGGGGCTTTCCACGCAGGGAGTGCGCCGCACCTTGCCTTCGATTCGAAGCCGCGCGGCGGCAATGTCGTTCAAGCAGAACATGGGCGTGACTCGATGATCCTGGCACTGTTTCGCGCTTTTCCCAGAACCGTGTGACGGCTCTGGGGCGCGGGCCGATGTGGGCGGATGGTCCCCGCCGGAGGGGGTCGCGCACCCACACCGCGTGCTAGTTTCTCACTCGTTTGCCGTCCCTGCCCTGGCACTTCCGAGTACTTGCAATGCTGCCTCGGCTCCTTGACCAAACCAGCGATATCCCCTAGGATTTAGCACCTCGGAGAGGCATCGGCCAACGCCAAGACCGAGCCACGCCCTTCGAGCTCTGCGAAAAAACGCACGTGCAGCCATCCGACCGTGAGAAGACGCTTCAGGCTGCCCAGAAGTACATCGAGAAAAAGAGGTACGACCGGGCAATCGCGGAGTACCAGCGGATCGTCCAAGACGATCCGAACGATGCTCGCACGCTCCTGAAGATCGGAGATTTGCAAGCTCGCCTGTCGGCTTATCCCGAAGCCATCGCGACCTATGATCGCGTCGGGCAGTACTATTCTTCGCAGGGCTTCGCCCTGAAGGCGATCGCGGTCTACAAGCAGATCCGCGAGCTGATCAAGAAGCACGCGCCTGATTTGGCGGACCGTTACGGCCACATCGTGCCGAAGCTGGCGGAAATCTACACCCAGCTCGGGCTGACCAGCGACGCACTGGCCGCATACGATGAAGTGGCCACCCGGTTGCAGCGCGCCGGCCGCGATCGCGAAGCGATCGAAGTGTTCAGCAAAATGGTCGGGCTCGATGCGCAGAACCCGCTGCCGCACCTGCGCTTGGCTGAAGCTCGCTGTCGGGTGCAAAGCCTCGACGAGGCCATCGAGTCCTTCTGGTCGGCCGCCGAGCTACTGCTGAGCCTAGAGCGTCGAGACGACGCGCTAAAGGTGATCGAGCGGATTTTGCACTTCAAGGTCGACGCCCGCTATGCCTGGGTGGCAGCCGAGCTTTACTTACAGCGAGGGACGCGCGAGGACGGTCTGCAGGCACTGACCAAGCTCCAGGTCTGCTTCCAAGCAGACCCAAAGAACTTGGACACGCTGGGCTTGCTCGCCCAGGCGTTCACCTTGATCGGGCAAGATGCCAAAGCGATCGAGGTATACAAGGAGATGGCGCGCATCGCGCGTGACAGCGAACGTCGAGATCTGTTCGAACAGCTGCTCGCTCATTTGCGGGAGGTCGCTCCGCACGACGAACAAGTGCGAGCGCTGCAAAGCTTGCCGCCGAACCTGGGCAACACTTCGTCGCGCCCGCCGTTCGAGTCAGCGGCACCCGTCAGCGTTGGCGATGGCGAAGTAGAGTTTCTGGACGAAGCCACCGAGCGCGACGCGTTGGAGGGCATGCCGAACGCGGTCATCCCACTGCCCCCGCCGCGGCCGATGATGGCCAGCTCGCCCGACGTCGTAGTCGTGGATGACCGGTTGGAGGTGGCTGAGGAGCGCGCCGATCCGAGCTCGTTCGACGCGCACGCTCACGCGCGAAAAGCGGTGGTCGACGCAGAGTCGTTCCGCAAGCTGCGCCTGTTTCCAAAGGCCATCGAAGCCCTGCACATCTCACTCGAGATCGATCCACGTTCGCTCGAGATTCGCCAGAAGCTGCGTGAACTGCTCGTCGAATCCGGCGATCGCGAAGGCGCCATCGCCGAGACGCTGAACATGGCGTCGTTGCAGCTCGACAATGGCGATCTCGCCCAGACCCAGGCCTTGGTCTACGAAGTGCTCGAGATCGAGCCCGAGCATCCAGAGGCGCTGGCAATGCTCGAGCACATCGCGCCCGATCGCCAGCGCTACGACGATGCCGCGGCGTTGCGCGCGCGCCCGCCAGCGCCGCGTGATTTTGCCGCCGCGAACGAGGGGTACGATCCGGATGCTCCGTTGCCGTCGTACGACTTGGAAGAGGTTGGCGCCGAACAGGCGATGAATTCCGACGCCGCCAGTTCCTACTCGCAGCGCCAAGCGTTCGAAATTCAGGACGACCCCTTCCAGGCCGACGCGCCGCTGCCCAGCTTCCCAATTAGCGTCGATTCGCGACCCCTCGACGACTACGAAGAAGACGTCCATGAGGTGTCCTCGGTCGAGGATTTCGAGCCGAGCGCGCCGACCGGAGCTGCCCTGCCGGGGACCGAAGGCCTCGAGGATGTGCTCGACGAGGCGGACTTTTTTGCCACGCGCGGCCTGTACGAAGACGCCAAGGCGATTCTCGTCGAGCAGCTGACGCGCACGCCCCATCACCCGCTCGTGCTCGAGAGATTGCGCGAAGTCGACACCGCGCTCGATTCTTCCGGTGGCAGCCAGACCATCGAGCGCTCGCTGCTGAACAAAACCCAAGAGCAAGAGCAGGACTCCCTCGATTTCGACGTCGCGCAATCGCTCGGCGCGCTCGACGAGATGCCGCTACCGGAGGGCAGCACGGCATTCAGCGCCGGCAACGATGTCGACGTCGACCAAGTTTTCGAGAAATTCCGCGCTGGGATTCGCTCCCAGGTGTCCGAGAACGACAGCGCTACGCATTACGACTTGGGCGTCGCTTACAAGGAGATGGGGCTGATTCCCGACGCGATCCACGAGTTCGAGCTGGCGGCTCGCGACCCGCAACGCGAGTGCAACTGCTTCGCCATGATTGGCTTGGTCTACTTGGAACAAGGCCAACTCGACCGCGCCGTCGAATCGTACGTCCGAGCACTGAGCGCCGGCGACAAGACGGTCGAGCAAGAGATGAACGTCTATTACGACCTTGGCACGGTCTACGAGATGAAGGGCAAGACCCAGGACGCCCTGTACTACTTCCAGAAAATCGCGCGCCGCGATCCTGGTTATCGGGACGTGAGCGAGCGGTTGGGCGCGCTCCAGCCCGAGAAAGATCGGCCGCCCGTTTCATCTAGCGCCCGCGCGGTCGGTGACCAGGACGAGTTCGACAGCGTGTTCGACGACCTGTTCGAGCGCGGCGGCAAGAGCTCCCGCTGAGCCGGGCGCTCAGCCGTCGCGATCCACGATCGAAGCCAGGAGCTCGCCTTGCGCGCACAGCGTGCCCTCGACGGTCGCCTCACCGCGTAGCTTCCACACGTTCGAGCGGTGCTGAATCACCTCGACGTAAAGGTCGAGGCGGTCCCCCGGGGTGACCGTGTGGCGAAACTTGGCTTTGTCGATCCCGAGGAAATACATCAGGCTGTTCGAGGCATCGAACGGCTCGGAGGCATAGGCCAAAATACCGCCAATTTGCGCAAGCGCTTCGATGATCAGCACGCCGGGCATGATCGGCCGATCCGGAAAGTGTCCCTGACACCAGGGTTCGTTCGCGCTCACCATCTTGTGACCGCGAATGCTTTCGCCCGCTACGATGTCCGTCACCCGATCGACGAGCACGAATGGGTAGCGGTGCGGCAAGATCTCGAGGATCTTCGCAACCTCGAGTTTGACGCTCTTTCGTGGATTCGTAGCCATGATCCAGAACCCCCCGCCCTGAGCGCCCGTTGCCGCTCCGCTCGGATTTACTTCTTGGCTGGTCCGGGAGCGAGCGTGGCTGGCGGAGTTGCGTTGGGCAGCGCGAGAGGTGCCGGTGCAGGGCCTGCGGCGGAACCCTTCTTCTCGCTCGGAGGCTTGGCGCCGTCGTCCCCGGAACCCTGATTGTAGAGTGTGATGATGCGATCGGTGACGTCCAAATCACTGCGGACGTAGGGAGCGGCTTGTTTGTCGAGAACTAAGTCCAGACCGTCTTGGGTGGCCAGGCGGCGAATCGCGCCCATGATCTTCTGCACGATCGGCTGGGTGAGTTCGCCCTGCTTCTTCTGGAGCTCTTTGTTGTAGTCGACGAACACACCTTGTAGCGCCATCATTTCGCGTTGCCACTTGTCGACGCGTTTGGCGAGCGCGGCTTTGCTCAAGACATCGCGCTGCTTCTCGATGTCTTCACGCTCTTTCTGCAGGTCCTCTTGCTTCTTGTCGAGCTCGCGCTGCTTGTTGTCGAAGACTTTTTTGAGAGTGGCTTGAGCGCGGAGCCCATCCTCGGTTTCCATGATCGCGCGCTGCGTGTCGACGACGGCGATTTTGGATTGAGCGTGGGCCTGCGCGCTGCCTAGCAGCACTGCGACTGCGGACACCACGACACTAAGAAACCGAAACGAGCTCTTCATGGGGTCCCGGCTTAGCGTTCGGTTCGGGTCGGGTCAAGCATGGGGCGGCAACGCCGCCGGGAAAGCTGGGGAAATCGTCCAGAAGCCGGCCATAATGCCCGCCGGAACATGCGTTTCGAAGTCGCTCGGCGAGGTCTCGGGCTGGGCGTCGCGCTGCTGGCGTTGGCGTCCACCGCGCCGGCACATGCAGAACCGTCGTGCCGGGCTAGCCAACCGTGGTCACGTCTCGGCCGCACGGGCCAAAATTTCACGCGCCCGTTGCCGCTCGCGCTGACCACGCTCGCCGTGCTTACGCCATTCGGGCTGGCACCAACGGGAGTCGACCATCGATTGCGGCTGGTGGCTCAGCGCGACTTGTTCGGTAAGCCTCGGCTCGAGCCGGTCAGCGTGTGGACGCCATACGTGATCGCGGGTTCGCTATTGGTCGGTTACGGGATCAGCGCCTCCGTGGGCTCGTGTGCGACGGAGCGAACGCTGTCTCCCTTGTTGCAAGCGGGCCTTTTGACCTTCGGCACCATCAGCATTTTGAAGTTGGGCGTCGGACGCCAGTGGCCCAATGGTGGCGCCGATCCGAAGGCGCCAGATCGGCTCGAGCATCCCGAGCGTGCGCTCGACTTCACTCCGTTCCAGCGTGGGGTTGGCGCATGGCCGAGTGGACATACCTCCCTGATGTTTGCCGCTGCTTCGGCGTTTCGCGCGTCGAATCCGGAGTTCGGCTTGCTCTCCTTCGCCGGTTATCCGTTGGCGGTGGGGGTTGCCGGCGGCATGTGGCTCGGCGATCACCACTGGGCATCGGACATCGTGTCGGGCGCGCTATTGGGCGAGGCGATTGGCAGTAGCGTCGGTGAGAGCTTCTCCGAGGCGCTCGGCGTGCCCGGCGTGCTCGCGCTGTCGCCGCTCGATGACACCGGCTTCGGCGTACGATGGTTCACGCTCTGGTGACGCAGCGGAGCTCGGCTCAAACGATCACGAAGTCGTCGGTCTCGGTGGCTTCTTCGGCGGCCATATGGCTCGTTTCTTCGTCACGCTTCACGGCAAGTTCGTACAATTCGACGAACACTTTGGGATGCGCTTTGACGACCTCCATCAGCCGCTCACGCGCCAAAAATAGCGTCACGGTCGGGTGGTGGGCCACCACGTCGGTGATCGCGGGGCGTCGCAGCACCAACGCTACCTCACCCACGACCTCCCCTGGACCGAGCTTGGCGACGATCGTAGTGCTGCCGTCGTTGTCTTGGTGCACGACCGCGACTTCGCCGAGCGCGATCAGGTGCAAGCCCTCTGGTTGTGCGCCCTGGGCTACGATCTTTTCACCGGCTTCGAAAGTTCGAATCGAGAAGCGCTCGACGAGCGCCGGGCGCTCGGCAGGACTGGCGGCGCGCAGGATGAAATTCGTGCGCATCAGATTCTCGAGCATACGGCGTCGACAGAACACCGCGAACTCGCGGCCGACGCCAGGCGCTGTCGCCACCACCTGGTCGAGTGCGGCCTTCGTTGCCACGAGCACGATGCAGGGCACCGCGGCCACCACCGTGGCCGTGCGTGGCGCACGGGATAGCAGCGCCATTTCGCCGAACAAGGCCCCGCTGCCCAGACGCGCCAAGGCGATCGGCGCGCCGCCGACCTTGTTCGGCGCCTTCTGCACGTCGAGCTCACCCCGCGCGACGAAGTACGCTTCGTCACCCGTGCTGCCCTCTTCGACCAGTACGCTGCCGATCGGGACGACACGTACGTCCAAAATTTCGATCATCGCGCGCAGGTCTTTTTCATCGAGTGACGAGAACAAGATCTGCGGCGATAACTTGGGTGGCGATCTTTCGGCGCGGTCCGCGTTGAACGTCTCCACACTGGCGTCGACGATCGCCGCCGCTCTTTCGAGCAGCTCTTTCTTCCCGAGGCTCTCAGGTAGTGGCGAAAAGTCCCCGCCACCACCGGGCAGGTTCGGCGGCGCGCCACGCTTTTCGAGCAACCGAGTCGAGCCCTTGGCGAAGGCCTTGGCGATCAAGGACAATGAGCTCGCATAGTCCCCGCCGAATTCACGCAGCTTGCAGGCGGCGGCCACCGATAGCGGTAGATTACCCGAATCCACCGCGCGCTCGACGGCCACGGTCAAGCTGCGCTTGGCGTTGGCTTGGTCACCGAGCGCGCCCAGCATCCAGGCGCTGAGGAACAGGCGCAGAGCGGAGCGCGGATCCTGCTCGAGCAGGGCAGCGCTGTGACGAAGCGCGGCTTCGTGAGCAGAAGCCTCCGCGAACGTCAGCGCTTGATCGATGGGCGAGCCGATAGCCATACTACCGATCATAGGGGGGCTCGCCCGCCCTGTCACTCGTCGCGAGATTGGCGCTTGGGATCTCGCAGCCGGGCAATTACCGCGCTCATCGCGTTGGCGGTCGCGCCGACCAGTGGCACGACGAACGGATAGTCCATACGCGTCGGGCCGATCACGCCGACCGCACCGCCCGCCTCGCCGCCTTCTTCGTGATACGGCGCGGCCACGAGGCTGACCGGAAAGCCGACCATCGCTTCCGTCTCTTCTCCCAGGAACACGTTCACGTGCGTCGAGGCGAGCGTTCGGTCGAGCAAGGTCAGCAAGCGCTCGCGATCTTCGAGCGCGAATAGGAGCTCCCGCACGCGCTCGACGTTACCGAACTCGGGGCTCTCAAGTAGACGTGATTGGCCTTGAATGACGACGTCGACCCCGCGCGTGGCATTGTCCGTTGCCGCGCGCACCAAAGACAGCCCGAGCTGCCGCAAAGTCGCGATTTCATCGGCATGGTTCGTGACGTCCGTGACGAAGTACTCGCGGATCGCCGAGAGCGTGCGCCCTTTGACGACCTCATTCAACATGTTGTGCACACGCTCGAGTTCGTGCTCGCTGACCGGCTTTTCGACGTGGATGAAACGATTGTCGACGGTGCCGTCGGAGAAAACCATCACGCTGAGCAGCTCGAACGGCCGAGTGGGAATGAAGCGTAAGGTGAGCAGCGTGCGCGTTTCAGTGCGCGCGCGGACCAGCACCGCCGGCGCGCCACTCAAATCCGAGAGCAATTTGCCGGTCTCCCGTAAGATGTCCGAGTCGGCGGTCAGATCCGCGAAGCGGTCTTTGATCCGGGCCGCGTCGATTTGCGACACCTCGCGCACCTGCATCAACGCATCGACGAAGATGCGGTAAGCGGCCTCGGTCGGCACGCGCCCGGCCGAGGTGTGAGGCTGGGCGAGATAGCCCGAGTCTTCCAGATCCGCGAGCTCGTTCCGGATCGTCGCGGCGGACAGCGAAAACCCGTATTTCCGGGTCAGCGTGCGGCTGCCCACGGGCTCGGCGGTGGCGATGAACTCGGTCACGACCGCGTACAGCACCGAGCGGGCTCGTTTGCTGAGGGGTGGATTGACCGACATCGCTACGAGGATCCTTTGCTCTTTCGCCCAGTTCGTCAAATCGTGGCGCCGTTTCTGAAATCTCGCCGCCGCCCGGGCCCAGATTTGGCCCTTTTGCTGGGTTCGGGTCAGGCTCACCCGGTGAGCCTGCCTCTGTCCATCACCGCTGCGCTCGGCATTCTCGTGCTGGGTGCGCCTTCGGTGCATCGGCCCAAGTCGACGCCCAAGGCGCGTCACCACCGCGCCCAGCGTCTGCAGTACGAAAGGCCGAGCCCGCTCGGCCACGCGCCGGGATCCCGCGCCGAAGCCTATGGTCAGCTGACGCCGGAGGCTTGCCTCGCGCTGTTGGAGGAGCGCCACATTCCTTTTTCACGCGAGGAGCCCAGGCGCGGCGTGAAGATCCCGGTTCGGCTCACTGGCAAGGTGGGCGGCGTCCTATATCGTACTGATTTCCCCGATGGAGAACGGACTCTCGTCCCGTGGGAAGTTTTCGATTGCCGGCTCGTGCTCTCGCTCGATGACTTCGGTGAAGTGCTGCGGGCGCACTCGATCGCCGAAGTCCGAATGTTTTCGGCCTGGCGCCCACCCGCCAAGAGTTGGCCAATGACCGAATGGGGACGACGCCACCAGGGGGCGCTGGCAATCGACGTGCGTGAGCTGCGCAAAGACAACGGGGAGGTACTGAACGTGCTCGAGCACTTCCACGGACAGCTGGGTCGGGCCCAGTGCGTGACCGGAGCCCGCCCCCCCAATCCGGATTCTGCGGAGGCCCGCGAGCTTCACGAGCTGGTCTGCTCGGCTGCCGCGGCTCACGTCTTCAACAGCATCCTGACGCCCAACTACAATCCGGCCCACAAGAACCATTTCCATCTCGAGCTCACGCCAGACGTCGGCTGGTTCATGTTGCGCTGACGGATGCCGCCGGCCGCGGGCCATAAATGGCCACGAAATGCGACTTATATAGCGGTGCCGGCGGCAAGCTTGGCGAAATCCTTGACAGTTTTGGGGTGGAACCCGAT
>Ga0302323_100000621_pt1 | contig 28503 bp, 15 predicted proteins | sample Fen_T0_3_FD_201950 | JGI IMG/M metagenome (GOLD analysis project Ga0302323, IMG submission 201950) | Peat permafrost microbial communities from Stordalen Mire near Abisko, Sweden - Fen_T0_3 | ecosystem: Environmental > Terrestrial > Soil > Wetlands > Permafrost | place: Sweden: Abisko...
GCTTGGCGGCCGCTCTGACAAAGGAAGAATGCCCATGAAACGACCGTTCGCACATCATCTCCGCCACGTTTCGGTTGCGGCCTGGTTGGCAAGCCTTACCCTGCTCGGTTGCAGCTCTCGACCGACCTCCGACTCCCCGTCCGGAAACGCGGAGATCACGGTGCTCGCTCTTTCCGCGGCGGACGTCGTCAGCGTCCAGGTCACGGTCTCTGGGCCGGCGCTTCCAAGCTCCCGGACCTCGTCCCTGTATTCACGAAGCGGACAGTGGGGCGCGATTCTCGGCAGTCTTCCTGCAGGCAGCGGCTACACCTTCACCGCTGCGGCCAAGGCCACCAGCGGCGCCGTGGTCTATACGGGCTCGGCCGGCCCCGTCACCGTGACTGCCGGCAACACGGTCGCGGTCGTCATCACCGCCCAGCAAGTGACGCCGCCCGATCCCTTCCACAACGCACTTCCTATCATCGACTCCCTGGTGATCGCATCGAGCAGCGTGGCACCGGGCGCCCAGGTGTTGGTTAATGTCACCGCCCACGACCCGGATACGCAAGACGTGCTCACGTACCTGTGGCAGGCTTCGTGCGGCACTTTCGCCAGTGCCAACACGCTCAGCACCGAGTGGACAGCCCCCACGACCGCGGGCTCGTGCACGGTGACTATCCAGGTCTCCGACCAACACGGTGCCAAGGTGTCTACATCCGTGGCGATCGGCGTGAACGCCGCCAATGGCCGTGGACAAGCGCAGGTCAGCGTCACCACCAACACGTGGCCAGTGGTGACGAGCCTGCTGTCGTCGCCGAACGGATTCTTGGTTTCGGGCATTCCGGCCACGTTGACCCTCACGGCGACGGACGCCGACAACGACGCACTGACCTCTGCGTGGGTCAGCACCTGCACCGGATCGTGGACCACCCTCACGACGAACAATCCGACCTTCACCGCGGATGCCGGGCAGGCCGGGGTATGTACGTTCACCGTGACAGTCAGCGATGGCCGTGGCGGCAGCACCACTGGCGAGCTAACCCTCCCGATTGGGGCGCCCACGGTGAACCAGGCTCCCATCATCGTCGCCAGCACGCAGTCCGACGGAAGCGCCTACTTCGGTGGCACCTTGTCGCTGTCCGTGCAAGCCATGGATCCGGAAGGCAGCGCGATCACGTTCCAATGGGCGGCCAGCGTCGGCACGCTCACCGGACAGACCGACGGCGTCTCCAGCTCGATGGTCACATTCACGACACCCAGCAACAGCGATCCAGTCTGGAAGGCCACCGTCACCGTCCGCGACGCACAAGGCGCGAGCAACTCACTCGACTTCTTCGTGGTTAGCTTGGGATCGGCAGATATCGAATTCGTCTTCACCTCGGATGCCCACTACGGTCTGGTCAAGAGCACGTTCCGTGGTACCAGCAACGCGAGTTCCCAGGTCGTGAACCAGGCCATGGTCGCGCAGATCAACACCATGGCCGGCGCGGTGCTGCCGAGCGACAGCGGTGTGCGTGCCGGCCAGCCGGTTGGCGCCGTCGACTTCATCGTCGAGGGCGGCGATGTCGCCAACCGCATGGAGTTGGCCTCGGCCGTGCAGACCGATGCCGCGTCGTGGGCGCAATACGCCAATGACTACGTCAATGGAATCACCCTGACGGACCATGCCGGCCTGCGGGCGCCGCTGATCACCATTCCCGGCAACCACGATGTGTCGAATGCGATTGGCTACTACAAGGCCATGTCGCCGGCCATCGATGCGACCTCGATGGTCGCCATCTTCAACGCCGCCATGAACCCCGCGGTTCCACGCACCAACGCGACCTACAACTATACAACCGACAAGGTCCACTTCTCGAAGACCTTCGGCGGCGTCCACTTCGCCTTCGTCAATATGTGGCCTGACAGTGTCGAACGTGCGTGGCTGGCGTCAGACATCGCCACGCTCAATCCCCACACGCCGGTCATCATCTTCTGCCACGACCAGCCAGACGTCGAGACCAAGCACCTCAAGAACCCCAACGGCGATCACGGTATCAATGCGACCGATCAGTTCGAGAACATGACCGAGGACTACGCCTCAGTGAGCAAGATCAGCATGCCTTCGACCAGCGAGCAGCGCGCGCTGGTTGCGTTCCTCAAGGCCAACAGGAACATCGTTGCCTACTTTCACGGCAACTCGCACATCCAGGAGATGGTCACCTACGCAGGGCCGGATAGCGACATCGCGTTGCCGGTCTTCTCGGTGGACTCGCCGATGAAGGGCACCGTGTCTAGCACTGACGAGGCCAAGCTAGCTTTCAACCTGGGCAGCATCGACGTGGTCGGTAAGCAGATGACGGTGCGTGAAGTGCACTGGAACTCGACCAAGTCGTCATCCAGCCCGCTCACTTTTGCAACTTCGAAGATGATCTCTCTCGCTGTGCCCTAGCGCGGAACGCTGCCATTGGTCTCTTAGGGCTGCATCAGACGCGTCCACATCATCATCAGGTTGCGCACGACCGGACCCTCGGGCGTCTCGGCCGCCGGCGGAACGTCCACGGCTACGCCGGAGCTGGCGAAACGCGTGAAGGGGTTCTGCGCGTCGCTCGTGACCACCTTGATGGACGTGTCTGCCGGCCGGAAGCCGAACTCCAGTGCTCGTTGCTGGGCCGGCTTTGCGCGCAGGAAGGCGATGTACTCGCGGGCCGCAGCGGCCTGGTCCGGGCTGACCCAAGACGCCTTCAACAGGGCTACGGGGTGGTCGCTCCAGATTGTGGTCGACGGGTAACACACCTTCAGCTTACCCCAGCGCCCCTCGGCATTGCCAAGCTCGGAGATGGCGCTGGATTCGTACACGACGGCGATGTCGTACTTCGACGGGCCAAAACGGACCATGTCGGTCATGAAAACGCCGGTTGATGACTCGAATTTAGTAACGCCCTTCTCGATGACACGGACGAATTCTTGCTGCCTCGGGTTGAGCAGGTCTTCCACCGCAAGGCGAGGCTTGCCCGTCGATTCGAGCATCATCAGATGCAGCGCCTGTAGACCTGAATTCGACTTCGTCGGATCCGTGTGCCCGAGCTTGACGAAGCCCCAACGTGCTTCACCCCCGACTGCCAGCCAGCCCTTGGCCGAAGCGACGGCCTGCCGGATGGTCTTCCACGCGATGGTTCCGTTGCCGGACTTCTGAAGGGCGCGCACCCGGTCTTCCCAAGCCACGAAGACCAGCGGCGTCAGCAAGAGCGGCTGTGGCTGGTCAACGCCATTCGAAGCGATGATGTCATCGTGGTGTTTGGTCTGCCAATCGGATCCCAGCATCTTCAAGATCATCGCATCGGCCGGGCTCCACACCGTCGGCTTGCTCTGCTCGTCGAGAATGGCGGCAGCAGACTCGATCGATCCCTTGCCCACCAAATCCACGCGCACACTCGGGTGCGTCTTCGAGAACTCCGCTGTAGCCCATTCCAGCCAGTCCTTCTTCTCGGTCGAGTACACGACCTGAATGGTAGTGGTCGCCGCCGCCGGTTTGACCTGCGTGGCGCCCCCAGCCTCACCCGGCGCGCTTGCCTGCTGTGCGCTGCGCCCGACTGCTGCTCTGATGCCGGCGTAGCTTCCTTCGTCGTACACGAAAGCAGCGCAGAAGATAGCGCCAGAAGGTAGGCAAATCGCATGCCTGCATGATAGTCGGGTTCTCCCTGCCTCACCAGACCATCCTGCATCGACCCGCCGAGGACAATCCGGCATTTGCACTCCGAACAAATTCGCAGTGCGCTCTCGACGTGACTGTGGCGATACTGTCACTCCTCGGAAGTCAGGCAGCGCTACAGTTCGCCCGCACCACCCAAGAGGCCCTGCATGCTGAACGAATTTCTCGCCAAGGTCGAAAGCCGGAACGCCGCAGTCGGAATCATCGGGCTGGGTTACGTCGGATTGCCCCTTGCCATCACGTTTGGTCGAGCCGGCTTCAAGGTCGTCGGTTTCGACATTGATGCGCGCAAGCCCGCCTGCATCGAGCAGGGCAGGTGCTACCTCGAGCATATCAAGCCGGAATCCTGGATGGATCTGGTCAACGCCGGGCAGCTGTCGGCAACCACGGACTTCTCGCGTTGCCGCGAGATGGACGCAATCTTGGTATGCGTACCCACGCCTCTCAACGAGAGCCGCGAACCCGATCTCAGCTTCGTCGAGAGCAGCGCTCGCATGGTGGCACCCCACCTCCGCCAAGGCGCGCTGTTCGCGCTGGAGAGCAGCACCTACCCAGGCACCACCGATGAGTTAGTCCAACCTATCCTCGAGGAAGGCTCCAAGCTGAGGGCCGGGCGGGACTTCTTCTTGGTCTTCAGCCCCGAGCGCGAGGATCCCGGTAACCCCAACTTTGGCACCAAGAACATCCCGAAGGTCGTGGGAGGACTGACCAAGGCCTGCATGCAAGCGGGGTGTGCGCTTTACAACGCTGCGGTGGAAAAGGTCGTGCCGGTCGAGTCGACCCGTACCGCCGAGATGGTCAAGCTGTTCGAGAACATCTACCGGGCCGTGAACATCGCATTGGTCAACGAGACCAAGATGGTCTGCCAGCGCCTGCAAATCGATGTGTGGGAGGTCATCAAAGCGGCGGCCACGAAGCCATTTGGCTTTCAGGCATTCTGGCCGGGGCCGGGTTTGGGTGGTCACTGCATTCCCATCGATCCGTTCTACCTGACCTGGAAGGCTCGCCAGGTGGACATGAGCACTCGGTTTATCGAGCTCGCTGGCGAAATCAACACCAACATGCCGTATTACGTGGTTGATCGGGTGCGTGACGGTCTCAACGATCGGCGAAAAAGCATCAACGGATCGAGCATTCTGATTCTGGGCGTGGCCTACAAGCGCGACATCGACGACATGCGAGAGAGTCCGGCCCTCAAGATCATCGAAATTCTCTCGACCCAGGGCGCGCGCGTCCTTTACCACGATCCCCACGTCCCGGTCTTGCCTCGGACCCGAAAGTACGCCTTCGAGCTGAAGTCGGCGGACCTCAATCAGGACGTGGTTCGGGCTGCGGACTGTGTCGTCGTCGTGACCGACCACAAGAACGTAGACTATGAGCTCATCGCGAAAACCGCAGATCTGGTCGTCGATTCTCGCAACGTGGTGCCCAAGGGCCGCGGCAACGTCCTCGACGCCTAGCGGGCAGACGCGGGAATTTTCTCACCATCCACCGGTCGTTCAATCACTGATCTGAATGTCCAAGCAGAGCATGCAACTCCTCTACTTGGGCGTCCAGATAGGCGGACTCTCCGCGCAATCTGGTGAGATCGAACCACAGGTAATCTCGATAGGCGCGAACAGAGTCTCCCTCGAGACTCTCGATGGCCCGGTAACGAACCTCGAGGTCGGCGAGCAGCAGCTTGGCATCTGCTCGACGTCGTAGCTGCGCTTCCGACACCGCCTGCAACCTGGATAGCAACACAGCCACGCGATCGTAGATCCCCTCCACGCCCTGGCTCGCCCAGCCGAAGCGACCATGTTGGGCTTGTTGTTCCAGAGCAGGCTGGCGAAGCATGGCGGCAGGGCTGATCGTCAACGTAAGCATGGCGAACAGAGGTACGCCGTCACGCACGCCGAAGATGCGGTCATATCCACCCCGGAGCGAGACATCGTAGCTGCGGCTCATTCGTGCTCGAGACTCGCTACGCGCCGCCTGCTCGACGGCAACACGGTACCGGCGCATAACCTCGCCGACCGCAGGTTGCAACACCGCATGCCTTTGCTCAGACACAGCGACCCGCGCCCGACTCGATCCAATCTCCGCGCGAAGCTCGTCCACACGAACGCTCGTCGCGTTCAGCTCCTCGACCGTGGACTGGTGCCGCTGGAGTAGGTCGCGCTGTGCTTCGAGGATTTGCTCGGCCTTGGGCAGTGCCTCGGCGAGGACTTCAATCCTGGCTCGAGCCCCGGCGACCGAGTCCGGTTCGTCGTACCGGGCCAAGAAGGCGAATAGCTCGCTCTGGTATTGGTAGAGCACGCACTCGGCCTGCGCTCTTGCCCGATTTGCCAACGCCTCAGCACGGTCCGCCAGGCTGTAGCTGAGCCCTGCTTGGATCCGCCAGAGTGTTGCCAAAGCGTCATAGCGGCCGCTAAGGTCGATGGCTTCTGCATCGGTCACCACCCCGCCCGACACGAAGAGCTTTGGGAACAGTTGACCCACCACTGCCGAGCGGGCCGAGCTTTCCGCGTAGTCGCAGTAGGGGGACACACCCGGCTGGACCGCGCCGTCGGGCGTGGCTGCCGCCGTGTCGACCGGCCGCAAGGCCCCGAGAAGACCAAGGACCAGAGAAACGCGACGGCAATGAGAGCTAAAGAAAGAGCGGCGCATAATTGACAAAGAGGACATCGTCGCGGACCGCGGAATCGGGATTGTCGAGCTTCAACTCGACCATGACGCCACGCTCATTCTTCGCGTCGATGGGCGAGTGGATCGAGACTTCGCCCGACAGGGAATAACCAACACGGCCCACCGTACGGCACAAGAGCATCCCGAGCCTGCACGCGTAGACGGGTGACTCCTCGTGCACACTTCCAAGGTTGGGGTACGGCACGAAAGCCGTCATCAGGCGCCCGCTGCGGGCCTTCAACAGAGGCGCCTCGGAAAGCGACTTGAGCAGCTCATCGTAGCGCCCGATGGAACGGTCGATCACGTCCAGCCCAGAGAGGAGCGCTCGCTTGTCATCTTTGGCCTTCTCGACGTCCAGAACTGCGTTCGTGAAATCCTGGCTCAGTCGGAGCGAATTCGCATCCACCGGACCCGATGGCGACACCCCCTTGGTCGATACCAGCAGCGCATCTGGTTCCCGCATCATGCGTTCGTTGCGGGCGGTAAGCTCGGAGTCCTTCTCCAAGAGAGCGAGGTTGGCCTGCGCAAGCTGGCTCAATTGTAGGCTGCCGGCCACATACCGGTCCTGCGTGGTCAGTCCCGCAGAGTACTGCTCCTCGAGCGTCTTTCGGGATACTGTCGCGAAATCCCGCGATGCCGCTTCGGCGTGCTGTTTGGTCTCTGCCAAAGCGGAGGTGAGCTGCGCAAGGCGCCTGCTTTCCGTCCGACGTGACCTGGCCTCGGTCGCCGCCACGCGGGTCAGTGATGCCTGAAGTCTATGCCCTGCGGCGATCCGACGTTCGGCGTCCTTGAGGCTCGCCTCGACCTGGGCGCGTTCCCCCACCAGCTTGTCACGCAGGGTGGTCTGCTGAAGGATCTCGGCATTGAGCCGCATCACACGGTCGTCCGACCGGGAAATCAGGGCGGGTGCAATCCAGCTGCGATTGAAGAGGAAGAAGACCTTGGTGAACAGGAAAGCCGCCAGTCCGAGCAGGATAGCTGTCAGCACCACGAATCCGAACGTCTTGTAGAGGCTGACGATAGCCTTGTTTATCGCGAGTGGAAGCGGACGGCGTGTCCGCGGTGGCGAGCCAGGTCGCGAAGCTTCGCTCAGGGACGCCGAGACGCTCGATCTGCTTGGGGGCGTCATGCTCGAACCTCACGCGGGGCGGACGCGACATCTTGGCCGAGCAAGACCTCTGCCGGCACCAGAATCTCCGCCGAATCAGACCTGGCTACATTCCAACCGACTGCCGGGGCCGGCGTTCCGACTTCGATAGAGGCGCCGACATGTCCACGGGTTTCCCAGCTGCTCGAGTCGAGCGTGAACATAGCCAACGTGGTACAGACGACGTACGTGGTAGGCATCACCACAGCCATGGCCAAGAACCACAACGGATGAACCCGCATGTCGCGGGGAAGCCCGGTGGCGTGCACAGCGTAGACAGCTCCCAGGGCAGCCAGCACGACCAGATGGAAGGCAGCCAGATCCCAGAAGGTTCCATCGATTAGCTTCTGGACGACCGCCACCGGATAGGCAATGAGCAGGCTTCCCGACGCCACGTAGTGGAGCGCCACCACGGGATGCAAACGCGACACGTGCGTGAAACCGCCGATGATGTCCACCAGATTGGAACGACGCCAGCGCAATTGTTGCGCGAAGTACTTCGAGTACGTGGGCGGCGCTACGGTCCAACAGAAGGCATCCATGGTGCAGTAGGTCTGGTAACCCGCCTTCACGATCTGGCGGGTCAGAAAGCGGTCTTCGCCATAGCGGATGGGGACGCCGAAGAGATTCCGGTTCTCGAGAATCGGTTCCAGCTCCAGCAGGACGGAGCGCCGATACGCCGTCAAGCACCCGGACAGGCACATCACGGAGCTGAAGGCTCGTTCCAGGCTCTTCAGATACTCGTATCCCATGAAGTACTTGATCACCTGCATTCTGGTCAGCCAGCTCTCGTGGGGATTGGAGACGAAGACCCGTCCGCCAACGGCAGCCATGCGATCGCTGGTGAACCGTCGCAGCAACGCCCGGATGGCATTGGAATCCACCAGCACGTCGGAGTCGATGGAGACGATGATCTCGGCTTCGGTCGAGCGAACCGCGTGGGCGATGCTCATGCGCTTGCCCATGTTCACGGCATTGCGTAGGACTCTCACCCGTCCGCCGCTCATGGCTGCCGCCCGGCAAGCCCAAGCATGGCTGTCATCGGTCGAGCAGTCATCGACGATGATGACGGAAAGTTTGTGCGAAGGATAGTCGAGCGAGAGCATGCTTTCGACGGACTCGTAGATGCCGCGCCCCTCGTTGAACATCGGGGTCACGATGGCCACGGTTGGCTCGTAGTCCTCGTTCGCCGCAGCGAATCGCCGACTTCGCGCCAGCTTCAAATAGAGCCCGACGAACCAGCGATTGGCCCAAACCAGGAGTACGAGTAAGTAGAGTGGAAACTCCATGGGTTCTTCTCGAAGCGCTCTTCGCTGCGCACTCTAGACGACACGACACCACAGTTCAGCAAACATAGTGGAACATAGTGAGACAATTCCGTGTCGATGGCGGCCTCCTGTTGCACGGCTGTAACAGTCTGGCCCCCATCGCGTGAGTCTGTGCCGTTCCTCTAATTGTCGCTTGATCCGGAGCACCCATGTTGAGATTCTCCAACACGGTTGCGCGCCATTTCTAGCCGGAGACAACATGGAGTCGATGAAGTCCAGACAATGTTTGATAGTAATGTTTGGACCTGCCTTGCTTTTCGTCTCGTTGTCGTTCGTGGCGGCGTGCTCCCCGGCGTCGCTGGATGAGCAAAGCGAGCTTGCGCAGTATTCCCTATCGGCCTCACAAACCGTGGTTAGCCTGAACTTCGATGACGGCAGCGCAGACCAGCTTCAGGCGGCCGACCTGCTGTCGGCTCACGGCATGCGCGGCACCTTCTTCATCATTAGCGACCGCTTGGCAACTCCGGGCAGCCTTTCGGTCGCGGAGCTGCTTGCAATGCAGGATGCCGGCCACGAAATCGGTGGACACACGATGGGGCACGTCGATCTTCTGACTGTGGACGACGCCGCGAGACTGCGACAGCTCTGCCAAAGCCGTTACGATCTCATCGCCGCTGGTCTTGCCGTGGCTAACTTCGCCTATCCATTCGGCAGCCCAGTCAGAGACTCGCCCGAGCTACCCATAATCGAGGCGATGCTGCGGGCGTGCGGCTACAACTCCGCCCGCGGCAGCGGGGATCTCCACACAGAAACCAGCTGCAACACCTGCCCGGTGTCCGAGAAGCTCCCGCCGACGGACGTCTACCATCTCAAGAGCATCAGCTCGATAAAATCGACGGTGACGATCGAAACCCTGAAGAACTACGTAAGACTGGCCGAGCAGGCCGGGACGGGGTGGCTGCCCCTCGTCTTGCACCGTGTCTGCGATGGCTGCTCTGACAACGCCATCTCACCCGGCCTGCTCGGGGAATTTCTCGATTGGCTATCCGGGGAAGTGGCCACGAACCGGGTCAGCGTGAAGACGACCGCAGAAGTGATCGGGGGCGAGCTGCAGCCGGCGGTCCCGGCCCCACCCAGGCCCCAGCCTGTGCCAGGGGCGAACCTGCTTCCCAATCCGTCCCTGGAAATCGACATGAACCACGACAAGATTCCAGATTGTTGGCAACGGGCCGGCAGCGGGACGAGCACTGGCAGCTACAGTCTCACGTCCGTCGCCCACAGCGGTAGCGTTGCTCAGCAGATCGACGTTACGGACTACTCGAGTGGTGGCCGTCGCATCGTAGTGACGGAGGACGCAACCAACTGCGCCCCCTTGGCCATTCCCGCGCACGTCTACCAAGTGTCCGCATGGTACACGGCGACCGGCCCGTCGCGCTTCAGCGCTTTCGTCCTCGACGCCAGCAACAAGTGGGGCTATTTTGCCCAAAGCCCGCTGCTGTCGCCGGTGGACACCTATACACAGGCATCGTGGACTATTCCCGCGCTGCCGGCCGGCACCCGAGCGGTCACGGTGGGTCTCACGCTGGTAGCCAACGGTCGACTTCGCATGGACGACTTCGACCTGCACGACACGGACCGGACGCCCCCGCTCGTCGCTTTCGTGCATCCAGCCGACGGTGGCGTCATTCGCGGAACGGTTGCGGTGGTCGCGGCCGCCAGCGACGCCGGAGGGGTGGGGGGCGTCGAGCTACTCGTGGACGGCCGGTCGGTCGGACCCTTGACCGCGGCGTCCGATGGGAACTTCACGGTCGACTGGGACTCGACGCTCTACTCCGATGGCTCGGTCTCGTTGCAGGCGCGTGCCTGGGACGCGGCCGGCAACCCGACCACCTCGACGATACCGGTGACGATCACCAATGCGCCGAACCCGAACTTGCTCCCCAACCCGTCCCTGGAATCCGACCAGAATCGGGACCAGATTCCGGACTGCTGGCACCGCGGAGGCAGCGGCACGAGCACAGCCGTCTACAGCCTCACGTCGAACGCCCACAGCGGTACCGTCGCGCAGCAGATCGACGTAACTGGTTTCGTCAGTGGTGCGCGCCGGTTGGTGGTAAGCCAGGACCCTGTCTGCTCACCCCGGGCCGAGCCCGGGCATGTCTACGAAGTCTCGGCGTGGTATGAAGCCACGTCGAGCCCACGCTTCACGGCCTACGTGCTCGATGCCAGTGGCAGTTGGGTCTACTTGGCCCAGAGTACGCTGTTGTCGCCCACGGACCACTACACCCAGGCATCTTGGGAGGCGCCTGCTGTGCCGGCCGGGACTCGTGCTCTCAGTGTTGGCCTCGCCCTGGTTGCCAACGGCCAGCTTCGAATGGACGACTTCGAGCTGCACGACAAGGGGGACGTGGTGCCACCCGCTTTGTCCTTCGTACGCCCAGTCGACGGCATGGTAGCCCGCGGGACGGTGCCGGTGGTCGTCGTGGCCAGCGACGGCGGGGGAATCGACAAGGTCGAATTGCTGGTCGATGGCTCTCAGCTCGGCGCGATGACAGCGTCGGCAGACGGGAGCTTCAGCCTCGGTTGGGACTCCACGATTCATGCCGACGGGCCAGCCATCCTGAAGGTACGTGCATGGGACACCGTGGGCAATATGGCGACTGCAACGGTCAACCTGACCGTCGCGAATCCCGCGGGTGCGAACCTCATGCCCAACCCCTCGCTGGAACTCGACCTCAATCAAGACCAAGTCCCCGACTGCTGGTACCGTGGAGGCAGCGGCACCAGTACCGCCACCTACACCCTAACGTCAATCGCCCACAGCGGAGGTGTCGCCCAGCAGATCGACGTCACCGACTTCATCAATGGAGCTCGTCGACTGGTGGTGAAGCAGGATGCCGGCCTTTGCTCACCACGGGTCACCCCCGGACACATCTATGAGGTGTCCGCCTGGTACCAGGCCAATGCGTCGTCTCGTTTTACCGCCTACGTCCTGGACGCCGACAACAACTGGATTTATCTGGCACAGAGCCCCCTGCTGTCCCTGGCCGAAAATTACACCCGAGCCTCATGGCTGATTCCGGCCGTCCCAGCGGGCAGTCGGGCTATCAGCGTCGGCCTCACGCTGGTCGCCAACGGTCGACTTCGCATGGACGACTTCGATCTGCACGATACCGGATCGTGATCCGTAGCCGAATGAATACGTGGACCACGGTGACCTAGCGATGAGACCTGCGCCGAACAGCAGATATCCATGGGCGGTTGCCGTAGTACTCGGGTTGATGGGCTGTCACTCTCCTCCTACGGTGTACTTCACCACGCCAGTCAGCGGGGACCATCTTCACGAAACCATCACCGTTGGGGTCCGCGCTCGCGATCGAGATGGGGCGATCAAGCACATCGAGGTGTTTGCGAACGGTCAATCGATTGCCTTCTCCGACAAAGACCCGCTGAACGTCAAATGGGACACTCGCAACGTGGCCGTGGGAGGCCCCACGGTTCTCGAAGCAGTGGCCACGGACAGTTCCGGTCTCGAGACCAGGGATGTGGCAAACGTCGTCATCGACCGCGGCACGCTTCCGACCGATGAAGAGGCGATCTACTCTCTCGCCAACGACGGCGACCTGGCGGCCGCCGACAACCTGCTGCAAGATATTTGGGACCTCGGGGCACGGTCGTCTCCGGTGCACATCGCACCGATCACCTGGACCGAGAACTACTTCGACGAGTATTGGCTTTTTCTCTTCTATGGGCTGCGTCCGCTTGCGGATCTCACGTGGGCCTACTACGCCATGAACGACACTCGTTACCGCGACAAGATGATGGAGATTTTGTCGAGTTACCTCGATTACGACGAGAAGCGCGATCTCAACTACCTGACTTTCGAAGACTTCCATACGGCTGCCTTTCGGGCCATGGCGCTGGTGAACTGTTACGGTCGCCTTTCACGTTCGCATGATCTGGCTCCGGAATTGGCTTTGCGCCTTCGCGCCGCGATCTTGAAGGTGGCTGGCTTTCTCGAGGACCCTGCGCACTTCGAGGGCAACTACAATCACGGTTTCACCGAGGCGGCCGGGTTGCTCCTGGTTGCCACGAATTTTCCCGAGAGCGACAGGGCTGCAACTTGGCAGGCCATCGCCTTGGCCCGCTTGGATTCGCTGATGGGCACCGCGGTCGACGGCGACAACGTCGAGGTCGAGAAGTCGCCCTTCTACCACTTCTACGTAATGAATTTTGCCAACGAGATTGTCCTTTGGGCCCAGAAGTACGGCGTCCCCATCAGCCAGAGCTTCATCGACAAGGCTTTGGCAATGACCCGATACTCGACGTACGTTGCGCAGCCGAATGGTGAAGTGCCACTGGTCGGCGCCAGTGTAGAGTTAGACGCGAGACGGCAGTCCCGCGCCATCAACGAGTATCTCGGCACGACGGATCCACGGTTCCAGTACACGCGGACGGGTGGCCGAGAGGGCGTCGAGCCTTCCCTGCGCAACGTCTTGTTCGTCGAGAGTGGTCACAGCATTCTCCGCTCGGGATTCGGGCTTCCCGGCGACGCATACGACGGGCAGACTCATATCCTCTTCAACGTAGGTCCATACCGTACTAAGCACAGTCACCTCGACGGGCTCAGCTTGGTGTACGCTTCCGCCGGGCAGACCTTACTCACGGACTCGGGGCTATTTGCCTACGATCCAAGCCCCGAGCAGGCGTACTTCCGCAGCACGGCCGCTCACAATACTGTGGTGGTGGACGGAAAGAGTCAGGACGCCGGAGTCGAGCATGCCGGCTCGACGCTTACCGGACCCGATTGGGTTTACCAGTCTGGCTCCCACCGATTGTACAACAGCGTCCTGCACCGCCGAGGGGTCCTTCTGCTCAGCCGAGACCTCGCACTGGTCATCGACCGTCTCGAAAGCCTAGAAAGCCACGACTACGCGCAAACCTGGCACTTTCCGCCAGAAGCAGCCGTCGCTGCAGATGTCACGAGAGCTACGGCGGTCGACGGGGCCGAGCACAATCTTGTCGTCTTGCAACAGGCGCTGCCCGACCAAGTGCAGGCCGAGACCGTCCGCGGTTCGAAGAGTCCACTTCAGGGATGGCACTCGCCGGTGTACGGCAACATGACCGAGAACACCGTGGCGGTGTTTCATATCACGGGCAACGAAGCCACGTTCGCAACGCTCATCGCCTCGGGTCCTCTGGCGGAGAAGGTCCCGCGCATCGTCGTCGATTCTGCCGCGGAACCCTGGGGCTTTCGCGTGTGCAAGCCAGAGGCCGGAATTGCGCTGGCGGTCGCGCTCGGAAACCTGGCCGTCGATGGCGAAAGCGTCAAGGTGGTAGGGGCCGAGGAGTGTCGGGCCCCATGAGCTTGCGGTCGCTGTCGCTGACGGTTGCCCTTGGCCTGACCGCTTGCGTCGCCCTGGCAGCCAGCGGGCCTGGAAGTTCGAGGCTATGGCCGTCGGGCATCGGCAAACAGCATTCCAAGCATGCTCGGCCTGATTTGCCTGATTTGCCTGATTTGCCTGACTTTTCCTGGGCGGGCTTCCGCGCCGGAGAAGATCCACCCCATCCCAAGGCGACCGCCAATGTCCGTGACTTCGGTGCCCGTGGCGACGGCGAGTCCGACGACACGACTGCGTTCCAGCGTGCGCTCGATAACGCACCGGCTGGCGCGGTTCTCGTGCCACGCGGACGCTACCGCCTCGACGGGAAACTGACGGTCACGCGAAGCGGGATGATCTTGCGTGGTGAGGGGTCAAGGCTGGACGAAACCGTCTTGCAGTTTCGATCGAGCCTGGCAGACCAACAAGCTGTTTCCGAGCTGCCCGAGACAAACAAGCTCTCGTGGAGCGGCGGTCTCATCCAGGTGACTCCCAAAGGAGCGGGGGAGCGCCAACTGACCGAGGTCGTGGCGGACGCCGAGCGGGGTGCTCGCCGCCTGCGCGTCGCGGACGCGGGCGGGGTGCGCGCGGGGGACATCCTGTTTCTTCGACTCAGCGAGGACAATCAGCGGTCGCTCGAACGCCACCTCTTGGGCGGCGTCGACGCGCCGAATGCCTCGAGCGAGCGCCTCAAGTCCAGCTGCGCCGCCCGCGTTCTCGATTGGACGTTCCAAGTGGCTGGGCTCGACGGGAGCCACGTACTTCTTTCGCAGCCCCTACGAACCGACGTAAGGCACACCTGGACCCCGTCCGTCTGGCGCATGCCCGTCGTGCAAGACGTGGGCATCGAGCATCTGGCCATCAGCTTTCCGAGCACCCCGTACCCGGGTCATCATCGCGAACGTGGATTCAACGCAATCGATTTCACTCAGAACGTCGTGAACGCCTGGGTCTCCGACCTTCAGATTCACAATTGCGACTCGGGCGTATTCGTTGGCCGCCGGTCTAAGTGGATTACCATCTCGGGTCTTCGCCTCATGTCTGCGCGCCCGTCCGATCCAAAGGGCAATCAGGGCCATCACGGCATAGCCCTCTCGGGCTGCTCGGACGTGCTGGCGACGAACCTGGATTTCGATGCAGAGTTCATTCACGAAATGACCATCACCCATCGGGCAATGGGCAACGTCTTCTCTGGACCAGTGCGAGGCAAGAGCCTTGACCTCGACCACCATCGTGATGCTCCCTTCGAGAACCTGTTCCAAAATCTGTCGGGCAACATCCGTCTTCAGGACAGCGGAAGCGCGTGCTACGGACCGCCGTCGGGCGTCCGCAATAGCTATTGGGGGCTGACCCCTTTCAGCCTGCCGAACTGGCTCGGGAACCAGGCGATCGTGGTTGGTCGACTGAACGGAGCCAGCAGAGAACAGTGTGGCCCGGCTGCGTGGGTCGAGAACGTCCCCGACCTCGCCCCAATTGACTTGCGTTCCGCGCAGCGACTCCGACGTCTGGAAGGACACAACTGTGACAACTCGGCAACGAGCCGTCGTGATTCGACTCCTACGTCGATGTGACGGATCGCCTCGACTGACGAGAAGATGCCACGTGCTGGTCACGAACCTGTGGCTTGCTGGATGTCGAAGATTTCCCTAACGTCCCACCATCTGCGGACGCCGCCTTCCGCGACAATGCCGTAAGAAGTGCTCGGCACTGTCCTTACATTTTCATTCTCCAATCCGGCGGCAGATTGCAACGCTGGTGTGTCATGCGAGCTAGGGTCCATTTTGTCCGTATTCTGACAAATGCAATCGTGGCGGCCACGGTCTCAGGGATCTTCTTCGCCGCATCGGCGGGAACGGCCCGGGCGGCTGTGTTGGCAGGGTGGGATGTGAATTCTCTGCCGGGTGGAAGCACTAACTACGGCCCTTCACCGTACCCTGCGACAACCTCCGGTCAAAATGTCGTGGTCGGCGGATGGACGAGGAGCGGCAACCTGACCACCACCGGCTCAGGGGCGGCCCGCGCCTGGGGGGCCAACGGGTGGTGCCTCGGCGGGAGCGGTGGCACGTGTTCAAGCCCCCCGGCGGACAAGGACACAGCGATCGGCGCTGGCGCGTACATCACGACGTCATTGACTGCCAATGCCGGCTATACGGTTTCGTTTGCCTCCATCAGCCGGTTCAAAACCCGGCGCTCGGCCACCGGACCAAGTGCTGGGGAGCTTCAGTACCAGCTCGGCAGCGGCGGGTTCGTCGATATCGCGGCCTTGAGCTACCCGACCACGACGACCACGGGCGATACCATCGCGCCCCCTGCGATCGATCTGTCCGGAATTCCCGGCCTTCAGAACATTCGCGCGGGCACGACCGTCACGTTTCGAGTGGTCAACTGGGGCGCATCCAGCTCCGGGGGAACCTGGTACATCTGGGATGGCTCCACGGCGACCCCGAGTGTCAGCGATTTCGAGATCCAGGGCAGCGTCATCCAAGTCGCTACCCAAGTGGGGGTGGAAACTGCTGCCAATGGCACCGGAACGCTCGTGCCCGCGCAAACCATCGTCGCTGGGAACTCCACCACCGCCTATGCGGCGACTCGTGACGCTGCCAACGTGTTCGTCGCGAACTCCCCGGCCACATGGTCGTTGACCTCCGTTACTGGCGACGTGGTCCAGGGCGACCTCGTGCCGAGCGGCGACGGCACGAGCGCCGTATTCACGGCCCACGGCGCGGGCACGGCGGTGATTCACGCGGCCATCGCCGGTCTCACCGCTCACGACTCGGGACTGATCACCGTGCAGGGTGTGTCAATACCGCCGACGGCCACGGGTCAAGCAACCCCTTCGACAGCCACGAACGGCGACAGTGTCTTGTTGGAAGTGGGTGTCGTCCCGGGCGCCAACCCAGCGAGCACCGGCATCTCCGTGAACTGCGACCTGTCCTCCGTCGGAGGCGGCAACGACATCGCCTTCCACGACGACGGGCTGGGCGGCGATACTCTGGCTGGCGACAACATCTTTTCCTATCGGCTATCGATTACCCATGCCGTCGCCGGGGGTGCAAAAAGCATCCCAATCACCGTCCAAGACGTGCAAGGCCGAAGTGGACCGACGGTTGCTATCGGCCTGAAAGTGGTCGGCGCGGTCACCATTCTGCACGTCAACGACACCCACGCGCGCGTGACGCCGCACAAGTGGATCGTGCCCAGCCACGAATCGATGAGTCCGAGCTTCGAAGACGTGGGCGGCGCCTCGAGCATGGCCACCGCGCTCTTGCAAATGGCCACCTCCAACCCGAACGCCCTGGTCATCGACGCAGGCGACATCTCGGAAGGGAATCCCATTGGTGACATGGGTGGCAACCACACCATGACCCAGTTCTATGGGCTGCTTTCGACCAAGCTGACCATGGTTCCTGGCCGCGGGGGTCGCGGCATGGACGCCGTGGTGGTGGGCAACCACGATGTTCGCAACGCCGACTACATCACGCATCTCATGGAGCTCGAGAATGCCGGCGTGCCGGTGATTTCGGCCAACGTGCGCGACATCGCCACCCACCAGCCTCACTTCGCGGCCTCCACCACCGTGACCCTCAACGGAACCAAGATCGGCATTCTGGGCTACACCACCCAGGCCGCGGAGGTCGGGGCGGATCTCTCGGCCACCCTCGAAGTTGCGGACTGCGACTGGAACAGCGGCGATTCCACCAAGATTCACTTGTCGGCCCTGGTGAAGGAGCTGCGCGACACTCAACACTGCGACGTCGTCATCCTTGCCGCGCACGTGGGTCACACTGCCATCGCCGCCGACACCGGCACCACGCAAAGCCCGGTGTCGGCGCTGCTCAAGGACGACGGCACGACCAAGCTTCCGGAGGTCGTGGTCACAGGTCACTGGCACACATGGGCCGAGACCGTGTGGCAACCGGCAAGCTTGAACTACAAGACCATCTTCACCGAGGCTGGCAGCTACATGAAGTACGTGGGTGAACTGCAGGTCACTGGTCTCGGCCGCTACTTGTCCTCCAACCAACACGTGGTCCGCGTTGCCGAGTACGCGCCGGACCGGGACGTCGAGGCTCTGGTTACCAGCCTCACGGACGACTACAACGCCGCCCATCCCACGATGCCGGTGGGTACCGTGCTCGGCTACACGGCTGACAACCTCATGCTCGACAACGATATGAAGTGGTGGTCGTCGGACGAATATCCCTGGAACGGGAACAACACGGCCGGGCAGTGGATCTGCGATGCCATGCGGTGGAAGGCCGCTCAGCTGTTCGGTCACTGCGACCTAGCCATCGAGACGGGCGGCGGCGTGCGCTCTGACATTCCCGCCGGCGCCGTCACTTTCCTGCAGGTCTACGAGACCTTCCCCTGGAGCGACGACGTCTTCTATCGGGTCAACATGACCGGTCAGGAGATCGTCAACTTCCTTGCCGCCACCAACTGCGACGCTGGCTTCTCGCGCGCCTTGCACGTGGTCGCCCACGACGGCATTCCGGTGGCCGTCACCTATGGAGGGGCCCCCATCGACCTTAACCACACGTACACCGTTGCCATCAACAACTACATGTTCCAGCATCCGCCAGCGGGCTGGACTTGGTCGGATGCCAGCCCGGTCTCTTCGACGGTCCTGTGCCGCGACGGCATCGTGGAATACATGCAGCAGTTCACGCTGGCCAATCCCTATACAGTTGGCGGTCCCCGCTACGAGCTGGATACGGAATTCGCGGGTCAGTACCGCGCGGTCGTCACCATGATGAATGACACCGACAAGCCGTCGTACGAAGATGCGTTCATTCGCTTCCTTACGGCCACGCCCGAGACGTTGATTCGCCGCGGGTCCAAGCAGGTACCTGTCGACCTGGTGAACGTCGACGGCACCGTGAATCCGGCTCATCGACTGGCCGAGCAGGAACTGTATCGCAGCTATCTCGGATTCAAGTCCGGTGCGCTCGTTCCGGGCGATATCATCGAGGTGCGCGGCAAAGGCAGCTTCTACGGCGGCAACCCCGAGTTCGTAGATCAAGAGGGCATCTACGCCAATGGGACGGAATTCAACATCGTCGGACACGACGCGAGCCTTGCGAAGCCGACCATGATGGCGTCCCTCGGCAGCTTCTGGAACGACGACTACAAGAACCACTACGTGCAGTTCTTGGCAAGGAAGGCCGGGGCCGACACGGTGGCGGACCAGTACGGCGCAACCATCAAGCTCTGGGACGCGACCGGCTACGCGGCCAAGACGCCGATCCCTGGCGGCACGGGCGAACTCCTGCTTATCACCGGCGTGACCACCATGGAAAGCTATGCCCTGCGCTTCCGCGCCAACACGGTCGAGCTGGCCAGCAGCCATGGCATCAGCGATTTCCCGCCGTCCTCCACGGTGACTTCGCAGTTGGATTTAGTGACCACGGACAATGCCGGCGCGTCGGCCAACCTCGTCGCCCAGGCCAGCAATAGCTCGAACGTCATCCTGACGCCCGCGGCGGATGCCCAAGTGGCGAGTGGTAAGCCAACCACGACCTACGGAACCAGCTCGAACATTTACCTGCAAAGCGCCAGCACCGGGGTGAGCAGTTTCGGCAACGAGCGCGGCTGGTTGCGCTTCGACCTGTCCGGGCTGCCGAACGACAAAGTGATCACCCAGGCCACGCTGCAAATGTTCTGCTGGAAGGCCGCGGGTCCAGCGATGGATGTTGGGGTCTATGGCGGCACGGACGATACGTGGAGCGAAACGACGATTACTGGCGGAACTCAACCAGGCTTCGACGGCACTCCGCTCGACACCAAGAGCCTTGCCGCCGGCGCGACCGATGTCTGGTACTCGTGGGACGTCACCGCTCGGGTGCAAGCCAAGTGGGCAGGCAACAATCTGGTGTCGCTGCTGCTCAAGCCCGTTGCCGAAGAATCCACAGTGAATCCCCCACCAAGCTACGGGTTCGATTCCAAGGAGTACGGCGCCGGGATGCCCATTTTGCGACTGGCGGTCCAGTCGCCCGCAGTGAGCGTGAGTGGAACGCAGGTCTACTATCGCTACTCTGGGGACGACAGCAACTGGACCCCATGGACACAGGCTCCTGCGGGCACCACGTTCACCGGCACGCTCAACTTCGGCTTCCCCAACGGCTACGGCTACTACGAGTTCTACAGTGTAGCCACCGACAGCCAGGGCCACGTCGAATCGGCACCTGTGGCGGCCCAGGCTTCCGTGCATCACGGCTCGGCCCCGGCTTACTCCACTGTGGCCATCGTTTCGCTCGGCAACTTGGCGCAGGTCTACGATGGCACGCCGAGAACGGCCACGGTCCTCACCGTCCCCCCGAATCTGACCAATAGCCTGACCTACGACGGCAGCGCCAGCGCGCCGATTCACGCTGGCTCGTACGCGGTTGCGACCACCGTGTCTCAGCCGGGATTCACTGGCAATGCCAGCGGAACCCTCGTGGTCGGCAAAGCGGGGCAGACCATCTCCTTCCCGGCTCTTGCAGCGGCATCGCTGGGCGCGGCCCCCTTTGCCGTCACAGCCACCGCGAGTTCGGGCCTGCCGGTGAGTCTCGTGAGCAGCAATCCGGCGGTTGCCACCGTCTCGGGCATGACGGTCACCGTGACAGGCCCCGGCACCACGACCCTCACCGCGTCGCAGCCGGGCGATAGCGATCACTTGGCGGGGACCGACGTCAGTCAGAGTCTGGTGGTCAATGCCGCACCTTCGCCCGCGGTTCCGGCCACGCCGCTCTGGGCGCTGTTGGCGTTGGCTTCGATCCTGCCCGTCTTGCGAAGGCCCGCCCGGCCCGTAATGCCTTAGCCGTAGATCTTCGGAACGTAGAGCTCGGCGGGGAGTTGTCTGCGCTCGTAGTCCGGATCGAACACGCGGTCCGGCAGCTCGATGGTCTCGTGGGGAACCTCGGTGTACGGGATGTGCTTGAGCAGATGGTCGATGCAGTTGAGTCGCGCCCGGCGCTTGTCGTTGCCCTCGACGATGTACCATCGCGCTTCCGAGGTGTGGGTGCGCTCGAGCATCTCTTGCTTGGCGCGGGTGTAATCTTCCCAGCGCACCCGTGATTGCAGATCCATGGGGCTCAGCTTCCATTGCTTCATCGGATCATGAATTCGCATGAGAAAGCGAAGCTGCTGCTCCTCGTCCGTGATCGAAAACCAGTACTTGAGCAGAATGATCCCCGAACGGACCAGCATTCGCTCGAACTCGGGCACGTCCTTGAAGAACTGCTCGACCTGATCCGGTGTCGCGAACCCCATCACGCGCTCGACCCCCACGCGGTTGTACCAGGAGCGGTCCAACAAGACCATCTCGCCGGCCGCGGGAAGGTGAGCGACATAGCGCTGGAAGTACCACTGCGACTGCTCGCGCAGGGTTGGCGCCGGCAAGGCCACCACGCGACAGACGCGGGGGTTCAGCCGCTGGGTGATGCGCTTGATGACGCTGCCCTTGCCGGCCGAATCGCGGCCCTCGAAGAGCACCACGATCTTGGCCCCCGAATGCGCGACCCAGGTCTGTAACTTGATCAGCTCCGACTGCAACCGGAGCAGGTTCCGAAAGTACGCTTTGTTGCCTAGCGTGTCGGAACGCCTCTGCTGGTGGACTCTGCCTATCTCCTCCACGAGGGGCGTGTCGGAGAGCTCGAGCTCGTACTCTTCCCCCACATCGTCCTCGAGCTCGGCTGCGAGCCAGTCCTTCGCGGGTTGGTTGGCGTCTTCTTCCATGGTCGCCGCTTGGTTCTCCTGGAGCGTTTCAGATAAATACAGTGGGCCCGTAGGTGCCGGGTGTGGTGTGTCAGTTGTGCAACGACGAGCGACGAACCGCGTTAAGTGATCGGGCGTCTGCCGTTAGGCCGGCGGCTGGGCAGGCTTGCGGCTCTTAGGGAGACTCGCAATCGATTCGCTTGGTACCCGCGATGGCCTTTCGCACGGCCGACCTAGCCGTGCGGAGGCGCTCCGCCAATTCCTCAGAGGGCGAATCGAGGATCTTTTCAAGCTCGCCGACCGACATCGCTTCGAGCTCGCAAAGGATGAATACTGCACGCAGCCCCTCGGGCAGTGCGTCCACGACTTTCCGAAGACGTCGATAGGTGGCTGCCGAGCAGCGCGCGGCGCGAGAGCAGGTCGCATTCTCGTCGCTTCTGGCGTGCAACAAAAAGTTCCGAGCGGTCATTGTAAACAGCAGGCAGCAGTCGTCCTGGGAGGATCTCCGGTATTTCGCGCAGCCGCAACGCTGGAAGGCGGCTTTCACCGTGGCTCGGTAGACCCAGGTTTCGATTTCGGAATGGCTCGCGAGACCGTGCATGTTCTGCCAGGCGGCGGATAGCGTCTCCTGGATAATCTCCCGCGCAGCGGGTTCGCTACCGACCAGTTGAACGGCCAACCGGTACGCCTTGGCTTCGCAGCGGGCAAGGGATTCCTCGAAGCTGGCCAGGTTCCAGCGACATGCCCGTTCGCTCTCCGTCGTGGCGCCCTGCGTGCCCTCCACGACGCTTTCCCAAAGTTTCCCCCCACTGGCGTTGCTGGCGGCTGATTTCATGACTGTATGCGTTGGCCTGACGTTGTGCGAGCCGGTCTGCGGGCGTGTCGATTGCGTCTGCTAGATGCTTACGTGACAGTTTGGTGACAGTCGGAACCCTAGGCGTCGCAACCAAACGCGACGTGGCATGGCGTAAGCAAACCGAAAAGCTCTATGCTCACAGCAGCTGGGAGGGATCGTTTCCCGTCCCGGTGTGTATCGCGAAGGAGCTGGGAATGATTGAGCGAAAAGCCGTGCTGGTTAGCGTAGGCAACGACTACTCCCGCTATGCCGTCCATATGCCGATCGCCCCGCCGCTTGGGATTCTCGCACTCGGTTCGTTTCTGGAGCATCACGGCGTGCCCGTCGAGCTGATCGACGTGCAGGTCGACTTCGGCTTTGGCACCACGGCGGAGGTCGAACGCCGGATATGCAGGAGGGTTGCGCAGTATCTCAAACGTCAAACCGCCTCGATCGCCTGGGTCGGCATTTCGATGCTGTCCAACACTGGCAGTGGACTGGTCCTGGGCGAAGCGATCCGCGCAGCGCTTCCGGATACGCCGATTGTGTACGGAGGCTACTTCCCGACCAGGGTTTCTAAGTTGCTACTGCAGGACTATCCTTTCATCACAGCCATTGTGCGCGGCGATGGCGAAGCGGCGGCCTTGCAGATCAGCCGTCTGCTCGCCGATGGGCGGCCGTTCCCGTGCGGGCAGGTTCCCAATTTGGCGTGGCGCGAGCACGGCCGAATTCGGACCACGACCGCCGAGCCGATCGACGTCGACGTTCTGCCAATCGTGAACTACCGGCTCTTGCATAACCGGCGTTGCTACCCGGTCGTGCTCACCATGCTTTCACGCGGCTGCCCGTTCCACTGCACGTACTGCTCGGAGAGCACCATGCGGCCGTACGCCGCGTACTCGATCGATTGGGTCCGACAACAGTTTGATCACCTCGAGAAAGAGGTGACCTGTTCGCGGATTGGTATTCTCGACCCGGTGTTTGGCGTGGGTCGCAAACGCACCCTCGAGATCATCAAGGTCATGCGCGGTCGTCGCTTCTCGTATGGGCTTGAAAGCCGCGTGGATGTCTTGACCCCGGATTTGATTCCACTGCTTCACGAAGCTGGCGTCGCCTTGATTTTCTGGGGAATCGAGTCCGGCAGTGTGCGAACGCTCAAGCGCATGAAGAAGGTTCCATCTGAGGCGGGGGCCAAGCGCTACCTCGACGATGCTCGCGCGGTTCTGCGGGCCTGCATGGAAAACAACGTGGTACCGTTGGTCGGCCTCATGTTCGGCTTTCCGGGCGAAACGGAAACCGACTGCAGGGCCACCTTGCGCCTCGCGATGGAAATCAACCAGATTCAGACCGAGGTCACTAACCGCACGGGGGTCGAATCAGGCTTTGTTCCATTTGCGACGCCCACGATTGTGTACGATGGCACTCCGCTCGCGAAGCTCCTTCCCGTCAAATATCCGCGCGTGAGGTTGCAACCCGCCCCCTTCGTTGGAGAGAGCAACATCCTTTCACCCAGCTCGCGCTTGAGACTGAGCGATTCCAAGCGGTACGCCAAGACATCCGACGTGTTTGCAAGCTTCACACCCAACGCGCTCGAACAGCTCGATCGCTTCTCAACGTTCGTGCCGAAGAAGTTTACCGCTGCGCACCCGGAGCTGACCGATCGCCGGGGGGTGACGGTCATATCACCCGACGTCCGACGTTTGGGGTAGATGGCCGCTCCCCTCGAGCGGCACCACCCACAGCACCCATGCGGCGGGGTCCGGGTACTGGTGCGGAATCGCATCCAATGAAAAGGGGAGGTCAACGTCCAGCACAGCTTCGAGTGGTGTAGCCCAAAGACCGCGTTGAGCAGCAATCTCCAGCGCCAGCTTCAGGTATCGCCGCACAAGAAGGAGGGGCGGACGTTGCTTTCGTTCGGCGAGCCAGACGAGCACATCTTTCTTGCCCTTGGAGCTGTTGCAAACCTTGCAGGACCAAACCATGTTGTCGCCGTCATGCGGCCCACCTTTCGCCCGAGGCAGCAGATGGTCAACCGCCAAATCCGACTTCGCCCCGCAATAGCAACAGGACCGCGGCAGAACAAGCTTCAGCTTCTCATCCTCTGCGAGTGCCCTCACGTCCATGGTCCCGGCCGCCAGCCCCTTCTGCAGGCGCGCGCGGATCATGTAGTGCACCTTCCTGTATTGCTTCGCGCCCTGGCTGACAGCAGCATGGGCCATGGCCAGGTTGGCGTAGGACCAAATCAGCGATTCGCCGAGGGAGCTGGGCGGTGCGCCTTTGGCCATAAAGGGAGAGATATCACGAACGGTGATGCGCGCGCCAACTGGGCGTTCCGCTTCCAGCGACACGAACGATTCGAGCGTCTATGAGCCAAACGTCGAGCCGTCGTGTGACTGGTGGCGAATCCTACCCCCGCAAACTTGCAGCCGTTCGGTCGGAGTTCTTGGGGCCGGTCCCCCACGCCGACATCTAGTTGGCAGGTTTTCGTCCGATTGACACGGCAAGTGCCGCGCGAGTATCAGCTACGCGGTCCGTGCTTGGCCTTGCGGGGAAGCCCTTCGGAGAGCTGAATGGCCCGTTGGAGGCGCGCCTCGTTGGCGTCCGGCCGACTGAAATCCATGTGCCTGGTCAGCTTTCTCCATAGTCGATTGGGCTTGGTGGCGAAGGTTATCGGTGCCGTGGCGTAGGGCGTGAAGTCGGGCTTGGAGGTGAACATTTCGCGCAGATCGGTCGCTGCCAAATCGTATTGGTTGAGCGGTGGAATACCCAAGATGAGCTCAACCGTCTTGAAAATGCTGGCCAGGCTCGTGTGCATCTTGCTCACGTACTCGCGCTTCACCCAGGGGCTGATTGCGAGGAAGATCGATCGATACCCGTCCACGTGGTCGAGCCCGTTCTGCGTGTCGTCTTCCGCGACGAAGATGACCGTGTCACGCCAGCATGGGCTGTGCGAGATGAGTTCCACGGTGAGCCCGAGGGCGGCATCGTTGTCCTGCACGAAGCGCTTGTAGGACCACTCGGGGCCGTTCGGGTTGATGTCCAAGGCGCCACCGCCGTGATCGTTCGGATAGTACAGATCCACATAGGCCGGCAACTTGCACTCGTCGGTGCTGCGGTCCAGGTATTGCGCCTCGAACACCTGTTTGAATCGTCCGAAACGACTGAAGCGTGTCGGATCCTCGGGCAGCGGCGCATCTGGAATCGCCGTATTGAACTCGGGGTACAGATGGTCGCTGTTGTCGCGCACGACCTTCTCCATGGGCACGTTCACGTGCTGACGGATGCCGGTCGGCTCGGTGCCTCGGTCCTCGTCGACGATCGAAAACTCGTAGCCATTGCCGAAATTGACGAAGGACTTGCCGTTTCTCGACAGGTGCAAATAGATGCCGCCATGCGTGTTGTAGTCGTTCGGATCAGGTGACCCATCCGCGTCCGTGAACCCGATGCGGCCGGGATAGGGCAGGAATGAATTCGGGTCGTCGCCCGCGTCGCGACGACGGCCACCATAGGAGGCGGGCCAGTGGGTCTCCTCCATCTCCGTGGTGTACATGTCTGTCAGCCAGCGGTGGCCGTCTGACGAAACCGTCGGCTCGAGGTAGAAATTGTCGCTGAAGGCGTAGCGTAGCGCTAGCTCGTGATGGTTGGGCGAGGCATCCTGGCCGAGCGAATACCGTGGCTCGCCGCTTACCGGGACCCCTCGTCTCGTCGCGGTGATGTCTCCGAGCAACTGGTCGTGGGTAGAGTTCTCCTTGTTGATGAAGATGACGTGCTTGATCTGGCGACTGGCCACGCCGTACTGCTCCGGGATGGGCGTCTTTTCCGTGACTGGCCGCGACTCGGGTAACAAGCCGTTGTTCTTGAGCACCTGCCTCGTCATCCCCTCGAGCTCGCTGCGACTGGGCACGCTTACGATGCTCACGGTGCCGAGGGTGCTGTGCTTGGGCGAGCCGAGGCTGTCCGGGGTGTCGTTGTCAGGACCGGCCCCGAGCCCTTTGGCGTTCGCGACGTATAGCGTCCTTCCCTCCGGGCTCAGCGCCAGCGCGCTTGGCCACCACCCGACCGGAATGTGCCCCAGCACGCTCGGCGAATCGCCCTTCAAATCGATGACAGCGACGGCGTTGATGCCGGCTTCGGCCACATAAAGGCGCGTCTGGTCCGCACTGACCGCCAGTGCGACCGGCTGCACGCCCTTGAACACTGCATCGCTGCCCAGCACGGACCCGAGTGAGATGTCGCCTTCGCGGCGCAAGCTGTGCGCGTCGAAGATCGAGATGGAGTCGTTGTTGCCGTTGGAGACGTAGAGAGCCTTGCGGGTCATGGCAACCGAGTTCGGGTGGCTTCCCCCGTACGCGGCAATTCCATCTGCGACTTGGCCAATGAGCTGCCCGGGCTTCAGCACGCGGCGAAGCTCGGGTCTGAGCGGATTTCGCACATCGATGACGTACACCGAGGAGGATTCGCGCGCGTTGGGATCGCCAAGCCCCGGCACCGTGTACGTCAGGTCCTGACTGATGTAGCCGCACCGAATTCCAGCTGGATCGCGCTGCTGCACCGGCAAGTTGCGGGGATCGACCTTCTTGATCGCGATCTGCTTCGGCCCGAACGTTTCGTCCGGGTAGCCAACCGCGGGATAGCAAAGTGGGTAGTCGATGTTGTTGTCGCCCACCGGCGCTTGGGGGCGCAGGTGCGAATACTGGAAAACTCCCACGTGCGCCACGTAAAGCTCGTCCCCGCCTGGCGACAAAGCAAGACCAAACGGGTAGCGCCCGGTTGGGATGCGACTGACCACGGCGGCGAAGTTGTCTGGCTCGGTGACGAGTCCCGCACCATCGACACCCGTGACGATCCGGCTGGTGTCGATGACGTGGACTTTGAATCCGCCCTGGTCGACGACGTAGAGGAAACGCCCGTCTCCACTCGGCACCATGTTGCCAGGAAACGTGCCCTTGAAGCGCTTGGCGGGCGCCGTGGTAGAGCTGAGCGGCCGGTCGAGTGGATGGTCGCTACCATTGAGGTTGACCGAGCCGATGATGGCGTTCTTGGTCGTGTCTCCTACCCAGATGTTGCCATTTTCACCGCCTGACGCGTAGAAGCGGCTGCCGTCTTTGGAGAAGACCACGCCCATGAAGGTGGCGTCGAGGGGAACGGCCGCGACGTCGGGAGCCGCGCTATTCAAGTTGCGAACCAGGGTCACGGAGAATCGCGAGGCGCCACTGTTGATTGTCGCGAGTACGTTGCCTGCCGGCGACAGGGCAATTCCGAACGGCTTGGGTGCGCCCACGGTCACTTGAACCCCAGCCGGCGTCAGCAATCGACCGTTGGGCAAAATCGCCGCAGGCCGTCCCTCAACGGTTGTCGCGCGGGTGGCAGGGCGGGCTCCCGCGGGCGCTTGGTACTCGATGGGATGTCGCGCTCCGTGCCTCGATTCTTGCTTCTCAGTCAGATCGTCGTCCGCCCGCGCAGGTGCGCCGCTGGCAAGAGCGGCACTTGCAACCAGCCCAAACACCGTACCTCTGTGCTTCATGTTCATTTGCATGACTGTTCTCCTTGCAGAAGGCGCAGCTCAGCCATGGCGTGCAAGCGCATCGCATGAGCCAGCGCCGGTTCGGCCTGCCCCCCGGATCCGGTAGACTAGAAGGCCAGGCCAAGTCCGGACATCACCATGACGCCGGTATGCAGGTTCTTTCGCTGATTCGGTTGTCGAGAAAAATCAGTGACTTGAAGCGAGCTTAGACCCACCTCCGCGATCAAGACAATTGGGCCGAGAGTCACCGTGGCGTTGGGAAGCACGGCAAGCTCCCAATCGACCGTCGTCGTCCCTTGGGTCTTTCTATCCG
>Ga0302323_100000624_pt1 | contig 28397 bp, 19 predicted proteins | sample Fen_T0_3_FD_201950 | JGI IMG/M metagenome (GOLD analysis project Ga0302323, IMG submission 201950) | Peat permafrost microbial communities from Stordalen Mire near Abisko, Sweden - Fen_T0_3 | ecosystem: Environmental > Terrestrial > Soil > Wetlands > Permafrost | place: Sweden: Abisko...
CTCGCGCGAGAAGATCGTGAACCCGAGCTCGAAGCCAGCGAACCGCACCGCGGGCTCGGGCGCGTCGAAGCTGAACTTCATGAAGCTCGCGCCGCGCGGCGGGATGAACACGCCGGTGGCCTCGCGGTGCGAGGCGATCGCGGGGGGCGCGGCCGCCTCCGCGGCGCCGCGCGGGTCGAGCACCAGCGCCGCGGCGCCCGCGGCCCCGGCCGCCTTCAGGACATCGCGGCGGGTCGGGCCATCCACCGCCCGACCATCGCATATCCGCCGCGCACGGTCACGATGACTTGAGTCGCGCGAGCGCCTGTTCGACCCGCCTCTTCGCGCCCGGATCCTTCACCAGCGCCAGGGCCCTGGTGTAGGCCGCGATCGCGCCGGGCTTGTCGCCCTTGGCGGCGAGCGCGTCGGCCAGGCTGGTCTGGGCGTCGATCGACGCGGGGTAGCGGTCGGCGACCTGGCGGAACATGGCGATCGCCTCGGCGGTCTTGTGGTCGCCGAGCAGCCGGTACGCGTCGTTCAACAGATCGCCCTCGTTGGCGAGCGGCTGGGCCTGGGAGCGCTGCTCGGCGGCGGCCTTGGCGTTGCCCTGCTTGTCGAGGATCGCCGCGCGCACGGTCGCGTTGCGGTAGTGCGGCTCCATCGCGATCGAGCGATCCGCATAGCCGAGCGCCTCGTCGAGCGGGCCGCCGTGGTCGACCCAGTACGCCGCCGCTTCGGCGTAGCCTCTCCACGAGAACCCCGCCGTCGAGCGCAGCTGCAGGCGGACGCTCGCCATCACGACCTTGGGGGTGTCGACCTCGATCGGGATCGGCAGCGCGAGCTTGTCCCACGCCAGGACCAACGTCGCCTGCGTGCTGGTCGGGGCGTCGAACCGAAACGCCAGGCGCTCCTCGGCGGTCGCCGTGGTGCGCGGCGTGACCGTGATGCGGGCCGCGTCCTCCTTCGGATCGTAGGAGTAGCTGCCCCACGACGTGCTCACGGTGCTGAGCATGACGGTCCAGTCCTTGGCGGTCGGCAGGGTGTGCAGGCCGTAGGTGCCGGCCTTGATCGGGACGCCCCCGACCAAGGCGTCGGTCGAGAACTCGATCGTCGTGTTCTCGTTGGCGCCGGTCCGCCACGGCTCGCCGTAGGGCACCAGGTGGCCCCAGATCGCGCGGCCGGCGACGGCGGGGCGGTGGTAGCGGACCGTGATCTCGGTGAACCCGAGGGTCTGGGAGACGCTCGCCGCCGGGCTGGTATCCGGCAGCTTGAGCGATTGCGCGCGGGCTGTGGCGGAGACCGCCAGCACGGCCGTGATCGTGAGGACTTTCATGGAGAGGTTCCTTCGTGAGATGCGGAAAGCGATGAACGCCTGCGCGACCAGCGACACCGCGACCACCGCGGCACAGCCGATCGCGTTGAACCACAGAAAGCCGAGCTCGGTCGTGGCGAACAGCAAGACGATCAGCGACTGCGCGGTGAGCGCGCCGATCAGGACCGGGGTCGCGGTGACCCGGCGGAGGAACAGCGCGACGACGAACAGCCCGAGGATCGTGCCGTAGAAGATCGAGCCCAGGATGTTGACCGCCTCGATCAGGTTGGCGAACAGCTGTGCGAGGCTGGCAAACCCGATCGCGATCGCCGCCCACGCGATCGTCGCGGCCTGCGACGCGCGCAGGTCGTGGCGGCGCGACGCGGGCGGGCGGCCGAGACCGTGGCGGATCCGGAGGTAGAAGTCGACCGTCGTCGTCGCGCCGAGCGAGATCAGGCCGCTGGCGATCGCGCTCATCGCCGCGCACAGGATCACGGCGATCAAGAGGCCCACCAGCCCGATCGGTAGCCGGTCGACCACGAACGACAGGAACACGTAGTCGGTGTCGCGGGTCTCTGCCGCCGGCAGCGCGTCGTGGATCACCGCCTGGGTCTGGCGGTGGACGTCGTCGAAGCGGGCAGCGGCGACACGCAGCGCCGTGCGGGCGGTGGCCTCGGCCTGGGCGCCGCGCGCCTGGACCAGGCCCAACGCCGCGACGCGACGGTCGGCGAACGCCTGATCGTGGCGCTCGGCGAGCTTTGCGATCTCGGGGCCGCGCCGCGCGGTGACCTCGGCGAGCGTCGCCTGGTCGAAGTGCAGCGGCGGCCGGTTGAACAGGTAGAACACGAACACCATCACGCCGATGAACAGGATCACGAACTGCATCGGCAGCTTGAAGATGCCGTTGAACAAGAGGCCCAGCCGGCTCTCGGCGATCGAGCGGCCCGACAGGTAGCGCTGGACCTGCGATTGATCGGTGCCGAAGTACGCCAGCGCCAGGAAGAACCCGCCGGCGAGCCCGGACCAGAAATTGTAGCGGCTCGCGAGATCGACGTCAAAGCTGAGCGCGTTGATCCGGCCGAGCGCGCCGGCGAGCCGGACCGCGCCGCCGAGCGACACGCCGTCCGGAAGCCGGACGACCACGACGATCGCGGCGACCGCCAGGCCGGCGAGCATGACGATCATCTGCTGCTGCTGCGTGATCGCGACCGCGCGGCTGCCGCCGAGCACGGTGTAGACCACGACCACGCCGCCCATCGCCCAGATCGTCGGCTGCAGCGGCCAGCCGAGCAGCTGCGACAGGATGATCGACGGCGCGTAGATCGTGATGCCGGTCGCGAGGCCACGGCCGAGCAAGAACAGCGCGCCGCCGAGGTAGCGCACGCGGACGTCGAACCGGTGCTCGAGGTACTCGTACGCGGTGCGCACGCCGAGCCGGTAGTAGACCGGCACGAACACGCAGCTGATGACGATCATCGCCAGGGGCAGGCCGAGGTAGAACTGGATGAACCGCAGGCCATCCGCGAAGCCCTGGCCCGGCGTCGACAGAAACGTGATCGCGCTGGCCTGGGTCGCCATGATGCCAAGGCCGATCGTCGGCCAGCGCAGCTGGGTGTCGCCGCGCACGAAGCCATCGACGTCACGCACGCCGCGCGAGCGCCAGGCGCCGTAGACGACGATCGCCAGGACCGTGCCGATCAGGACGAACCAGTCGAGCGTCGCGAGCGTCACGACGCCCACCAGGTGAGCAGCCAGAACGCCGCGACGTCTGCGGCGAGCAGCACGGCGACCGCCCAGTACAGCCGCGACCATCGGCCGCCGATCGGCGGTGGCTGATCGAGGCCCGGGTTCATCGGCTCGCTCCGCGGCCGGCGGCGATCAGGTTGGCGAACAGCCGGTACGCGCCGGGCACGCCGGCGGGCAGCTCGCGGAACAGCGCGAGCCCGGTGTAGAGGTAGCGGCCCTTGCCGTGCGGCGCGATCAGCAGCGCGCCGTCGAGCGGGGCCTCGCCGGGGTCGGCGAACCGCAGCACCGGGCGGTAGCGCGGATCCCAGGTCTGGCCGAAGTAGAGGCCGCGCTCCTGGACCCAGCCGTCGAAGTCGGCGGCGGTGATCCGGTTGGGCCAGGCGAGCAGCGGACCGCCGGGGTCGAAGAAGCTCGGCGCCGCGGTCTGGTCGGTGATCCGGCCAGCGCCGAGCGCGAGCGGGTAGGGGCCGATCGGTCCATCGAGCGCGAGCGTGTTGTACTGGACGATCAGCGTGCCGCCGTGCTCGACGTAGGCCATGAGGCGGGCGTGGGCCGCGCGCAGCGCGGCGCGCGTGTTGTAGGCGCGGATGCCCAGGACGATCGCCGGATAGCGGCCGAGCTCGCCGGTGCGCAGCGCCGCGTCGTCGAGCTCGTCGACCACGAAGCCCACGTGCGCGAGGTCGGCGGGGATCGAGTCGCCCGAGCCGCGGACGTAGCCGACGCGGCCCGCCGGGACGCGGAGCGCCAGCGGCACGAGCCGGATCGCCGCCGGCCGCAGCACGAGCTGGAGCGGGATGTGCGGCAGGTCGATCGCGTCCTCGCGCAGCGACCACGCGGCGTCGCCGATCCGGACGATCGGCCGCGCGTCGCCGGCCGCGGCGCGGGGGCCCGCGACGACGTCGAACCGCACGGTCGCCTGATCGCCGGCGCGGGCGAGCGCGACGTCGTGGCTCGCCGGGGTCGCGGTGAAGCCCGGCGGCAGCGCGAGCTCGACGCGGGCGGCCAGCGCGTCGCGGCCGGCGCGCACCACGAGCTCGACCGGCGCGGTCCTGCCGGGGACCATCACGGCCTCGCGCACCGGCGTGACCGTCGCCGGCGGCACGACGACGAACGACCGGACGCGTTCGCCTTGCACCGGATCGGTCCAGGCGTGGACCACCGGCAACGCGAGCTGGATCGCGTGACCGGCGATCGCGAGCTCGACCGACGCGGTGAGCGCCGCGGGCTGGCTCGGCGCGCCGACAAGCCCGGAGTTGTCGACGGTGTAGTGCCCGGGCGCCGGGGGCTCGCGCAGCCAGTAGGCGACCGAGGGTGGCGCGCTGGCCGGCAGCGTGGCGACCAGCGGGATCACCTGCTGCTGGCCGACGCCGATCGTAGCCGCCGGGGCCGCCGGGGCCACCGGGGCGGCGCCTGGCAAGGCGACCTGCCGGACCGTGATCGGCACGGTGCGCGCGACCAGCTCGACGCGGACCTCGACCGTCGTGCCCGGCGCGGCGCTCGGGTGGGCCGCGGTCGCGCGGGTGTACACGCCGGCGGCGGCGAGCACCACGCCGTCGAGCGCGATCCGGGCGTCGTGCAGCCGCGGATCGTCGGCGCGGCCCGGCGCGGCGGCGAGCCGCGCGAGCTCGTCGCGGGCGCGCAGCAGCGCGGGCAGCGCGCGCTCGGGGTGATCGCGAACGAGCGCGCGCTGCGCGTCGACGAGCGCGTGCGCGGTGGCCGCCGCCGCGGCGCCGTAGCGTCGCCAGTCGAGCGCGAGCCCGTCGAACGGGTCGCGGACCGGTCGGCGCCCGGCCAGCCAGACGAAGTGCTCGATCGCCGGACCGCGCCGGGCCGCGGCGCCGAACCCCTGGCTCTTGTGCTGGCTGCGCGACTGCGCGGCGAGCTCGCCGATCTCGAGCCCGGTCCGCGGATCGTAGCCGCCGACGTCGAGCTCGAGGGCGTCGGCCGGGACCGCCGGGTTGCCCGGCACCGGTGCGTTGCTGACGCTCGCGACGTTGTAGAGCAAGCGGTCGGCCTGCCAGGCGCGCACGCCACCCTGCAGCTGGTCGGCGAACCGCGCCGGATCGGCCGCCGCGGTGAACGCCTCGCGCGCGAGGATCGCCGACGCGGTATGGTGGCCGTGGTTGGGCGGCAGCTCGTCGAACCGCGTGATGATCACGTCGGGCTGGTAGGTCCGGATCACCCACACGACGTCGGCCAGCGCGTCGTCGTGGCCCCACGTCGCGAGGGTCTCGTCGGCGCGCTTGGAGTACCCGAAGTCGCGCATCCGGGTGAAGAACTGGCGGGCGCCGTCGAGCCGGCGCGCCGCGGCGAGCTCCTCGGTGCGGAGGATGTCGAGCAGCGCGCCCTGCTCGCCGCCGACGAGGTTCTGGCCGCCGCCGCCGCGGGTCATCGCCAGGTAGCCGACGCCGAGGTGGCGCACGTTGGCGAGGTAGGCCAGGAGGCGCGTGTTCTCGTCGTCCGGGTGTGCCGCGATGTAGAGCACCCGGCCGGTCGTGGCGACGCGGTCGAGCGCGTGGGCGAGCGCGCCGATCCCCGGCGCCGGCTGGGCGGCGGCGCCATCGCCGCGCGCCAGGATCCATGCTGCACAGGACATCGCGAGGGCTCCTCGGAACGCGGTCACGGCGTGGCTTTCGTCCGGTCCGCGAGCACGCGCCGGAAGTAGCGGTCGTAGTCGTGGATCGCGGCACCGGCGCCGAACGCGCCGGCGCGCTCGCGGGCGGCGCGCCCCGTCGCGTCGCGGATCGCGCGATCGCGCACGCCGGCGACCACCGCGGCGGCCAGCGCGTCGACGTCGCCGCACGCCACCAGCGCGCCGGTGCCCGCGACGACGACCTCGGGGAGCCCGCCGACCCGGTAGCCGAACACCGGCACGCCCGCCGCCATCGCCTCGAGCGCGGCGACGCCGAACCCCTCGCTCTCGCTGGTCAGCACGAAGCCATCGGCGTGGCCGAGCAGACCCGCGAAGTCGTCGCGCCGTCCGAGCATGCAGACTGCATCGCAAAGGCCGAGCTCGCGGGTGCGCGCCAGGACCGCCGCGCGCTCGGGGCCATCGCCGACGAGCACGGCGCGCGCCGGCAGCGATCGCCGGACCCGCGCCAGCACGTCGATCAGATCGAGCGGCCGCTTGATCGGCCGGAAGTTCGAGACGTGGCACAGGATCGGCCCGGGCTCGCCGGCCGGGAACAGCCGTGCCAGCGCGCCGGGATCGCGGAGCTGTGGCGGCGCGAACCGCTCGAGATCCACGAAGTTCGGGATCACCTCGATGCGCGAGGCGGGCAGATCGAACTCCGCGGCGGCGGCGGCACGCAGATACTGCGAGGGCGCGGTCAGGCCGTCGCACGCCGCGAGCGCGAACGCGGTCACCGCGTGGAGCCCAGGATGCGCGCCGAGCCGGGTGACGTCGGTGCCGTGCAACGTGGTGATCATCGCGGGGGCGGCGGCGCCGAGCACGCGGCTGGCGAGCAGCGCGCTCGCTGCGTGCGGCACGGCGTAGTGCAGATGCACCAGATCGATCGGCGCGCGGCGCACCAGATCGATCAGCCGGCTTGCGACCGCGACGTCGTACGGGCCGTGCTCGAACACCGGAGAGCTCGGCACCTCGATGCGCTCGAACCGGATCGCGTCGCCGCACGCGGCGAGCCGGCGCGGCAGCTCGCTGGCGGCGAGGTGGATGCGGTGGCCGCGCGCCGCCATGCCGAGCGCGAGCTCGGCCGCGATCACGCCGCTGCCGCCGAGCCCGGGGTAGCACACGACGGCGATCGTCAGGGGGCGGGTCACGCGACGAGGTCCTGCAGGGTGGGGTCGAACGGGTCGATCGCGGCCAGCACGCGCTCGACCACGTTGCGATCGCCGATCCGCGCGGCGAGCCCGGCGAGGCCGAGCCGGCGCTCCTGGGCCGCGCCGTCGGGCGCGAGCAGCGCGCGCAGCCGGCGCACCGCGTCGACCCGCGCGGCATCGGCGTACAGCCCGGCGCGCTCGAGCTTGCCGGCGAGCTTGCCGACCGCGCGCTCGACGGTGCCGCGGGTCCGCGCCAGCGCGCGGGCGATGTCGGGGCCGGCGCCGGCGAGGCTCGCGGCCAGCTCGTCGTGGCTCGCGGCGAACGGCGCCAGCAGGCGGCGCGCGAGCTCGGGGCCCGCGGCACCCTGGGGGCGGAGCCGCGCCAGCAGCTCGGCCTCGGGTCGCTCGACGTCGGCCGCGGTCAGGCCGAGCCGCACGAGCAGCTGGTGGGTGCGGTGATCGGCGATCCGGAACCGGGCGCGCGGCACCGCGAGGGGCGGGGGCTTGCCGAACGCGCGGTACACCGGGGCGAGCTGCGCGAAGTACGCGAGCTCGGCAGGGCCGCCGACGTACGCCGCGGTCGGCAGCAGGGTGTCCTGGACGATCGGCCGGAGCAGCGCGCTGGTCGAGAACCGCAGCGGCTCGGCGCCGAGCATCGCGATCAGCGCCTCGCGGGTGTGGATCCGGCCGCTGCCGACCTCGACGAAGCCATCGCCGCCGGGCGCGGGATCGAGCCGGACCCGCGGGCCGCGCGGCCCGTCGGGGTGAAAGAACGAAAGCGGCGCCCCCGGCCGCACGTGGACCGGGGCCGCGGCGCCGGCCCGGGCGAGCTCGCGACCTCGCTCGATCATCGCCGCGGCGATCGGCGCGGCGAGCGCGAGGGCGCGCGCGTGGATCGGCGCGGCGAGCGCGGCGAGCGTGGGGTCGCGTGGATCGATCATCACCAACCCCTCGGGCGCGAACAGCTCGGCGAGCACGCCGGCGAACGCGGTCGCCCACGCCGTGCCGGGGCGGTAGTGCCGGCCCAGCCGCTCGACGTGGGCGTGGCCTGCGCGGCGGTCGCCGAGCGCGTCGGCGAGCTGGGCGAGGCACCCGGTGATGCCCGGCGGCAGCGTGCAATGCGCGATCGAGATCCGGTTACCCGCGTCGATCGCCGCGCGGATCGTCTCGCAAGCCGTGGCGCCCGGCACGCCGATCTCGGCGATCTCGGCGAGGTCGTGATCTTCGGTCTGCAGCCAGAACACCGGGACCACGGGCGCGCCGGTCTCGGCGGCGAGCGCGCGGGCGAGCACCACGGCGGACGCGGCCTTGTAGATCGTGTACAGCGGGCCCAGGAACAACCCCACCTGCTGGCCGGTGACCACGGCGGCGGCACCGCCGCCCAGCGCCGCGAGGTGGGCGTCGCGCGCCGGGCTGGCGGCGAGCCCCGCGTTCTGGGCCACCAGCACGCGGTGGACGTCCGGCGCGAGCGCACGCCGCGCCCGCGCCACGGTACAGCATCGTGTCCGCCGTTCGTCCGGCCAGGTTTCGGGATCGAGACTTCGCATCGCCTCTCACTACAAGAGTAGTAGGATCATCATTCCCGATTCGTTGGTTCGCTGCATGATTTTCAGTGGTGGAGTCGAGAATCGTGACGATCGGCCCATGACGATCGGCATGGGACCTGGCTGTGACCGCGGGCGCGACGCGCCGCGACGCCCGCCGCGCCGCACCCGCGGCTCGCACGCAGCGGCCGCGTGAGGCCGTATTCATGGCGCCCCGCGTGGGAGCGCTCGCACGCCACACACGAGCGCCCGCACCGCGCGCCTTGTGTAGCAGGAATGACAACCGCGTGATCGACGGTGATCCGGCTGCCGTGCGGGAGGTAGCGACGCGCACGCGCGAGGTGGATCTCGGCAACCTGAGGTAACCGCGCCGGGGGCGCCGCCGTAAGATGTGGACCTTCAGCGCGTCACATGACCGAGTCCGAGTGGAGCCCCCCGGCGGAGTTCGAAGAGTACCGGCTGGTGCGGCTGCTGGGCCGCGGCACGATGGGTGAGGTCTACCTGGCGCATGACTCGCTGCTCGATCGCCCGGTCGCCGTGAAGTTCGTCCAGGCCGCCGGCGATCCCGCGGCGCGCGCCGAGCTCCTCGACGAGGCTCGCGCGATCGCCCGGCTCCAGCACCCCAACGTCGTCGCGATCTACCGGATCGCCGAGGTCGCCGGCCATCCCTACCTGGTGTCCGAATACGTGCGCGGCCGGCCGCTCGACAAGCTCGAGCGGCCCGCGCCGTCGCGCCAGGTGCTCGAGATCGCGCTCGACCTCGCGCGCGCGCTCGCCGCCGCCCATCGTGCCGGGATCCTGCACCGCGACGTCAAGCCGGCGAACGCGATCCTGACCGACGACGGCCGCGCGAAGCTGCTCGACTTCGGGCTCGCCAGCGTGGTCGAGGGCGCCGTGGTCGAGGTCCCCGCGACCCCGCCGCGCGCGCGGCTCGATCACGAAGCGTACCAGCGCTTGCTCGCGCTCGATACCACGCGCTCGCTGGAGTTCCGCTGGCCGGCGAGCGAGGACTCGCTCGCCGATCCCGCCGTCCACTCGCTCGGCTCGGTGTCGGAGCGCCCGGCGGGCTACCTGGTCGGCACGCCGCTCTACATGGCGCCGGAGCTGTGGCGCGGCGAGCCGGCGACCCGGCGCTCGGATCTCTACTCGCTCGGCATCCTGCTCTACGAGCTCTTGTGCGGCACCGCGCCGCATCGCGGACTGCCGGTGGCGGCGCTCGGCGAGCTGCTCCAGCACCGCGACGTGCCGCGGCTGCGCGACGTCGCGCCCACCGTCGAGCCCGCGCTCGCCGCGATCGTCGATCGGCTGGTCGAGCGCGACGCCGCGGCCCGGTTCGCCTCGGCCGATGCCCTGGTCGTCGCCCTCGAGGAGTGCGCCGCGCCGACGCCGATGGCGCGCGTGCCGGACGGCAACCCCTACCGCGGCCTCGCGGCGTTCGAGGCGAGCCACGAGGCGCTGTTCTTTGGCCGGCGCAGCGAGATCCGCGAGCTCGTCCACCGCGTGCGCAGCGACGCGTTCGTGGTCGTCGGCGGCGACTCCGGCACCGGCAAGTCGTCGCTGTGCCGCGCCGGGGTGCTGCCGTGGCTGGTCGATCAGGACGGCTGGTCGCGGGTCGACGTCGTGCCCGGCCGCCACCCGCTGAAGTCGCTCGCCGCGGCGCTCACCACGTGGGCCGGCAGCGACGAGGCGACCCTGGTGGCGCTGCTCCGCGATACTCCCGACGCGGTGGCGCGCGCGATCCGCCAGCACACGGCGAACCCGACCAGCGGCGCGGGCCGGCGGCTGCTGCTGTTCGTCGATCAGCTCGAGGAGCTGTTGACCTTGTCCGAGCCCGACGAGACCCGCGCGGTCGCCCTCGCGCTGGCCGCGCTCACCGTGCGAGTGCCGTCGGTGCGGGTCCTGGCCACCGCGCGCTCCGACTTTCTGTCGCGGCTCGCGATGCTGCCCGGGCTCGGCGACGAGATGGCGCGCGGGCTGTACTTCCTGCGGCCCTTGACCGGCGAGCGGATCCGCGAGGCCATCGTGCGGCCGGCCGCGGCCAAGGGCGTGGCGTTCGAGTCCGACGCGGTCGTCGACACCCTGGTCGCGCAGACCGAGCAGGCGCCCGGTGGCCTGCCGCTCCTGCAGTTCGCGCTGGCGGAGGTGTGGGACACCCGCAACGCCGAGTCGGGGACGATCCGCGCCGCGTCGCTGGCCGCGGTCGGTGGCGTCGAGGGCGCGCTCGCGCGTCACGCCGATCGGCTGCTCGCCGGGCTCGACGTCAGCGAGCGCGACGCCGCCCGCCGCATCCTGCTGCGGCTGGTGACCGCCGAGGGCACCCGCGCGCGCCGCTCGGAGTCCGAGCTCCTGACCGACGGCACGCAGCGCAGCGCCGAGCGCGCGGCGCTCGAGACCCTGGTGCGCGGCCGCGTCGTGGTCGCCAACGACGCGCAGCACGGCGCCTACGAGATCGCCCACGAGGCGCTGCTGGTGTGCTGGTCGACCCTGCAGGGCTGGCTGTCGCGCGGCGCCGCCGATCACGCGGTGATGGTGCGCGCCGCGCAGGCCGCCGCGGAGTGGGAGCGCATGGGCCGGCCGCGCGATCTGCTGTGGGGCCGCCGCCAGCTCGCCGAGACCCGCGCGTTCGATCGCGAGACCATGGCGCCGCGCGAGGCGAGCTTCCTCGCGGCGTCGCGAGCCCAGCTGATCAAGACCCGGCTTGGCGCCGGGCTCGCGGTGGTGCTGCTCGCGGTCGCCGCGGTGGTCATCGGGCTCACGATCCGCGCGCGCGCCCGCCGCGAGCTCGAGGAGGTGATCGCCGACCAGGTCCGCGACGCGCGGCTGGCGTTCGAGGACGCGCGCCAGCTGACCCGCCAGCGCGACACCGCGCGCGTCCGCGCGTTCGAGCTGTTCGCGGCGCACCGCTGGGTCGAGGGCGAGGATCTGTGGACCGAGGTCGAGTCGCTCGCCGCGCGCGAGGCGAGCCGCTACCGCGCGGCATCGGGCCACTTCGAGGCCGCGCTGTCGCTCGATCCGGGGCGCGCCAGGCTGCGCGCGCAGTTCGCCGACCTGACGTTCGAGCGCCTGGTGCGCGCGCAGCGCGACCGCCAGCGCGATCTCGCCGACGAGCTCGCCGGGCGCCTGGCCGCCTACGACGACGGCCATCACGGCGCCCAGCTCGCGGCGGGGGCGCGCGTCGAGCTCGAGCTGGTGCCGCCCGGCACCCACGCGTGGGCCGAGCGCCCGGGCGAGGCGCGCCAGCCGCTCGGCGACGCGCCGCTCGCCCCGCTGTCGCTGGCCCCCGGCTCGCTGGTGCTGTCGTTCGAGGCGCCGGGCCGGCTGGCCACCCAGCTGCCGTTGCTGATCGCGCGCGGCGAAACGGTGCGCCGTCGCGTCGTGTTGCCGAGCGCCGGCGAGGCGCCGCCCGGGATGATCTACGTGCCGCCGGGTAGGTTCCTGTTCGGCAGCGCCGACAGCACCGATCTGCGCCACGGCTTTCTCAACGCGCCGCCGCTGCACGAGATCGAGATCCCGGGTTACTACATCGGCCGCTACGAGGTGACGTTCGGCGAGTGGATCGCGTTCCTGGCCGAGCTGCCGGTCGAGGAGCGCCGCCGCCGCAGCCCGAGCTCGGTCAGCACGCTGTCATCGCTCACGCTGACCGAGCTCGCCCCGGCGCGCTGGCGACTCGAGATGACGCCGACCACGCGGACCTACGCCGCCCAGACCGGCGAGCGCATCCACTATGAAGGCCGGACCCAGCGCGCCGATCAGGACTGGGCCAAGCTGCCGGTGGCGGCGATCTCGTTCGACGATGCGATCGCGTATGCCGCGTGGCTCGATCGGACCCGGCGCGTCCCCGGCGCGCGGCTGTGCGACGAGTACGAGTGGGAGCGCGCGGCGCGCGGCGCCGATGGCCGCACGTTCCCCAGCGGCGAGCGGCTCGCGCCCGACGACGCCAACATCGACGTGACCTACGGCCGCGAGCCGCTGGCGTTCGGGCCCGACGAGGTCGGCTCGCACCCGGCGTCGCGCAGCCCGGTCGGCGCCGAGGACATGGCCGGCAACGTGTGGGAATGGACCCGCTCGGTCGAGACCCCGGGCGCGCCGGTGTCGCGCGGCGGCGGCTGGTACAACGCCGAGCTCAGCTCGCGCAGCGCCAACCGCGAGCACGGCGAGCCGACCCAGCGCAATGTCTTGATCGGCCTGCGCATCTGCGCAACGCCACGCGACGAGCTGTCACGCGACGCAAGGTGAGGAGTGCCAAATCTCGATCATGCGACTTGAAACCTGGTTGGCGCGCATCGGATGATGGGGAATCATGGGGATATCGACTGGGGTGTATGGCATCTATGGTGTGGCGCTGAGCGCGATCGTGTTCGCTTGTGGGGTCGAACCGACGACGACGGCCAGCGTCGAGCAGCCCGGCATCAACATGCAGGGCATCAACATGCAGGGCATCAACATGCAGGGCATCGACATGCAGGGCATGGCGATGCAGGGGTTCAGCGTCGACGGCGCCAGCCTGGCCGGGGCCCCGCTCGGCAACGTCCGGATCGAGCGCGGCGAGCTCTGGGCCGAGCAGGGCGGGGCCCCGCTGCGCGGCGCGGCGCTGGTCGGCGCGCACCTGTTTGCCCAGGTGCGCAATCTCCATGTGTCGCCACCGACCAGCGCCCGCGTGGAGTACCGGATCACCGCGATCACGCCGGAGGTCGCGCAGTACGATCCGACGCGGAGCGGCAATACCTATCTGTACGCGCTCGAGCAGTGGGTCGCCGAGACCGGCCTCTGGCAGGCCGCCTGCGCGGCCGACGCCGACGGCAAGAGCCTCGCGATCCCGGTGGCCGCGATCTTCGACGAGCGTGGTGACCGCAAGCTCGCGCCGTCGCTGTTCACGTTCGGCTGCACGAGCGGCGTGATCGCCAAGTGCTACCGCTGGGGCTATCGCCCGTGGCTCACCGGCGAGGGCGACCTCGCATCGATCCACTGGGCCTGCACCCGGCTCGCGCGCGCCGACTACTGCGGCGACGGCACGCCGCACACCCGCAACGGCACGTCGATCGACGTGTGGGACCGGCTGCCGGCGCCGGGGCCGATCCAGCGCCGCGTGCTGCTGCCGGCGCTGGGCATGGTGTTCGAGGCCGGCTGGAATACCGGCGGTGCGGTCTGCATGAGCCGCGCGCGCTGGCTCCAGGACGACGCCTACCTGCTGACCGACGCGTGCCCCGATCGGCTGGTCGCGCCGGGCCTGGGGATGCGGCTGTGCGATACGGTGGCCGAGGTGCTCGGCCATGACGCCAACGCACAGATCTTTGATGCCAGCTACATCAACCTCGATCTCGGCGGGCTGCTCGGGCGTTGACACAGCCCGTCACGGGGCGGTCGGGTGGCCCTCGTTGTAACTCGCAGGGCCGTCCGATATGGATCGGTGCATGTCGCCACCCGCTCGGTTCGAGGTCCCCGCGTTGTGGGCCGCGCTCGTGTTCACCGCCGCCTGTGCGCACAGCGCCAGGCCGGCGCCGCTCGTGCTGTTCGGCGCCGGCGCCAGCGAGGCCGTGGTGGGCGATACGATCGGCCTGTTCGAAGCGCAGAGCGGCCTCACGGTGAAGGCCACGTTCGCGGCGGTCGGCGCGCTGCGCGACAAGGTCCTGGCCGGTGAACCCGCCGACGTCCTGATCGTCACCCCGGCGATCATCACCGCGCTCGATGCGCAGCACAAGGTCCACGCCGGGTCGCGCGTCGATCTGGGCCGGGTCGGCGGCGGGCTCGCGGTCAAGACCGGCACGCCGCCGCCCGCGATCACCACGGTCGACGAATTCAAACAGGCGCTGATCGACGCCGATGAGGTCTACTACGCCGATCCGGCGGTCGCGACGGCGGGCGCCGCGCTGATGAGGGTCGTCGACCTGCTCGGCATCGGCGACCGCGTCCGCGCCAAGGGCCACCTCGCCCCCGGCGGCAAGGAAGCGATGCAGCAGATGGCGCGGTCGACCGCGGCGCGCGCCGTGGGCGTCACGCAGGTCAGCGAGATCCTCTCGGTGCCTGAGGTGATGCTCGTCGCCGAGTACCCCGGCGATCTGCAGGTCAAGACGACGTACTCGGCGATCATCCTCGAGGGCTCGACGCGGAGCGACGACGCCCAGCGCCTGGTCCAGTTCCTGAGCGGCCCGGTGTTCCAGGCCCGGCTCGCCAGGTCGGGGTTCGACGTCAGTCCGGTTGCAGCACGAACCAGTGAAACACGCGGTACGGGCCGCTCGCGGTGACGTGCACGGTGATCGTCGCCGCGCGCGTGGCCGGCAGCAGGAACGCGAGCTCGACCAGCGCCCCGCTCGGCGGAGGAAGGGTCGCCTGCGCGGTGCCGCCCTCGCTGGTCACCATGAAGGTCACGGCAGCCGCGAGGTCGTCGTTCCACGGATAGCTGCGCTTGCCGCCGGTGCGCATCACCAGACGCACCGGCGCGCCGGGCGACACGGTGGCCGTGAAGCGCTCGCCGGGCCCAGGTCCGCGGATCGTCCGGCCGCCGTCGAGCGCCAGGCCCGCGGCGCGGATCTCGCGGTGAAACACCGACCACCGGCTCGTCGGATCCCCGAACGCGCGGCGGCCGAGCGAGCCGGTCCAGCCGTGGGCGTGCTCGGCGGCGATATCGGCGATATCGACGCGATCGGTCAGGTGCCAGCCGGCGACCGGCGCGAACGGCCGCTCCGCGGTGTGCGCGTGATCCCACACCGCGGTGATGAGCTCCATGTCCGTGTCGCCGATCAGCCGGCGCCGCGAGAACGCCGGCGGCAGCGGCGTGGCGAGCACGGTGTCGCCGAAGAACTCGTCTTGCCCCATCCACGCGCGGTAGTACACGAAGTGCGTCGGCCGCCGCGCGGGCGGCAGCGCCTCGAGGAACTCGAACCGCGCGCCGGGCCCGTTGTTGGCCACCTCGGCCTGGTGGTTGCTGACCAGGCCGAGCATGTCGAACACCGGCGTGTCGCCGTAATACGACACCGCGCCGGCATCGTGAAACAGGATCGACGCGCCGGGGAGCTTGTCGTGGATATAGCGACCGAGCGTGACGACCTGGCGCTCGAGATCGCTCGCGTTCTGCGCATACAGCGCGATGTCCTCGCGCATCGCCGGCGCCGCCTGCCACCCCAGCACCGCGACGAAGCCGGCCGCCGCGGCGGCGCCCAGGGCACGCGCGGCGCGCGGCGCGCGAGCGGCGGTCCACCCCAGCGGCGCGAACGCGCACGCGGCGGTGATCATGATCAGCGGAAACGCCGGCGCGATGTAGCGGTAGTTGTGGAAGCTCCACACGCCCGACGACGCGATCACGGCGAGGATCAGCGCGAACGGCGACGCCACGACGAGCGCGCCGACCAGCCGGCGCCGCTCGCGCCGCGCCCACGAAACCACGCGCAGCGCGCCGACGATCCACAGTCCGGCCACGACCCGCGGCCACACCAGCGGGCTGTCGGCCTGCCAGAACAGGCGCCGCAACATCTGGCCGGACTGCGTGGTCACCGCGGTCCACCAGTACGTCCAGTCAAACCCAGGCAAGTAGAAGTGGCTCTTGGCCACGCCGGTATTGGGCATGAAGTTGCCGGCGAGCAGCTTGTTCGCCGTCACCCAGGCCAGCGGCGCGACGAGCGGCGCGGCCCACCACGCCGCGGCGCGGACATCGCGCTGGCGCAGCCGCTGGATCACCGCGACGCCCACGGCGAGCCCGACCAGCATCATCGCCTCGGGGCGCGACAGCGATGCCGCCATCAGCACCGCGGCGAGCGCCGGCGACGGCGGGCCGTGGTGCGGCGCGCGGGCGAGCAAGCGCAGCATCGCGACCAGGAGCGCGCTCGCGAACGCGACCTCCATCCCCGACAGCGCGGTCCACGCGAACGGCGCGACCGCGAGCACGAGCGCTGGCGCGATGAGTCCGGCGACCGGACCGGCGATCGCCCGCACCAGCCGGTGACACCCCACGCAGGTCACCGCGAACAGCGCCGTGCACATGCCGAACGACACCCAGACCAGCGCGTGGCCGCGCGCGCCCAGCGTCCAGAACGGCGCGAGCAGCATCGGCCACAGCACGCTGGTCGAGCCCGCGGAGTAGCCGCCGCCGTGGAAGTACGTGAACGGCTCGGCGCGGCCGAACTGCTTGGCGTACGTCAGGTAGATGTAAGCATCCTCCAGCGGCAGCCCGAACTGCCGCGCGTGCTGCCATACGGCGACGACGAACGCCCACGCCAGCGCCGCGGCCGCCCCGCTGATCGCGAGCGTGGCACCGTGCTGCCTCAGCCGCGCAACCAGCCACGTGACACGCGCATTCACCGCGCCAACCTACCCCAGACCGGGAGCGGATCGTGGCCGCGCAGCGCACGGATGATCCGCCCATGTCCCGGAGCGATCGTGTCGACGATCGGCGCGAGGCCCGCCTTCCACGGCGGCGAGCTCGTCGGCATCGCGCGGGCTCCAGCGAGCGACGAGCGTGGCGCGATTCGATGGCCGTCCCGTCGCTCGTCCTGCGCGAGCGCGTCCTCTCCCCCGGCCGCCGGGCGCCGTGATGGTAGAATCGTCGCTTGCAGCACCGCGTCACGGCCCTGGCGACCGCGGTGGCCCTCGTGTGTACGGGGGTCGCGATCGCGGTGTTCGCGATCGACCACTGGGGCGGCGTGTACGACGACACCTTCATCTACCTGCGCTACGTGCGAAACCTCGACGCCGGCTGCGGCTTGCGGTTCAACTGCCACGGCGTGGCCGTGGAGGGCTTCACCGGCCCGCTGTACCTCGCCGTGCTGTGGCTCGGAAGCCTGGTGACCCACGAGCTGATCGCGCTCAGCGAGATCGCGTGCACCGCGAGCCTGGCCATCGCGCTCGGGCTCGCGATCTGGATGGCGGTGGTGATCGGGCGCCCGCGCGAGGCGGTGGGGTTGCCCGCGGTGCTCGCGCTGGGCATCGCTGCGGTGCTCGGGCTCGATCACTTCGTGCTGCTGAACGCGATCACCGGGATGGAGACCGCGCTGGCCGCCGCCGTGGTCACCGCGATCGCGCTGGCCGCGATCACCGGGCGGCGCTGGGGGCTGATCGGCGCGGTCGGCGCCGGGTTGCTGGTTCGCCCGGAGACGCTGGTCTTCATGGTCGCGCTGCCGATCCTGCCGGCGCTGCGGAGGCCGAAGTACCTCGCCACCGCCGCCGCGATCGTCGTCGCGATCGGCGTCGCGCGCTACGCCGTGTTCGGCGCGTTCGCGCCCAACACGTACTACGCCAAGTCCGGCGGGACCTGGCGGCACTGCGAGCTCGGGCTCGGCTACCTCGCCGGCGCGTTCGCCGACTTTCCGCTGGCGTGGTTCGCGCCGCTGGCGCTGGCGTTGCCGGCCGGCCCGGCGCGTCGCGCCTGCGCGTTCCTCCTCGCCGGCAGCGCGGCCTGGCTCGCGTTCTTCCTGCGCAGCGGCGGCGATCTGTTCGAGTACAGCCGACTCGTGTTCCCGCTGGTGCCGCTGCTCGACGTGCTCGCGCTCGCCGGGTTCGCGGAGTTCGCGGGCCGGATCGCCCGACGCGCGCGCGCCGGGGCGATCGCCGCGGCCGTGGTCGCGCTCGCGATCGCCGTGCGCGGCCACGTCGTGCACGCGATCCCGCCGCAGCACACCAGCCCGCGGGTCCTCGAGTGGGCCGCGATCGGCAGCTACCTCCACGATCACTTTCGCCAGGCCACGGTGGCGACCGTGGCGATCGGCGCGATCGGATACTACTCGCGCCTGCCGATCATCGACCTCGTCGGCCTGACCGAGCCCGAGATCGCGCGCGCCGGGCGCTCGGTGCCGCCCGCGCTGTTGACCAAGCGGTGGATCGGCCACGAGCGTCACTGCACCGAGTGCGTGCTGGCACAGGCCCCGGCGCTGATCGTGACCACGATGCATCGCGACCAGCCGTGGCGCGAGCTCGCCGACGCGCGCACCGGGTTCTATGCCGACTGGCTGCTGCTCCAGGAGATCAAGGCAGGCAAAGCGCCGTATCGCGTGCTCGACGCCGAGGTCATGCCCGGCGATCACATCCTGATGTTCGAGCGGATCCCGGGCGCCGCGCCGCCGGGTCCATAGTCAGACCCAGACCTGCAGCACGTAGTCGTACGGCGCCTGGGCGTTGAACAGGTCGACCCGCTGCAGCCGGATCTTCAGCAGGCCGCGTTCGCGCACGAGGGCGTGGCGGTACGTGCCACCGAAATGCCGAACGGTGTCTCGCCGCAGCTCCATCATGTGGAATCGCGAACGGACGACCCAGCCATCGGGCGATCCTGACTCGATCACCACATTGCCGATCACGTGGTTGGTCGCCCACATCGGCGCCTGGGACCACGCCGTCGGATGGCTGACGCGGCCCATGCGGACCTGCATCATCGACCGGTCCTCCGCGAAGATCGACGGTGAGCCCTCCCACTCGGTCTGCTCCGGCGCGACCGGCATCCAGTAGATGCCGTCGTCGGCGAACAGCTCGATGTAGTCGTGCCACAGCTTGCGATCGAGCAGCTCGGACTGGCGGTACAGGAACTGCTCGATCTCGCGCAGCGCGGCCTCGTCCGGCGCCGCGGCGCGGAGCGGGGCGGGGCGCGGGCTGGCGGTCGCGGCGCGCGGCGTGTGGTCGGGCGCGATCGCCAGGGCGCCGACCCCGGCATCGCCGCCGCCTTCGATCACGATCTCCTGCACGATCTCCTGGGCCAGGCGCACGGCCGGCGCGTCGTCGGTGGGTGCGAGCTCGGTCGGGTCGGCCATGATCATCGCCTCACGTGCGCCGCGCTGGCGTCGCCGGCGTTGCCGGTCTCGGCCATGTACTGCGACCAGGCGCGGAACTGGTTGCGCATCACGGCCTCGGACGTGCCGCGGTTCGAGTAGATCACGCCGCGGTCCTCGGTATCGTCGCCGAAGTTGCGATGAAAGCTCACCCAGTCGCCGCCGTCGGACTCGAGCCCCCACTGGCCCTTGGTCCAGTTCTCGAGATCATCGGCATTGACCATCGTCGCCGGCGAGTTGACGAGGTTGTAGTACCAGAGCGCGCGGCGATAGATCGCCTCGGGCGCGCCCTTGAGGCGGAAGTGCCAGATCTCCGACAGCGTCTTGCCGGGCCCGATCGGCCGCAAGCAGCGCAGCTGCTGCAGCGGCGACTGCACCGACAGAAACGGATACACCAGCACGTGGTGGATGCCGCGCGACAGGTACGCTTCGGTCTGCTCGGCGCCGTAGGCCTGGACCAGCAAGGCCTCGTGGGCGCGGGTATCCGGATCCTGCGGCCGCAGGCCCATGTAGGCCTTCAGGATGCCGTGGCCGCGCGGGAAGTTGATGGTCTGGACGGCGTCCCACTGCTCGAACTTCGAGGCGAACGCCGAGAGATAGTGATAGTAGAGCGGCGCCGCGCCGGTGGCTTCCTTGATCTGCTGCTCGATCCGGCCGGCCGCGGCGCCGGTCGACTGGTGCGTCACCGACGGGTGCAGCGCGTCGAGCTGGTTCTCCATGAAGAACTTCCAGTTCGAGTGCTGGATCACGCGGTGGCACACCGGCACGACCTCGACCTCGCCGACCGGCGAGCGATCGCACATGTCGTCGAACGCCACCTTGGCCTCGCCGAGAAACTCGAGCAGCGACGGCCCGGTGGCGGACAGGCTGGCGAACACGAAGCCGCGGTACGCGTCGACCCGCGCGGCGCGCTTGACGCTGCAATCGGGGTTATCCGCGGTCATCCGCGTACCGTCGTAGCCGCGCGGGAGCGGCACGCTGCGGAGCCGGCCGTCGAGGTGAAAGCTCCACGCGTGGTACGAGCAGACCAGCGCGCTGCCCACGTTGCCGCGCTGGTTGCCGCACAGCTGCACACCGCGGTGCGGGCAGCGATTGTGCAGCACGTGGATCTGGCGGTCCTTGCCGCGGATCATGACCATCGGCTGGCGGCCGATCGTGACGGCGTGGTAATCGCCGACCTGCGGCACCTGGCTGTCGTGGCCGCAGTAGACCCAGACGCGCTCGAAGATCTGGGTCATCTCGCGGTCGAAGATCGATTGATCGGTATAGACCCGCTTGTGGACGCGATCTGGTTCGACGAGCTCTTGCAGGTTCATCGCCGGGGCCCCTGGTGTCCGCCCGAACACGCGGTCGATTGTACGCACAGCGCCGCCGGAGCTCAAGCATGTGGCGATCGGGCGAGCGCCGCGACGCGGGCAAACAGCGCGCTGTCGGGCCGGGTCAGCTCGTCCACGATCGTGAAATGGTTGGTCCCGGCGATCGAGAGTTGCTCGGTGTGCACGCCGGCCTGGCGCCAGCGCTCGGCCAGCGCGCGGCTCTGGCGGTGAAACTCGGCGGTCTCGTCCCCGCCGACCGCGGTGACCAGCACGCGGCCGCGCGGGGGCGGTGCCCACCACAAGGGGCTGGCGTCGATCGCGGCCCGCGCGTCGAGCCGGGTCGCCGCGTTGATCGTCGTCGCCAGCAGCGGCGTGAGCTCGAACACGCCGCTGATCGCGCACGCGTCGCGCACGAGATCCGCCGGCACGCCGGGCAGGGCGCCCCAGTCGGTCGCCAGCAGCGCGGCGGCGAGGTGGCCGCCGGCGGAGTGGCCGACGACGATCGGGTGCTTGCCGGTCTGGGTCCACAGCGCGGCGACGCAGCGCCGCAGCTCATCGATGATCTGCATCACCGACACCTCCGGGCACAGCGAATACGATGGCACGGCGACGTCGATCGCCTCGGCGTTGAGCGCGCGGGCGATGAACGCGGTGTCCTGGCGGCTGCCCATCTGCCAGTAGCCACCGTGGATATAGACGATCAGCGGTGCGTCCGGAGCGCCGGCGTAGAACACGTCATAGCGCTGGCGCTCGGCGACGCCGTACGGCTGGTCCAGCGCGGCGCGGGCGGCCTGGCGATCGAGGGCCGACGTGGCTCGCCAGCGCGCGATGATCGCCCGGTACTCCGGAATCCGCGCGCGGTTGTTATACTCGAACTCGTAGTCGATCGCGGTCATGGCCTGGCGCGGGGAGCCTGCCCCCCCGGCGAGCTTGCCGCATCCCGGGCGCCCGGGGGGCGGATTCGTCGCCTGTGGCGACGCCCACACGGCCTGACACGCCGTGGGGCCGAGGTGTTGGTGACGCCGCGTGTCAGTGACCGACGCAACGCCGCCGGCGCAACATTGCATGTTTGCGGTCGCGAACCACTGCCGATCCTCAGATAGAGTGTGGCGACAAAGGAGTTGCCATGATCCCGGTCCCCACGATCCGAGGCGCGAACACGCTCGCCGCACTCGCGATCTTCACCGCGTGCCAGAACCCCGCCGCCACCGCGCGCCGGCCCACGCCGGGCCCCGCGGCCGACACGCTCTACGACCCGCCGCGCGACCTCGGCCCGCTGTTCCACGACGCCGAGCTCGCCCGCGTGTTCCCCGACTCCAAGACGCTGGTCGACGCGCGGCCGCGTTCGGCGCCCGCCGAGATCGCCGCGCGCTATGCCGCCGCCGTGAAGGCCGGACCGGTCGATCTCAAGGCGTTCATCGAGCAGAACTTCGAGGCGCCGCGCGAGGCGGCCGCCGGCGCCGCGAGCGATCCCTCGCAAGCGATGGAGGATCACCTCCGCGCGCTGTGGCCGCAGCTGACGCGGGTCGCCGATCCGGTGGATCCGCAGTCGTCGCGGATCCCGCTGCCCGACCCGTACGTCGTCCCCGGCGGCCGGTTCCGCGAGGTCTACTACTGGGACTCGTACTTCACGATGCAGGGGCTGGTCGTCAGCAACCGGCTCGATCTCGTGAAGAGCATGCTCGATAACTTCGCCCACCTGATCGCGGTGGTCGGCCACATCCCGAACGGCAACCGCACGTACTACCTGGGGCGCAGCCAGCCGCCGTACTTCGGCGCGATGGTCGAGCTCTACGCCACGGCCACCGACAAGGCCCACGCGGTGCCGTACCTCGAGGCGCTGGAGGCCGAGCACGCGTTCTGGATGGATGGCGCCGAAGGCCTCGCGCCCGGCCAGGCCCATCGCCGGGTGGTCCGCATGGCGGACGGCAGCGTGCTCAATCGCTACTGGGACGATCGGCCCGCGCCGCGCCCGGAGTCGTATCGCGAGGACTTCGAGCTCGGCCAGACCGTGCCGGAGGCGCAGCGCGAGGCGCTGTTTCGCAACATCCGCGCGACCGCGGAGAGCGGCTGGGACTTCTCGAGCCGGTGGATGCGCGATCCCAAGGATCTGCGCACACTCGAGACGATCGATCTGGCGCCGATCGATCTGAACGCGCTGCTCTATCGCACGGAGACCACGATCGCCGCGCTGCGCACCGCGCGCGGTCAGCCGGGCGACGCCGAGGCCGCGGCGCGCTATCTCCAAGCCGCCGAGCAGCGCCGCAGCGCCCTGCTCGCCGCCGCGTTCGATCCGAAGGAAGGCTACTTCTTCGACGTGCGCTGGCGGACCGGCGAGCGGGTGACCGATCGGCCGACGATGGCGGCCGCGGCGGTCCTCTATTTCGGGCTCGCGGCGCCCGACCAGGGCAAGGCGGTGGCCGCGCGGCTCGAGCGCGACTTCTTGAAGCCGGGCGGCTTCGTGACGACCCAGGTCGCGTCGGGCCAGCAGTGGGATGCGCCGAACGGATGGCCGCCGCTGCAGTGGCTCGCGATCCAGGGCGTCGCGCACTACGGCCGCGCAGATCTGGCGCAGCAGGCGACGGATCGCTGGCTCGCGCTCGATCGCCGCGTCTACCGCGAGACCGGCAAGATGATGGAGAAGTACGACGTGACCGATCTCCACAAGCCCGCGGGCGGTGGCGAGTACCCGACCCAGGATGGTTTCGGCTGGACCAACGGCGTGGCGCTCGGCCTCGTCGCGCACCCGCCGGGCCCGCCGCGCTGAAGCCTGATCCCAGGGAGCCCGCGCGCGCCGCAGCGCCGGGGATCTGCGGGTCCTTGCCCGGGACGGCGAGCCAAGGCAGCGCCGCGGCGCGAGCATCTCGCACGCGAGCTCGCCGACGCGCGGAGCCGGCCGGCGTTGTCCGAGGGCGATGGGGCCGGTTCGCGAACCTGCCGGCGTGGCGCGGTCCGCGCCTTGTGATGCGCTGTAGGGGCCCGCCCGCGAGCCGATCGAGCGAGCGCGTCGACGCCACCAAAATCCGTTGCGAGTGTTGCGCTCGGCTCCGGTGATGATGATCGCGTCTGCGGGCCGCCCGTACACGACGCGCTCCTGTGCCGGAGGATGAAGGCGCCAGCGGGCAGGTCCGCGGAGGACGAGGCCATGCACCGCACGGTGGCAGGGTGCGCCGGCGTACGCAAAGCCGGCCGACAAAGGCCGCGGCGCCTGGCAAACTGCGGCTTGCGCAGACGTGTTCGCGAGCTGCAAAGCGTTCTGCTGCAGATCTGCAGGTACGCGAGCCGTCGACGCGTGACTTCGTGCTGCGGTTCTCTTACGATGCTCGAGAGAAGGAGTCTGGGCATGATGAACGCCGGGACCGTGCTGGAACTGCTGAGCGCCGGAAGTGATGACGCCACAGCGCTGTCCACGCCGGGAGGTGCGCCGCTATCGTACCGCGAGCTGCGAGCTGTCGTCGGCGAGACGATCGCCGCGCTCAACGCTCACGGCATCGGTCGTGAGGATCGCGTCGCCATCGTCCTCGATAACGGGCCCCACGCGGCGAGCTCGTTTCTCGCGATCGCCGCGGGCACCACCGCCGCGCCGCTCAACGCGGGCTATCGCGCCGAGGAGTTCGAGTTCTACCTCACCGATCTTCGCGCGGCGCTGTTGATCGTCGAGGCAGGCAAGCCGTCCCCGGCGATCGAGATCGCGACCAAGCTCGGCGTGCAGGTCGCGCGGCTGCACCAGGTGCCCGCGCGCGGGGCCGGCGCCTTCACCCTCGAATTTCCAGCGGAGGCGACCGCGGCGACGACCCGGCCAGGCCCGGCGAGCACCGACGATATCGCCCTGGTGCTCCACACCTCGGGGACGACGTCGCGACCCAAGATCGTCCCGCTCGCGCAGCGCAACATCTGCGCGTCCGCCGCCAACATCCGCACCACGCTGGGGTTGACCGCGAGCGATCGCGCACTGAACATCATGCCGCTGTTCCATATCCACGGCCTGATCGCGGGTGTGATGGCGCCGCTGTCGGTAGGTGGCGCGGTGTGGTGCGCTCCGGGGTTCAACGCGCTGAAGTTCTTCGGCTGGATGTCGGAGGCCAGGCCGACCTGGTACACGGCGGTCCCGACGATGCATCAGACGATCCTGATGCGCGCCCGAAGCAGCCTCGAGATCATCCGCGACCATCCGTTGCGCTTCATTCGCTCGTCGTCGTCATCGCTCCCCCCGCAGGTGCTGCACGAGCTCGAAGCGGTGTTCGGCACCCCGGTGGTCGAGGCGTACGGCATGACCGAGGCAGCGCACCAGATGGCGTGCAACCCGCTGCCCCCGGGCATCCGCAAGCCGGGCACGGTCGGGATCGCCGCGGGCCCCGAGGTCTGCATCCTCGATGACAGCGGCCAGCCAGTCGGGCCGAATGTTCCGGGCGAGATCGCGATTCGTGGCGCCAACGTGATGGCGGGCTACGAATCGAACCCGACCGCCAACGCCGAGGCGTTCGTCCATGGCTGGTTCCGCACCGGCGATAAAGGTGTGATGGACGACGCCGGCTACATCTCGATCGTCGGCCGGTTGAAGGAGATCATCAATCGCGGCGGCGAGAAGATCTCGCCGCGCGAGATCGATGAGGTCTTGATGGATCACCCGGCGGTCCAGCAGTGTGTCACGTTCGCCGTGCCCCACGACAAGCTGGGCGAGGAGGTCGCGGTCGTCGTCGTCCTGCGCGAGGGTGCCGAGGTCACCGAGCGCGAGCTGCGCGACTACGCGGCCACGCGCCTGGCCGACTTCAAGGTGCCCAAGAAGGTGCTATTCCGCCCGGAGATCCCGAAGGGCGCGACCGGTAAGCTGCAGCGCATTGGCCTGGCCCAGAAGCTCGGCCTCGCCTAGGAGAGGGCCCCGCCCATGAAACAGCACGCGGAATCGTCCGTCAGGGTCGACTTGCTGGGCCTCAGCATGAAGCGCTGGCTCCAGCTCATCACCGGCGTCGTCTGCATGATCATGATCGCGAATCTGCAATACGGATGGACGCTGTTCGTCAATCCGATCGCGGCGAAGCATCACTGGTCGCTACCGGCGATCCAGTGGTCGTTCACGATCTTCGTGGCAACCGAGACGTGGCTGGTTCCCGTCGAGGGGTTCCTGGTCGACAAGTTCGGCCCTCGCGTGGTCACGATCGTCGGTGGCCTGTTCGTCGCGGCCGGCTGGTCGCTCAACTCGAGGGCCGATTCGCTGCCGATGCTCTACATCGGCCAGGCGATCGGCGGCATCGGCGCGGGCGCGGTCTACGGCACCTGCGTCGGCAACGCGCTCAAGTGGTTCCCCGACAAGCGCGGGCTCGCCGCCGGGATCACGGCCGCCGGGTTTGGCGCCGGCTCGGCGGTCACGGTGATCCCGATCTCCAAGATGATCGCGGCGAGTGGCTACGAGGCCACGTTCCTGGCGTTCGGCCTGGGCCAAGGCTTGGTCATCTTCGTGCTCGGCTGGTTTCTGCGCCAGCCGACGTCGGCGATCGTGGCGGCGTTGCCCCGGCCTTCGGTGCGGCGGCAGCGCACGGCGGTCGCCAAGATGCAGCGTTCGCCCGACGCGCCGCAGCTGTCGCCGAGCCGGGTCCTGGCGACCCCGGTGTTCTGGGTCATGTACCTCATGTTCCTGCTGATGGCGTCCGGTGGGCTCTTCGTGACGGCCAACCTGAAGCCGATCGCCGCGGACTTCAAGATCGCCGACGTGCCCGTGAGCATGATCGGCCTGACCATGCCGGCGGTCACGTTCGCCCTGACGCTCGATCGCCTGCTGAACGGCGTGACGCGACCGTTCTTCGGCTGGGTGTCGGATCGGATCGGGCGCGAGAACACGATGTTCATCGCGTTCCTCGGCGAGGCCAGCGGGATCCTCGCGCTCAGCCAGCTCGGCTCGAGTCCGGTCATGTTCGTCGTGCTGAGCGGCCTGGTGTTCTTCGCGTGGGGCGAGATCTACAGCCTGTTTCCCTCGACGTGCGCCGATACCTACGGATGGAAGTACGCCGCGGCCAACGCCGGCTGGCTGTACACCGCCAAGGGGACCGCGGCGTTCCTCGTGCCGATCGCGACCCAGCTGGCCGCGTCGGCGGGGTGGAGCAGCGTGTTCCTGGTCGGCGCCGCGATGAACCTCACCGCGGCGATCATGGCGCTCGCGGTGCTCAAGCCGATGCGGCGCCGCCTGCTGGCCGGCGTCAAGGGCCCAGGTCGCGTCGACGCGCCCGCGGAGCCCGCGCGGCCCGGCGCAGGTGCGTTGCCCCAGGCCACGGTGGCCGAGCGGTGAAGATCGCCATCGTCGGCGCCGGCGCGATCGGCGGCTACCTCGGCGTGCGGCTCGCGCTCGCGGGCGAGGCGGTCAGCTTCATCGCGCGCGGCGCGAACCTGGCGGCGATCCGCGCGGGCGGCATGCGGCTGATCTCCGAGACCGGCGCGGAGGAGCACGCCGCGGAGGTCGCGGCGTTCGAGCGCCCCGAGGACGCCGGGCCGCACGACGTCGTGCTGCTGACGGTCAAGGCGCACCAGGTCGGGCCGATCGCCCAGAGCCTGCGCGCCCTGTGCCACGACGAGACGCCGATCGTCACGATGCAGAACGGGATCCCGTGGTGGTACTTCCACCGGCACGGCGGCGAGCACGAGGGCAGGACGGTCCACGCCGCCGACCCTGACGGCGCGATCGCCCGCGCCCTCGATCCAGCCCGCGTGATCGCCAGCGTGGTGTATCCGGCCGCGAACCTGGTCTCGCCGGGCGTGGTCCAGCTCGTCGAGGGCAACCGGTTCAGCCTCGGCGAGCTCGATGGCTCGACCACGCCGCGCATCCAGGCGATCTCGCAGACGCTCGGCCGCGCCGGCTTCAAGGCGCCGGTGGTGCGCGACGTGCGAAGCGAGATCTGGCTCAAGCTGTGGGGCAACCTGAGCTTCAATCCGATCAGCGCGCTGACCCACGCGACCCTGGTCGACCTGTGCCAGTTCGCGCTGACCCGCCAGCTCAGCGCGAAGATGATGGCCGAGGCCGAGACCATCGCCGGCAAGCTCGGCGTGCAGATGCGGATCTCGATCGAGCGGCGGATCGCCGGCGCGGAGAAGGTCGGCGCGCACAAGACGTCGATGCTGGTCGATATCGAGCAGGGCCGACCGATCGAGCTCGACGCGCTGATGGGTGCGGTGATCGAGCTCGGCGAGCTCACGCAGACGCCCACGCCGCACATCTCCGCGGTCTACGCGTGCGCGAGCCTGCTGGCCCGGACGCTGGCGACCGCGGGCGGCAAGCTCGTGGTCGCGCCGGTCTGACGTCTGGCGGGCCGAACAGTCGCAGGCGTCGGCGCAGCCAGGATCGTTGCCACGAGTGACGATGTCTCCAGGCGTACAATGACTGGCATCCGTGAGAAGCTGGACAACACGATTCCAGGCCCGGCGGCGTGAGGCGCGCGCTCACGCAGCGCTTTTCTATTGGCAATCAAGACGGCCCAGGGCGGCGGCCGCGCCATGCCCTGCATCCAGGCGTGCAGGGCCGAGCCGCGGTGTGGCCAAACGTTGGTCACGCGTGGCGCGATGCCCCCGGGCTCGGACGCGGCGGCGTTGCGCCCCGTACGGGGCGGCTCGGGGGCGCGGCGCGACGACGAGAATCTCGTCGATCGCTGCGTGATGCGGCGCTGCGTGATGGGCGCGCCGCCAGCGTCACGCATGCGCAACCGGCGTACTACCGCGCCAGGTCGAGGCTGCGCAGCCGCCGTACAGCGCTGTCGGCTTGGATGATGTGGCTGTCTGTTTTATCGCCAGACTCGCGATCGCACGTTCGCTGCACAGCCAACTGAGGTCATATATGTAATGCAGCAATCTCATGATTCGAACGCGGCAGTCTTGGGCTAGCAATTTGTGCAGCGTTGTGTTTCATTTCGTCGCGGTTTCGCTCCGAGGTCGGCAGCGCGCGGTGCGGTCACCGTTCACGATGCCTGATGGCAGCGCAGTGCGAAGGGCAGCA
>Ga0302323_100000625_pt1 | contig 28352 bp, 20 predicted proteins | sample Fen_T0_3_FD_201950 | JGI IMG/M metagenome (GOLD analysis project Ga0302323, IMG submission 201950) | Peat permafrost microbial communities from Stordalen Mire near Abisko, Sweden - Fen_T0_3 | ecosystem: Environmental > Terrestrial > Soil > Wetlands > Permafrost | place: Sweden: Abisko...
CGGCCACCAACCCCAGCGGCCACGGCGGCGTCGAGACGGTGACCTTCCCGACGGTCCAGGGCCGCTACGTGCGCATGTTCGGCACGCAGCGGGCCAGCACCTTCGGCTACTCGCTGTTCGAGCTCCAGGCCTACAACGTGGCCCAGTGCGGCGGCGCCGGCGAGCGCTTCACGGTGCTGTCGAGCGCGCTCGTACGCGATAACCAGAGTGGCCTCACCTGGCAGCGCGCCGAGACCACGTTCGCCGATCAGGGCCAGCAGTACACCCAGCCGATCGCGCAGGCGTTCTGCGCCGCGCAGAGCATGCGGCTCCCCACCCAGGCCGAGGCGCTCGGCATCGCCTCTGCGAGCTCGGCCGCCTGCGCGTTCCCGCTGCCGTGGAGCACGTGGACCTCGACGGCCGACCCCGGCGACGCGGCGCGCGCCGCGTTTGTCAGCTTCACCGGCCAGTCGACCTTCCAGGTCGCGACCAATTACCCCGGCGGCGTGGTGTGCACGTCGGGCTCGACGGCCGCCGCGCCGGCGATCACCACCCAGCCCACCTCGCAGACCGTGGCGGCGGGCCAGACCGCCACGTTCAGCGTGGTGGCGACGGGCGCGGGCACGCTGAGCTATCAGTGGTCGAAGAACGGCGCCGCCATCGCCGGCGCGACGGCGGCCAGCTACACGACGCCGGCGACCACGGCGGCCGACACCGGCGCGCAGTTCCAGGTCGCGGTCGCCAACGCGGGCGGCGCGGTGGTCAGCAGCGCCGCGACGCTCACCGTCACCACGCCGACCGGCTCCGGCGGCGGGACGCTGCTATCCCAGGGCAAGCCGGCCACCGCCTCCTCGACGCAAGCCGGCCTCGATCCGCCCAACGCGGTCGACGGCGACCCCGGCACGCGGTGGGGCAGCGCGTTCACCAACACCGAGTGGATCTACGTCGACCTCGGCGCGACCGCGACGATCAATCGCGTGGTGCTGATCTGGGAGGCGGCGTTCGCGACCGGCTACCAGATCCAGACCGCGGCCAGCCCGGACGGCCCGTGGGCGACGATCTTCTCGACCACCACCGGCGATGGCGGCACCGACGACCTCGCGGTCTCGGGCACCGGCCGGTTCGTGCGCATGAACGGCACGCAGCGCGCGCTGACCGGCTTTGGCTACTCGCTGTTCGAGTTCCAGGTCTACGGCGCGACGACGGCGGCCCCGACCCTCTTGTCGCAGGGCAAGCCGGCCACGGCGTCGTCGGTCGAGACGATCCTCGTCGCGGCCAGCGCGTTCGACGGCGACCTCGGGACGCGCTGGGGCAGCGCGTTCACCAACACCGAGTGGATCTACGTCGACCTCGGCGTCAGCTCCACGATCAGCCGCGTCGTCTTGACCTGGGAGGCGGCGTTCGCGACCGGCTACCAGATCCAGACCGCGGCCAGCGCGGCCGGCCCCTGGGCGACGATCTTCTCGACGACCACCGGCGATGGCGGCGTCGACGACCTCACCGTGTCCGGCACCGGCCGGTTCGTGCGCATGAACGCCACGCAGCGCGCGCTTACCGGCTTTGGCTACTCGCTCTGGGAGTTCCAGGTCTACGGCACGCAGCCGTAGCGGCCGCGGCCGTCGAACAGGCAACCCCATGGTCTCACCGGTGCGCCGACGGCACCTCGCGGCACGAGATCGTCGCCCCTCGCTGCTTCCAGCCCTCGCGCAACAGCCACGTGCCGGGCCGATACACCCACAGCGGCTCGTACGTCGCGGGCCATCGCCACGACCACGCCGCATCGCCGTACTCGGTCCAGTCCGGGAACGTCGCGGCGCTCGAGAACCAGTCGATCCGCCATCCACGCGTGGTCTCGGTGCGATCCTCGCCGTGCTTGCGCCAGTTCGACAAGACGTACCGGAGAGCATGGCGCGCCTGCGTGGGCGACGTGATGAGATCGGCGTGATAGCGATCCGGGAACACCGAACCTCGCCGTCGAGGCCCGGGCCGGCCCTCGAACGGCGCGGCGCGGACCGCGCGGCGTCACTGCCGAGGCGGCAGGGGCAAACTGCGGCAAGTCAACAATCGTCACCACGGATACGAGAGTCGTCCTGTCGGCACGAGACATACATGCGCTGGAATCCCACCGTCGAAACGTTGTATTGGTCACGCGCGCCGCGGTAACGCGGTCCTGTCCTAACGCAAAGCCACCGACGATCGCCGTCGCCGCGAGGTATGATGGATCCCCGAAACGGGGGGCGCGCGTGGCGCCATCCGCCTCTTGACGCGCGAGGTAATCCCATGATGTTCGACCCTCGACCTGGTTCGCCGTGTGCTCTGATCATCGCGCTCGCGCTCGCCGCGTGCAGCGCCTCCTCGGAGGGCCCGCCGCCACCCGGCGACGCCGATGACACGGCGTACGGCGGCTCGTTGCCGCGCGCCCCGCATCCGCGTCCGCACCGCGATGCCAGCGTCGCCGACGCGCCGCCGGCAGGCGACGCGCGGGCCCGGGATGGCGGTGGCGGCGCGGATGGCGGTGGCGGCGCGGATGGCGGTAGCGGCGACGCCGGCGGCGGGACCGGGAGCGACGGTGGGCTCGGTGGCGGCGGCGCCGTCAGCTGCTATTCGAGCTTCGATCCCGGCGCGACCTGCGCGCTGCCGAGCCACTGCTGCTTCAGCAACTACAGCGCCGAGCACGCCGGCAGCTGCGACACCGCTTCGTGTACCTGGGGAACGATCGACTGCGACGGCCCCGAGGACTGCGGGCTCGGCGAGCGCTGCTGCGCCCACGCGATCATCGATCCCGAAAACGGCCTCACCGGCTACAAGCTGGCGTGCCAGGCCACCGCGTGCGGCGCCGCGCCGGTGAACGTGGAGCTCTGCCATCCCGGCGCGGCCGCCGCCGCCGGGACGTGCAGCAGCGGCACGACCTGCGTCTCCGCCGCTGATCACGACTACGACCTTCCGCGCACACTCTCGATCTGCCAGTGACGCGACTGCCGTGCTGCTGCCGCGCGATCGCTGCGGCAACAGCGTCCCGGTGCTGGCGCGGCTTGACCGCGAGATGGCGGCGAGGCCGATGCGTTCATCGCCGGCTACTGCCAGATGGCCGCCCAGCTCCACGCCCGCGGGCTCGATGTCATCGGCGCGACGATCCCGCCGTGGGGCGGGTTCGACAACAATCCGCAGCACGAGGTGATGCGCCAGAAGGTCAACCTGTGGCTACGGACCCAGCGCGTGCTCGACGGCGTGGTCGACTTCGACCGGGTGCTGCGAGATCCGGCCGATCCGACCCGGATGCTGCCGGCGCTGGACAGCGGAGATCACCTCCACCCGGGCCCGCCAGGCTATCAGGTAATGGGCAGCTCGATCGATCTCTCGCTGTTTCGCTGAAGCACACCGATCCACGGAGCTCGCCAGGGTGAGAACGCAAGACGCGAGATCGCGGTGCGCGCGCATCGTCGCGATCGCCGCGCGGGTCCTCGCGGCCGCGTGCGGCCCGATCCGCTCACGGGGGGCAGGGGCCGCCTGCCATGTAGCTGTTGCATTTCGCACACGCCGCAATCTTGTCGTTCACGGTGGCGAGCGCTTGCTCCGCGGTCGCCTTGTCCGAGGTGCACTTCGTGATCACCTGCTCCTGCGTCGTGGTGCGCGACTGCAAGCTATCGGCCTCGAGGAGGCACGAAGCTCGCGCCGCCTGACCGGCCGCAAGGTCGCGGAGCACGCCGGTCAGCTGATCGTGACAGACATCGAGCTGCGCGTTGAGATCGCGCTGCTCGCTGCGCGTCTGATCGAGGGTCTGCGTCGCCGCTACGAGCTGGTCCTTCGTGCTCGAGAGCTCGCCCTGTGCCGTGGCGATCTGCGTGGCTAGCTGCACACTCTGGATCGCGAGCGCCTGACTGCGCTCCTTGGACTCCTTGATCTGACTTCCGAGCGCCTTCATTCGATGCGCATCCCGGCGGCTCAAGCCGGCGAGCGCTTGTTCCGAGGCCGCCTGCTTTTCGGCCTGGTCCTTGAGCAGCCTCTGCAGCTCCTCCTGCTGGGTCTTCAGCGACGTGACGCGCGCCTGGGCCTCTGCATGGTCGCTTGCTCGCTGTGCCTCGCGCGCGGCGTCGATCTTGCGCATCTCCCGCTGCGTGCGCTCATTCTGCGCCTCCGCTTCGCGGAGCTCGCCGTGCTGGTGCCAGGCAAAGACCACGCCGAGCAGGGTCAGCGCGCCGAGGAGGATCGGCAGCGCCAGCTTGCCGGTACGGATGAGCGTGCGATCGAGCCGGCGCTCGCGCTGCTCGTTGGACACCCGGACCGCCTCGACGAAGCGATCGTGCGAGAGCTCGTACCAGGTCCCCGTGGAGCGCGACTCCTCGCGCACCAGGCGATCGCGCACGAGGAGATCGATCGCGCGGTTGGGCAGCCCTTGCGTTTCGGTCTGCCCGGCGAAGATCAGGTTGCGGGTGCCCGCCGCCGTGATCAGCGCGGTGCTGCACCACGCGCGCAGCTTCGCCTCGGCCACGCCGGTCTCGCGCACCACGCGGTCGAGCGCGCGCTCGTAGTACGCCCGCGCGGCGTCGCGAACGTCGGCGTAGCTCGAGACCTCGGCGGCGGTGATCGCGGGGTTGGTCTTGTCGAGCTTTTGCCACAGCTGATCGCACACGATCTGCAGCTCCAGCGGCTCGACGAACTCGCTCACGCGCAAGGCACCGCTCGCGTCACGCGTCGTCTGGAGGCTCACGATCATCCCATCGAGCGCGTCGCTCGAGATCGTGTATCCGAACTTGCCGAGCGGGTCCTCGATCGCGCGCCTCGCCTCGGACGCGGTCAGACGATCGAGATAGTAGCGGATGTTGCACGCATGCGGAATGACGCCGGCATAGCGGTCGAGCCGCGGAAAGTACTCCTCTCGGATGACGTACAGGACGTGCAAGTCGGCGACGCGCTCGGCTTTCGACCCTTCGAACGCGGCCTTGATCTGGGCGAAGAACTCGCGGCGCAGGCGCACGCCGTCCTGCACCGGCAGAAACAATTCCTCCAGCTGATCGACGATGAACAACAGCGGTCCGGGTGGATACTGCTTCAGCGCGCTCGAGATCGTCATCCCGGGCTCCGCGGCGATCGCCGCGTCCGCGTCGACGCTGCACTGGATCGCATTCCACACGAAGCGGTTCGGGATCGCGAGGTCGGGCGTGGCGCGCCCGTCGTCGATCACCCGCGCCCGCACCACGCGGAACCCCTCGCGCTCGAGCAGCGGGCGGAGCCCCGCGTTCACGAGGGAGGTCTTCCCCGCACCCGACTGCGCATAGAGCACGGTCATCCGGTAGGCCAGCAGCATATCCAGCAGGTCCCGCGTCTCGCGGTCGCGGCCGCAGAAGATCGGCTCGTCAGTCCGCAGGAACGGGAGCGGCCCCGGGAACGGCGCCGGTGGACGCGCGGTCGTGTCACCTGAGGTCACGGCGCGACCCCCGCTGCATCGAGGCGACGCGAGAGCTCGGCCCCGAAGTCCTCGGCGTTCCCCCAGCACACCTGCAAGTCGAGGGTCCAGTCGAAATATCGCTCCAGATACGTGCGGACGACTTCGATGTTCTGGTCGATGTGCTGGTCTTCCGGCGGGAGCTGGAGCGTGACCGAGAGCCTGCGGTTGGCGCGCTCGAGCGGGCCGAGGAGCGCACGCAGGATCACGCGGAAGTTCACATCGGCGAGGCTGTAGCCCACGAACAGCAGCGTCGTCCGGGTCAGCGCGCGACGAACCGGCAGCGGCAGCGCGGCGCGCCGCTCACTGCCGATCGCGACCGGGCTCGATGACAGATCCTTGCCGATGTTGACGAGGAAGTCGAGGTAGTCATCCTCGGTGGCGACCATCGACTCGACGCGTGACAGCGCGCCGTGCAGATGGAACACGACGGGATTGAAAGCGCTCGGCTGAAACCCGTTGTCGAACTCCGAGGGCTCGTCTTCGAGGAGTTGCTTGGTCCAGCGGCACAGCTCGGGGCGCGGCGTGACGCGCTCCCGCAAGCTCAGCGCGCGCAGCATCAGATCGTCGTAGTTCGTCGTGAGGTAGATCGGTGCGCCGATGCGCGCGAGCGTGTGGTGCACGAGTGACGCCGGCAAGTCTCTGCCGATGCTGTCGAGGTCGGTGCGAAGGATCGCGTGGATCTCCTCCTTGGGTCTCACGGCGTCCCGATGCACCACCGCGATGAACTGCGCGACCCGAGCGAGGTTGTCGCGATCGGGGAACGGGAACCTGTCTCGCTGGCGCTCGTCGAGCGCGAGAGACAGCTGCGCGCCGGTTCTCAACAGCGGCCGGCAGGCGCCGGCGCCGATCACCGGCGTACACTTGCCCTCGCGGATACGCGCGACGAGCGTGTCCCAGTGACCCGGTGGAAACGTCACCCTGGCCTCGCTCCTGGGATGCTCCTGAGACGTCACCATGGCCTCGCTCCTGGTCTCCGGCATGTCGCTCGATCCCCCACGTGCTCCGCTGCCCGAGCAACGATACCTGGCGATGAGCTCACGTAACAATAGTCCGCAGGGTGCGTCCGCATGTTTCGCAGGGCGGGACGATTACCGTGGCACGAGATTCTGGACGATCCTCCGTGGCGACCCAGGTCGACGGGCACGCGTGCACGGGCGGCAAGCCTCCCCGCCTTCAGTCCGCGGGGACGCACGCCGCCGGGGCGCGGCAGCTCTCCGGCGGCCCGAGATAGCTGTCCCGGAGGCCGCCGGTATCGACCACGAACTTCTGGGCGATCGCGGTCGGATCCACGGCCCAGTACTTGAGGATATGTGGATTGGGCCCGGTGATGGTGTGGGTCGTGGGGAACCGGATGACGTTGTCTGCGACCTTCCATTCCCAGGGCTTGTTGCCATTACCGCTGTTGGCCTGCACGTTGATGTTGAGCTTGCTGGTGGCGTTGACGAGCTGGGGCGGCTCGTCGTCGATCGACACGGCGTACAGCAGCCCGTCGAGCTCGCCGCTCGCGATGCGGACGCTGTTGCGCGGCGACAGGTAGGTCCAGACCTCGACCGGATGCGATGGCGTGGGGTCTGCCAGGTACATCTGGTACTCGAGATGCGCTGACTGGCCGCCCGGAGTCCGGATCGGCGCGTTGCGCGGCAGCACCGTCATGCCGGCGCCGGTCCGGCCGATATCGGGGATCCGGATCCACGCGATGCCTCTGTCATTGATCTGCGCGGTGTAGTGATCCGCTTCCATCGACACGTATCCGCTGGCCTCGACGAACCCGGTCAGACCGCTCCACGGCACGGCCGCGCCGGCGACCTGGACCGGCCGGTTATCGATGACGGCCTGGACCGTGACCTTGGTGCCCTCGCTGCCGGAGATGGTGATCGGCACCGTGGTCACCGCCGCCGGCGCGGCGGCCCAGTCGATGTTCAGCGACAGCCGGACCTGCTTGTCGACCGTGCCCGTCGGGCCGGGGGACACCGTCACAAACCCCACGAACGCCGCGTCGGCGGTGGCCACCGAGACCGTGTAGTCGAACGCCGCGGCGCCGCGGTTGAACACGTCGATGTACTGGGTGCGCTGAGCCTGGTACGGGCTGAGCGTGGGCAGCACCGGCTGGGTCGCGGTCTCGCCCGGCCACCACTTCGCGGAGCCATCGATCGCGACGCCCATGCTCGCCGCCGTGGCCGTGGGGATCGCGAGCTGCCGCAGCGGGGGCCAGAAGAAGTCGGGGAGCGCCACGTTGTTCGCCTCGGGTTGCTGCCAGGGAGAATCGCGGCCGTATCCGATGTGCGGCTGCGACGCCCAGGCGGCCCACTTGCCACCGGCGATCGTATCGTAGTGAGCGTTCATCGCCTGATCGTCCTCGAACCGGGCGGTGGCGACCGCCGCCATGTCGTTGGTGGCCGCGCGCCCCTGGTCGGCGTACAGCGCGGCCGTGAACTGCGCGAGCCGCAGCGCGTAGAGATTGGCGCTGGCCTTCACGTTGTAGAGCACCAGCTCGTAATACGCGTCGTGCGCCTCCGGCGGCAGCTGGGCGTCGATCGCCTCGGCGTCCGCCGCGAGCGCCTGCCACGCCGCCGTGACCTTCTGGTGCTCCGCGTAGTTCACCAGGCTGAACGGATCGGCGTCGGAGTAGACCAGCGCGGCGTCGGGGTGGGCCGTCAGATCCTGGGTCCGATCCCAGGTCGTGAGCCGGTTCAGGAGCTCGGGCTTGCGGTCGGACTGTAGCAGCTCGTAGCGGCGGATCACGTCCGCGAGCGCCGGCGCGACCTCGTCGCCGAACTGCTCGGCGGCCCAGCGCGCTTGCCACGCGGGGATCCGGTCCACCGGCCAGCGCTCCGGTGCCCACGCATAGTCGAGGAAGAACTCGGCCGGGATCTCGGCATTCTTGAAGTCGCCGACGTTGACCATCCACACCCGATCGACCCCGTAGCTGTACGCGAGGTTGAGCTGCTCCCAGGTGTTGGCCAGCAGCGTCGAATCGACCCACTTGTAGTCTCGCGGAATACCCACGTAGTCGAAGTGGTAGTAGAATCCATACCCGGCGGGGCGCTCGGAGCTCCTGGTCTGGTCGGGGAGCTTGCGCAAGTTGCCCCAGTTGTCGTCGGCCCAGACGATCGTGACGTCGTCGGGCACCTGGATCCCGTCCGGTCGCAAATACCAGTCTTGCACCTCCTTGTAGAGCGTCCAGACCTTGGGGATCGCGCGGACATCGCCGCCCAGGATCTCGCTCAGCATCTGCTCCTGCGTCCCGATCAGATCCTGGATCAGCGGGATGCCATCCTCGGGCGGCAGCGAGACGTCGCCCGGGCCGCGCATGCCCATGGTGACCACGCCCTCGATGTTCTGCGCCTTCATCCGCTGGACGCCATCCCGCATGTACGCGACCACGGCGTCGCGGTTGGTGCTGAACCGCCAGTCGCCGGTGCCGCCGTAGGCCTTGGGGTGTCGGTTCCACTCCTCGATGCCGCGCATCATCGGCGCCTCGTGCGAGGTCCCCATCACGATGCCGTAGGCGGTTGCCACCGCGTGATTTTGCGGATCGTCCTCGGCGAACGCGCGGCCCCACACCGCCGGCCACAGGTAGTTGGCCCGCAGCCGAAGCAGCGTCTCGAAGACCTTGGCATGGAACGCGCTGTTGAAGCCGCCGGGGTACCCCGGCGCGAGCCCGGGGCCGAAGTGCTTGGGCGCCCAGGGGCCGAGCTGCGGGTTCTCGTCATTGATGAACACGCCGCGATACTTCACCGCCGGCGTGCCCAGCGTGTAGCGGTCGGGGTTCACGTAGAGCGCGTCGCGGTGCGCCACCGGGACGTCATCGAAGTAGTACCAGGGCGACACGCCGATCCGCCGCGAGATCTCGTAGGCGCCGTAGATCGTCCCGCGCTGATCGCTCCCCGCGATCACCAGGGCGCGCGCGACGCCGGGCATCGGTGCGTCGACCGGCTGGATCACGAAGGTCTCCCACCGGCCGGTGACATCGTGGACGTCGAGCTTGCCCGCGGCCACGAGAGCATCGACCAGCGGGCTCGTGCCGAGCGTCCCGATGACCACGACCTCCGACGCGCCGGACGGTACCTGGTCCAGCACAACGGCCGGCGCGACGCCGGTGACACGGGCGATGTCGTCCTTGAGGTCACCCACCACCCGGACCACCCCGGGATGGTCGCTGCTGCTCACCACCAGGGGCCGGGCGGCGCCTGCCGCCACCAGGGGGAACGTCCCCGTGCCCGGCGCAAACCGGATGAGCGCGCCGGGCTCGACGAACGTGCCGGCGCCCGGCCGGTGATGCCAGGCATCCACCGCCTGCGGCGCGTCGGGTGGCGGCGGTGGCGGTGGCTTGCTGGCGAGGCGGTTATTATCGCCGCAACCAACCAGCAGGACCGAGCCCGCGGCGGCGACCGCCATCGTAAGGGCTCTGCTGCGATGACGGAATACCATCTGCGACCTCCTCCATGCGGGTTGAACCACCGGGCTGGTTCGTGCTCCGGCGAGCCCGACCGATGCGGAAACATCGTCGATCGTGCGGGGTGGGCGAACTCTGCACCTTGGCCGCGGCGCAGGCAAGCGCCACCGCGCGCGCGCGTGCCGCGCGGCGATACGCGGCCTGGCCGCCGGGATCGGCCATCGTGCTCCCGCGCAGACTCGCAATCCACCCTCCCTGGCGACTGCTCGCGCTGAAAATATTCACTACGGCGACCGTGGTCTGCGGCCACGCCAGTCACCGAAATAGCGATTCGTTTGCGTGCTTACTCGGCGTTCACCGGTGTCGCGATGCGTCGATTCACCGCCAGCCGGGCAATCACCAGGTCGGGGTCCGCCGCGACCCGGGTACAGCAGCGTGGCGTTTCCGGCCCGCACCGCATCTCGTCGTGCGGATTGCCGAACCGGGCTGTAGCATGCGCTGCGAAGGAGACAGCCCATGATCTTCCATGTTCGCATCGCCGCCGTCGCGGTCGCGCTCGCCGCCCTGGCCCCTGCCTGCGCCCCCGACGAGCACGAGCCTTCCTCGACCTGGGCCCCGCGCGCCGCGACCTCGGACCGAGTCCCCGAGCCCGCGGCCTGGCGCGCGAGGACGTTCACCAATCCGGTCCTGCCGGGCGACCACCCGGATATGAACCTGTACGTCGAGGGCCGGAACTTCTACATGACTGGCTCGGATTTCGGCATGTCACCCAATGTCGAGATCCTGCGCTCGACCGACCTGGTCCGCTGGGAGCGCGTGTCGCGCGTCGTGAGCCCGGCCTGGCCAGGCCTGCAGGACGCGATCGCCGGCGGCGGTACCTGGGGCGGTTTCATCGTCAAGCTCGCCGCCGGGTACCGGATCTACTTCGCGGTCAACTTCAATCAGTTCTTCGCCGAGGCGCCGAGCCTGGCGGGCCCGTGGACCGATCCGGTCGCGGTCAACGCGTTCCCGTACACCCCGCCGGCGAGCGCGACGGCTTTCAATCGCGGCAATGGCTACGACGACTCGGTGTTCATCGACGACGATGGCAAGACCTACCTCGTGATCAAGGCCGGGCAGTGCAAGTGGAACGGCCTGACGGGCGGCCAGGAGAACAACTTCGGCATCAACCTCATCACCCAGCTCGATCCGGCGACCGGCATGCTGATCGCGGGCACGACGCTGGATCTCAGCTTCGTCAATCTGAACGTCGCCAACGGCGGGTGCGGCGATCCGGCGGGCGACCCGGCGCACGCAGACACCAGCCACTGGGCCGAAGGGCCCACGATGGCCAAGCGCAATGGCTTCTACTACTACTTCGTGACCACGCACACGGCGTGCGGGGGCGAAGAGTTCGTGTGGCGCTCGTCGCGGCTCAGCGCCGACCCGGCCGACTGGACCCCGCTCGGCCGGCTCACGGCGAACCAGCCGCCGTTCGCGGGCGCGCAGCACAGCTCGGCGCCGATCCAGCTCGGCGACGGCACGTGGTGGGCGCTGTTCCACTCGTACGAGTGCACCGGTGGCTGGACCGGCCTCGCCCGACAGGGCCTGCTCGGTCAAGTGACCTGGACCGACGATGGCATCCCGAAGGTCGGCGGCGACTGGGCGGCGCCGGCACCGGCGCCAGACCTCCCGGCCGGGACGATCCCGTTCCTCGCGCCGTTCCAGGACGAGTTCGAGGGTCCGACGCTCACCACCGGCTGGACGTTCTACGGCCACACGCCCGCGGAGCGCTATTCGGTCACCGACCGCCCCGGGTGGCTCCGCGTCAAGCCCGCGCCGGCGACCACCGTCTGGGTCGTCCAGAAGGACGCGCTGCACTCGAGCGCCATGGTCACCAAGCTCGAGTTCACGCCGAGGTCGGCCGGCGACGCCGCCGGGCTCCGGCTGGGAAATCCGATCCCGGCCGAACAGGTCGGCAGGTTCGACCCGGCGTTTCAGCCCGCGAGCCTCGAGGTGAGCCTGGCGCGGATCTGGGACGCCGGCGACAAGATCCGGTTCGCGCTGGGCTCGTTCGCCTCGGCCGCGCCGCCGACCCTGACGACGAGCGCCGAGCTGCCGGCGCCCACCGCCGGCGCGATCTGGCTCAAGCTCGTGCGCACGGCGCACCAGGCCACCGGCTGGTTCAGCACCGATCGCCGGCGCTGGACGCAGGTCGGCGGACCGATCGATATCACTGCGCTCGACGACTACAACTCGCTGGTCGACGGCTGGGTCGGCAATCAGGCCGGCGTGTTCGCGACCAACGCGAGCGGTGACTTCGACCTGTTCAGCTATCGCGACGGCGCGACCCGGATCCCGGGCAGCGAGCCGGATCAGCGCTCCGGCGGCGCGGTCGTGGCGAGCACCGAGCAGGGCCCCGTGCTCGGCGGGCTCCACGATGGCGACTGGGCGATGTACGGCGGCGTCGATCTCGGCAGCGGCGGCGCGCGGTCGGCCGCGATCGAGCTCACGCTGGCGAGCCCGGGGCCTGGGCCGGCCGAGCGGCGCGTCGAGATCTGGCTCGATCGCCCGGCCGGTGGCGAGCGCGTGGCGACCTGCGAGGTGCCGCGCACCGCCAGCTGGGAGAGCTGGCGCACGATCCGCTGCCCGCTCCGCGCGGCCGGCACGCACGACGTCTATCTCCAGATCCGCGGCGGCCAGGGCGAGGTCCTGCGCCTGAGCTCGCTCCGGTTCGACGCGCACTGAAGGATGGCGTGTCACCGCGCCGCAACACCGGGTTACCCGGCGCGTACTACCTGCGGCGGCCCGGCGATCCGGAAACGTCGGCGCGGCCCGACTCGTCGCCGGTCAAGCCGGCCTACACCCGATCGCGCGCGATGCCCCGGTGGCCGGCCGAGCTCTCCGGACACCGGATCCTCGCGCTCGCCGACTCCGCCGCCGCGTTCAAGCTGCCGCTCGTGCGGGTCGAGACCGCCGAGGTCCTCGAGCTCGCCCTGCCGGTCCTGCCGCCCCGACTCCCGCGGTGCGCGCGCTCAACCTGAGGATCGACCGGCTGTCAGTTCTTGAATGCTTTCCGGCCCGGAAAGTAGGCCGTCGAGCGCTTCACGCCCTTGGACGTGATGACGTTGTCCGCGAGCAGCTTGCGGATCGGCAGGGCGAGATCCTTGGTCGTGGTCCCCAGCTCCTTGTTGATCTGCTCGATGCGCAGCCCCGGGTTGGCCTTGACGAACGCGGCGACGCGCCCCGAGAGCGCCACGAGGTCCTCCGCCGAGCGCTTGGCGCCCCGGCCGCCGCGCGGGCGGCCGACGTGCGCCTGGCCCAGCGACGCCGCGGGCACGAGGCTGGCCGCGCTGGCAGAGCCGGAACGCGCGGCCCGGGCGCCGAACGCGGACTCGAGGGTATCGATCGCGGCGCGGCGCGCCAGCTCGGTAATTTGTGCCACGAAGCCCTGGACCGCTTGATTCATCTCACTCTGGAATTCGCTCATCGGATCTCCTCGTTCAATGACTGTAGAAGATCAGGCGATCAACCAATAGTCAAGGAGAAATCGTCAGGAGATCTGAATATCGCTGGATAACGCTGCGGCTATTTGGCAGACACGCCTCCTTGCCGAAGCCAGATTGGCGTGCTCGAGACCCTCTGCGAGCCTGTCAAAGCCGGCGTTTGATCGCCCGGAGTGCCCCTCCGATCACCGGCAGCGTCTCGTAAAACCCTTCGGCCGCGTCGAATAGATCGGTGTGCTCGGCGACCCGGCCATCGGCCGCCAGCCTCAGGTGGGTGACGCCCGGCACGACGCGGCGTGGATCGCGCGCCCGGCGCCGCCACTCCCAGCGCCATCGCACATAGCAGCCGTCGCTACCGATCGCCGAGTCTTCGGTGATGAATTTGGTCTCGGCAAGCGCGGTGAGCACGCGGTGAAAATAGCCGCGCAACGCCTCGTAGTCGCCGTGGATCGCGTGGAATGGATCGCGAAACGCGAATCCTGGTGTATACACCTCCTCGAGTCGGGCGATCCAGCTCTCGGAGAACTCGTCATAGAACCGGCGAAACCGGACCAGCGCCTCGGCGGGAGTCATGCCGCAGGATACGCCAGGGCCGCCGCGGCCGCGAGCCACCGGGCCCGGTCTCAGCCCGGTCTCAGCCCGGTCTCAGGGTGATGGCCAGTCAGGGCCGCAGATCGACTCGCCGGCAGCCGGGTGCTGAACGGCCTGACACGCGCTCACCGGTCCCGTGGTGGCCGCCGCGCTGTGCGCTGAATGCCGTCCTGGACCGACGCCCCTGGCAATTGCGAGGTTCTTGGACTCGCCGGCGCCTCGCGACTTCCGCACGCGACTTCGCGCGATGTCGAGATGGCATTTCACGCAAAACACCCCAGGGGTCATCGCGTCCAGCCTGGTCTATCATCATCGTCCTGGTGGTCGACTCGAACGAGGTGAGACGCCTCACTGGCTGTGTGTTTGCGCTCTGGCTCGTCGCGCTGTCGCGCCCGGCGTTCGCCGATGTGGCCGCGTCCGATCTGCCGCGCGGGCAATCGAGTTTTCGCGTGTTTGGCAGCGCCGATGGCCTGTACAACGTGGCGATCTCCAGCCTCGCCCAGGACGGCGATGGGCTCTTGTGGATCGCCACCGATGACGGTGTGTATCGCTTCGATGGTGAGAGGTTCACGCACGTTTCGGTGCATGACGGCCTGCGCGCGAACACGACCGGCAGCCTCGGCCTCGCCCCCGGTGGCGAGATCTGTGCGGGCAGCCGGAACGGCCTGGCGTGCTGGGACGGCGCGCGATTCTCGCAGGCCGGCGCGCGCGGCTTGCCGGACCGGCCGATCCAGACGATGGCGAGCTCGCCCGGCAAGCTGTGGGTCGCCACGACCGGCGGCGGGCTCTACCTCCGGGAGGCCGCCGGCGACTTCGTCGCGGTCACCGGGCCGCGCCTGCCCCCGACCGTGCGCGTGATGTGGGCCGATGACGACGGGCTCGTGCTCGGCAACGGCGACACCGTCGAGCTGCGCGCCAAAGACGGCAGCTGGCGCGCGCTCGGCGAGGTCGGGCTCGGCCACGAGAGCATCGCGGGAGTGCTGCGCGATCGCCTGGGCGCGTTGTGGATCCGGACGCCGACCCGGATCTGGCGCCTCGCCAAGGGCGCGCCCCGCGCCCAGGACCTCTCGGCCGGCTTGCCCGCCGGCTACGTGACCGATCTGCGGATCGCGATGGCGATCGGGCCGCGCGGCGATCTCGTGATCGCCGCCGGCGACGGGATCAGCTACCGCGATCACGATCGCTGGCGGACCCTCGATCCGGCGGTCGGCCTGCCCCCTGGCGTCGTGGCGACGCTGTTCGTCGATCGCGAAGGCACGATCTGGATGGGCGCTGCCGGGTTGATCCAGCTCCGCGGCCGCGGCTTGATCGAGCACGAGAACGTCGGCAGCGGGCTCCCCGGCGAGCTCGCGTGGACGTTCAATCGCGATCCCCAGGGCGGGCTGTGGGTGGGGACCAACCGCTGCCTCGCGCACGCCGTCGCGGGGCACTGGCGCTGCGCGCCGGGCACCGAGGGCCGCATCGTGTCGAGCATCGTGTTCTCGCCGCGCGGCGCCAGCTTCCTCGGCGGCGCGCGAGACCTGATGTACATCGACGAGGCCGGCGCCGCGACCACGCTGCCGTGGCCGGATCAGCCGACCGGCAGCGTCCAGTCGCTCGCGCTCGGGCCGGAGGGCGATCTGTGGATCGGGACGTGGGCCGGCGTGTTCCGGTTGCCCGGCGCGGTGCCCGGGCGGATCGAGCACGAGCCGCCGCCTGGCGGGCAGCCCGGGATGCGCGTCGCGGCGCTGGCCGTGGTGGGCGACCGGCTCTGGGCAGCGGCCGCGCCCGGCGGCGTCCTCGTCCGCGATCGCGGCGCGTGGCGCGCGTTCGGCCGCGCCGACGGGCTGCTCGCGGACCGGGTGAGCGTCGTCGCCGGGCGCAGCGATGGCCGGATCTGCGCCGCGTACGAGGACGCGCTCGGCGTGACGTGCTTTGGCTACGATGGCCGCACGCTGACCAACCTCGAGCACATCGGCCCCGCCGAGGGGCTGGTGACCGGCATGGTCTACGCGCTCGGCGAGGATCGCGCGCGCCGGCTGTGGATCGGCACCGGCGCCGGGCTCGACGTGGTGACCGAGCGCGGCATCGACCACCTCGACGACCGCGATGGCATCGCCGGCAACGACTCGACCGCCCATGGCTTCTTCCTCGATCGCGACGGCTCGCTGTGGCTCGGCTCATCGGGCGGCGCGACGCACCTGTTCGCGCAGGACTACCCGGGGCCGCCGCCCGCGCCGCGCACGACGTTTCTCGACGGACGACTCGGCGACCACCCGCTACGCACCGGCGACGGCCTCGCGGCGGCGCTCGAGGTCCGCCACGATCACGGCGCGCTCAACCTCGAGCTCGCGGCCAGCAGCTTGATGGACCCGCGGCGGATCACGTACGAAGTCCGGCTGTTCCCGCTGGAGCCCGCGTGGAGCACCACACACCAGCGCGAGGTGCGCTATCCGCAGCTGTTGCCCGGCACGTATCGCTTCGAGGTCCGCGCACGGCTCGACGCCGGCGAATGGGGCCCGGTCACCGAGCTGCGGTTCATCGTGCGGCCGGCGTGGTGGCAGACCCGGTGGTTGTTCGCGAGCGCCGCCTGCCTGGGGCTCGTCACCATCGCTGCCGGCGCCACGTGGCGCCAGCGCGCCGTGCTGCGGCGGCGCACGCGCCAGATCCACGCGCAATCCGACGCGAGCTTCCGCGCGGTGATCGACCTGATGCCGGAGCTGATCTCGGTCTACCGCGACGGCAGGCTGATCTATCTCAACCTCGCGAGCCGCCAGCTGCTCGGAGTCGAACCGCCCGACGGTCGGTGGGACGCCATCGATCTGACGAGCCGCGTCCATCCCGACGATGTCCCTCGGATCGCCCGGATCGCGCATGGGCTCGCCGAGCTGGCGCCCCAGCGCGTCACCGAGGTCGTCGAGCTGCGGATGCGCGGCGGCGATGGCAGCTGGCGCAGCTGCGAGGTCTCGGGCATCCGCGTCGAGATCGCCGGGCTCCCCACCGTGGTGACCAGCGGCCGCGACGTGACCGAGCGCAAGCGACTGCACAACAAGCTCATGGTCTCGGACCGGATGGCGAGCCTGGGCACGCTCGCGGCCGGGATCGCGCACGAGATCAACAACCCGCTCGCGTACGTGACCGGTAACCTCGAGGTGATCGCCGAGACCCTCGAGGACGTCGCCACCGCGCCGACCGGCGCCATCCGCGACGAGCTCTGCGCCGCGGTCAGCGACGCGCGCGATGGCGCCGAGCGCGTGCGCAAGATCGTGCTGGGGCTGCGCTCGTTCACCCGCTCGGAGGAGGAGCACAACGTCCCGCTCGACATCACCTCTGTGGTCGAGGCCGCGATCCGGTTCGCCGGCAACGAGGTGCGCCACCGCGCCCAGCTGGTGCGCGAGCTCGGGCCCACCCCGCTCGTGCTCGGCGACGATGGCCGCTTGACCCAGGTGTTCATCAATCTGCTGGTCAACGCATCGCACGCCATCCCCGAGGGACGGTCGCGCCACAAGCGCGTGACCGTGCGAACGCGCACGGACGCCCGGGGCAACGCCGTGATCGAAGTCGAGGATACCGGAACCGGCATGACGCCCGACGTCCAGTCGCGCGTGTTCGACCCGTTCTTCACGACCAAGGAGGTCGGCGAAGGCACCGGCCTCGGACTGTCGATCTGCCACGGCATCATCAGCGGGCTCGGCGGCCAGATCGCGATCGAGAGCCCGCCCGAGCACCGCGTCCGCGCGGCCGAGGCGACGCCCGGCGATCCCGCCGAGCCGGCCGAGCCGAGCGGAACCTTGGTGCGCGTGGTCTTGCCGCCCTGCGCCGGCGCGCCGGCGACCCTCGTGGCCCCGCCCCGGGCGCCGACCAGCCCGGGCGGCAGCCGACGGCCCGGGGTGATGCTGGTCGACGACGACCCGCTGGTCGCGCAATCGATCGAACGACTGCTCCGCAGCGATTACGACATCACGCTCGCGCACTCGGGACGCGAGGCGCTCGGCCATATCGCCAATGGCATGCGGTTCGATGCAATCGTGAGCGACGTGATGATGCCCGCGATGTCGGGCATCGAGTTGAATGAGGAGCTCCAGCGCGTCGCGCCCGATCAAGCACAGCGGATGATCTTCCTGTCAGGCGGCGTGTTCTCCGCGCAGACCCGCGAACGGCTGGAGCGGTTGGGGGCACCCCAGCTCGCCAAGCCGGTCGCGGCGGCCGAGCTGCGTGCGTGCGTGATGGCAATGGCGACCGAGAAGCGTGTGTCGCCGCGATCATAATCATATTAAAAGCGATCGCGAGGTTGACATCTCGTTGCACAACTGATCTTCTATCTGCAACCTTCCAGCGAGGATACGATGGCAGATTTTCAGCATGAGATGAATCAGACGGTGACCAGCTTCGTGGCGCAGATTAGCGAGCTCGCCCGTCGCGCGGCGATCGATACGCTCGAATCGGCGTTCGGCGCGCGCGGCGGCCGCGGCGCGAGCCCGGTCGCCGCGGCCGCCGCGGCCGCGATCCCGGCCCGGATCGGCCGTCCGCGCGGCGGCCGTGGTGCCAAGCGCACGTCTGCCGACATCGCGGAGATGTCCCAGCGTGTCGTCTCGTTCGTCAAGGCCAACCCGGGGCTACGGATCGAGCAGATCAACAAAGAGCTCGGCACGACCACCAAGGACCTGGCGCTGCCGATCCGCAAGCTGGTCGCCGATGGTGTGCTCACCTCGAAGGGCCAGAAGCGCTCGACCGCGTATTACCCGGGCAAGCGGGCCGGCAAGAATTGATCGCACGGCCCGCACGGCCCGCAGCCCATGGCTCGCGCTGGCCATGCTCGGGATCACCTCGCTGGATTTGCGATATCGGACACCGGCGCGCGGGCCGCGCTACGACAGCTCGGGGTTCTGCGGCCCCTCGGGCGGTTGCATCTTCGAGACGTGCAGCGCGGCGACGTTGAGCGCCGCGTCGAACCGCCCGAAGATGCGACGGGTCGCCGCGACGAGCCCGCGCGGACCGTGGCGGGTCATGAACTGCGCGTCGATCGCCGTGCCCTTCGACATCCACGACGCGAGCTCGTGCACGATGGTCTCGCGCGTCCACTGCGTCCGCTTGCGCGCACCGGCCGCCGGGCTCGCCGCGGCCGGCGGCGCGGGCTCCGCCGGGCTTGGCGGTGGCGACACAGCCCGCGACTCCGCCGGACCGGGCGCCCCGGCCGGCGACGGCGATGGCGATGGCGAGAGATCGAGCTGTCGGCTGGCCTGGGCCTCCTGGGCCTTGCCGCGCTCACGCTGCGGGAGCTCGACGTCGCCCTGGCGCTCGGCGGCCTTGGGCAGCTGGAGCTCGAGCTGCGGCGCGGTCGGCCTCGCCGGCTTGCGCTTGGCCGGGCGCGCCGGTCGGGGCTTGGGCTTCTGCCCGCGCTTGGCCGGGCGCGCCGGCGCGAGCTTGACCACGCGATCGAGCGGCGCGGTCACGCGCTCGAGTTCCCGCCGGATGACTGCCTGAACGATGTCGAGCGCCAGCCGCTGCACCTGGGCTCGGAACCGCGAGATTGCATCGGCCATCGCGGCGGCGTTGTCAGAGGCCCTCATGGAGTCGTGAGCTTCGTCCAAGCGGCTCGCCGTAGCAAGCCGGCTGCAGAGATCGGCCCGTGTCGACGGTGGCCGCCGCCGGGTAGCGAGCCGCCGGGGCCGGCCGGCGCTGCGTCCGACAACCAATAGTACCGGTCAGATAGCCGGGTGGCGGCCGTCGACGGGGAATCGCCGATCGCCCAGCGGCGGTCGTGGTGCGCGAAGGCCTCGGGCGCGTGCGCGGCCGTGCCACGCGCCCTCTTGACGTGGGCTTGCCGGCGTGACCGCACGCCCGAACGCGCCCGCCGCTACAGCACGCCGCGGCGCCGGAGCGTCGAGAGCTCGGCGGCGACCGCCTCGAGACCGCCGTTTCCGTAGAGGATCAGCAGCCGCTCCGCGCTCAGGTGGCTGAGCGCGACGTTGCGAAACCGGGGATTGTACCGCCCCGGGTCGGCCGGGTCGAAACCGAACCGCGGCGCCAGCGTGGCGAGCAGCACCTGCACGCTCGTCACGGCCGGAATCGAGAACGTGAAGTCGGCATCCGACAGGTTGTGGATCGTGTACTCGGCGAGCAGGTTGGTCTGGCCCGCGGCGGTCAGATCGACGCCGCCGAGCTGGCGGAGCGGCGGCAGGCGCAGGCTGCCCGAGGCGTCGGGAGCGAGATAGCCGGCCTTCACCGGATCGACATTGGCGATGATCGCCGCGGCGCGGATCCAGTTGACCACCTTGAATTCATTGCCGAGCGTCGGATTCGAGTGCGCCGACGCCTGCGCGATCACCAGGCCGGGCGGCAGGCCGCGCGAGATCGCCTCCGCGATGCTGAGGATGTGGTGACCGCCGGTGCGCGAGTCGCCCGCCTGGCCGAAATTGTCGAGCTTGCCGGCGCCGCCGAAGTTGAACTCGGCGAACTCGGTGCCATCGGCGTTCCACTGGAACACCAGCGGCTTGGCCCAGTCGTGCCACAGCGGCGCGGCCAGGATGATGTCCTGATCGATGGCGAACGCGCCGTCGCGTGCGAGCTCGCCGGGCTCGGTCGAATGCCCGTAGCTCTGGCGGTACTGTTCGGCCAGCGCCACACCGGCGCGGTCGTTGTTGGCCTCGTGAATCGGCAGCCCGCCCGGGTACGAATGGTGGCCGCCGAACGCGCTGCCGGGCGCCGAGCCGAACGGCTGCGGCAGCTGCGGGCACGCCGAGCCCTCCTGCAGCGCCGGCGGGAAGATCCCGGCGCGCAGCCCGCCGGGGAAGCTGGCGCCGTCGTCGGGATTGACCAGCCCTGCGGCGATCAGCTTCTGCACCACGGCGTCCTTGGCCGCGGCGGTCGCCAGCGCGATCCGGTGGCGGATGCACACGTGCGGGTTGGACACGGCGTCGAGCGTCTCGGCGCGGATGAAGCGGTCGCGGATGCGCTCGGCCTGCTCGACGAGGAAGCGCTCCGCCTGCGCCACGCGTGGCGATGCGGCGGCGGTCGCGGCGGCGGTCGCGTTGCCGGCACCGGGGACGGTCTGATCAGCGGCGAACGCCGGGCTCGCAAGGAGCACCGTCGACACCAGCAAGAAACCTGGACGGATCCGCATGACTCACCTCGGGTTGGTTGAACGCGACGGATGTACACGCCACGCCCCGGAACCGCCCGGAACCGCGGTGACGTCTCGGCGACGATTTTGCGGCCAGGAAATCACGCGCTCGACGCTCGATCTACCGGCGCCGGATTCCGGCCGCTCGGTTCCGCCCAGCGACGGGGTTCGTGCGCGGCGACAAGTACTACCGGATGCGGTCCAGCCCATGCGGCGCGCTGACCCCACCCGCCGTGGACCTCGCGGTCAGCGGCGTCGCGGGCGGGCTCGCCGGCGGGGGGACGCCGAGCAGCGTGATCGTGTAGTTGCCGCCGCCCGCGTTGGTGAACAGGTTGCCGAGCCCGGCTGGGTCGAACGTCGCACCCGAGGTCGTCACGTAGGGTTGCAGCAACAGGTCGAGCGTCGGGCTCACCACCGACGAGGTCGCCGTGAGGTCGAGGCGCTGCTTGGCGGCCCGGTAGTCCGCGTTCGTGATCGTCACGACGTCGGCGGGCGCCGTGATGGTGACCGAGGTCGTATCGGGCGCCGACGCCACCCCCGCGGCATTGGTCGCGACGATCGAGAACTGCAGGGTGGTCGCCGGCGAAGCCGCCGGCAGCTGGACCTGAAAGCTCACCGTCGCCGCGGTGATCGGGTTCGGCGACAGCACGACCGGCGCGCCGGCGGTCTGCGTCCACGTGAACGTGCAGCTCAGTCCACCGGGATCGCTGCACGTCGCGGTCAGCGACACCGCGGTGCCCGAGACCACCGTCCGCGCCGGGACGTGATTGATCGTCGGCGCCGTCGATGCGTTCACCGTCACGGTCACCGATGAGGTGGACGACCCGACCGCATTGGTCACCGTGAGCTGAAACCCGAGCTGGGTCGTCGTCGTCACCACCGGTGCGACGAAGCTCGGAGTCGCGATCGCCGGACTCGACAGCACCACGCTCGGCCCGGCGGTCTGGACCCAGGAGAACGTCAGCGGCGCGGTTCCGGAGGCCGTCCCCGCGAGGGTCACGGTCGCGCCGGCCGCCACGGTCAAGGCGGCGCCCGCGCTGGCCACCGGAGCGATCGGCGCGTTCGCGCAGACCGGGACCGTGGCGCCCGGCCACGGCGCGAGCGAGCCGGCGATCGACCCGTCGCTCAAGGTGGCGCCGCCGCACGCCAGAAACGGCATGGTGTCGAAGTTGTTGGGCACGATCGGCGCGCCGGGCACGGTCTCGGGGAAGATGTACTCGGCCACGGGCGCGTGGTACTGGCCAAACACCAGGCCGTTGGCCGCGGTCTGCGCCGGCCCCAGCACCTGCCCCTGCTGGCCCTCGATCACCGCGCGAACTTCGCGGGTCGGCGGCAGGAACGTGCCCGCCTGGTTCATCACGCACACCTTGTCGGTCACCGTCGAACCGAACGCGGCGCACGGCGGCCGGAACCGCCAGCGCCCCAGGAACGCGACGCTGTCGGGCAGGATCGTCCCCAGGTCGCGGTCGGTGCTGTCGCCGGTCGCGGGATCGAGGTCGATCGCATACAGGTGGATCGCGCGCGACGGATCCGTGGTGAACCCTTCGAACCTCGTCCGCGCCGCGACCTCGGCCGCGCCCGCGACGCTCAGCCCGCCGGTGCCCACCAGCGTCACTTCGATCTGGACGTACGCTGGGTCCGATCCCGGGGCCGTGTAGATCGCGGTATTATCGATGATCGAGTACGCGGACACATAGGTATTTGCGAGCCCGGGCCACGGTCCCGCGGTCGGGGCGGCGGCGTTGTCGGTGACCTGGATCCCCGCGAACGTGACGTAGTCGCCGATCTCGAGCGGCGCCTGGATGCGGGCATCCGGCAGCACGCCGTCGGCCGGCACCGCCATGTGGAACGACAAGGCGAGCGCGCCGGTCACTGGATCGATCGGGCGATTGCCCTGCGGGCACAGCGGATCGGTCTCCAGCCCGTTGCCGGCCGGCGGAGCGATGCGCGGCAAGCACATCGGAAACCCCGTGGCCGACATGATCGTCGGATTGTCCTGGTCGACGGTGAACCGCCGATCGGGCGTCTGGCCTTTGCTGTATCGACCGGTGTGGAGCACGTCGATCACCGGATCGTTGATCCGGACCCGGGTGCCGCTCTGCGGGTCATTGAACGCGCCGCCGACCCGAAGCTCGCCGAGCTCGTAATCGATGAAGTTGATGAACCCGGCGCCGCTATTGAGCGACTGCTGCGACAGGTAGACCAGACCAGCGATGTAGGCATCGCCCCCCGGCGCCGTCGTCACCCGGTTTCCGATGATGTGGATCTCGCTGGTGACCAGCGGCGCCGGCGTGTCAAACAGCGCGAGCCCGGTCTGATGGCTCCCGAGGTAGGGCTCCGGTGCCTGCGTGAACAGCTCGTCCCAGGTCAGCGCGCTCGCCGGCAAGATCACGACCGTATTGGCCGGGATCGTCACGATCTGGCCGTTGACGATCGCCGTGCCCGCCGTGCCGGGGCCGGACGTGTGGGCTTCCTGCAGAAACCCGACGATGTCGAACTGCGTGCTCGACGGGATCGGCGGCGGTGGGCCGAGCGCCGCGGCGAACCTGCGTCCGGACCCTGTGGCCTTCGTGGGGCGCACCGCGAACCGCGCCCCACGCCCTGCCGTCTCGTCGAGGCTCACCGCCTGCGCCGCGGTCGAGCGCGCCGCCCGATCCTCGCCGGGCCCCGGCGTCGAATCCGGCGTATGACAGCCGGCGAACATCGCGATCGCCACCCCGGCCGCGGCCCGCAGGCGACCGCCCTGATTCCCTCGCATACAAACGCCACTCTCGTCCTTGCTGAAGTTCATCTCTGCGTCCTTGATCCTTGGGCTGGCAAATCACCAGCCGTTATCCGCTAACGAACACGCCCGCTCGCTCGTTCGAGCGAGATCGCTGTAGCGTCGGTGCGTGCTCGTCGCCGAGCGAGCACACCGTGGCAATCCCAGGCACCACGTGAATCGTCAAAGCTCCCTGCGCATCCCCTCGCCAGCGCCCTCCGCTTCCCCTGCCGCGCTCACTATCCCCCTGCACTGCAGCTACACTTCCCCACCATAAGCCACCATCGCCCGGTCCGCCAAGCAACATTTCGTTGCGGGTCGTCGCCTTGTCCTGGACCACGACGTCGCGCTCGCTGGCCGGGAGTCGGGCCGCGAGGACACGGCGACCCTCGCACCGCGGGTATGCTGGCAGCCATGATCGGAGGTCATGGTGCTTGAATCGAACAACGCCGAGATCGAGCCGTCACCGGCGCTGGAGCAGCGAGAAGCTGCGCTCGGGCGCGCGCTGGCGACGCTCGTGCAGCAACAGGCGGCACAGGCGGCACACGCGCAGCGGCGCGGCGACGGTCACGCTGCCGTGATCGCGACGCTCGTCGGGCTGCTGGCCGTCGCCATATCGGGCTACACCGCCTACGTCCAGCGCCAGCAGCTACGCGCCCAGGTCTGGCCATGCATCAGCGTAAGCACTCCCACCGTGCCCCCGATGGTTGGCGTCAAGCTCACAAACGCAGGCACCGGGCCCGCCCGGATCCTCGCGGCGCGCGTGACCGTGGACAACCATCCCGTCGAGGACTGGGCGCGAGCAAGGAAAGCCATGGGGGGAGATGACCGGGGCGGCGCGATCTTTGGCCCGCTGACCGGCTCGGTCCTCTCCCCCGGCGCGCAGTCGATGCCGTTCCGGCCCTATGATGAGAACAATCAAGAGCCGTTCAGACAGATGCTCCTGGGCAAGCACCTGGTCGTGACCCTGTGCTACTGCTCGGTGCTCGATGAGTGCTGGGTGATCGACACCGAGGCCACCCAATCGCAGGCGATTGGCGATCCCGAGAATTGCCCGATCAAGCCGGCCGAGCGTTTCAAGCGATGATGAGGGATGATGAGCCTGGGGCGGCGGTACGCCTGCGCAGCTGGTGCGGCTCGGATCGCTTGTTCTGATCGACGCTACGCCAAGGTCAACGTGATCGGAGGATCGATGTCCTCACGCCTTCAGTTCACGCAGGTGAACGAGGACGCCTGGTTGACGTCGCCCGCGCCTTTGTACTGCGCCCACTTCGGATAGTCGCAGAGCGGCCGGGTGCGGCCCGGGACGCCCACGGTATCCGTCGTGACCTGTCCGCTCGGGCTGACGCCGCGCTCGGCCCACTGCTCCAGGGCCGTCAGTGAATCCCAGGTGGCATTGAACACGGTGCTCACCGCGTGGCCGTAGCCTGGGACCTCGTAGTACCGCGCGAAGCGGTCGACGTTCGCCGGCCCCAGCTGGGCCTGCAGCCGCTGGTAATACTGCTCGGTGGCCCGGGTGCTGACCAGCACGTCGGCCAGGCCGTGCGCCAGCAGCAGCTTGCCGCCGCGCGCCGCGAACTCCGAGAGATCGCTGCTGACGTCGAGCTGCGTGCTGAGCTCGCTGATGCGGTTGGCCCACGGGCCCGGGTTCTCCGGGTCGAGCGTGAGCGAGTCGTAGGATGGATCGCGCGTCACCGCGTACTTGATCCACTGATCGAGCAGGACGCTGACGTACGGCGCGGTGGACGGCATCGGCGTCGCGGGCTGGCTGGTCCCGAACGCGAGGAAGGTGACGATCGGCTCGACCGGCGAGGGGTTGCTCGTGATGCCGAGATCGGCGCCCCAGACGTTGTAGCCCGGGTACTGCGTCTGACCGCTGGCCAGGAAGAAGTGGAAGTCGGCGGCGGTGTTGAGGGTCTTCAGCGCCGTGATCTGGGCGTCGGACAGGCACGTATCGCCGGTGTCCTCGCCGGCCGGGCAGCGCACCGGCGCGCCGTTGAAGGTGGCGACCGCGGGATCGAAGGTGGCGTTGCATTGCAGCTGATTGCTGATCAGGCCGTCGGCCACGCCGTCGAGCGCATCGCACGCCGCCAGCGCCGCCTGGAGCAGGAGCACGCGCTTGGCGGTATCGGGATAGGCGCCCGGTTGCGCGAGCGCCCGGTTCATTCGATGACCGCCGAGCAGCGCGGCGGCGTCGTTCCAGGCGGGATACCAGGCGATCGCGGCGTCCCAGTCCGCCGGCCAGCGCTGGATCACCGTGAGCGCCTCGCGGCCTCCGGTCGAGCCGCCGGCGAAGTACGCCTTGGTGGGGGCGCCTCGCGCGTAGCGCTCCTTGATCAGGAAGAGCGCCGCGTCGCGGGTCTTCTTCAAGGCATCGCCGCCGAAGTTGCGCACCGCCTCGTCGCTGAGGCCGAACCGGCCGTCCTGCGAGCCGAGCGCGTTGGCCTGGTGCCCCGAGTCGCTGGCGAACGTGGCGTAGCCGCGGCCGAGCGGCGTCAGCTTGTCGACCGGACCGGCCTGCACGTTGCCCTCGACGTCCGGAATCGTGCCGTTGAAGCCGCCGCCGCCGAACATCAGCGCTTTCGAGTTCCAGCTCGCCGGCAGCGCCACCTTGAACAGGATCTTCGGCGCGCTCGGGTCCACCGGCGAGATGCTGGCCGAGACGAGGCAGTGGGCGGGCAGCGCCGCCGCACCGCTGCCGCGCGCCGCGACGGCGGTCGCGCTCGTCACCGTGCCGCCGGTGGTCGGGAGCCCGATGGCCGCGGCCGGGATCGCCAGGCCGGGCAGCTGCTGGCACGCGAGCGGCGCCGCCGTCCGCGCCGGGGGTGACGCGGTGGGCTCGTCTGCCATCACGCAGGCGGGTGCCACAGCCGCGAAGATGCCGATCCAGTGAAACGGTGTCGCGCGCTTCATGCTCGAATTGATATCCGCTTCGGCCGCCATAAGCACCAACGGATTTGCCAGCGGAGTTGCCATGGACGCGTTCGACGCTCACGACGCGCAGCGTTGCGACGACAGTAGGTACGAGCGCCCACCAAGCGCGCCCGAGAATCAGCGCGGCGTGATGGTCTGGCCGCCCCAGGACTCCGGGGCGGTGTCGGTGAGCGTCTGCGTCAGAGTCCACTGATGCCCGAACGGATCGGTGATCATGACCTGTCGCTCGCCGTACTCCCAGTCATGCGGGTCATCGTGCATCGTCGCGCCGAGCTCTCCCGCGCGCGCCGCGTAGCCGGCGACATCGTCGACCTTCAGCATCACCTGGTGCGACCGATCTGCGGTCGGGACGCGGCGCCCCGGGCGCACCTCTGCGACGACGAGCTCGGCGCCGCCACCCGGCAACCCGAGCTGCGCGCGATGGCCTTCACCGATCCGCACGTGCTCGACGAAGCCCCACGCGCGCGCGTACCAATCGACGGCCGCGCGAACGTCGACCACGGTGAGGACCGGCACGACGCGCGCGTGGGGAGCAGAGCGATTCAGCAACATCGGGCGATGATACGCCGAACCATGTACCCGGCGTACCGCATGTCGCGGCCGCCTGACATTGTGCGGTGGGCTGTCCACCGAACCCCGGGTTCGACGATCCTCACCGGATGTCCGACACCTCGCTCGCCTGGCGCCGCATCGCGGTCTTCCTCGCGCTGGTCATCGCCCTCAGCGGCATGTTCGACGCGGTGATCATTCACATCGGCACCCTGCGCGCCGGCAACGGTCTCTACACCGGCGCGCTGATGTGGAGCCCCGCGCTCGCCGCGCTCGCCACGTGCAAGATCACCGGGTTACCGCTCGCGAGCCTCGGCCTGCGCTGGCCGGCGTGGCGATACATCTTCGCGGCGTGGCTGGTGCCGCTCGGCTATACCGTGGTCGCCTATACCATCGTCTGGGTCTCGGGCCTCGGCGGCGTCCCGGATCCACAGCGCGTCGACGAGGTCGCCAAGGTGTTCGGCATGACCGGCTGGCCGGCCCCGGTGGCGCTGATCGTCCACGGCATGATCACCGGCGTGTTCGTGATGCCCAGCGCGGTGGCCCGCGGGCTCGGCGAGGAGATCGGCTGGCGCGGCCTCCTGGTGCCCCAGCTGTCCAAGGTGATGGGCTTTGGCGGCGTGGTCGTGGTCAGCGGCGCGATCTGGACCGCCTATCACATCCCGGTCCTGGTGTTCGCCGACTACAACAGCGGCACGCCGTGGTGGTTCGGCCTGAGCTGTTTCACGGTGCTGGTGTTCTCCGGCGGGGCGATCTTCGCCGCGTCGCGGCTGCGCTCGGGCAGCGTGTGGCCGGCCGCGATCCTCCACGGCAGCCACAACCTGTTCATCCAGGGCGTGTTCACGCCGATGACCCGCGACACCGGGCCCACCAGGTGGATCATCGACGAGTTCGGCGTCGCGCTCGCCGTGGTCGTCACGATCTTCGCGATCGTGATCTGCCGCGGCATGACCCGCACCGCCCGCGAGCTCCGCGCCGACGGCTGACGTCCGGCGGTCAGCGCCCGAGCGACATCGAGTAGGGCCGCGCGGCCGGCCCGGTGGCCCAGTCCTTGTTCGGGGTCGCCTGCATCTCGAAGCGGAGCTCGCCGCCCGCCACGATCTCGTCGT
>Ga0302323_100000628_pt1 | contig 28293 bp, 23 predicted proteins | sample Fen_T0_3_FD_201950 | JGI IMG/M metagenome (GOLD analysis project Ga0302323, IMG submission 201950) | Peat permafrost microbial communities from Stordalen Mire near Abisko, Sweden - Fen_T0_3 | ecosystem: Environmental > Terrestrial > Soil > Wetlands > Permafrost | place: Sweden: Abisko...
TACCGTCTGGTCGTCGATGGTGTCGGTTGCAGTCAAGACTTCCAGATTGCAACCGGAATCTATGCTGATCCCTTCAAGATCTCGCTGCGCGGCTTCTTCTACATGCGACTCGGGCAGGACAACCCGACCAAGCTCTCGCCGCCACCGCGCACACCTTTGTACTTGCCCGGCGCCGACCCTGCGACCACCAAAGTTTACCTCACCACGATGCAACCTACCCATGCGCAGTGGGCTTCGTTTTCGCCCGCTGACGTGTGGGATCACCCAAATGATTGGGCGCCGTACCGCAAGTCGGGAAACCCAACCAACCCGAATGCCTTCGGCGGCCACGCAGATGCGGCTGATCTCGATCGGCACCTGGGCCACATCTCAATCGTCTACGACATGCTGCTGCCCTACATCCTCACCAAGGGGGCAATCAGCGACGACAATGCCGGGATCTCCGAGAGTGGCAACGGCATTGCCGACGTTCTCGACGAGGCCCGTTTCGAGGTGGATTTCTGGTTACGCGTGCGTGACGGCAAGGATTTTGGCTACGGCATCACCAATCCGAATTCGAGCAACGAGTTCTTTCAAGCTGGCACCAACGCCATGGCGGCTTGGGCGAGTGCGGCCAACGCAGCAATGTTGGCCGATGCCTTTCGCATCGCAGGTAACAAGACGCTCGCAGACCAGTACGTGGCCTCCGCCGTAGAAGCCTACGGCGTTGCTAACGCCTCCGCTGACACGATGCTCGACAAAACCATGGACGCTGGGGGCGCAACGTTCCGTGGCCGTGACCTCAAAATGACGGCGGCCGCATTCCTCTACAACGTCACCGGTGACCAGACCTACGAAGCGGTCGTCCAAAGCGAAAGCACCTGCGCCTCCGCAACATCGGTCATCTTGAACAGCACGCGCAACCAGCTTTGGGCGACAGCGGGCTACCTTTTGACCCCACAGACGGTTCACTTTCAATCGCTGTGGAACAATATGAAAGCGTCCGTCATCAGCCAGGCCAAGAGCGTAGAAGCGGCGTACATCGACACGCGGCCTTCACGCCGCGCCACCAATCAAACCGACGGCTATTTCCGCACAATCCAGAACGTCCACCACACCCTCGTCGCCCACGCCATTACCACCGATGCCACTGAAAAGTCCCTCTTCCGCAAGGCGCTTGCGCTCGAGGCCGATTGGGGCTTGGGGCGCAACCCCGGCAATTTCATCGAGATGGGCACGTCGACCACGCCGCTCGAAACCAAACGCGGCATAACATACATGTACACTGCCGGCCGCGACGACGGCGTACCAGGCACCACCCCCGGCCAGACACCGTACTGCAATCTCGACGATTGGGACACGAGCATGACCATGGGTTCACCGTCGAAGTTGTACGCTGACGCCTACCCCACCGACTTCAAAAACACGTGGCCTATGGGCGAAGCCTGTTTCGAGACGCCCTGGGTGTGGGCGCACAACGAGTTCACGCCTCAGCAAACCATGCGCGGTAAGACGGCCCTCTACGGCTACCTGTACGGCCTTGATCGAGGCACAGTGTCCAGTGGTACGGGAGGAATGGCCGGCAGTGGCGGCAAGAGCGGCGCTGGCGGCGCTGGCGGCGCCGTCGGCAGCGGCGGGACACTTACCCAAGGCGGCGCTGTCAGCAACGGCGGGACACTTACCCAAGGCGGGGCCGTCGGCAGAGGCGGCACTGTCGGCAACGGCGGGATGCCTTCCCAAGGCGGAGCATCCGGCGGTGCCGGTACCAGCGTCGCCCAAGGTGGCTCCGCATCGACCAGTGGCACTGTCAACCCGAGTGGCGGTGAGGTTGCGGCGGGCGGCGCCGTCGGCAATGGCGGCGCAGTTGGCAGTACCACGGCGCTCTCGCACGCCGGAAAGGCCGACTCCACTGGGACTCCAGATTCGAAGGCTTCCGGTTGCACGTGCCACGTTGCAGGTTCCTCAAGGCGAAACGGCACATTGCTGTCGTTCCTGGCCGTCGCCTTTGCCGCAGCAGTCCGCCGCCGCGCGCGCAAGGCGCCAACGCAACGCTAACTGTGCGTCAGCGAGCGATAAAACTCGGCGCTGTCTTTCGGGATCCGCCTCTGGCTCTCGAAATCGACATGAACCAATCCGTATCGCACCGAGTAGCCCTGGTTCCACTCGAAATTGTCGAGCAGGGACCAGACGTGATAGGTGTCAACAGGGATCCCTTCAGCCCGAGCTTCAATGACCTTTTCAAAATGGGACTGCAAAAACTCGATTCGCGCCGTGTCGTGAACCTTGCCGTCGGCAGCGACTTCGTCGGGAAACGCAGCCCCGTTCTCCGTTATCACAAGCCGCGGGATCCTGTACTTTTGGTGCAGCCGACGCAGGGTGTCTAGCAGCCCCTGCGGGTAAATCTCGCGGTCCATCGTGCGTGGATGGTTTCCTTCCGTCACGCTCTTGATGCGCAGAACCCCGCCGGCTGGGTTGTCCGCCACCACGAGGCGCTCGTAGTAGTTCACCCCCAGGACATCGATGGGTTGGGCAATCAAGCGCATGTCCTGGTCGGACGCGGCGGGCATTGCACTTGCGAAGAGCTCGACCATGTCGCGCGGATACCCGAGGCCGAGGGCAGGTTCCAGGAACCAGCGATTGAAGTAGCCGTCCCAACGTTTTGCCGCTGCGACATCTTCCTCAGCCTCGCTTGCCGGGTAAGTTGGCATGAAGTTCGGCGCGATCCCGATTGGAGCCTTCACTATGGAGCGCAGTGCCTGCACACTGAGACCGTGGGATACCAGCAGGTGGTGCGCGCAGAGCAACGCATCTTTCAGGCTTTTGTGCCCTGGCGCAAAGATCCCCATTTCGTACCCGAGAAAGGCTTGGCACCAGGGTTCATTGTGCGTGAGCCAAAGGCCCACTCGATCCCCAAGCCGTCGCGCGACTGCCGCTGCATATTCTGCGAAGGCCAACGCCGTGTCCCGCGCAAGCCAGCCACCGGCAAGAGCATGCGGCAGATCCCAGTGATAGAGCGTGACGCAGGGTTCGATCCCGCACTTTAATAACTGGTCCACCAAACGTTCGTAAAAGTCGAGGCCAGCTGCGCAAACTGCACCGCGACCTGTCGGTACAATCCGTGGCCAAGCCACGCTGAAGCGGTAGGTATCCACACCGAGCCAGCGCATCAGCGCCACGTCGTCTTGCATGCGATGGTAGTGGTCACAAGCCACATCGCCGCAGTGCCCATGCTTAATCGCTCCGTCAATCTGACAGAACTTGTCCCATATGCTCGGGCCGCGCCCATCTTCCTTCGTAGCCCCTTCGATCTGATACGCCGAAGTTGCCACTCCAAACTTGAAACCAGGTCCGAAGGCGCGGCGATCGAGTGGAGTCATTTAAGCGATTATTGCAAGGTTACGCGGGCAAAGCCAGCACTTTGCGTCCCGAAGGTCGTTCACGATGTTCCCCAAGCCCGATGCACGCGATTCAGCACTGATGCATTGCAACAGTTTCGCCCTCGCCCATGACTCAAGTGCGGCATCACTCGTCCCCGCTAAACCTTCACCTCAAAGCCCAACTTTGCCTCAGACGCTGGCACGCCACCTTTGATCCCCCAATTGTCGAGCGGCTGCTCTTCGAGCAAGACGAATACATCCTTTGGCGGGATCCCAAGCTGTGACAGACGCGCCACGAGTTCTCGATAAAGGTTGCGTTTGGCGTCGAGGCTGCGCCCTGCGAACGCACTTACCACAATGATCGTAAACCGCGGACCTTTGCCCGGTGGGATCTCGAAATCTTCCGGCGCGTACTCGAGCAATCGCTGCGCTCGGTCATCGTTCGGGATTTTGAAAGCGCCCACGAGCGCTGCGTGGACGGCATCGAACAGTTGCAACTTGGTTTCAGGCGTCAGCCAGCGGCGGGTCTCGATTCTCACGAGCGGCATGGCCAGAAATCTATAGGCAAAGAATCCGTATGGCAACCGACGCGACCACGGAACTCGCTGCGGTCGCGGGCGACCAACAAGAAGGCCATCGACTGGCGCCGCTGGCGCCGCGAGCGCAACTGGATTGACACCCATTTCGCCCTCACTGCCGGGCTCGGTTGCGAAGGTGCCTAACGCTTGCCGTAGGTTGCCGCTAGGTTGTCGTAAATCGTGGCGTATTGGGAGAGCAGTTGCCCCGACGAGCTAAACATCATCTCGCCCCAATTGGTGGGTTCCCAAATGAAGGCTCCGAGTCCGCGCTTGTTGGCAATGTTGTAGACGGTATCGTTGACAAGTTGCTTCGAATCCGAGTACTCGGCTGCCATGAAGAGGAGATTCGGGTATGTTGTACCCAAGCTCGCGAAAGTTGGCGCCCAATCCGCGGTCGGCTGCTGATAGTTGGCCCGGTCGTAACAGGATTCGCCGAGAATATCGAAGGCGACTTGCTCGCCCTGCACTCCAGTAACCCACCATTTGTTCACAGCCAAGTCGTTGCAGCGATCGAGGTGCAACATGATCTTGATGTTGTTGTCGACTTCCCTAGTGCCGTTGATTCCGGCCTTGAGTAGATTGCCCAGATTGGTGAAATTGCTGCCGCTCGCGCGCCCATCTTCCCAGAGCATGCCTGACGGAATTTCATTGCCAACTTGCACGATGTCGGGTCGACCATTGGCTGCCTTCAGCTGTGTCACTACATCTTTTGTGTAGTCGTGAACCTGGGTGACTAATGCCGCGGTACTGAGGCTCGCCCAAGCTGCAGGCTTGTTTTGTTTGGCTGGATCTGCCCAGTTGTCACTGTAATGGAAATCTAAGAGCAACCCCATACCTGCCAACTTAACGCCTTGGGCGAACTTGAGGGTGTGGGCCGTATCGCAGTAACCCGCCGTCGAATATCCACCAGACGCCTTCGGATTGACGAAAATCCGCAGCCGAATGTAGTTGAATCCGTGCTTCTTTAGGATCGTTAGGATCCCACCGCCGGTTGAGGTCGTACCCGTGGGCGTGGAGCCATCGACGTCCTTGAACGTCATGCCTCCTTCTTCTTGCTCCTGAACGCGCGAGATATCAGCACCGATGATAAATCCGGGCATGTATGCGGGTCCGGAATTTCCGTTGGCGCCCCCAGTGCTCGAAGTGCCGCCGGTAGCCGTGTTGCCGCCCTTGCCCGCCCCGCCACCGCCAGTAGCCGACCCGCCGCGATTGACGTTGCCACCAGTGGATACGCCGCCGATGGGCAAACCGCCTGCAGAGCCTCGACCGCCAGCCGCAGCACCTCCGAGGGTCCCTCCGCTGCCGCCAGTTGCGCTGCTCCCGCCACGGTTCGACGTGCCGCCGATCGCGGTGCCGCCACTCGCGTTCCCGCCTCGAGTAGCCGAGCCTGCCACAGGCGCGCCACCGACAGGCAAACCGCCTCCGGTACTTATCCCGCCGACCGCCGAGGAGGTACCACCCACTGTCGCAGTCAACGTCGTCGCGGTTGTTCCGCCAGAATATTGCCTGCCGCCCGTGGCAACGGTGATTTGCGCGCCGCCACTGCCGCCCAATGTCGAACTCATCGCGCCGCCGGTGGCCAAAGGCAGGCCGCCACTGCCGCCGCTGCTGCTGCAAGCGCTCGCACCACACGATACGACGACTAGGGTTATTCCTCGAATGCAGCGTTGCATAGAGTTCTGCAATAGCATGCCCCATACGCTCTGACTAACGGTAGCGAGGGATCCGGCAGGAAACAGGCATACAGCGCCCAATCGGCCGAAGCCCGCTACGGAGGGCCCGAACGACATGCGGAAAGCATATGTCCGGGCGCCTTGCATCACGGAGATTTCCGGCACGCGCTGCGCTACGCACGCTGACTACAAACCGACCCAACCTGATGCAGCTACGGTCAGCCCGAGAGTGTAGCCACTTGCGCTCATGTCATATTTGAGTGCATTGGCGTCCGTGTGGCTTCCAGAGGCAGTCGGTGTCCAGGCGAAGATGAATGCCGGATCTATGCTGAATCCCGGCGTCAAGAAGCAACGCACGCCGGCACGCAACATCACTGCGAGCCCTGTCAGCGAGTCGTCCGACTGGGTTCGCGTGACATTGGTTGCGGACCGCGTTTGATGAGTTTCCGTTTGATGCGTGATCCCCAAAGCCCCGCCAAGAAACGGTCGAAACGACTGCCCTGGAAGGAACATGTAGTCTATTTTGGGCGCCAGCATTAGGTTGAGGGTGGTAACTTTCACCTCGATTTCATTGCCACGATTGGTCTGATCCTTCTGCGACCAACTGCCCAGCGAGACGAAGCCACCCACGACCAATGAATCGCCAATGCCATAGCCGCCTTCGAGGTTGATCCCGCTGTGCGAGCCAAAGCCCCAGCGAGTCGTCTTCCTGTCCGCAGCGACGTCTCCCACTGGTTGCGGGTACTGGACCGTCCCACTCTGACTGGTGTACGTCACAACGTCCGTACCGAGCCCGATCTGCAGCGCCCCCGCCGTATTTTGCGCCTGCGCCGTGCCCGACAAACACGAAAGAGCGCCAACAGAACAGAGAAAACCGAGGACTTTGTGAATCATGGTGACTCCTAACCTGAACTGGTTTGAATGAATCTTTCGTAAGTCGTTGGAACACTTCTACAACTGTCCGAGTCAAACGTCGATATCCATTGACCCAATGCTAAGTCGACCGAGACCACAAATTCCTGAGATCCCAGGGGGTTGGCCCATGACTAGGCGCCCGATGCGGCACTGTGTCATGTCGCCCCCTAAAAGGCTCGCAACCACGCCGCACAGCGACCATTACCGCCTCGCCCCTTCATCGGGGCACTTTCACTAGCCCGGCTATCGGCGAAAAAACTCGTCGATGTCGGGATATTTTGTCACTCGCGATGTGCGAAGGCCTGCGGTAGTGACCAAGCGCCCATGGATCTTTCGTAACCGAGTTGGTGCAACAATTCAGCTGCACGACAACACGCAGTGGTCCTGGATTGCTAGCGGCTCAGCCTGGGCTCGGCGCGCAGCCTTGACACCAGTGTTGGAAGCGTGCGAACTCGTCCTCGAAATTCGGCGTGAAAGCCGCGCTCCCCAGGGCCGCCATAATTTCCGCCTTCGACCAGAAACGCAATTCGTCGATTTCCCCAGGTTCAATGCGAAACGGGCCTGCGTGACGCAATCGAAAACTATACACCAACTCAGTCTCGATTTCGCTCCGCATCACGTAGCGGTAGAGGAATTCTACGGCAGGCCGTGGCACGTCAACGCCCAGCTCCTCACCGATTTCACGCAAGACAGCTGCGTCAATGGTTTCATCCAACCCGACGTGACCGCCAACGGAGGTATCCCAACGTCCAGGCTGCACGTCCTTGTGCAGACTGCGCAATTGCAGGAGAAGTTCCCCGCGATCGTTTTCCACCAGACAGTGGACGACTGGGTGCATGAGCGCCCGGTCGCCATGAACCGCGGAGCGCCTTGCACTCCCCAGCGGTTTGCCGTCCTCATCCACCAGCGGAACCCATTCGTCGTTCGCCACGAGGCAACTCCTCGATTCGGCAATATAGCCGCGCCAGGCTCCCACAGCAACGCGATGGAACCCGGCGCAAGCCTAAAACGCCAGCCTCGACTCAATACAATCGAAGCACTAGGTACGAGCTGGCGGTTCACCGAATGAGCGCGTGAACAATTCGCAGATTGCCCTTTTGCCCTCGTCCGACAGGCTCTGAGTACCAACTCCGGCGAACGACTCAGTACTAATCGAAGGCGGTGCAGTCATCTCCCACGCCTTGCCACCCCAGCGGAACCAGGAACGACGCTCCTGATCGTAGACAAATAGTGGCTTTTTCCACAGGCGGGCCAGCTCAACACCCCAACCCGTCCCGCCGCGCACCGTGTTGTCATCTTGAATCAGCCCAATGGCAAACACTTGAGTTGCATTGGTGATCTGATGCCAGATTGTCTTTAGTACGTTGCGAACCAGCGGGATATCCGTCAACTGGCGATTGAGGCGCTTGCTCGCATAGACGAGGCTGAAATCGCCCTGATTGAGTTCGTTCTCGGTGAGAACGACGACGCCGCGCTGACGCTCGAGGATCCGGTGCCCCTCGAAGCTATAATTGACCTCGGCCATGCCCCAGCGTTCTGCGCAGACACCAAACTCGGCCTCAGCACCTCGGCTGCCACCCGACACCAGGCGGAACCTGTGTGGATCACGCGGCCGCTCGGTCGTCGGCGGAATGTCCTCATCGACGATGCGCATCGTCGGCAGATCGAGCCGTAGATGCAAATCCTGCAAGGATGCATTTTCGTGATCCTTGAGTAGGCGCAGGCGAACGACTTCGCCCTCGGGTTCCAGATACACAACGACCTGAACCAACGCCGCAATTCCATCGAGCGGCGACGGCAGAGTCTTGCCTGATACTGGTTCGGTAGTGACGGAAAGCCAAAGTTCAGCGTCAATTTCCTTGGCCAAGGCTGCCAGTGCCTTGACGGCTTCGTCGCTCCCACGCACCAAATGGAATCCGTCGACAATCAGCACGTCGGGCTGAAACTGCGCGGCATCCCGGGCAAATTTGACAACCTCTTGGATCCGCCCAATGGACGTCCGACCACCCCGCTGTGAAAGCGGCACATCGTCACGATCGCAGAGCAGTGAGAAGATCATGCGATTACGCTCGATCTCCAACATCACTGCGTCGGGCTCGTCCAACTTGGACATGGCGCTTAGGTCGTGAAAGACCTCGGAATAGAACGTCCGCACGTGGTCAACAGGGTTCTCGTGCGAGATGTGTAACACCTTGCGGTCGCGGAGCAGATCGTCCAACGCGATCTGGACCAACAGCGGGGTCTTACCCATTCCCGGAACCGAAGCAACGATACCCACGTTGCCTCGCCCGAGCCCGCCGTGCATCGACTTCTCGAAAACCCGCATCGGGCTTCGCTCGTTTACCTCTTTACGGTACATGGCTCGGTCTCCTCACTTCGCCTTCTGGGCCAGCTCTTTCTTGTATTTCTCGACGAGTTCCTCGGCCAGCGCCGCCGGCAGCGGCGCGTAGCGAGCAAACTCCATAGTAAACTCTGCTTTGCCTTGTGTCGCCGAACGCAAAGACGTCGAGAAGCCGAACATTTCGGAAAGCGGCACATCGGCCTCGACGCGGGAAAACCCGTCCCCCTCGGTCGTGCCGATGATGATACCGCGACGCTGCATCAGCAGGCCCACCATGCCCCCTTGGTAGGTGGTCGGCCCTTCAACCACAGTTTTCATGAGGGGTTCGAGGATCTGCGGGTGTGCCTTTTGGTACGACTCGCGCCAAGCGCCCCTGGCGGCTTCTTGGAATGCGATATCTGAGGAGTCAACTGCGTGCGACGCACCGTCGTTGACGGTGACGGAAACCCCAGTGATGGGAGCTCCAACGAGTGCCCCCTTGGCCAACATCGACCGGAAGCCCTTGTCGACCGCTTGCATGTACTCACGCGGAATCGATCCACCAACCACCTGGTCGTCGAATCGATACGGAGCCTCGGTCCAAGGTTCCAAGTAGCCGGAAACGCGACCGAACTGGCCCGAACCGCCCGTCTGCTTCTTATGGGTATAGCTGAATTCGACACGCCGCGTGATGGTCTCACGATACGCAACCCGCGGTGGGCTGGTAACTACCTCAGCCTGGTACTCGCGCTTCATACGCTCGACGTAGACATCGAGGTGCAGTTCACCCATACCGCTGATCACCGTCTCGCCAGATTCTGGATCGGCGCCGACGCGGAAGGTTGGATCTTCCTTGGTGAAGCGGCGAAGGGCCTTCGACATGTTGTTTTGGGCCTTGTTGTCCTTCGGCGTGACGGTCAAACTAATGACCGGCTCGGGCACGAACATCGACGACATGGCGAAGTTCACTGTGCCGTCGGTGAAGGTGTCACCCGAGTTGCAGTCGACCCCGAACATCGCGACGATGTCACCGCAGCGCGATTCGTCGATCTCTTCCATCTCGTCCGCATGCATGCGGACGAGGCGGCCAACCTTGTGACGCTTGCCAGTGCGGGTATTGGTGATTTCCATTCCCTTGGCCAGCGTACCCTGATAGACGCGCAGATAGCTCAGCTGTCCGTAGCGGCCATCTTCGAGCTTGAACGACAGCATAACGAGCGGCTTGTCGGGCGTACTGTCCAAAACGATTTCGGCTTCGTCTTTATCTAGGTCGACGCCACGATTCACTACATCGCCTGGGTGTGGCAGGTAGTCGTTCACAGCGTCGAGGAGGAGCTGCACGCCCTTATTCTTGTAGGCAGAACCCATCATCACTGGCGCGATCTGCAAACCGATGGTCGCCTTGCGCACCGCGGCGACAATCAGCTCCTCGGTGATCCGCTCCTCGAGAATGGCCTCGGTGAGTTCGTCGGAGAACATCGAAAGCGCATCGAGCATTTCCTCGCGGGCCAGGGCGGTTGCATCAAGCATGTCCTCAGGGATCGGCCCCTCGACAATTGTCTCGCCGTTTGCACCCTCCTGGCGGTACGCCTTCTGGCGGATGAGGTCGACCACGCCCTCGAATTTGTCTTCGAGACCGATCGGTAACTGCAATAAGACTGGGTTGAGCTTGAGCTTCTCGCGAAGCTGCTCTTTGACCCGCACTGGATTGGCGCCAGCGCGGTCGCACTTGTTGACGAACGCAATGCGCGGCACGCCGTAGCGCCGCATCTGACGATCCACAGTCAAAGACTGCGACTGAACGCCTGCAACCGCGCACAGCACGAGCACCGCGCCATCGAGCACACGAAGGGCGCGTTCCACCTCAATCGTGAAATCGACGTGCCCCGGCGTATCGATGATGTTGACGTGGTGACCCTTCCAGACGCAATGCGTCGCAGCGCTTTGAATCGTAATCCCGCGCTCGCGCTCGAGATCCATCGAATCCATCGTTGCCCCGACGCCGTCTTTGCCCTTGACGTCGTGGATCGCGTGGATCCGCTTGGTATAAAACAACATTCGCTCGGTCAGGGTGGTCTTGCCTGAGTCGATGTGAGCGCTGATTCCAATATTTCGCGTTTTCGCCAGTTCGGTGATCACGACTGCACCATGCATGCTCGCCGCGCGCTGTCGTCCGGAGATCCAAACGATTGAGAGCGTGGCTCGGTTGAAGTGGCGCGCGAGTTAGTGTGCCGATCGAGATCGCGCCAGGAAATTCTAATCGGCCTTCTGTCCACGTGTGGGACTCCACCCCGTCCAAGGGGACCGATTTGCGTATCGTCCACCAGCGGCAAGATGGGCGTCAACAGGCATGATTCGCGTACATTCCACTGACTGGTGCATCGCTCGGCCTGTTCGTGGGCATTTGGCCGAATCGCCCGAGCACATCGAGTTCGGAAGTCACGTCTCCAAGCACTTGTTCAGTGTGGCTGGACTCTGGAGCGCCCCGTGCGCTCGCTCTTGAGAGGTCCGAAAAAACTGCACTTTGCTTCGGGTCGGAGGACCCAAATCGACCGGCTAGGAGTAAATCCGTTCAAGCCTATGGCCGGAGCCTCATTTGAGGTCCCAGCGAACCGCGCCGCGCCCGAGAAAACACCCATAGACATGCCTATCCCACTCTCACCCACCGAGACCTGCGCCCCGTCGTCGTCGGCTCAGATCCGACTGGGTCGGGTGCGCGCTGACGCCTCAATGCGTTATGCTGGACGGGTGACGTTGCTCGATCGCTTGTACCAAGTCGGATATCGCCTCGGCTACCAACTCGTGCGCCTGCTCTGGTTGCTGCTCCGTCCGACCACGCACGGTGCCCTCGTCGTCGTTTGGAAAGAGGGCTCGCTGCTGCTCGTTCGAAACTCGTACGTTTCATACTTCAGCCCGCCCGGAGGCTACGTGCGCGGCGGCGAGACAGCCAAACACGCTGCACTTCGCGAGCTTGAGGAAGAGACCGGACTCAAGGTAGCCCCGGACCAGCTGAAGCTTTGTCACGAAGAAACGCACAACTGGGAGTTCAAGCGTGACCATGTGACCATGTTCGACGTGGAAGTGGTTGGTCAAGTCGATGTGCACGTCGATCATCGCGAAGTGATTGCCGCAGGATTTTACGCACCCGAAGAAGCGCTGACATTGAACCTATTTCCGCCACTACGACGCCGTCTCGAAAAGTACATTGCCAGTCGAGTCGTGGTTGCCGCAAGCTAGGATCGCCGTGCAAGCGCAGCAGTTTTTGGTTTGGGCGCCGCCGTCACGATGAGTTCTCGATTCCGATATTTCGTCGCTGTCAGCCCGGGCCTCGAGTCACTCTTGCGCGATGAAATACGCGCTTTTGGAATCGAGGGAACAGTGACGCCAGGTGGTGTCGAGTGTGCTGGGGGCCTTGAAACGTTGTGGCTCCTCGTTCACCGCAGCCGATTGGCGGAGTCCGTTCGGCTCAGACTTCGACCGTTTCGTGCAAGCAGTTTCGCCGAACTTGAGCGCGGTTTCGAACGATTACCGTGGCACCCCTACTTGACGCAGCACTGCGAGTTCGATGTCTCGGTCACGACTCAAGGCTCACGCCTCTACCACACCGACGCCATTGCCGAGCGACTCCGCGGAGTCGTTAGCGCCAAGTGGAGTGCACGCGCGATGCGCACGCCCCTGGCCTTGCGCCCGACGCAAGAGTCGGCCAACGTAAGCCGCTCACTCGCATCCCACCTGGACACTTTGGCCCACGACGCCAACAACCAGAAGGTGTACGTCCGAGTGACCAGCAATTTGGTACAAGTCAGCATCGATACTTCAGGCGTGCGCCTTCACCGGCGCGGATACCGCACTCACGTCGGTGAGGCTCCTTTGCGCGAAACCCTAGCGGCAGCGGCAATTCAGCTCCTTTTGGCGCTGACACCAAACGCAAGCGTCACTCGATTGTGGGACCCCTGTTGCGGCAGTGGAACCCTGCTAGGCGAATGGCTGCTTCGGCAGAGCAGCACTTCGCCTGAACTGCCGCGCACATTTGCCTTCGAGCACTGGCCGATTCACGACGCACAGGGGTACGCGGCATGGCTCGCACAAGCACCCAAGCTGATTGCCACTCTTCCGTCGTGCAGCGCCTATGGAAGCGACATTGACGCCAAGGTCATCGAGGCTGCGCGACACAACCTGGACCTTGCGCGCGTCGGACAAGAGTGCGCTCTGTTCGCACAGGATTTTCGGCAAAGTGTGCAGCGCGTTCCACAGAATACTGCGGTCGTCGCCAATTTGCCCTACGGCGTACGCTTACAGGATCGAGCCTCGGCGGCCCAAGTGTTCGCTGAATTGGATCGCGTATTGCAGCGACGCCCCGATTTGCGACCAGCGCTGGTCCTCACCACATTGGCCCCATCCGGCCGATTTTCTGCGCGCTGGCGGCAGATTGCCGAATTCGCCAATGCAGGTTTGCGGGTGAAGGCATTTGCACTGAACGACGCCCAACTCGGCTGACCGCTGCGCGGAATTGTTGAAGCAGTACCGGATTATAGTCAGTTTGGTCAAGTCTGCAGGTCCACCAAAAGCAATATCGGTAGCACTGCACGCAAATTCCGGATGCTACGCGGCGACATCGCCCCACAGCAACCGCAAAAGCACCCGGGCAGGTTTGCGCGCTCTGTCGCCGTCATCTAAGGTAGACGCCTCTGGCTTCGGAGGTTCTGTGCGCTACGCCCCTTTGCTTGTTTGGCTCGGTACAACTCTTGGTTTCATTGCCTGTGACACAGGAAGTTCCATAACGGAGGCGTCCGGTTGCGGTAGCGGGCTAGAGTCATGTGGAACACACTGCGTCCCCCAGGGGACTTGCATTGGCAATAGCGGTGGGGCGACCGGCTCCGGCGGAGCCACAGTAGACACCTCGCCCATTACTTCCACCGCCTGTACCGACACGGCATCGACTAGTGGAACGATCGCTCAACAATACGGCGGCATAACGCTGGGGGCGAATGGCGGCAAACAATACTACCTCTCCTCGAATTGGTGGGGCAAATACAACGGACAGACCGTCGCCTATTCTGGCCTCTCGTTCACGATTCACAATCCGAACGGCGTGGCTTCGAGTGACAATAACCCGATCGGCTACCCCACGATGTATATTGGGAGTTACTCGGGGCACGATAATGCAGGCAGCAATCTGCCGAAGCAGGTTTCTGCCATTGCGTCGGTGCCAACCGTCTTTTCGACGAACGCAGCTGAAGGCGCCCGCGATCAATACAATGCCGCCTACGACGTCTGGTTCACGCCGACAGGAGCCAAGTTGGGCGCTTCAGATTACGCACCGCCAGCGGGCGGCGCCTATCTGATGGTGTGGATGTTCAAGCCAACCTTGAGGCAGCCGCGCGGAAGCGTCCGGCAAGCTACCAAGACGATCTCGGGCTTGGCGGGGACCTGGAACGTCTGGGTCGATGCCTCGAATCCGCCTTGCATCTCCTATGTCGCGGCCAACCCGATCAATGGGCTCGATTTCGACCTAAATGCCTTCATTCAAGATGCAGTGACTAGCAAGTACGGCATCACCTCCTCCCAGTACCTCAGCGTCGTATTCGCTGGCTTCGAAATCTGGTCGGGTGGCGAAGGGTTGAAGGTCAACAACTTCTGCGCAAAGGTCAATTGACGCCTCGCTCGCGACCGAGGCGTTCGACAATCCTAGTCGAGCGGCAGCTCGGCAGTTTCTAGATTGAGCCAGGCGCGCTCGCCTCGAGATAGCGCGATTTGATCAGCAAGCATCAACGAGGACAGCTCGCCAACTGAGAGCGGCCCGACGAGCGCCGCCGTAGGTGCGTCCAGCGACAGGACATAGGCGACTGCGAGCTGCCCAGGGGTTGCGCCACGCTTGTCCGCAAGTGCCAACAAGCGTTGGCGCCGCTCAAGGTTATTTCGGCCATAGTACACGCGAATCAGTTCAGCTAGGTACGCTGGCTCGGCAATCGGTTCTTTGGCGAAAAAACCCCGGCACTGGGACGACCAACCGATGACGAGGATCTTTCGTTCCGCATACCAGAGCAAGTCCTCGGGTGTGGCATGCGTGCACCCGCCCCACCAGGGTTCACGCGGTACGGCAAGTGCCAAATGCGGGCTTGATGCAGCGAAGCCCGAGAGCCCATTTGCCGCGGCGTATTGATTGGCTTCATCCAAACGAGAGGTTGACCAGTTTGATCCACCCAACGACCTGATGTGGCCCCGCCGAATCGCCTCGTTCAGCACATCCACCAGTTCCGACACGGGTACGGACGGATCATCTCGGTGAAGCAAATAGAGGTCGATACTATCGACTTGCAAACGTTCCAAACTGCGCTGGATTGCGCAGCGAATGTATTCTGGGCGAACCAAATAGGGCTCGACGCAGCCCTTGGTCAAAACGAAAGCATCACTGCGCCTGCCGCTCTTACGCAAATAGTTACCAATGGCGCTCTCCGATTTGCCACCTCCGTAGATTTCGGCCGTGTCGAGCAAATTTCCACCACCATCGAGGTAGGTGTCGAGCACGGCATCGGCCTCGGCTTCGAGTTCTGGTGTGAGACGCATGCAACCTAGCCCAATTCGACCTATCGATTCGGGTAACCCTGGAAGTCGCAGCCTTTTCATGGAGGATCCGGGTCGGGCGTACCTGTTCGCGGCATTCGGTCAAGCCCAAATGCAAACCAGCACCCCGGCTGCTCGTTCACCTGGAGCCGTGCCTAAGCCCAAGTCACCCGCGAGCTTCATATTCTCGCGGGTTACCCGGTCGATGCTTTCAGCTAAAAGCCCATGCAAGTATCGAATGCGTCAGATTGGGTCGTGCACAACCCACCCGCCGGCTGGGGATCCGCGCTATAGATCGAGCACTGCCAATTGGCTGGGTTGGTCGAAATCCCAGAGAGGCAGGTGTTGTAGGCAGCAAACTCGGCGTCGCAGCCCCAATCCGTGGCGAAGGCGAAATTGTCGACGCAATTGGCGACGCATTCATCCTGCCTGGTGCGCGGATTGAGGCTTGGGCACGTTGCCATCGCCAGCTGCGGCCGACACGACGCCTCGCACTGTGTGTAAAGACTGGTCAATGCACAGCGTGTCGAATTCGACGTCACGCTGATGGTGGTCGTCGGGCTGTTGGTGGGGCTAAGCTTGTACGTTATTGTCTGCGTCTTCGAGAAGTTGACGCTGAACGCCCAGGGTCTATTGCCGTTGTAGAACATCGAGGGCCGAACCCCCTTCGTATCCAGAGCCAAGACGTTGGCAGCACCAAAAGGCACCGTCACATTGACCCCATTATTGTTCGTGTAACCGAAGTGCGCACGCAACGAGCCATCGCTGTTGGCCGTGACGCACTCGAGCCGCGGAATGACGGTGGCCTGTCCACCCTTCATGTAGGCCGTATCGAGAAATGGCAAGTACGGGTCCGTTCGAGTCATGACGCTGTAGTCTTTACACCAGAGCCCAGTCCAGAAGCCCACGCCTGCAACGTAGTCCTGTCCCCACTTGTTGATAATCATTGGGCCGCCACCATCGCCAGTACAGCGGTTGCCATTCGGTGCTGAACCGTCAAGGTGGATCCAGTGCGACCGCACCGCGCTATCCAGCAACCCGGGATTTGGATCGTTGGCGTTGTAGAGTGCTTGGGTTGGGCTTCCGAGGATTTTCATCGTCGCGGAACGCTTCACTCCCAAACCCGAATACTGAGAGATATCTGCACTCAGTGCTACGTCCGCACCCCAGCCAACCACCTTGGCGAAAGACCCAACGTACGTTGAGTCGATATTGTTGCGGAACAGTGGGAGCGGATCAAATGGCAGCTTCCGGTCGAGATAGATTACGCCAATGTTACCGTCATTGTTCGTCGCATTGAACGTGCTGTGACGCTCCCAAGAATCCGCCCGAGCCCACACTGAGGTTTGCCCGGGGGCTGGAATATTCGGCAGCTGGGCCAAGTCGCCCGCATAATTGCTGCCGTAGTAGACGAATAGGTTATTCGGAACGATCATGTCGCTGAGACAACTGGCAGCCGTTAGCACGACACGCGGAGCGTAATATGTGCCCGAGCAGCGAGTTACACGCCCGTCGTATCGCCAGCCTTCAATCATGACGACGTATGACCGCCCAGTCTCGACGCTGCCGCCGACGATCGCTGACTCGGCCGTCGACACGTCATCGCCGACGTCCAGCTGCGTTGCGCTGCAACCCACCAGACCCAACAGCGTAAGCGCACTGAACCCGATTGTTCGTTGCATGCCAAACTCCCTTCCCTCGACGACTACCGCTGCGCCAAACTTCGCAGCGTCGTTTGCCTGAATGCGAGGTGAGGCCCCTCGCCAGCCGCGCGGGACCATGCGAAATGCCCGCCAACGCGTCAAGCAATTAAGCGTCATGGGTTAGAAAGGCCGCCCGAACACGTAGCAATTCCGGCGATGCGGGCCAGCAAACCGCCGTATGGCGGTCGAGGCCAGTCCGCTGCATGTTTTCTGATCGCCAACGCGCCAGAGCGACACGCGATCGCGCCGTTCGTACCTGGCTCCAGCGCATTGGCCGCCGGGCCCGCGCAAGTAGTCGACGTTGGTTGTGCTGGGGTGATAGCGTTGGTTTTGTGTCAAGTGAAGTGATCCCCACCCTCGACCAGGGCGGCGCCGCAGGCGCCTCGGCCAAGTTCACTGTGGTCGAAGGCCGTGCCAAGGGACGCCGGTACAAGGTCGCCCAATCGGCTACCATCGGTCGATCTGCGGACGCCACTATCGTGTTGGAGGATCCCGAAATCTCGCGGTTGCACGCCAAGGTGGCTCGCAACACGGCCGGGGCATTCGAGATCACCGATCTCAAAAGTCGCAATGGAACCTTCGTCAATGGTCAGCGCATCGCATCAGCGCGAACACTTGCCTACGGCGATAAGGTTCGCGTCGGCCCCAATACGCTTCTCGAGTATTACGGCTTCGATGCCAGCGAAGAGCATCTAATCCAACGTGAGCGAATCGAAGCCATCGGACGGCTTAGCATCGGCATTGCCCACGACTTGAACAATGTATTGGCCGCACTGGATGCAGGAACGTCATTCTTACGCGAGCTGCCCCCAAATACCGTCATGGACCAAGTCGAGATCCGCGAGTGCCTGGCGGATATGAGTCTGGCCTCGGTCCGTGCGGCTGAGTTGACTCGGGCCATCCTCTCTTTCGTGCGCGGCACCAGCCAAGATCATCAAACAGTTGACGTCTCCAGCCTGACACTCGAGGTCAGCCGTATGCTGCGCCACACTCTCGACCGGAACATCGTTCTGGTGCCAGTGGTGCTGCCTGGGTTGTACGTCCAGGGTAACCGCAGCGAGCTGCATCAAGCGCTGCTCAACCTATGCCTAAATGCTCGAGATGCGATGCCCACTGGCGGCACGTTGACGTTGCGAGCAGAGCCGCTTGCGCAGGCCCGAGCCGGCAGTTCGTCTCCCAACGCCCCCGCGATGGTCGTCGTGTCTGTCCGCGACACCGGGGTCGGGATGGACGCCGCCACACAAGCTCGAATCTTTGAGCCGTTCTTCACGACCAAGCGCGAGGGGCGCGGTTACGGCCTTGGGCTCGCGACCGTGCGAGAAATTGCAACGGTGCACGGCGGCGAGATCCACGTCGAGAGTGGTATCGGTGCGGGAACTGAGTTTGCCTTACTCTTACCGTCCGCGTCACGCCCCGCTTCAGCCTTGGTCGATGCTGAACCGGGCGAACCCAACGTCACGCTGCGACCACCAGCGACATATACTGTAATGCTCGTTGATGACGAAGAGATCGTTCGGCGCAGCGTGGCCCGTCGCTTGCGTCAAGTGGGTCTCGACGTGATTGAAGCCAACGGTGGCCAAGCAGCACTTCGCCTCCTGCAATTGCACGATGTAGATCTCATCCTGCTCGACATTGACATGCCAGAACTCGACGGCGAACAGACATTCGGGCGGCTGCGCAAACTCAAGCCAGGTGTGCGGGTTGCGTTCATGTCAGGCTACACGGATCCGACCCGCGCCGTGCGACTCAAGGCGCAAGGCGCCATGGCAATGTTGGACAAGCCCTGCAGCCTCGACGATATCCTGACACTCATTCAGCGGGCGACTACGGACCCGGGCGCTCCGAACGAGGAAGATTTTGAGTCCCTCACCCGCCCGCTATAGGCGCTTCGCGGCCATCATCTAGTGACGACTTCGACTAGAAAGCGCCCCAAACTGCTGCGTGCGTACCTAGTACACCGATCGCGACGGTTGGTTCGTGCCTCGACCCGCTCAGCAGGAGATAGCCACCGGCACCAACCAGCGCCAGACCGGCACCACCGGCCAGGTATGAAACCGTTCGGTAGGTGCGAAATGCGGCAATTTCGTGGTCGCTTTCTGCGGGACAGCCCGGATGACAAACCGAATCCAAATGGGACTTCTTGTCGAGAGCGACTTTCCCCGTGATGGCAGACACCAACAGCGCCGCCGCACCGCCACCCACGACCGACCACGGCCAGATCGGTCGTGACAACGTCGGCGGTGCAGCTTCCAGTGCGCTAGCTTCAACTGGCGCGACGTGCGCGGGTGCGACTGGTTCGTCCAACGTCATCTCCAACACCACGCGTTCCTTCTCGGCTAAGTGCACGCTCCGCTTAACAGGATCGTGATTGGGCGCTCGGACAACAACCGCGTGGTCGCCCGGGTCAGTAGGAAAGTCCACGTCGAGCAAGACGGATGGCAGGGCCTTGCCGTCGATCGAAACCACTATGTCTTTCGGCGTTGCCCCGCCCTTGCGCACCTGCACCGATAGGTGCGGGATCCGTTGGCGCAGCTGTTCGCTCTCGGATGTAGCATCGCGTACCGCTACACGGAAGGCCTCTGGTGCGTCTTCGGGAAGTTGCAGGCGCTGAGTATCTTCGTAGCGATCCAGCGCCTCGATGAAGCGCCCCAAGTGGACCAGGGCACGGGCTTCAAGCACGGAGATGCTCGGCGCCGGATGAAGCGTGTTGGCCCGCGAGAGGTAGTCGAGTGCACTCTGATAGTCTCCACGCTCAAAAGCCTCTGCCCCTTGCGTTGCAAGTTCACGAGCCGTGGCACGTGTCGTCACGTCAAGTGGCTGCGCAATTGCCGCACTGGCCAGCAAGTCCGCCAGACCGAATGCAAGCACTGACAGCATGTGTCGAACGCCGCAACGACTCAAGGTCGGCAACCGTCTAGAATCCAAAGTCATGGCGTTTCTTCGTCGATTTTTGGCTCGATTTAGCCGGTGCGTTCGACACCAGCGGGGGCTTTGACTTGGCGTTCAAGCCACGTCCGTTCGCTGGGCGTGTGCCGGCGCTAACCGAAACGCCGTCATTTGGCTCGCTTGCCCGGGGCAGTACGTCAGCAGAGACACCACTAGGAGCCGCACTCGCACCAGTAGGCAGTGGGATTGTCTTGGCGCTTGCCGAGACTTGAGGCAGGTCTGCAACGGACGCACTCACGTTCACTTTGGCTCGATTCAACATCGACGCCACGATAACGCCACCAAACAATGCCCCTAGGCCGGCGGCGGCCCCGACAACAAGACGCCGTCGACCAGGTCCGAGGTAACTGCGCATGCTGGGTCGCCCAACGGCCGGACGCTCTTCAGTGGCTGCATTGCGCGAATAGCGAGGCTTGGTCGCCAAAGCCACTGCGCTCGCCGGTGGATTGGTCGGGATTGTCTCAAGCTTGACGGTCGAAGTCACACCATCAAGCCAGACGGCGCGAATCGAGTTACCGCAGATGTCTTCCTTGATTCCGTGCTCGTAGAGCCACAGCGCCAACGCCTCCCCGAATTCCGCCATCGAGCTCCAACGGTGGTCCCGATCCTTCGCTAGGCCGCGAGACACTACCTGCCAGAGCGACGCGTCCCCCTCTGCATGTTCGGTGATGGGTAGTGGGTCTTCATGAATGATCGCATGCATCAATGCATTGTAGTTGGCTTTCCGATGCGGCACGGTGCCGGTGACCATCTCGTACAAGACTACTGCCAGTGACCAAACATCGGTTCGCTCGTCGACATCCTCTACGCCAAGAGCCTGCTCCGGAGACATGTATTCGGGGCTGCCGAGCACCACGCCAATCTGCGTCAGGCGGCCGTCGTGGTTGGCTGGCCCAACCTTGGCAATCCCGAAGTCGAGCAGTTTAGGCTGGAGCCGGCCAAGCGGATCCGTTGCCAAGAAGATATTGTCCGGCTTGATGTCACGGTGAACGATGGTGCGGTCATGCGCCAGCCTAAGCCCATCGGCAACGGGCATGAGCATCTGCACCGCGCGTATCGCCGAAATCCGCCCCTCGCGCGCGATGGCGACGCTCAACGTCTCGCCCTGGACCAACTCCATGACCAGGTACGGATCACCGCGACTGGTCCAGCCGAAGTCGAAGACCCGCACGAGAGCAGGGTGCCCCAACCGAGCGGCAGCATGGGCCTCTCGCGCCATGCGCGAAGCAATGGCCGGACCGGCTAGGCTGGCGCGAATGAGTTTTACAGCTACCTCCACGCCGAGTGCCAGTGCGTAGCCAACCCAAACGACACCCATTCCGCCACGCCCAAGTTCGCGCACCAAACGATAGCGGTCCCCAATCACTTCACCTGCCAAGTAGGGACTGGGCTCAGCCGCCGCACTGTTGGCTCGGTCGGAACGCCCGTCACTGTCAGACTGGGCTTGAGCCGTTTCTGGAGCGAGTCGCGGGTATTTGCGGGACCAACTAATGCTCATGATAGGAGGGGCACGCTAGCGGACGTTGCGTGGTATGAGGACAATACGGTCGCTCGTGATCCGAGATGAAGCATCATCAACGAGTTAGGATAGCCGCAATCCCCCGTATCATCGAAGTCGATCTGCAGCGGGCTCCCCAACGCATACCGCACGCGTAGCCCAATGTGGGCGTAGGCCGCAGGTCTCATGACCAGCCAGCTCGGTGTATTCCGCTCATGTTTGCCGCTGATCCTTCAGATCTGGGTGACGCATCGTGGCGCAACTTAGCCCACAGGTGCTAGCTAGAGCGACTCAAACCCGCAAAAATGCAAACTTCAATCAAGCGAATCTGCGTGTATGCAGGCGCCCACTCGGGGCACGCGGAGTCTTACGCGCAATCAGCGATGAGCCTTGGTCGGGCGTTAGTGCGCCGCGGATACGAGCTCGTCTATGGCGGAGGCAGCATTGGCCTGATGGGTGTCATTGCCGATACCGTGCTTGCAGCGGGAGGGCGAGTGACCGGCGTCATTCCAGAAGCGTTAGTGCGCCGCGAGTTGGCGCATCAAGGCCTCACCGAGCTAGAGGTCGTCGCTACCATGCATGAACGCAAGCGGCGAATGGCAGAACTGTCGCAAGGGTTCATTGCGTTACCCGGCGGTCTTGGAACGCTCGAGGAACTATTCGAAGTCGCGACTTTGACTCAACTCGGATATCAGCACAAGCCTGTGGGCCTCTTGAACTGTTTGGGGTACTACGACGGCCTTGTCGCCTTCGTGAAACACGCGGCTAAGGCTGGGTTCATTTCAGCAGCCCACGCTGAGCTTCTCACGGTCGACAGCGATTGTGAGCAACTGCTGTCGCGCCTCGAGCATTGGTCCGATAGCAGGCCGCATGCAGCGAATTACCAGTAGGTCACGCCCAGCGATACGGCATAAGTGCGCGTTGTGAGCAAATCGTCACTGCGACGCGCGATGATACCAAAAATCTGCGCTCCCAACACGACGCCAATACCTTGACTGCGCATCAGTTCGAAGCCAGCAAACGACAAACTGCCGATCCCTCTGTGGGTGGGCGCGGTAAACAAATCTCCGCCAATTCGAGACATCGCTATTCCAATCGACGAACCGACATGCATCGACCAAGGAGCGATGAACACCGTCGAACCGAAGCCAAGCCCTAGGGTTTCGGTGTCGACCCGCATTGCGAATTCCGGCTTGTTCCCTGGATGGGGGTAGTGCGGAACAACCGCGCGAAAGCCGTCCAACGTCAGCGCCCAGTTCGGTCGCCAGCCGTAGCCAATCGACAGGTGATTGGTCGTTGCAAATCGCAACGGATGAAGCTCGTGGTATTCACTGTTGCCCACGGGGACTCCGTCGATCCTACCCAATCCGAGGGCTGAGTTAGACCGCAAGAGCCAGCCATGACGCGCGGAGTATCCACGCCCGCGTCGCGCGCGGTGCCCAGACGCTAAGACAACGAAAGGCGCCGGCTGCGTACCTTCTGTTGCGATATCGGACGTCGCTGCCCAAGCCCCCGCGGCAATTGCCTGCGTCCCGATCCAACCCAGCAGGGCAATCGCTCGTAACGGCATTCAGTCGTCTCATAGCACGACCCATCCTCGGCAAACGACTCGTACTTGTCGCGATAACCGCGGGCAATAGGGCCACGAAATGAGTGAGACCAGAATCCTGCGGCGTCACTGGCAACCGGCACCCAGGTCAATCTCCGAGGAACGCTAGGCGACGCGCGGGGCGATCCGGGCGCATTCGTCCGCGTCTCCGCGGTCCAATATGCGACCGAGTTCTGCCACGTCAAAGGACGTGGGTACGCAAGAGCGTTGCCAGTGGCTGCAGCCCGAGGCATCGAGCAAGACACATTGGGCAGCAAGCCCTTGAGCGCGCGCGCGCCAACCGGCCCCAAGCAAACCAGCCGCACAGGCTACGCCCACGATCCCGACGTCGCCGCCTGTCAAGACCTCCGTGGCCAGGAACTGTGCGAAGGCCGAACCATGAACCACCGCAAACGCCTCGCCGTGAGCTCGCTCGACGTACCGAGTTGCCGCCGACATGGCACACCCGAGATTGCAATGCGTGCACTTCAATTCAGTATTGCCCCGAACTGCTCGGCATTCAGCATCGCTTCTGTGACGCATGCAACCCGGCATCACGACGACGTGTCGCCGGCGCCCGAGAAAGCTTTGGCGCCACGCACGATTAAGCACTTCTGCGCCGACCAGATTGAGATGATACTCCACGCGACGTCGTGAACATTGAAGCGTGTCCTCAGCCTTCGGGCGCGCCGCTAGCTCGTGCCGCAGGAATACGTCTACGCCTTGAGTAAATGCACCCAACTGGCGCTCGGCAGTCGCGTCGAAACGCACCGCAAATGCCACGATGAGCCTGAGGATTTCGCGGTTCGTCGCGGGCTGGGTCGTCGACAGAAACGCCTGCCATCCTTCGAGCCGCGCGAGTTCGTCGTCATACTCCCCCGTGGCCAGCATCCAGTCGAGCAATTGCCCGACTTCGCTCAGCGTTGGATCGATGCGAGCACGTTTGGCAGAAGACTCAAAACTAGTAAGCTCGGCGTTCGAACCATCGCGACGCTTTGGTGCACCGGCGCGGCGTTCACGTACGATGTCGGTGACGAGTCCACGCACGCGCACCTCGGGCTCAGTCGCTTCGCGTCCACGCGCGCGCCACAACACACCGAGCATCAAGGCCTCGAGCAAATATTCCGGATAGGTCCGCCGCACCTCTCGACCGTTGAGCTCGACGAATTCAGCATAAGCATTGACAACCGCGCTCAGCGACGCGCCCGACGCAATCACCCAATCCGCCAGTTGCCCGACGCAAGTGAGGTATGGCCGTGTGCCGGCCCCGGCAGGTCGAAGGTTATAGGTGGGCGCGTTCATTGTCCGTTCCTCGAGACAGCACCCGCCGGCAGTGTACTGTCTGACCCGCCGCCTCTGCAGGGCTTGTGCCACTGGATGCGTCACCGCCCGCTACCCCAAAGGAAACGGTTTTTGGGTCGATTTCGCGCGATTACCTCCAGGTCCGGGTTCACCTCCAGGCACGGATCTGGAAATTCGGACAGTTGCTCGACTGGGATCTCGGACAAGTGTCCGCGCTGGGGAGGACAAGGCGGACGGCTTGCCCTGCCCCCCTGAGAACTCCATGGGGAGCTTTGCTCCAAACAAAAGTGACTTGAGATCGCCGGCTGGCGCATTGGATCTGCCGCGGACTTTCTTGGATTGTCGGCGGCAGAGGAAGAGCTCGTTGCAATGAACCTGGCGCTGAGCACCAGGTTGAAAATGGCCCGCGAGCGAAGTCGGTTCACCCAGACCGACTTAGCAAAGCGAATGGGCTCGAGCCGGTCACGGGTAGCAAAAATGGAAGCGGGTGACCCTGGCGTTTCGCTTGGCAACGAAGATGTTAACGCCAGCAAATTCCTTCTGCGAACGTCGTTCAAACTCAGTAACGCTAAACGGGCGAGATAACGAGGTCAATGTCCTGAGTCGCTCTGGGAGCGCCGTGATAGCCGCTGGCAAAGGAACCCGTCAACATATACGGCATGCCCGCAACCTCAAGCAGTGCCGCGAACCGGTGAATAACGCCTTCAGGCGATTCTACGGACGCCATAGAGTTCAGCAATGAGCTGGTCAAGAACTCCTTGATCGTCAAGGTCGGGATGCGTGGCACAAATTCTGGCGACAGCCAACTTGCGCAACGACTGGCTCATCACACAAGCGGTGAGGAATCGCCGTTCCCCACCCAATTGGCGCTGGGCGTCAATCTGCACTCGAAGTGCTTCAGGCAGCGTGTCTAGCGGCACGGGACGACTATAGCAGAATTAGGTTGAGAACCGAAGCGTACGTCCAGTGGTTCAGCAAGCCAGGCAGAAGCGGCCCGAATCAGAGACCAATGAGTTCCTCCGCTAAGCAAGTCATGACTGCGCTTGGGCGAAGTGCCGATTGGACCCGTTGCCGAGGTCGTCAGGTGGCAGGCTTCATACAAGGCGCGGGCCTCCCCTCAGTCGGGCTGCCGGGAATTGCATAGCCCGCAGCAACAACAGACCCGCAGGCACGGAGTCAGCAGAAAACAAGGCCGGGCGGGTTCATGAGTTGGACGGTTCTATAGCAGTGCCGCTCCGTCCGATTTGCTGAGAGCTCGGTCAAACGTTCCCAAAGGAAGATGGCCCGCCTTTCTGGCGATTTCGAGGACCATGCAGTCGGAGAAACCGAGCTTGGAATGCCTACGAAAATGGATCAATGCAGCTGCTACGACCTCCGGCTCCTGAAGCACCAAGTCGTGGTGACTTAAGAGCATCTCAACTGCCATCGCGATCTGCGCTTGTCCCAACTCGAAGACCGAGTCAAGGACCCACATGGCTTCTACTAGGACGAGGTGAGAGACCCAAGCGCCACCGCAGACAAACTTCTCCGCCGAGGCAACTTGCCGAACGTCGTCTCGGGCAATTAGCCGAACGAGTACATTGGTGTCAACCGCGTGCATGGCGTTTCCTGGTAGCGGTCCGAATCCCTTCTTTGAGCTCAGCGAGGGTTCGAGGCGCAGACGGCTTCTTCTGGAACAGAGCGGAATGAACTTGCTCTGACGTGTAGGTGCCAACACGACGCACGACGAAGTGGTCCCCCTCTTGTACCCACTCGAGAACAGAGCCGGGCCCAATTCCGAGCCTGCGCCGCACTTCGGCGGGAACTGACACCTGGCCTTGAGCCGTAAGCTTAGAGGATGCAAGAGACATGACGGCCACATTACCACGGTAATGCGCCCACGGCAAATCCACCGGTCAACTGGAGAAACCGATAGAGTTTTTGCAAAGTGGCCGGCCGCAACGACCTGAGGGGACCAAGCGACCCAGGCAACGCGGCGCCCGCCGATCAACGCTTTGCTGGAATAGTCTGGCACTCTCCTACCTAAGGCTTGCGCGCTCAGCCACATGTAGTGTTCCCAAGTTTATGACGAACAATGACGAAAGCCGTTTACAGAATCTGACCTCGCGGGCGCGGAGTTCGGTCTCCACGACAGGAGCAGCTTCAATCTTCTTTGATCCTGTGCCATCTCGATGGCGCACATGGGCGAGACGCGAGCTAGGCTCGGTGGTCTCCACGAATTCGTCGACGACCAATCTCTTGCCCTCGACAATCCAAGCCGGTTAGGCGCCGGTTCTTTCATTTGCCTGGCAGAGCATCGCTAGGCTCGTGCGTTCGCGATGGGAAACCGTCAAAGGTCAATGGGTTCGACTTCGACGGCTCGTCCTTGCGTCAAGCTCGCGACCAAAGCCTCGGTAGTCATTGCGTTCACCACGGAGTCGTGGAGTGGAACGAGTGGCGAGGCGGTTCCGCGTACTACCCGGCAGAAGTCCTCGAGCTGCAAGGTGTACGCATTAGTTTTGGCGATCTTGTAAGTATCCTCGAGGATGAAGTCCCAGTCAGGTTTTCGGTGTGTCTGAGTGATGGTCACCTCACCTTGAATCGCCCAAGCGATAGGTAAGTGGAGAATTCCGTGAGCACAGGTGATCTGCAATGCATTACTGAAGTTGGCGAGCTTACTGTTCTCGATGATACCGACGCGCCCGCTCTCGTATTCAATCATCCCATATATTCTATAGATCACATCACTCTGACTATCCCTGCTACCCGAAGCAAACACGCGCCTTGGTGCGCTGGCGTTGAAGTGATTACAGGCGTCAACCAAGTAGTGCATCCAGTCATAAGGGACCCCGCCACCGCAATCTGCTCGGTGGCGCCAGCAGAGCGTTGCTGCGGATCCCACCACTGCTTGAGGTTCGTAGTTGTGAAACGCCGCACGAACGCAGTCGACGGGGCCGATGTCTCCAGAGGCCAGAATGCGCTCGAGCTTGCGAATTGCCGGGTGATGCCGATGCATACTGGCCTCGACGAGACTGGCACCGTGCTGTTGGGCAAGTCCCCACACCAGTCTGGCATCCGCGGCTGACGTGACCAATGCCTTCTCGCAGAGGATGTTCCTGATGCCATTTGATAAGCAGACGCGAATCTGTTCGGCATGTTGATTGGGCCAGGTACAGAGAATGACGCCATCCAAGTCTTGCTGCCTCAGCATGGCTTCAATTGAGCCATGGCCAGATTCGGCACCATGCTGCGCCGCCCACGCGCTGGCCTTGTCGGCGTCGACATCACATGCGCAGACAATCTTGACGTCGCTCAGCGAACTGGCCGCGGCTGCATGAACGTGTGAGTGTTCTCCGCATCCAACGATTCCGAGTCTAATGGTCGAATCTGATTGCATAACTTCTCGATCGCTATCGGTGAAGACGATACTAGGCAGTATGGGTGCCGTTGCCAATTGTTTGAAATCGCCAGTCAAATACTCTCTGGACTCCGTGTGGCCCTTCGGTCGGGGGTTCTCGGAGAAGCAACGGCGCAGGATTTCCCTGAACCGCGATCAACGCCGCTGCCGACCGGGCGCGCGGGTTTTGCATCACTCGCGGCCGCAACAGTACCACCGATGGCCACCAGCAAGGAAGACAGTCGCCGGCCTTACAATTGAAGCGAGCCGAAGGCGAGCCACGGATGGCGACAGACACACTCTTTCAGCAAGGATGGTCGCCGAGTGAGTTGGACAGCCCTGCGCGCTGACGGCGGCTCAACCTAGCGGGACACCGCGCGAACTGATGCATCACCGCTCACTCTGAAAGCTCAAATTTCAAGTCGCCAATCGTGAAGTACTCAAGTTCGTTTGTTGTGGAGGGCCTCGCGTCTG